>Ga0308160_10000063_pt1 | contig 339065 bp, 256 predicted proteins | sample PhyFR1_FD_201036 | JGI IMG/M metagenome (GOLD analysis project Ga0308160, IMG submission 201036) | Phyllosphere microbial communities from UC Gill Tract Community Farm, Albany, California, United States - DLSLF.R1 | ecosystem: Host-associated > Plants > Phyllosphere > Unclassified | place... | reverse complement strand
CTTCTTGCTGAACAATAACCATGAACGATCCGATCGATAAGACTAAGTTTGAATTCCAAACTATGTTTTTTGTTTTTTCTCATAAAAATGCCCCCAGAAAGTGTCTAACTTTTTGGGGGCATTGCATCTCATCAGACCCTTTCTGTTAGCGTTTATTTGTACAGTAATTTTTATGTTTCCTATCGTTTCCTCTTTTTTGTTTCGTCATCCAATGCTTTTAAAGACTATTGGATTTTCACTGTACGACGCCAATTTTTATGTTGAACCTTTCTTTCGAAAGGTAGCTTGTAGCCGGTTTGTATTGTAAGAACAACAGTCAATTTGAAATAGTTTTATTGGAGTAATTTTTTTTGATAACTTGAGATGACGGCAGCTGTCTCAATAAAGTATTTTAAAAGTACATAGCATTTCAACCGTAGGATTACTGTTATATGAAAAATCGTTATATCGTTACGCCAAAAGACAAAAGGGCAGAAGAGTTATTGGATTTTAATGAAGCTGGAGATCACCATTTGATCCAGTTAGTTCTCTCAGAATCGCAATTTTATCAATTAGATGCTTTTGGTGTATTTTCAGATTTGAATAATATGCTAGGCTGTTTAATAGATGATTTTGAAGACGATGCTATTACGAATAAGCAACAGTTGGAGAAAGGGTTAAAATATTTAAAAAATGTAAGGTTAAAAGATGATCGTATTCAGGAGCTTATGGAAGAAATTATTTGCCTGTTTGAAGAAGCTGTGAAAAGGCAAACTGGCGTTTATTTTTTCTTTTAATAGGAACTTGATTATTTATAAATTGCTAAAATAAAATTCACCTCCCCATTACCGCCATTCACCGAGTTTTCCCGATCGTTAGTCTAAAGCCCGTAGGCTAGGGGCCTATTGTGTTGTAGTTTTGAATCAACAAATAAGAACAACAGAACTAACACAATAAAATAAAGACATTATGAAAGCATTAGTAAAAACATTCGCAGCAGCAGCCCTAATCGCAGTATCTACTTTCGCTATGGCAGCTGAAGGGCCTGGAGCAAAAGCAACAAAAGCAAACGTTAACCTTTCCACAGCAGATTTCGCTTTAGAGCACTATGTTGCGGTAACCACGGAGGGAGAATCAGCAGGAGTAGATCAGTTATTTGCTGAAGATTTTAATCAAAAGATCCAGGCTACCAATGCACAAAATCACAGCCGCAACGAAGTGGTTAAATCCTTGAAAAAGCAAAAAGGAGAGCACTTGAACTGTGCAGTAAGCACAGACATCCTTGAAGAATCAGCAGACTATATGGTTGCTAAAGTAACCTTGAAATTTGAAAACTTCATCAAAACGGACTTAGTTACCTTGGAGCGTGTGGGCAATGACTGGAAAGTATCGAAATCGATTAATTCGTATAAATAGTATCCAATAACTAGTGGTATGCCATTAAAAGAAGGCAAACCACTAGTGAATCATATGTTTAAGTTTAGTTTAGAAGCCAGGTCGTGAGACGTGGCTTTTTTATGTTTTATTTAAAATAGCGAAGTGCCTCGAGGATAACTGTAGTTATTACTACTCAATTAGCATAATTAAGTAGGGAAAATAAATGATTAGGAGAAGAATTAGGAGAAAGATCAAGTATAAATGTTTTTTTTATTACTTTACACCCATTTTTTCAATCGAAAACTTAGGAGTAAAATAAGTAGAAAGAATAGGCGATTTTATTAGAAGAGTCTGTAAATAGATTCCCCAAAAACCTTCTTAGATGCTTGGAAATTGCTTTTAATCGAAAAGTCAAGATCAATTTTATTAGTAAAATTATTAGAAGACCTATTACCATTATGGTGCACACCTATTGGCAGATCGGTAAGCGTATTGTGGAGCAAGAACAGCAAGGCAATAGCCGTGCAAGCTATTGTGATTTTGTAGTATCAGGCCTTTCTAAGTATTTGTCAGATGCATTAGGAAAAGGTTTTTCGGAAGCCAATTTACGGAATATGCGGCATTTTTACCAGACCTTCCCCGACTTCGACCAATCCTCTACGCAGCGCGTAGAGAATTTCCAATCCGTTACGCAGTGCGTAACGAAACTTAGCTGGGCAAATACCCGTTTGTAGCGTCTGAGATTATCGGCGGACTCAACTGTATATTGGTGATCGGTATAGATTAATACTTTATATTGTTGATAGGCAATTTCAATCATTTGGACTTGTAGAAGCTTTTGCTATGCTGAAAGCAGATAAAGGAGAATACGAATGTAATTTACGCCCTTAGTTGGATTTTATTGAATTTATGCCTCTTAAAAATGGTTGCTTTCTCAATTGCTGTTCGTATTGTTCTTTGCTTATAAACGGCCATAGCTCATGATCTCCTTTATGCATAAATTCTTCAAACTGCTCTTTCCGCTCATTTAGTTTTACGCCATAATGTTGTCCCAAAGTGAGGACAGTAAATAACAAGTCTCTAAATGAAAACCGTAATAGCGGATTTATATGATCAAAGTAAGGCCACTCGTACTCAAAATCCGAATGTAGGAATAAAATAAACCGAGCAATGTCTTTCAGTTCTTTATCAGAAAGTTGGTGTTTGCCAGTAAGTGTATGATTTTCTAAATCGCTATATAAACACCAGCTTAATTCGAGCATTGGTCTTATGATAGGATCATCAAATTTGACTTGTTTTGAAGAATAATAATGTTCAGGAAGATAACCAAAGGATACATTGTCTAGTATCTCCTCCTCAAACTCATCATTGCTAATAAGCCCGACAACTAAATGTCTTAAATGATACGCAAGTTCCTTTCTACGTGCTAAGTCAACCATATTAAAATGTTTTCTTAAAGATAGTAAATTTTCACCTCCCCATTCCCGCCATTCACCGAGTTTTCCCGATCGTTAGTCTAAAGCCTGTAGGCCAGGGGCCTGTTGTGTTGTAGTTTTGAGTCAACAAATAAGAACTAAAAAACTAACACTATAAAAAAAGACATTATGAAGGCGCTAGTAAAAACATTCGCAGCAGCAGCTTTAATCGCAGTATCTACATTCGCTATGGCAGCTGAAGGACCTGGAGCAAAAGCAACAAAAGCAAACGTTAACCTTTCTACAGCAGATTTCGCTTTAGATCACTATGTTGCAGTAACCACTGAGGGCGAATCAGCAGGAGTAGAGCAATTGTTCGCCGAAGATTTTAAACAAAAGATCCAAGCTACCAATGCACAAAATCACAGCCACAACGAAGTGGTTAAATCCTTGAAAAAGCAAAAAGGTGAAAAGCTAAACTGCACAGTAACCACAGATATTTTAGAAGAATCAGCTGACTTTATGATCGCTAAGGTCACTTTGAAATTTGAAAACTTCACCAAAACTGATCTGGTTACTTTGGAGCGTATAGGAAGTGACTGGAAAGTATCCAAATCAATCAATTCGTATAAATAGGGGCGATTTCAAATAAATATATATGTTGTAGAGCTACATCGAGAGATGTGGCTTTTTTATGATCTGTTTAAAATAGCGACTTGTTTCGGGGAAAATCATAGTTAGTGGAGCGCAATTACAATAAATAAGTAGAAAGAATAGATGATTATAGGAGAAGCATTGGGAGAAAGATTAAGCATGAACGCTTTTTTAAATACGTTTATGTCATTTTTAATCGAAATGTTAGGAGTAAGATAAGTAGAAGGAATAGTAATAAGTTAAGTAGAAAGAGGCGTTTTTTTTTGTATATAATTTATCTGATCCTTGTCACAAATATTTACAAAATTTGTGACAATTGTAGCTATTTTTTTAAGGTGTAATATTTTGTTTTTTAGATTTTTATGTTTGGTTTTAGTTCTCTATTTTGCGCATAGTGTTTCGCTGAACGGTGCCTCTAACTTTAACAATATCCATCAGAGCATATAAGTAGAAAGTTTATGCAATTTTAGGGAAAGAATTAGGAGAAGAGATTAAAGGAATAGAGTTGTTATAATGCTCTTACAATAGGCTGTGGGCTGTTTTAGAAGGAAAAATGTAAATATTTTAGGGAAAGAACTAGGGAAAGATTAGGAGAAGCAGAAGTAGAAAGAAAGTAGAAGAATTAGTAGAAAGATAGTAGTATCGCCTTGTTTATAGATCTTGAATGCACTTGAGTTGATCGTGTAGTTTAATCACACCTTTCCCTACAACAGCTCATACAACGACGCGTTGATAAACTGGATAGCCTTAGTTTTCCTCTTACCATAGCCTGCATGGTTATGACCAAAGACATGGTATCTCGGTGATCGCTCCAACATGAACTCACGGATTTCGTCGCTGCACTAGGCATTATGTGCTAAAAACTGCTAATTAGAGATGAGTTTAAATAACTTTTATAGGGGTTGTGTTCGTACCTGCTTCGTATAGCCTTCGGATCAGGACATGTAGAGTTCGATTGTTGACCAGTATCTGACCAGTTTTTCCCTGTACAGAGACTGGACAAGGTCTGTTGAGTGTCTGTACAATATCTATTGATGATCCGAACGTGGTACGAATCTGTACGAAGCAGACTTGCCTACGTATTCCCGCCATTCACCGAGTTTTCCCGATCGTTAGTCTAAAGCCCGTAGGCTAGGGGCCTATTGTGTTGTAGTTTTGAGTCAACAAATAAGAACAGATAAACTAACACAATAAAATAAAGACATTATGAAAACTCTAGTAAAAACATTCGCAGTAGCAGCTTTAATCGCAGTATCGACATTTACAATGGCGGCCGAAGGACCAGGTTCAAAATCAGAGAAAGCAAACGTCAACTTATCAACAGCAGACTTCGCTTTAGCGCACTATGTTGCGGTAACCACAGATGGCGAATCAGCAGGCGTAGAGCAGTTATTTGCAGCTGATTTTAATCAAAAGATCCAAGCTTCCAATGCACAGAATCATAGCCGTGAAGCAGTCATCAAATCACTGAAAAAACAAAAAGGTGAAAAGCTGAACTGTGCTGTGAGTACCGATATCATCGAGGAGTCGGCGGACTATATGGTCGCAAAAGTGACGTTGAAATTTGAGAATTTCACCAAGACTGATCTTGTTACCTTGGAACGTGTGGGCAATGACTGGAAGGTTTCCAAATCAATCAATTCATACAAATAGAATTTTACAACTGGTGGTTTGCCAGTTATAAATGGGCAAACCACTAGTGAATCATATGTTTATTAAGGCCATGTCGTGAGATGTGGCTTTTTTGCGTTTTATGTGCCCATCGGCTCAACTTTTCGGTAGTTGTATTCTACCGCTTACATTGGATGCTTTTTACCTAAATAGCCCTTGAACGAAGCCTAAGTTTGTGTAAGAATTAAAACAAAACAATTATGGAAAACCAGCTTCTTTTTAAAAACACCATGGCTGATATGCGTGCGCTATCTGCAGCCGAAATTACAGCATTGACAAATGGAACGTATTCGGGTGTCCAGCTTCTGGGTTACTATCAAATTGGGGATACACCCGATCCGATCAATTATTATGTATCATTGACAACAGACCTAGATGATGGTGGAAGTATTATCTCTGTTGGAGGATTAAAGCTTGAACATTTGTTTGCGTCGAAGGTTAACAGTATTTATTTTGGTATCAAACCAGGTGAAGATTATACACAAAAAATCAACGACTTTCTTGTCAAGGTATCTAATAGAGGTTGGGCTGCAGAATTTAGCGGTGGAGACTATTTCGTGGACGCTACATTTAACTTAAATAAGGGAATCAGCATTCCCTCTAATTCTAAGATAATTACTTCTAGTAAAACTAGGTTTATCACGATTCCGAATTCATCAGGCAATTACCGTTGTTTTTCTATAATAAATGCTGAAAATATTGAAATTAATAGACTGGTTTGCATTGGGGATCGAGAAGACCATATTGGAAATTCAGGAGAATGGGGAATAGGTCTTGGCATATTATCTTCAAGTAACGTATCGATAGGGTATCTTGAGTGTAATAATTTTTTCGGCGATGGTCTCTATATTGGAAAATTTGCTGTTGGTACTTCTTCTAGTTCGAATATTAAGATCGATACCTTAAAAGCAGACAATAATATGAGACAAGGACTTTCAATTATAACAGTAGATGGGCTTTATATTGATACAGCCATAGTTAGTAATACCAATGGTCTAGCACCCCAGGCAGGGGTCGATATTGAACCAAACCACAATACTGATATTTTGAGGAATATTTATATAAATAATCTTTGTACTGATGGAAATATTGGTAACGGTTTGATTGTCATACCGACGAAATTGGACGATAGCTCTAATTTTGTAGATATCAATATTGGGTCAATAAACTCCAGAAAAGAAACTGCATTTTCATTACAGGGGAGTCTTCCGAAACGTATACAAGGCGTGATAAATATTGGCTCTATTATATCGGAAAAAGCAACAGGAAGTGCTGTGTATTTTAGAAATACTTATAACAATTTGGATTGTTTTATAAAAAAGGTAGTTTCTATTGATGCCAATCAAAATAATTTGCCTACTAATTTTGGTTCATCAATTCGAATTGCTTCGGATACGGGTGATACCTACTTTCTAGATAGAATTGCCTCTAAAATTAGAATCGCAGATATTGACGTCGTAAGTAATGATAATAAAATTGATCGACCTATACTTGTAGCTGAATTTAATAGGTTGAGCGCTGAACCAAGTATAGACTTTGATTTTGGAACATTACAATACCGTGGCGGAAGGCAAGAGCCTGCTATTATCAGTAAATCGTCTCGTGGGATTATAACGAATGTTATTGACGTACCTAATGGTATTACTTTAGTTAGAAGTGTGCGGACGCCGGGTCAACTTAGTAATAAAGGTGCGACAGATGCTTCGTATATCACCTTGAATCCTTATTTCAGTGGGTACCAATTGACTTTGAAAGTTGTTGAACCGTATAATTTTGGAATACAGAATCAAAATAATTTTAGGATTTGTGGATATGAAGATGTTACTTCAGCAAATTTAATTTCTAATCGAATCGGCGATCGTGTTACCATTGAATACATACAGGATAATACTTGGGCTATTGTGGAGGTCGTCGGAAAATGGACAATGATGGACATTTCAGGTAACAGTTATACTTTTGGGCCACCGGTATTAATATAGAAGGGGGCCGAATATCAAATCGAGTAGCATACGTCCTGCTAAAGAGTCCGAATCTGTCGCAACAGATTTGAGTACATTGGTTTCTGATTTTAATTCTTTATTGCTAAAATATAAAACACTTTTGTTAGACATGCACTCAATTGCGGGATTTATTCAATAATAAACTTGTAAGAGACAGAAAAAGCCGTCAACATGCGAATTAATCAATAAATAGGATCCTTCGGAAGCAATTCTAATTATTGGAGTCGAAATAAATTCCTCAAACATATTACGTGAAGTTGTTTTGTAAATTGGTCAACCGTCTAATTCCTAACAAGTGCAGGAATCGCAATCGTACAAATAGCGGATGTACCTCCTATAGATCCCCGTGCAAATAGAGTTGAGACCGGTACAGTTCGTCAACCAAGAAAGTAAAGTGATTACTAAAGCTATATTTGAAAAAAATAGCCTTAGTAATTATTTCGATATCATAGGTCGGCGATGTCCCAAGGTATGCTGTTCAATCTATTTCTGATTAAGTTTAATGTTTCTAAAATTAGGTAATCAGGAGCAAGCAGCCCCGCTCCGACGGTACTAAACTTCGTATTATAAACTTGGCTAAAATATGTACTCCAGTTTTGATTCAATTTATTAAAGAATAAACTTTCAGCAGGATGATATTTAAGCCAGTGATTGTTATTTCTTAAGCTTTTCGCATCTCTATTGGCCACATTTATAAGCATTTTAAAAAAGTCCTCGGACTGCAGGAAAAGCTGAAATTTCTCATATTGCAATAATTGATATAAGTCGTAAACATGTTTGAGCTTGTTACTCAGATTAGTAATCGGGTCAATTGAGTAGGAAAATCGTATAAGGCTCATGATCTTTTCACAGAATGTTCTGAATGGATCCAGCACATTCATCTCAAATGGGAAAAGCTGAAAATGATTAATAATAGCCTTTTGACTAGTTTCTTCTAGTGTATCACCAATAAGAGAATTGATTGAATATTTACTATGGGGGTTGGATTCCCCTAGCCAGCTATAATCTATAGTGACAAGATTATTTTCTGGACAGAAGTTTTCATCATTAGGTTTCCAATAAGAATGAGCAGTTTTACGATTCATTCCCATTTTTCTTGTTAGACCTTCTATTTGAATTTCAGGAAGCTCCTTACATAGGATATTACTTATTCTTTTTAATTTAGATTTTAATCTGCTGTCTGTTTCTCCCTCTTTTCTCGTGATTACAAAATCGATATCCTCCGGAGTTCTTTTAATGAGTTTGAAACATTTTGATAGGGCAATCCCGCCTTTTATTATGATGTCTTCACTCGATGGATGCTGTTGAATTAGGTATAATACATATGTTTGCCAATAGTCTCTTTCAACGTAGCTGGATTGTATGTTAAGTAGATTAGAAATGTAATGAATATTTTTTTTAAAATGATAGGGGTTTTTGTGTAATTCCATTGGATATAGTTTAGTGTTACATGTAAATCAATTTACGATTGAAATACTGGGAATTCGTAAACGTTTTCACCTCCCCATTCCCACCCCTCACCGAGTTTTCCCGATCGTTGGTCTAAAGCCCATAGGCTAGAGGCGTATTGTGTTGTAGTTTTGAATCAACAAATAAGAACAAAAAAAACTAACACTATAAAATAAAGACATTATGAGAACTCTAGTAAAAACATTCGCAGCAGCAGCTTTAATCGCAGTATCCACTTTCGCTATGGCAGCTGAAGGACCAGGTTCAAAATCAGCAAAAGCAAACGTTAATCTTTCTACCGCAGACTTTGCTTTAGAGCACTATGTTGCGGTAACTACCGAGGGTGAATCGAATGGTGTAGAGCAGTTATTCGCCGAAGATTTCAATCAAAAGATCCAAGCTATCAATGCACAAAACCATAGCCGTAGTGAAGTCGTTAAATCACTGAAAAAACAAAAAGGCGAAAAACTGAACTGTGCTGTAAGCACCGATATCCTTGAAGAGTCAGTAGACTATATGGTCGCTAAAGTGACTTTGAAATTTGAAAACTTTACTAAAACAGATCTGGTTACTTTGGAGCGTGTGGGCAATGACTGGAAGGTTTCCAAATCGATTAATTCGTATAAATAGTATCTAATAACTAGTGGTTTGTCAGCTCAGGCAGACTCCAGACCACTAGTGATCATATGTTTAAATTTAGTTCAGGAGCCACGTCGTGAGATGTGGCTTTTTTACGTTTGGAAACTTGCATTTGAACAACAAAAGCTTTTGTTTTTTTCTTTTTTAATTAGTTTTCCTCGATTCAGTTTGAATAATTTCTAAAGCTTTTTCTAGATAAGGGTCTCTTTAGATCGCTTGGTTAGAAGAAAATTATGTAATATTGCTAGAGTACATATTTGTGCAAAGTAGTTTTACGATGAGACTAAAATTTCTCCTTGTTATTTTGGGACCGAGCTTTTTGTTTTTTTCTTGCAAAAACAAGAGTTTAACAAATTCCATTTGGAAAAATTGTGGCGATAATAGTGACCTGCAAGATATTCTTGTGTTCAGCGATACGTGTAATTTCGTACGGAATGATACCATCTATAGCAGACTGGTTATTGACTCCCCAATTGCTGTAATTAACCGGATCGATAGCTATTATGGCGAAAGAAGATTATATCTAAATAGGCTTTCTGATCAAAAAATCTATAGGTACTGTGAGCAATAATCGATCATATTAATATGTTTTAATCTATGCAATTCAATAATGATCATCAGTACGATGTCGGTTTAAGAGTGAAAAAAACTAAAAATTGGCCATTCTTATTTATTGTATTTTTGTTGGTTTTGGCAATCGTATATTCACGGTTAATTACTCATTCGATGATTATAGGGAAATATTATTTTAAATATCACGACTGTATTGCAATGGGGAATCTCCCTGATAGCGATGATATGCTTACTTTACTTGATGAAAATAAATATAGAAGTTCTTACTGGGGAAATGGGGATTATCGTATAGAATACGAGATTTTTAGAACAGTATTAGTTTTGAGCAATTCAGGTGGGACCGTCTCAAACGAGCTAGAAATAAAAAAAGTTGGAAATAAGATCAATATTGTTTTGGATGATACCTGTGATTTTTTTTATGAAAAGGCTGATTGAAAGATATCGGATTAAATAGAAGAAATTATTATTAAAGCATATCAAGTTAATCAGAAGCGATTTAATCAGAAGCGATGTTAAAAAGTAATATTATACTAGCAATTATAGTTTGTTTGATATTAACTTATGTTACAACTCAAGTCTTTAGACCTGGAACTAATCTTTTTTTTCAATATTTTATTCTTCAGGGAGCTACGTTTTTTATCATGATATCGTTTGTCTTTTTATTTAATAGGCTGGTACGCTCGCTGAAAGAATATGTTACCTATATACTATCTTTTTTGATTGCCTATATCTTTTTAATGCTCCTGCTTTGGCAGATAAATGGCGGGGATCTGTTTGTATTCGTTCAGAAGTATCATAATAATAGAGACTTTTGGGCTATGATTTTCCCTTTTGCTTTTTCCAATATTTGCATGATAATAAAATCTATGCTAAAAAAATGACGAATTATTTTTTGTGAAAAATGTCAAGATTTTATGAATTTGGTTTTTTAGTCAAAAGGGCTTGATTCTCATCAGACCCTTTTTCTTAGCGTTTAATTGTACAGTAATTTTTATGTTTCTTATCGTTTCCTCTTTTTTGTTTCGTCATCCAATGTTTTTAAAGACAATTGGATTTTCACTGTACGACGCCAATTTTTATGTTGAACCTTTCTTTCGAAAGGTAGCTTGTAGCGTTTTCTATTATAAGAACAATAGTCAATTTGAAATAGTTTTATTGGAGTAAATAATTTTTGATAACTTGAGTTGAACCATTTTACTGCGTAATGTTAGATGTATGTATTGGAGAATAAAAGAGTAATATGAAAAAAAAATGAACCTCTATGGGTTGTTATAAAGTATAAAGTATCCACGAACCCCACAATCTTATTTAAGATACGATCACCAATTTCTTTGGACTTTTAGGACGCCAGGTCTTCCGTCAGCGCGAAGAGAAAGAAGTTCTTTACGTAGTGGCTCTCGCTCTGTAAAAAGATGGTTAGTTAAATTTCAACATTGGAGTAAAAGATTAAAACTCTTGTTTAGAGTTCGGTATCACAAACCCAAGGATATCGTAATACAACTTCAATTCAGCTACACATATCCGTAATTCGGATCATCGGCTTGATTTTTTGGTTTCTAATTTTGAACTATAAAAATTTATAAGTTATGCAAACAAAAAAATTAGGCAGTCTAGGACTTGAAATACCTTTAGTAGGATTAGGCTGTATGGGTATGACAAGCTTAGCCGGTGCCGATGTGTACGGAAAAGCAGATGAAAAAGAATCCATTGCAACAATCCATCGTTCGCTCGAATTGGGCGGGAATTTTCTCGACACGGCCGATTTGTACGGCCCACATTTTAATGAACAACTGATCGCAAAAGCTATTTCCGGAAACCGAGATCGATACATCATTGCCACAAAATTCGGGTATGAGATAGATGATAATGGACAGATGACTTGGAAATTAAATGCCAGTCCGGACTACATTAGAAAATCTATTGATCGTTCGCTTAAAAATCTGAATACAGATGTTATTGATTTGTATTATCTGCACCGTCCAGATCCGAAGGTGCCGATCGAAGAAACAATTGCTGCAATGGCAGAATTGGTACAAGCAGGGAAAATCAAATACATCGGTGTCTCTGAGATCGATGCAGATTTGATCAGACGTGCACATGCTGTGGCTCCTATCACGGCAGTTCAAAATGAAGTTTCGCTATTCAGTCGTGATGTGGAAACCAATGGCGTATTGGACACAGTTAACGAATTAGGTATTGGATTAGTAGCCTATTCACCTTTAGGCAGAGGTTTTTTAACGGGTGAATTGAAATCTCCGGAGGATATGGCAGCAGATGATTTCCGTAGAAACATACCGCGTTTTCAAGGAGAACAATTTTACAAAAACATTGAGTTAGTAAAAGAATTGGAAAAAATGGCAGATGAAAAAGGATACAGTACTTCGCAGTTAGCGATTGCCTGGCTCATTCAAAAAGGCATTACGCCTATTCCCGGAACGAAAAGAGTGAAATATGTAGAGCAGAATATAGAAGCTACAAACATTCGATTTACGGAAGCTGAATTGCAAAAAATTGAAGAAATACTTCCTGCTCATGCAGAAACAGGTAATCGTTCTTTTGATTTTCCTGAGTAAATAAACAGGTTGCAAAAGAGCTTCTTCACCACCGGGAAGCTCTTTTGTTATATAAATCAGTAAATTTATATAATATATTTTATCGCAAAATAATGGCTCAATCCAACGAAATACATATACATATCGACTCAGTAGCGTCCTATCACGAGATGATGGGCATTGAAAAACCGATGCATCCTTTATTTAGTATCATCGATTTTTCGAATATTACGTATTCCCATCCAAAAGAGACATGCTACATCCATTCCAATTTGTACAACATCAGCGTCAAATCAGGTGCAGATTGTATTTTACAATATGGTCCGCATCACTTTGATTTTACGCAGGGAGCAATGTCCTTTTTCAAACCCGGACAAACTATCAAGGTAGACCCTAATGCTGCTATAGTGAAAGATGGTTTTACCATCAATTTTCATCCCGATTTTCTGCGTACTTTTCCTTTAGACAAAAAGATACAGCGCTATGATTTTTTTGATTACAAAGTCAATGAAGCACTGTTTCTCTCAGACGAAGAAAAAGCCCAGTGCTACACTATTGCCAAAGGTATTGAAACCGAATACAAGAGTAAAATAGACAGTTATAGTCAGGAAGCCATCGTGAGTTTTCTGGATCTGTTGCTGGTTTACGGAAAACGTTTTTACGACCGGCAATTCATTACCCGAAAAACACATCAGCGACCTATTGTGGTTCAGTTTGAAGAATTATTGGATGCATATTTTCGTGAGGAGCTTCATTTGCAAAAGGGTCTGCCCAACGTGAAATATTTTGCGGAGGCTGTGCATATGTCACCCAATTATTTAAGTGATCTTTTGAGAACATCAACAGGTAAAAGTGCCCAAAGCCACATCCAAAGTAAGCTGATCGATGTTGCTAAAACCATGCTCAGCTCCACAGTACTATCCGTTTCCGAAATCGCCTACCAGTTAGGATTTGAACAGGCTCAATCGTTCAATAGATTATTCAAATCCAAAACCAATCAAACTCCTTTGGAATTTCGAGCAAGCTTTAATTAGGCTTGCCCCTGCGTTTAATCAGATGGTTCAGCACCCAGACTACCCAATGCACAGCCTCATAGTAGCGATGCGGTTGTCAAATCCTTGAAAAAACAAAAGGGAGAAAAGCTGAATTGTCAGATCAGCACACAGGTCATCGAAGAGTCTGCAGATTATATGGTAGCCAAAGTAGCGATGAAATTTGAGAATTTCAGCAAGGCTGATCTGGTTACCTTAATACATGATGGCGACAACTAGAAAGTATTAAGCTCAGTTAACACTTACAAATAATTTCCCAATGTTAGTGGTCAGCCCTGTTAACTCCGGCTGACCACTAGTGAATCATATGTTAATTTAAGGCCATGTCGTGAGATGTGGCTTTTTTATATTATAACTGATAAAATATACAATAAATCATACTAAGGTTAAAAGCTGCATGGCAAATTATAGCCCCCCAAATAGCTCCTGATTTTACCTTGAAAAAGTAAAACAGTCTGCTTACAAAATACATCGAAAAACACCATATGAACGTAGGTATGAAAAGAAAATGCCAACCGTCGAGCAGGTATATTAATCCAAAATGTGCAATGTGGGTTAAGGCAAACGCCGAGCTATCGAGAATTGATGCTCCACGATTTCCGAATCTAGAAACAAAGGTCTGATGAACTATTCCTCTAAAAAAAAGCTCCTCGCCAAACGGGCTAAATAACATTCCTGTGCCAGCCATGATAAAGAACATTTGCCTTTTTGCCTCTATCGTTAAATCTGTGGGAATCTTATAAGAATTTGCGATATATACATACCAGTTTTGATAACTATCCTGATAAAGACATTTACCCAAGATGAATAACAAGTAAGCATATAAACAACCGCTTATAAAAGCTATGGATAACCATTTATAACTTTTAGGTTGGTTCCATCCAATGGCCTTCATACCCCTTTTATTTAAGAATACGAAAGGAATGATAAATGATACCAGCATGATTAAACCAATAAAGCGATAATCGGCGTATTGGTTGGCATGGAGCACCATAATAAATCTCGGTACACAAATTATTAGAACTAGAAATAAACCGAACTTCCAATTGAAATTGAGGGTACTTTTCCAGAAGTTTCTTAAATAAGGTTGCATACAAGGAGTAGTTTTAATGGGTTTGCTATAAGATAGGAAAAAAAACTTTCTCTTTCACCTCCCCATTCCCGCCATTCACCGAGTTTTCCCAATCGTTGGTCTAAAGCCCGTAGGCTAGGGGCGTATTGTGTTGTAGTTTTGAGTCAACAAATAAGAACTAAAAACTAACAATATAAAATAAAGACATTATGAAAACACTAGTAAAAACATTCGCAGCAGTAGCTTTAATCGCAGTATCTACTTTCGCTATGGCAGCTGAAGGACCAGGTTCAAAATCAGCAAAAGCTAATGTTAACCTTTCTACAGCAGACTTCGCATTGGAACACTATGTGGCTGTAATTACCGAGGGAGAATCGAATGGTGTAGAGCAGTTATTCGCCGAAGATTTCAATCAAAAAATCCAAGCTTCCAATGCACAAAACCATAGCCGTAGTGAAGTCGTTAAATCCCTGAAAAAGCAAAAAGGTGAGAAGCTGAACTGTACAGTAAGCACAGATATCTTAGAAGAATCAGCAGACTATATGGTCGCTAAAGTGACTTTGAAATTTGAAAACTTCACCAAAACTGATCTGGTTACCTTAGAGCGTGTGGGTAATGACTGGAAAGTATCCAAATCAATCAATTCATATAAATAAGGTATTTAAATAACTAGTGGTCTGTCCGATCAATCAGACGACAAGCCACTAGTGAATCATATGTTTAAGTTTAGTTCAGAAGCCACGTTGTGAGATGTGGCTGAGACTTTAGGATGCGAGTATACCCGCCCCGCGTAGTTTAATTTTTAGATCTCTCAATTCTGATAAAATAGCTTGAATTTCTGCTTGATTATATAGTGCGGAGGGTGTACTTGCTGAGTCGGGTGATGCAACAGATTGTTTAACCCTTCCGTAATTTAAAAGAGTAGCTGGTGAAAGCAGATCTCTCCATCCGTTATTGAAAAACCATTTCGGCCTTTCTTCATTAGCATCCCACACCATCTCACCATTTACTGCATTAGCGGTGGGTAAATTAATTGTATTGGCTACTTTAATGATTTGTAAATCTCTCCATAAACTATTTCCTGAAGCTGAATCTGATTTAAAGTTAATACCTACTCTTGAATTGACAGTTCTATTAGATTCTGCTACAGATGAAGGAGAATATATTCTCAGATCCCCAAAATCAGCATTCCCTGAATAAATTACATCAATGTTCTTCTGGATACTTGGTCCGCCCTTTTTATTGATTTTGAGTATATTGATAAGATTTCCGTTTATATAATTATCGCCAATGTATATGGTATCCATATCAACTGTGGTGCTCGGATCTGTACTTAAATGTAGGTAATACGTTGCAGCGTTATTAATGTTTTCAAAGCTATTCCCTTGTATAGAAATATTTTTGACATCAGCACCGGCAGGAATGTCCAATATGGTAGTTGTAGCCGCATCGCTAAAAGTGTTGTTTCTAATTTTCAGACCATTAATATAAGAGAAGCGGAGACATGGAGTTGATTTTCCCTGTTTAAATAGATTGTTTTCTATCTGGACATTGATACACATTGTTGCCGATGGAATCCCACCGATAAAGGAAATAAAACCACCTTCTGTATATTTTTCAAAGATATTGTTGTTGATAATTATATCTTTAACACCATAAAGCAAAAATAGACGATCTCCCGTTCCTTCCTGTATCAAATTCCCTTCAAAAACAATATTATTAGATGGAGTGGTAGTGGTTTGATCTTTTGGTCTAGCTTTCATATCCACAAAAAATGAAAACATATTTTTAGTTGTCCCGTCTCCTAAAATCTGATTATTCCTTATAAATATACTGTTTGGTTCAACAATTTTAGGCTCAAGACCGCCATAACAACCTATCACACCTGCCATTCCACCAATATTACGTAAAATATTGTTTTCAATAAAAATACTTCTAATTATGTAATTAGGTTTGTCATTGGGTTCTATGTCTATTCCGCCAGGCATATCTGCGCGAGTAAAATTTTGAATCGTATTATTAAAGATTCTAATATTATCGCCATCTACGACGCTTATACCATTTCTGTTTTGGTTGTTTCTCCCATCAAGTGTGTTATTATAGATTTTAATATTTTTATTATAGACCTTTGTTTCTAGACTTTGGTCAATGGATCCTCCCAAGCATATTCCATCCCCTAAAGCACCTAAGATTTTTATATTATAAATGTCTATATTAGAACCACCTACTATATTAATGTGGTGATAAAATTGGTCATACTTGTCAATCCAGCCTTCAGCTTTACGTTCAAAGCTTAGATCATAAATTTTAACACTATCTACGTTCAAAGATGTAAAATTAACAACATTTAAAGTCCTGTAATAGAAACCATCTGATCTTCTACTTCTATTTCCCGCAACTAGAATAGATAGGCCTCTATCACCGTAAAAATTTGTTCCAGATTTAGAGATAAAGAGCCCTTGATTAAAATTAATATAATATCTGCCTTTCGGTAGGAATACATTACCACCTAGATCTAATGCATTTTGGATTTTATTGGTGACGTTGTTAGCTAAAGTTTCTGTAATATTAATTTCGTCGAGCGCTGTCACATTAGGGAAAGCACCAAAATATCTTACATCAATTTGTGAGTTAAAATTGTGTTCCAGTTTTAGTGCCCCTATTACAATCACACTACCGCCATTGTCAGTAGCGGTGGTGGAGGATGGATAATAGATGATAGGATTCGGAGTATCCCCAGCCAGATAATATCCTAGAAGTTGTATGCCTTCATAGGTGTTGTTTTGTAATCCAGTAATTTCGTCAGCTGATAATGCACGCATATCTGCCATTGTTTTTTTGATAAGAAGCTGATTTGCCATAATATTTGTTTTTAATTTTAAACAAACATAGATGTTAAGAAAGAAGAGATTAAGGGAAAACTATGTTGTTTAAGCGGTAAACGCTAACAACCGAAAACTACTCCTGTCAATCAGCGAGTTTTCCTAATCGTTGGTCTAAAGTCTATAGCTAGGGGCGTGTGTATTGCATCCTAGTTTTGAATCAACAAATAAGAACAAAACCATCATGAAGCATAGATGGAAATGTTTACGATATTTATCTTAGCTTTTTTCCTTCGGTATTGGACGAGAAAATAATAAGATTCGAAATAGTGTTTATGCTATTTCTGTAAAAGATAAAGCCATCGAAAATTTTTAAACGCATCTCCCCCTAAGATGGTTGTTAAGTTTATCTAAAAAGGATAAAGAAAAATAAATTTAGATAAATATTTGAAGTGTTTTTTGTTTTAACTTGTTGTTTTTAAGTGTTTTAAATTTATCTAAAAAAGTGAGCGGGAGATGAATTTAGATAAACTTTTAGACATTCTAAAACGAGGTTGGAGTATACGACGTTACAGATGCAGGAGGGAAGTCCTAATTTAACTTTTCCTATCTTAAAGTTATAAATAGTTCTAGGTCGTAGACTGATCGTTAAGCTATATTTTTTATTATAAACTTATATGACTTTTTGCAGCAGCGCTGTGGAAATCATGAGCCATATTAACAGTTATCCGTATGAACCAGCAGCCAGCGAGCCAAAATCCAGTTTTACAGGTGTTTTTTAGTGATAAGCTTGAAACTCCTAAAATAGATGAGACACTTCAATTATCAGATCAGAGAGTCATAATTAATTTTCAGGAATATATATTCGGAGATTCTAACATTAAATGCCACTATCTTTATGGCGATAATATAACAGCTCGTTTTTCCTCGTGTTTTTTAGGAGATGAACTACCAGTATATTCTATTCCCGCTCAGCCAGTAGTTACTTTACATGTACAGGTATCTGATAATAGTCTTATCAGATTTGCCAATAGGCAAACCCAAAACCTCTATACGGAGCGACAATGCCGTCTATTCTGGCAGAATGGTAATCCTCAGGAATATGTAATTCCAGCAGCAGAATCCGACCATTTTACGCTATTTTTTCGACCCAGTTATTTTCTGCACATGGCAGACCGATATCCGATTTTGAGAAAGCTTGCTGATCAGGTTGCTTCATCTTCACAGGACGGGTTGGACTTTTTGGTTGGAGAAGTTGACAAAAGCCAGCTCAATTTTATTGATGATATCTTACGTGAAGTAAAAAACTATCAGGTAAGCAATGAACGGTTTTCGTATTTGTGCGAATGTTTATTGCTCCAATGCATGAATGTTCCTGTCAATGTAGAGCCTCGTCCTACAGGATCAGTCAAACGGACTTTTGATAGTGCTTTTGCTGATTTAGCAGATGATATATTTTCTGAAGATCAGAGGTCTAGATTAGGAGGTATAGTACGCTACTACCATAGAAATCAGCTGATCGACAAATTTTACGAATTTAAACAAGAATATTTGGAACTCAAGGCTGATCGAATTAGGCATAGGGAACTTGAGCAGGCGATCCAAGCATGTTATCATGAGGTTATGGGTGACTCGGCCGATCTTCTGGCCGAGACATACTTTTGGATGGCACAGCAGCTGCATGAGCATAAGAAAAGATTTACACTAAGTGAGCATGAAGAGCAAACCTTAGCACAGGCTATTATTACGGTTTGCGATCAATGCTTTGAACTGTGTGAACCCAATGGAGATCAGCTTGAATTTTATACCGGCTATACGCGGCGGCCTTTTGTAGGCGATCTGGGAATGCAAGAGTTTGGGCAGATCTTAAATATGTTCGTCCCTGATATGGATCTGCCCCTAGAAAAACTGGATGGAAGCAGAGAGAGCGGGGCGATCCTAGACCAATACTTACAAGACCGTCTCGGATTTAAACCCTTATCGCATTTTACAGAAAAAGGAGAAGAGGATAAACCTCCAAAGGTGGTTGAGCTTTACCATACGCTAATGCAGCGGATGACCGATGAATTCACTATTACAGATACGTGTGATATTAAGAAGAGCGATCTAATCCGTATCCTCGATCATGCTTATCAGCAGAACGATTTGATTATGCTGTTACTGTTTGAAATCGATCACATGACGCATCAGATGAGTTATGTGAAGAGTCAAAAGTTTAATAAAATAAGTGCATGGGTAATGGCGCTCGAAGAAGCTATCGAGAATTGGTATGACGAGCCCTACAGCAATAAACAGGAAAAGTTATTCGACAGTTTGATGAATGTATATATGCAGTCAGGCCACGATATGAAAGCTGTGGTGCATAAAGTAAGGAAGACTAAGCGGGTATATGACCAAATGGTTCCGGCGCTTCTTGATGTTGGTCATGCCCTGGAATCTCAAACAAAAAAAAACATGTTTATTTTAGTGGCAGAATCATTGATTATTGCGGCTACCCAAAATCCTTTTGAGGGAGGGGAGGGCTTCTTCACGACTTAATAATCTATTGAAACGCATATTTTAAATCTTTTGTGGAGAACCGATTTTGAACTTTAAAAAGTTTTATAGCCTATTTATAGCTTCAAACTTAAAGAAACATTTCATTCCTAAACAATATTTCGGATATTTGGACAAAGACCAGTTTTTAGTTAAAAGATTTTATCATGTTGGATATTGAGTATTTAATAACACAGATCAAGGATTTCAGAGATGCCAGAGATTGGGAGCAGTTTCACAACTCCAAGGATCTTGCGGTGGCATTGAGCATTGAAGCTTCTGAGCTACTGGAGCTTTTCTTGTGGAAAGGGAATGAAGATGCCAATCCAGATAAGTTGAAGAACGAGCTTGCCGATGTGCTTATGTATGCGCTATTACTTGCCGATAAGCATGGACTTGACATCATACAGATCGTGGAGGATAAAATGAAACTTAACTACGAAAAATACCCGGTAGAAAAAGCCAAGGGAACCGCAAAAAAATACAACGAACTATAATGAGATTATACGCTGGTTCGGCAAGTGATTTTATCCATCTCAACGCAGAGAATAAACTTGTCGATTTACTTAGAGAGCAGTTTTTAAAACAGTTTGGATACAACCCGTCACACAACGAATCCATGTCGTGGCGCAATTCATTGTTTCGGCTTTCCTATATTATGGAACGCCAGAATCTGCAAGACCAAGGCGTTATGGTGGAGTACAAACTTCCTCTAAGCGCCAAGCGTATTGACGTCGTTATCTACGGTCGCGATGAACAACAGCATAAGCAAGCTGTGATCGTTGAACTCAAACAATGGGAGAAATGCGAGTTTACCGACTACGATTCCGATTATGTCCTTACTTGGGTAGGCGGTGGTCATCGTTCTGTGTTACATCCAAGTATTCAGGTGGGGAACTACCTCTATTATCTCAAGGAAAATAACAGCGCCTTTTATCAAGAAAAAGAGCCCATTCAGGTATCAGCTTGCAGCTATTTGCACAATTATAATATATCAAGCGATGTCACCCTTCAAGATCAGCGATTTGAGGAAGCTATTAAACGTTTTCCGATGTATGGATCGGAAGATAGCAGTCAGCTTTCTGCCTTTATCTTTAACCGTGTAGGAGCAGGCGAGGGGATGAGTATTCTCCAAGAGGTCGAGCAAAGTAAGTTGCGACCATCGAAGAAACTACTCAAACAAGTTTCTGGTGTTATTAAGCAAAAACTGAAAGGCGAATTGCAGCTCTTTGGCCAGGTAAGGGCCAAAGGCGACTATATCCTTTTGGACGAACAGCTGATTGTGTATGATACTGTCATGTCTATTGCCAAGAAAGCAAAAGACAGTCATAAGTATGCGGTTATCGTCAAGGGAGGTGCTGGCACAGGCAAGTCTGTCGTAGGCTTGCAGTTATTGGCCGATCTTACTGCGAGCAATATCAATGCACATTATGCCACAGGTTCTAAATCATTTACAGAGACCTTGCGCAAGATTCTAGGTAAAGAAGCCAATAGCCTACTCAAATATTTTATGTCCTATGGTGATGCCGAACCGAATAGCATTGATGTGTTATTGATGGATGAGGCACATCGCATACGAGAACGTACCGGCTATCCTTTTAAATCCACTGGTCGTTTACAAATAGAAGATCTACTTCGTGCAGCGCGGATCTCCGTGTTCTTTGTAGACGATTATCAAGCGGTGCGGAGAGGAGAGATCGGTCAGTCCATCTTTATTCGCCAGCAAGCTGAAAAGATGGGGTGTACCGTATACGAATATAGTCTGGAATCTCAGTTTCGTAATGGTGGATCAGAAAAATACAGCCAATGGATAGATCATACGTTGCATATCCGTGAGACAGCAACGACCGAATGGAAGCAGGAAGATAATTTTGAATTCCAGATTATGGACAGCCCACATGCCGTTGAGCAGGCTATCCGTGATAAAGTAGCCGAAGGCTATTCGGGTCGCATGATGGCAGGATTCTGCTGGCCTTGGACTAAGCAGGCTGATGCCGACGGCGAATTGCACAAAGATGTCGTCGTAGGCGATTATATTCGCCCGTGGAATGCAGATGAAAAAACGAAGGGGATGCGCCGTGGTATTCCCAAGTCCCAATATTGGGCCTATGAAGATGCTGGGATAGATCAGGTGGGATGTATTTACACGGCGCAAGGCTTTGAGTTTGATTATGCGGGAGTGATCTTTGGTACTGATCTCCGCTATAATCCTGATAGGGCAGAATGGGAAGGCTTTCCTGAAAATTCACATGATAGCGCCGTAAAAGGAGCGGATTATTTGCAATTAGTGAAAAATACTTACCGTGTGCTTTTGGGAAGGGGAATGAAGGCTTGTTATGTTTATTTTATGGATAAGGAAACCGAACGGTATTTTAGGAGTAGGGTGAGGAAGTGAAGCTATAGATAGGAGAGTATAAAATCTAAAAAGAATCCAATGTCAATATGGATGAAATGAAATCTAATACAGAGGTTCTTGAAAAGAATCCCGCACTTAAAAATGAAATAGCAAATTTTGTTAGAAGGCAAATTGAATTGAAAAAAATCGAGCTTTCTGATGTTGAATTTTCCTCAGCCCATCAGCTAATTGAGGCTTCAATATTACAGTTGGAAGGTGAGGTTCTTACAATTGTTAATATCAATTTGATTGCTATCGTCTTTTTTGAATATTATCAATCGATATTTGAGATTTCTATTTCATCCGAATTTGAAGATACATATATCTTTCTGAAAAATATTGAATGTGATTTTTTGAGCGGAGGAAAACCCCAAAAATGGAGGAACTTTAGACTTGAATTGTTTAAAATAACCATTTGGAAGGCAAACAGAAATCATAAATTAAACTTTAATGATTTTATAATTCACCATTACTTAGATAACAACACGGAATTTAGAGTTTTTTGTGAGGCTTATAACTTAGTTCTAAAAGACCTGGAAATTAGCGCTGAATATTCTTACAAAAATGCAAAAAAAATGATGTTGTCTCCCGTGTTTCATAGGGACAATGTTCTAAATGATAGTCGTATACGTTATGGTATCCGAAATAAATGCTTAATAGATTCAGAGTATGGATTGAAAATATTTCAATTGGTCAAAGATGATGTTGAGTTTAATGGTCAATTGTTGACGGATATTATTAGTGCTTTATATTCAGTACAACATTCTCAATTTTATAAGAACGAACTCGATCGCCTAATAGAAAAGCATGATATTTTTCCTTTTGTTCTAACAGGCCTCTCTAATGTCAGAAATCTAAATGAAAATGATATTTATCTATTTATTGAAATAATTAATCGATATAAAGAGGAACGACAATTAGATAACTCAATAATTCCTTTGTTTTTTTGCCTTCTGAATCAAGATAATGGATTATCAGATGAGATGATTAGGTTTTGTTTTTCTGAACTGTCGAGTAAAGCAGATATAAAGGAAAATGCAGAACATATTCTTCATGAATTATTTCATGTAAATCAGTATAAAAAAGAAATAGGTGACTTAATTGAGTGTATCGCTAATAAAGATTACTTTGACCTTGAACAGCATTTGCAATTGGTTATAAATATATTATGGAATACGAAGGACATTTATGGATTTAAACGATTTCTTCATGGAGTTGCCAATTCAAATCCTTTTAAATCTTTACTAAGTGATAGCCGGGAATTTTCTGATTTTTTTGATATCATTGAATTTGAAGATGTAATTATTGATTTTCTTACTGATGAACGAGCTACAATAAGATTTATTGGTTTAGAGCTGTTTAGTAAATCTATTGCTTCAAAGAAGTTTTCTTTAGATATTCTAACTTTACCTTATATTAAGCAATTTAAGTTATGGATAGCTTTAACTTCAGATTTTAAGGAACCTCAATATAATATGCCAGCATTGGTACCTCTTTTAGATTCACGTTCATATACTGTAAAAGAAAATTTTATTTTAAAATTGGAAAACTACGTGGAGAATTATAGTGACTCATTAATACCTGTTCTAGAGGCGTGTATAGACTATTCAAATTTAAACCATTTAGAAGTTTTGAATAGACTTAAAGAGTATAGAAGAGCATTTTTACAGGAATATTGTGATGTTAAGAAAAATATAAAAGAACTCAATCCGTATTACACTGATAACAAAAGCTATAGAAATTTTTCTAATTTATTCCAGAAGGAAATGAATCGGGCTGTATCTGAATCCTCGAAAAACCATAGTCTTTTGGGGATTTTTGGTCCAGAGATTATTTTAGCCAAGGGTGGAGGATGGACGTCAGGAAAGGATGAAAATATTGCTAAATTGAATAAGTTTGAATCAAGTTTTACATTGCCTAGAAGTTATTTTATCGATCCGATGGAATATGAAAAATTTGAAGTTAGGAGGACAAGGTACGATTGGGATAAGAGTTTTCTTTCTGAAATAGAAAAGCTAATTGCTGATGAATAGTAATAGTATTATTGTACAAGAATATTTGAGCACTTTGAAAGAAGATAGAGAACTAGATTATCTATTTCCTAAGCTGCTTAATTTAATGGGGTACAGGATTGTACAAACGGCTAAAGAATCTAAAGGGCAGTCACAGTATGGAAAGGATATAATAGCAATTGGTAAAGATGGAAGGGGTAAATTATATCGTTGGTATTTTGAACTGAAAGGCTATGCTGATAGAGATATTTCTGATAAAAATTACTCTGCAACAGATGGCATTAGAGAATCGATAATTGAGGCAAGAGACACAGCCTTTTCAGATTCTACAATTTTCGGTTTTAATTCGTTACCTGTCAAAATTGTACTAGTCCACAATGGGGTTTTAAAGACTAATATTCGTCCGACCTTCGAGGGATTTATATCTAGAGAGTTTAAAAATGATGAATTTGAAAGATGGGATATTTATCATTTAACAGAATTATTTAGTCAATTTCTATTTAATGAATATTTATTGTCTGACGAAGATAGTAATAGGCTTCTCAAAAAAAGTCTAGCTTTCTTGGATACTGCAGATTATGACTATACTCATTTTAAGCAATTGGTAAATCTGCAATTCGATAAAGTTAATGAGATAAGAGGCCGGGCATTTTCTAAATTATTTGCTACTCTAGCTCTTCTACAAACTCTAATTTTTCATTACAGCCAAGAAAATAACAACTTAGTTCCAGCGAAGGAATGTTCTAAATACTTGATTTTACAGACTTGGGCTTGGGTTTTAAGAAATAAGCTAGAAAACAAAGACAGAATAAAAAGGGAAATTCGAAATCTTTTAGAAATCCAATTCTCTATATTCAGAAAATATTTCCAGACAACCTATCCAATAGCAAAGATTGAGAACGGATTATATTATGAACACGGAGGTTTTTATGAGGAAATAGGCTATCCTTTAAGATGTTTCAATTATCTGGATGACTCCATATATTTTTGTAGGTTATTAAATTTTAGGATTGAAGATAAATCGATCCGGTTAAAAATGCATAGTAAACAAAAAGATCTGTTAATAGATATGATTGAAAATAATTCAGGTTTTTTAAGACCTGTGCTGGACAATCATTCTATTCCGATTATGCAGCTCTTTCTCTTTTTTGCTAAAGACGGCTTACGTCAAAAAGATGTGAATTTTATTTCATTTTATATTTTTCGGGTGATAAATCGTGTCTGTCGTAATAAATTAAAATATAAAAGGCTACCCGATTTATACAGTAGAATAGAGTTAACAGTTGAAGCTGCAGCAACTCATGTAAAACCAGAAGAATATACAGATAGCTCTTCTATTTTGGTTGCCGTTTTACTTGAGCTTACTGCTCTATTTAATTCTCGGGATATGTTTGAAGAGCTTCTTAAGCATATGAATGAAGATTTAAGTCTTCAAATTCCAAATATTAAGTTCGGAGATTACAACGTAGAGCAGTTAATTTTTGAACGTCATCTTCACAATGAATATCATATTGAATCAATCGATCATTTAGCAAAAAGCACAAAATCTTTAAAAGAAGAACCAAATTTCAAAGGTTTTCGGCAAGATATAATCAGCAAACAAAAACCAATTCCTGAATATAGAACTGATAAAAGTGGGTTCGACTTTTTAAGATATCTAGCACATAGTTATTATAAGAATGAAATTTTGCCCGAAGAGTGGCGAATTCTTGTTAAAAGTAGGGAATCGTGAATACTTATCTTATATTGAAATATTTTGAGTATATTAAAACTTAAAGCCATGCTCACTTGGTCAGGATTTTATCCAGATAGACCTTTGCCAGTCGATCCTATGAAATATTTCAGGGACTTTGCCCTTGATGATATAATACAAGTTTTGATTTGGGTAAAAAACCATTTGCAAATTCCTGAGAAATACCCCGAACTTATTGATTCTTTGATTCGAAGAATGGGGAAAGAAAAACAATATAATTTACTAAATCAATTAGAGTTACTGCAGTTAAGTACCACCATCGTCATTGATAAAATATTAGTTGAAGTTTTTCGCAGCCATACTCTAAAAGTTAGTGAAAGAAGTATTGATGAAAATGGTTTTGAAGACCAGTTGTTAGATTTACTCCTCTATTTTAATCATCTTCATTATGAAACACATTTCCATTTTTTGGGTTTCTTCGGAGAAAATTGAGATGACTGCATGCTAAAGCCATTAACAAAGTTGTTTTTCCAGATCGATTTGTTCCTGAAATAATTGAAATGGGATTTTTGAACTCAATTTCTAATGATGGTATATGACGAAAATTTTCAAATTTTATGTTTTTTAAAAATATTGGAAACTCTTTCTCCTTAGATATATCCACACTCTTAAAATAATCAATGTCAGAATTTATATTCATAATAAGTTTGGTTAATAATAATTTTTTATATTACATTTATTGAATCGATATCGATACCGAAAATTTTTTTAAACTCTTCTTTTAATCTTGACTTTACTTCTTCATTCCTTGTATTCATAAGCCATCTGTAATCAAATTTAAATTCACCTTCCTCACTAATCCATTTTAGAATAAGTTCGAACATCATTGTATAAAAGTAAAAAGTATTGAATGTATTTAATAAATTATTATGGGGTATATTTTCGTGAATTATTGGTTTTATTTCACCATCCTCCGCATCAGTAAATAATGCTTTATGTTTTTCAAATAATTGAGCGGCTGGGCTTTTTCCGGATGCCATATAATGACCAATCCAACAAAATATTTCAGGATATTCTATTTTATCAAGTTGCATTTTAATAAATTTGGCAAAAAATAGTCGGAAAGGCATATTTATATTTTTAAATTCGTGAGTTTCTTCTTCTTTTAATAGATTTTTAATATTGTCGTTATCTAACCATTTTTTATAAATGTGCAATGTCTCGTAGTTACACTTGAGCCCTAGCTTCTTGCTTATCAATTTTGATAATTCAATATAGGTTTCCTTCGAGGGAGTTTCACATCTTTGTAAAAAATAACCTTTGTTCTCTGCAACAGCACTGCTAATAAATATAAATCGCATTCCCGGGTTATTTTTATCGATAAATCTTTCAATATCATAGATGTCTAAAGGGAAGCCATTAGTTGGATTGATTGATAAATCACATACTAGAAGAAAAAGAGATATAAGAGAATCTTCAAAATAAATAGGTCTTTCTTCTTCTAATATTCTTAGAAAATGATCAAAAGCTTCAAGGTAAATACCATGTAGATATCCTTGATCTATAAAATCCTTAAATATTATATTATTTTCCTTGAATACATTTTTTAAATATGTTATTTGATTAAATATTGCTTGTCCCTCAAAAATAGCTCTAATCCCTAAAGGAGAAACCTTTGTTGTTGAATCTGGATAGAATCCTGGAATCTTTTTTTGTTCCAACTTTTTAAATTTGTCAACCCAATTATTGAAATTTGGTAAAAGATTGAATTCAGGATCGAAAGTATCACTATATAGTTGAATGGAATTTGTCCACATAATATGGAAACAATGACCCATTGAAAGAAAAAATCTTCTATCTTTCGCTATATCTTCTATGTTTTTGTTATCCAAACAGAAAAGCTTTGCATATTCAATATCATAGAAGTTATTAGTAATTATATTTATATCATGAATGTCAGCTATTCCTTTTTTTTGAAAATATTCTTTTTCATATTTAAGCATTGATTTTATTGCAATACCTTGGTCTATAAGAGATTTTAATTGGCTTATAGAGCCGGCAGCAAAAGCGGGAAAAGAACTATTGAGAATAAATCCAAAATTTGATCCGATGTGTTGCCACCAATGGACTGTTTCATGTAGATATGTGGAAAATGCTTGTAATTTTTCGAAGCCAGTCTCCGAAGGCTCGTTTAAATAATATCTAATTTCTTTGTTTAACTTTAGTACAAATTGCATTGTACTATAACTACCTTTGATCGAGGAATTAAATTGTAAATTATCTAATTCTTTAGTTTCCAATAATTCATTTTTGAATATCATATATTTAATAAATTCATAAATTGATTAGGATAGTAATTTTTGTTGAAAAATTATTTAATGAAATTCTTTTATCTTGAAAAAGAAAATTGTTGAAATAATTTGTTTGTCGAGGGCATTATTTATAAAAATCCTCAAACAATTTCCCTTGCTTTTTTCCAACCGCTTTTTCAATCAACAAGAGCTCGAAAGCTTCGAGAGCAGCTTTTCTATAATATAGATCTTTTAATCTGTTTTCGTCGATTCCCGTCTTGGTAGCAATTTCCTCTATGGAATTTTCGATGGTTTCAAATTGACTCATAAACTGCCCAAATTCGTTACGTGCTTTTGGAATATATTTATCAAGCTTAAGGTTCAAATCAGGATAAACGACTTTTGTCGCTTTTTCACAGGAATCACCGAAAGCTTTATATATTTTATAGAAAATTTCTGCTTTCAATTTTGCAACGGTACCACTGCGATATTTACTAATATCTGAAGCGCTCAAACCACTAATAGAAGCTAAATCTTTTGCTTCCCACTTTTTAGCTTTCAAATTCTGTTCAATATATAGTCCAATATGATGAGAAATCATAATTTCTTTTTTATAATATTTTGTATTTTAGAAAATAACCCCTATATTTGGTGTAAGTTTAACGAGTGAATATCAGGCAGTTTAATATGCCTCTGAATATTGACGAGTCTCTCAACTTTTCGATTGATACCCGTGAAGGAGACAGTAAGGTTAAGCTCATTTCCCGCTAATGTTATATCTTTACATAACAGATTAACGTGGGGGTGAGCCTTGCTGTGAATTCGCTTTCGGGTATCACCTACAATAAAGTTTTTTATTGTAGGGCTGAGCTAGGGCATTTGTTCTAGTGAAAAGAGTGTAGGATCAGTAAGGTTTCATCCCTTACGTATTTTAATGGGGCTCGTTCACATAGTAATTAAAATTATGAGAACATCTAAAATAACCATTTTCTACAATCAGTATTTACTCACTAGAGTTCGACTGTCACTGTGCTCTAGTAAACTATTGTATAAGAACTTAATCCGAGCGCCGGATTAGACGTTTATCAAATTAAACAGTACGTAAAAGGAGAGGAGCCAATAAAAATGGCCTAGTATGGCTTATTCACACGAATAGCAAAATTCCCCTTAAAGCGTATCTGCCACCGACCCTACACATCAATATGAAAAATAGCGATTGAAGGCAATGAAGATGGCTTATACTAAATAAATGATTCGCACCATAAATTTAGGCAAACTTTTTATTGCTGGCAACTTTCTATTCAAAATATTGTCGTAACACAACAAAAGGGTCGGTTCTTCCTATTTCAAGTGGATGTCCGTGACGAACCGTATGTATAACCTAGTAATAAAGAGTAAAACGGCATTCTGAGGTTTAGTTAATTAAATTTTTTTAACAGTGTACTGCATTGGGACTTTGGACTCGATATGGGATTGTTTTATCCTTTTTTTTTCAAAGATCTATGCAAATACACGCCCTCAAAAGCCGAAAAAATGAATGAGCTTTTTAAGAAACTCGTCGCCTTTGACCTGGCGATGTATGAAATCCATCATCTGGAGTATGATCCAGTAGCCTGTATTAAAGATTTTTGGAACTCCTATGATATTGATAGCTGCCGCAATTATATCGTAGAACTGCTAACTATTTATTTCGATAGGGAAAGAAATGCAAATCCCACTATCGGCATTGGCGAGGTTCAAAACTTTTCTATTGCCTTATTTCGAATGTTGATGGCTTATTTTCTCGTTCATTATAACGGGATGAACCTGACTGAAATAGAGATCTCATTTCTGAAGAGCAAAAGGTTCATCGCATGTGAACTGGAAAGTAGTAAAGAAATCTACGATTTTTTTTATAAGCTGTGTCAAAACCACTAACAAACAAATTATGAATACCCTAAAATTACTAGCCTTCGTAAGGCTATATACAACCTATATATTTCAAGTACGTGTTAAGTACTATTTAACCACAAAATCTGTGCAAATTAAGCGGATGTTAAGGCCACTTTCTTCGGACTTTTGCCTGACCAACTTCGCCCCAACTTCTACCTTTCATGTAGTCGGCCAGCAGTCGTCCTCGGCTGTTCCTTTGGGTTTATCCGAGGGTGACCCGAAGCCCACCCGAAGAAATTCCGAGCAACGCTGGGAGAAAGGCAGAAGTTGGTCAGGTATTGGTCGGTTAATGTTATGTTGCATTGCAGTAGTTTTTCAATCATCTAATTATTCTTTTAAGGAATTGAAGAGCATCAGAGCTCTTGCTTTATTAGCTCTGATGGTTTCTATGTTTAGTTTATCGGCTCAGACGCCCCGCAAGGATAGCGGGGCGGATGGGCTATCTCAGATCAAAGCCTTAAACATTGGCGACAAGATTCCTCAATCACTATGGGATATGCCGTTGCGGGTGGTTAACCATCCAACTGGTCAAAAAACAATAAAGCTCAGTGAATACCGCAGTAAAAAATTGATCATACTGGATTTCTGGGCGACCTGGTGCGCGAGCTGTGTGGAGAGTCTTGGCAAAATCCAGCATAAGCTAAACTATAGTCAATCTGACATTGTATTCATTCCCATTACCTTTCAATCCGATACGGTTGTTACAAAATTTCAACATTCAAATAAGGTTGCAGGAGAATGGCAGTTTCCCCTCGTTGTAGATGATAAACTATTGAAACAGCTGTTTCCGCATGCGACAATATCTCATTTCGTTTGGATCGATAGCGATGGCACCATCAAAGCTTTTACTTCGTCTGAATACATTACAGATACACAATTGCAGAAAGGTCTGAAAGGTAATTTTGCTAATGTCAAAATGAAAATTGATCAGATTGATTTTGATCCAAAGCAACCGCTATTGATTCCTGAGCTAGCTGACCTAAAAGCACATTATACTGGTTTTCGCAAATTTCTAATTGGTGTAGCACCCACAAGTGGGATGCAGGATTTGGATAGTCTGGGATTGAAGCGACGTTATTTTGTAAATACAAACTTGAGAAGTCTCTGTATGGATGCGGTGAGTGATATCCAAGGAGTGCAGCTTGCTAAAAAGAAAATAGTCTACGAGGTCATCGATGAGAATAGATATTTCAATAAAGAGCGTGTTAACGCCGATGTCTATAATCATCAATATGGTTTATGCTATGAGGCTGTATTACCTACTGAGACTACAAAAGCTGCTTTTCGGGAGACCCTGCGAAATGATCTTTGGCAACATTTTAAAATCAAACTGACCATAGAAGAACGGCCGATTCCAGTTATCGCCTTGTACAGTAGTCGTCGTAATTCCCCTGTCTCAAAGGATGAAACCATAGCATTAAAAACGCTGATCGATAGGCTTAATGTTCGGGATAATGATATTCCGTATGTCATCTGTCCGACTGATCTGCAAAACCTGCCTGTGCCAAGTAATTTGAAGGATTGTACTTCGACCAAGCTACTCATCGAACGGTTGGCTCAATCGGGTATCAAAGCCGATCAACGTAAGGAAAATCTTGCGGTATTGGTGATCACGGAAAGGAGGGGAGCATGATACGAATTTTATTTACGCTGTTCATGTTGTCTTTCTCTGGACAGCTGCTATTGGCTCAGTCTCTGGTATTGACTGTACGGGATAGTGCAGATCAAAAGCCCATCAAAGGCGTATTGGTGAGCATAGATCAGAAGCTCCTTCCAAGAGCAACGGACGATCAAGGGGAGATTGTATTCCAAGCATTGCATGATAAAGTACATCTAGGTTTTAGGATATTGGGCTACCAGCGAAAAGAACTTGATGTGCTAACCGGCAAACTGCCTGCTGTAGTTTATCTGAGTCGGACAAACCATACCTTGGATGAGGTGAGGGTAAACACGGGCTACCAGGTGCTCTCGCGTGAACGTTCGACAGGTTCTTTTGAATTGGTAGATTCGGCGCTGTTTAATCGATCGGTGGGTATGAATGTGCTTTCCCGACTGGAGAATACCACATCGGGACTGCTCTTTGATACGCGTACCGATCAACCAAAATTACAGATTAGGGGGCTAAGTACGCTGTTTTCGGATGCGAATCCGTTGATTATTCTGGATGATTTTCCTTTTGAAGGGAATATCGAGTCCATCAATCCCAATGATATTGCCAATGTATCTATCTTAAAGGATGCAACGGCAACCTCTATCTGGGGCGCACGCGCGGGTAATGGGGTTATCGTCATCACGAGCAAACGTGGAAACAGCAATAAAGCTAGGCACATTAGCTATCGCAATAATTTCTCCTGGAGTGCAAAACCCAATTTAATGGCTTACCCCGAAATGTCAAGTGCAGATTATATTGGCTTTCAGCGTGTACTCTTTGACCAGGGCTATTATGAGAGCCGCATAAATGATAAAACCTTGTACCCTGTATTGGGTGAGGCTGTGGAGATCTGGCAGGGTGTTAAGGATGGGCGCATGGATGCCGCCGAGGGCGAGCGACTGGTGGATCTGTTGAAAGCTAGGGATGTGCGCCGGGATATCAGCCGCTATCTGTACCGTCCGACATTCTTGCAGCAGCATTTTGTGTCGATTGATGGTGGCGCGGCCAACAATAGTTACCTGTTTTCGGTGGGTTATGATAAAAATAATACTGATCTAGTGGGGCAATACAATGACCGACTGACCTTAAATCTCCGAAATAACATTGATCTAACGAAACAGGTCAAATTGGAAAGTGACTTTTATTATGCGCATGAGGGCGGTACACAAAGTGGTCTGGGCGGATATGCTACCGGTTATCGTTTAGGCCGGGACCGGGTTGTCTTATTTCCATATACGCGCTTAGTTGATGAAAGTGTTAATCGGTTGCCTGTAGAAAGAGATTTTAGGCAATCATTTGTGGATACAGTGGGTAATGGAGCACTACTGGACTGGAACTATTTTCCGCTACAAGATCGGGATGCTGTACAGGTAACCTCGGCCATGAATACCCTACGGTTTGATATAGGGGCAAAAGTGCAGCTGTTCAGCTTCCTGCGTGCAAGCCTGAAATACCAGTTTGGACAGTCTTTTGGGCGAAATGATGACTATAGCGGACCGGATAGTTACTATGCGCGTAACCTGATCAATCTGATGACCACGGTCAAAAATGGGACGCCGACTTATGCGGTACCGATGGGCGGCATCTTGGACTATAGCAACAGCAGGCTAGCGTCGCATTCGTTTCGGATGCAAACGGATCTGAACCTTAAAATCGGTACTTCGGGACTGTTGACAGGATTGGCAGGAGCCGAACTGCGCCACAGCAAACGGAAAAGTGAAGGAAATCGGCTATATGGATATGTGGACGATTTGATTAGTTCGACACCTGTTAATACAATCGATTATCTCCCCACTTATAATGGTATGTATGGCCTGCAAAAGATTACGGACGGGGTATCACTCTCGGAAAGCACTACGCGTTTTATCTCTTACTATGGTAATGTAGGCTATTCCTACGATGGGCGTATCAACTTCAATGCAAGTATGCGCAAGGATGAATCGAATTTGTTTGGTGTGGAGACAAATAAACGTGGAGTGCCATTATGGTCGGTAGGTGCTTCGTGGAATGTCGCGCGAGAAGACTTTTGGCGGTCGAAGATTTTCTCTAGCCTAAATCTGCGGGCCACTTATGGTACGAGTGGTAATATCCCTAATGGGATGTCTGCTTATACCATTATCAGCAACAATTCGGCCTCTTCAAATTCGGTCGTTAAAATACCTTATGCCAATATCGTTTCCCCGCGCAACCCTTACTTACGCTGGGAGAAAGTTGCGATGGCCAATTTTGCGTTGGATTTTGGTCTGCTGGATGATCGGGTCAAGGGAACGGTGGAATACTACCGTAAAAAGGTGGTAGATATGGTAAGCTCACAAACGGTAGATCCGACGAAAGGGTTTTCGACCGTAATGGTCAATAGCGCGCATATGACGGGACAGGGAGTGGACTTGAATTTGATCGGAAAGGTATTGAAAGGTAGCTGGAACTGGACTGTCAACATGCAGACAGGCTACGCGAAAAATACCTTGACGAAATATTTGCTGGATCGGCAAAGTCCGGCTTACCTCTATGTCGGTAGCGGTACAAATGTACTGCCTTATGAAGGGGGGATGCCCTACATGCTCCTGAGCTACCGCTTCAATGGGCTGGATCCGGCAACGGGTGATCCCATAGGCGAGATGGATGGCGCTCCTAGCGAAAACTATAAGGATATCCGTCAAAAGACGGCTTTGGACCAGCTGGTTTTCCATGGCTCGCCAGTACCGCTGTGGCATGGTGCCTTTAGGAATACGCTTTCGTACAGACAGCTGACCTTGTCGGCCAATATAGCTTTTAAAGCTGCTTATTATTTTCGGCGGAATAACATTTCTTACAGTAGCTTATTGAAAAATAACGGTGGCCATGCTGATTATGCGCTGCGCTGGCAAAAGGCTGGTGATGAATTATATACAACGGTTCCCTCTTTTGTATATCCGATCAATGAGGATCGGGATGATTTCTACAGTATGTCGACAGCGACCGTGGAAAATGGATCCCATATTCGTTTAAATGATATCAAGATTTCTTATGCCTTCAAAGGAAATGCATTCGGAAGCAAAATCATCCGTGGCATGGATATCTACTGTTATGCTGATCGCCTAAACTGGGTGCTTTGGCGTAAAAATAGGCGTGGTATCGACCCGGAATATCCGGACGGATTTAAGTTGCCGATGCAGATTTCCTTTGGTTTAAACATACAATTATAATATGAAAAAGATACATATCTATTTTGGACTAGCGCTTTGTTGGTGTCTACTATGTATGGTCTCCTGCACGAAGTTTTTGGATGAAAAATCGAATAAGGCACTTTCTGTCCCAAAAACAATGAATGATCTGCAGGCATTGCTAGATGCTTACGGAACCATAAACAGTGTTTATTCATCGACGGCTGAAGAGGCATCGGATGATTATTTTTTGAGCGCCAAAAACTGGCAGGGTATTGCCAATCAAGATACACGCAACAGGTATATATGGCAGGAGCAAGGAAAGCTCAATGTCGATTGGATAGCGCCCTATAAGGTCGTATTTATCTGCAACACGGTACTCGAAGAACTGGAAGTGCTGGGAAAAGAAAATAGTGAACAGGACTATCAGCGTATCAAAGGCTCGGGGTTATTTTTTAGATCTTTTGCGCTATATGAGCTAGCCAGTATTTTTGCGCCGGTGTATGCTGCTGAAAATATCGAGAAGCTGAGTATTCCCATTCGGCTGTCTACGACAATTGAGGAGGATACGCCACGGGGTACGGTGGGACAGACTTATGAGCAAATTTTGAGCGATCTGAAAACTGCTGCCGAACTATTGCCCGAGCATACAGCTTATATCAATAGGCCGACTAAACGTACGGCCTATGCGCTTTTGGCTCGTATTTATTTGGCTATGTCGGATTATGCAAATGCGTTGAAAGCAAGTACGCAGGCGCTTTCTTATGGGAAAGAGTTAGTGGACTATAATAGCATCAACCTCACTGCCGCGGCGCCTTTTAACACAACAAATGCAGAGATTATCTGGATGGCAGGAGGTAATACGGTAAGTGCGTTATTGGCCCCGGCGCGCAGTCGGGTAGATTCGCTTCTGTACAGTAGTTATGCCGATAACGACCTACGCAAAAAGGCGTTCTTCACCAAAAATGCGGATGGCTATTATACGTTTAAGGGCACCTACGATGGCCGTGTACAGGGCTTTCTGTTTAAAGGCTTGACCGTGGATGAGCTATACCTAATACAAGCCGAAACACAGGTGAGAGGGGGAGATGTACAGGAAGGATTAAAAAATTTGGCAGTCCTACTGAGCAATCGCTATGTTACAGGTACCTATCAGCCGGATTTAACGCTTGAGCATGAGCAGGCCTTGAAATTGGTACTCGAAGAAAGGAGAAAGGAATTGTTGTTTCGGGGACTTCGCTGGACAGACCTAAGGCGTTTCAATCTGGAGAAAGAGACAGCCATGACGCTACGGCGGAAATTGGATCAGGAAGTGTACAGGCTTGCACCTGATGATCTGAAATATGTGTTTCTAATACCGGATAATGTTATCGCAATCGCTGGGTTTCAGCAGAATCCACGATAAAAAAGAAAATCCATCCAGATCAGCTTAGAAGCATCTCTGGATGGATTTAAACTAAATTTACGTTGGCGTATGAAAAAAATTAGTCATGCAATTTAATCTCTGTTGTAGGAGCAGAGTTTGCCAAGGCATCGGTGATGTCTTGTTTAAATTGATTGCTAAACGTAGCGGGTTGTGTTGAAGATCCTGGTAATGCACGTACCGCACACATTTCTTCGGTGCCCGGACATAGCGTGTTAGCTTCTCCGTCATTTGCCGGTTGCGGTTGAATAAGATTGTAATTGCTTGCATCGGTAGGATCTCCACTGCCGTCATACTGATACCATTGTGGATCAACAACTGTTGATTTCTCAGTTATTGTATTTTTCTTCATCACTGCAACTGCCGCATACGTACCGATTGCAAGCAGTGCCAAGATTAAAGTGAAGAGTGATGCCTTCACTGCGAATTTATTTTTCATCATAATCGTATTTTTTTGATTATGATACTAAGGTAGACCCATCAGTAAGGTATTACTATAGCATTTATTCCTATTGTGCGGACATTAATTCCTAAATGTTAAGTTTCTATTCCTATTTCTGCTGTATTTATTCCAAGCTTGAGTTATTTTTATTCTGATTGTACCACCTGAGGGTGATACCCAGAAACTGAGCGATCTGTAGATCGGTGAGTTTAAAACGAATGCCAGCATAGCGATGATGAAACCAGCGTATCAATTCTCTGCTGTTTTTTAATCTGAATAAGTTTTCCTGCTGCTGGTAATATTTGAGTTCTTGCAGAAGCAAATAATGGAAAAAGGCAGTTAGTTCTGTCGCTTGTAAGAGATGTTCAACAGGGATCTCGATGATATTGCCCCCTTCTGGAAAGATAATATCCATCTCACTGCGCTGGAAAGCCAGCAGACTATCGGTCTTTAGGATCATCTGATCCGCTTGCCAGATACGCGATAGCCGCGAGTCCTGATCAATGTGCTCATAACCCAAAGCGTAACCCGTATGGATAAAACAGATGTGCTTGGCAATACCACCTCGCTCGAGATAGATCTCCTTGGGGCTGCAGTATTTGACCGTAATCAGCTGACGCAAGATATTTTCCTGACCGTCAGTGAGCCTTCTGTAGGATTCTAAATGCTTGATAAGCTTTTGATATGATCCTATATGTTCCATCAGCTTTCGTGTTTTTATATGATTTGATTTGTTCCCTAATTTATTTTTATTGGTCTATAGTCATAGGACTTTTGCCAAAAAGCCTTGATGGAACTGTTTACTCAATAATTAATTGTGTTGTTATAAAATTAATAAGGTCTTTCTTTGAAGGCAAGGTGAAATATTGGGAAACCGATGAATGGTAAAGGCGATCGTGCTTAAAAGCTATTCTATGGGCTTATTAGGCGAGTTTTTTGTTTTGAGTCCAAAATGAAATTATTGCATGAATGGCGGTATTTATAGGTAGATTTTAAGGGGTATTGTAGATTATTTTCAATTTTTTAGTTGAAAAATTTTTATTTTAGTTTGCCTTAACCGATTGAACTTTATGCAAACTAAAAAACTTATTGAGAAATTTCATTCCGAGATTCAAGTCAAATACTTACCGATTAAGCTTCAGCTATTTTCGGCTGTTTTGTTAGGAAATTTTTTCTGTTCACCCAGAAAGTTTCTTGTTTTTGATGCGCGGTATGCCATGCCCAAATTTTATCTCTATTGGTTTCTTTCTTCGCTGATCGTTATGGTTTTGCTTTGTGGAGCACATATTTTTAATCGGTATATGGATAGGAGGCTATCCTGGCTGACTGATTTTAAGCCGCGTCTGATCAAGCAGAGTCTCTATGGAGTGGTACTACCTTCCTTGTTCACGGTGATTTTTGTGATGCTGTTATTTTTACCCTTAAATGCAAAAGGTTGGGGTGCTATCATTCCCTACGTGCGTAACGAATTTAGATTTGTGTTTTTGTTCATTTGCATCATGAATATGCTATTTCTGATGGTATACATCATGCGATTTGCCCGATTTGTGAAAGATCAATACTTAGAGGCGGAAATTGAGCGGACCGCACTCAGGGAAGTGGTTGTAACCTATGAAGCGCTACAACTGAAATTGGAGGACGAGAGGAGCGGGGACTTTGCCGATGCGGTCAAGCTTGCGCCATGTCTTGGGGTAAAATACGGTTATGAAGATAACTACGTTGCACTTGACGGCATTGCATTTATCAAAAGCTCGGCGAATGATAAAAAGCTGCTAACTTTGACGAGCAGCAAGGAGTATACGCACAACTATAGCCTCGATACATTGATGAAGGTACTCGATCATGATCAATATTACCTGATGTACAGGCGTTATATCGTTAATCGGAGTATCATCAAAGAATATCGTGCTTTAAGCAACGGTATATTAACCATTGAACTAAAACCGCCTTTTGAGAAGCAAGAAGATATATTTATCAGCCGCTATCATGCGGCTGATTTTAAGCGTTGGTTTGAGAAGGGCTGAAAGCCGTATCATGATTGGCTGTGGCTGACTTACATGTGGACTATCTTGCAAACTTATAATTCACCCCGATGCCAATTCCTAAAGCCCGCGCTCGATCATAATTTTTCTCGGATTGGAAAGGAATAAGTGAGTACATCTTATAGTTTGGAGAAAGCATGACGGCAATCTGTTGGGATAAGGGGATTTTTGCGCCCAGTCCAATATGGAAACCTATGCCATTCTGCTTATCTACATGACTGTTTGCGTTCTGCTGGAAATGTAACATAGGTCCCGCATTTGCGTAGAGATATTTTAAAAATTTTACCCGGGCGTCTAAAGGGAGTTCCCAAATAGAAAGTTCCGAGGAGTATTGAATCCGTTCCACGGAGGGGTCAACTATGGCCGATGTTGTCGTTATGTCTTGGTGGGAATACCCCACACCTGCACCAAATGACCATGTTTCATTATAGTGATAGCCTACGCGGATCAATCCAGCTATATAATTCTTACTGGCATCGCTACCGGCTCCCATAAGGCTCTTTCGCGGTCCAATAGTACTCTCAGCTAGGGGAGTAATAGAAAGTTCGATGTCATAACTGCCGCCATTGTTTTGCTGCGCGTAAAGGGTAGTTCCTGATAACGTTAAAAGAGAAATAAATATCCCGGAAAGTAATTTTTTAAGCATATAAATGTATGATAATAGATTTTTATAATTGTGTTCTTGTTATTAGTTCGCGCAAATTGTCATTAGAAATCTAATTGATAGCGTATAAAGCTTTCTTTTTCTGAATTAACAGTGGCGGCCTTGTCGAATTGTAAGGGGGTCGGTCCATTATAGCCTTGCCATTTTAATACAGATTCCATATCGGCAGGAATGGTTACCCTAACGATGGTATCCAAATCACGAGGAACAGGAGCGATAGAAAAACCCGTATTGGATTTCTCTGGACCATAGCTAACCGAAAGCATCTTCAAATCGAGTTTTTTGACATTTTTTAGATGCAACTCCATTTCGCCCCTTTTGAAAAGTATTATTTGTTCATCGGTTGGCGTGTCATACTTGAGCTCGTCCAGGTCGTAAGAAGCTACGCTTTGATACGAATCTGGATGATATGCATTAAGATAATAACCATTCTTTTTGACGCTAACTATAAAAAAGCCATCTTCGGATAGGTATTTGCTGGCATCAAATCGAAAACTATATTTGCCTTTGGTATCTGTCTTTGTTTTCCCCAAACTTATTGATGGTTTAAGGAATGAACTGTAATATTGGAAAGAAATCCCTACTTCTACATCAGATAAAAATTTGCTCGCAGGAGTATCCACTACAACTCCCGATAGTACAATACAATTCTGCGCACAGGTTGTGCCATCGCGCTCATCTTTTTCGCACCCAAATAGAAAGAATGGTAGGATAAAGAGCAACCATTGCCCTTTATTTACTTTTTGAAATATGTTCAGCATAATAATATAAAATAGATCAGTAAGAAGTCTTATTGAAAAATAGGCTAGTTTTGCAATAACTTTGCCTGAACTTCAAAACAAGAAAATCAATAACGATCAATAAAACTGTGCATTTCGTTAAAATAGGTCTTTTCATAATTTATTTTGATACTATACTATTGCAAACGGAAATAATATGCGTAATGCTACAAATTTAATAAATATAAGTTAATGGTTGCTATCGGAACTATTTCTTGGAATAGGGTAAAACTATGCTGTTTTTGTCACCTAAAAATCCAAAAATGAAATGTTTGCTTACCAGCCAAGGTAATATTCTTCGAATTTTAATAAATTAGTGGGATGAGATATTTAATAGTCCTATTGTTAAGCTGTTTCTGTTGCTATTCTGTTCTTGGGCAAGACCAAGCGAAGGGAAATAATGCAGGTAAAGTTGAAAAGACCTATGTACTGGTTGCCAATAAGATCAATACCGATTTTAATTATAAATTGTTGGATGATTTTGAGCAGTCTTTTTCAGCCTTGATCAAGGAAAATAACAGTCGGGAACTCCTATTCAATCCAATAAATGGCAAATACCACTATTATAAATTTGTTGCCACCTATAAAGCAAGGGGTATCTCACCAGATAACAATTCTGCAAAGTCAGAGCAAACCTTTCATAATATCTTAATCATCAAAACAGATGACCAGCAAAAAATCGTTGATGGCTATCATTTTGTGCTCGAATGGAGCGAAAAGCCATTATCCTACCCTCTATTTAAGATGAAAGCTACAGGTCTGACCTTGCAGGAAGGCTTATCATTAAAGCAGCTGAATCTAAAAAGAATATTGGATAATGCTGATTTCGATGACGAGGGAAAGATCAAATTATCCAGCCGGTAGATCTTTTTATCGAAGTATTCGTGTGCTGCTTATTGGCTTTCCTTTAGGATGCGATCTTTGGGGCCATATGCTCATTAATGCCTCGTCTTTTCCTTTCATATAATTCTCGATCGTATACTTAATATTGATATCAGGTTTTAACGGTCCTTTCTTCCCTTTCCATACTTCCCAGTATTTCGTCGAGTAGGCAATCACGATGTCCGATTTTGGTAAACTGAATCCTCTCACTTCTCCGTAATGATTGATTGAACCACTGGTTTCTTCACCAATAAAGGTTGCACTAGAATTTTTCTTCAGTTCAACGGCGTTCATCACAGCCGAGGAGAACGTATTCTTGCCTATCAATACAAAAAAACTATCTTTTTTATTCAGGTAACTGTTTTTGATTTGTTCAATAAATGGCGTTAAAATACCGGAATTCCCGCCATTGTTATACCGCAGATCCAGCACAATTTTATTTGGGCGCTCGGCGTTGATCAATGTAAACAACTCCTGATTAAATTGGTCAAAAGGATGAGCGGGATCTTCCCTGCATGTCGTATAATTAAAATAAAGTATTTTGTGAGCAGTATCGTAATCGTACCAATAGTTCCCTGCTTTCTTTTTTGAGAGTAGATTGACTGTACCAGCTGTTAGGTTTAATTTTTTTAGGTCATTGCCTTTCAATGACGTCAATTTTATCTTACTAATTTTATTGTTCCGGTCAACAAATGTGAATGCTGCTTCTTTGTCCGAATCAATGATTCCAAGGCCCTTTAAAAAAGCCGGATTGTTGATGAAATGGAGCAGGTGATCATTGAAATACGAACGGTTTTCACTTAGGATAGCCTCCTTAAACAAAGCATTAATCTGATTGAAACTATGGTTATTGATCGCTACCAATTTGGCCCCTAATAATGACGCAAAAGCTGGATCGATAGCTGTTACATATACTTCATCGTTAAACATATCCAGCTGAATGGGAAGGATCGTATTGAATTTTGCTTCAACAAATGTATGTTCATCTTTTATACTGACCATAAGCTTGAAGAGCTCTACGGTGAAGGTCTCATAATTCAAAGAATCAGCTTTGCTGGCAATGTCATCTACAAGCTTCTCAAAGGTGGCTTTTGTGGTTTTGGCAAATAAGTTGGTATGTTTGGCGGGTAATGTTCTTTTTAAAAAATTCAAGTCTTCCATATAGTCTGCTTTAGTCAATGTTTGTGAAAAGCCGAAAGTAGAAACCAAAACAAAGAGGATGGTAAATAGTATTTTATTCATGATCATTTAAAAGCTTTTGTAAGTTATCAACCAACATTGATCCAAATTAATTGATTATTAAATTTTTTCTATAGTTCGATCTGTTTCAATTTAGTATGAAAAATTTGAATGTATTTTTCCTTATAATCTTCTGTTAGAAAACTGCGTTCAATCAATTCTTTAACTTTATCAGTATTTCCCCTGAAGTCTTTATAAATATTGTCTCTGACCAGTTCGGAAATACCCAAATTTTGAGCAAACTCGTTAAAATCTGACCGTTTTATTTTTCGTTTACGGCCACCCAATGTGAGAGCCATATCCTCCTTATCTTTTGGATAGATTAAGTTGACATTAATGAGATCATATGCTGGAGATAGTAAAATACTATGATTTGTATGCATTAGTGAAAAATTCTTTAGGTGCATGTCGTTATTGCCAGTTAAAAAGCTAAACAGTACGAGCCTAAAATATTTGATTGCATCTAATCCAGTGTTGGATGCAAACTGCTTGATGATTTTTCCAACGCGTTCATAGGAGCTATTGTATTTTTGCTCGGTCAGTAACTGGGATAACTGACATAAATCTTCAACATGGATTTTTTTGCCCTTTTTACGGTCAAATCTTTTTGTAATGTATGCTAGTTCTCCCGTGGAAGTTCGTATTAATGCGTGTTTTGCTGTTTCTATTTTAAATAACTTTGCCAGATGCATCGTTAGATCTTCTACTTCTGGCATGAGAAGATATTCGTTTGATTGAGGTTTCAGGATATAATCCCCCCAAAGGCCAACTAAGGTAAGTCGCTTATTCCCTTTTTCTCCTTTTAGACTGAGTGATATTTTTGGCTGTACGCCAGTTAATGCCAATCTCTCGGTTACAGTAACTTCAGCTAATTTTTTCAATTTTTCCTGATCCAACTCCAAATAGGGAACTTGTGTCGTTCCGAAAAATTTTCGTGAACATGCTGTATGATAGTCTCCTGTTTCAACTGGTTTATAGCAAAACAAACAATTAGACATCGTTTTCCGCCTCCACCGGATAAACAGAAACTGCTCCTATAGTGTCTCTACAGAGGTTGATTAATAGTGCAAAACGATCTCTAGGATTGAGCTTCCAATGTTTTTCGCCGATTTCCAATAACCATCCTTCGGGAATTAACCCATCAAAAAACGGAAATAGTATATTGCTATAATAAGCGTTCTCGGAAATAGGCAAAGTTAGACTGATAGGTAGTGGATCAGTTTTTTTTAGATAGTTTTCGTCATAACTAAATGAATAACCATGATCAGTCTCAATGAGATATCCCGCTAAATCATCATGAAAATATATTTTTGCTTCGCGCGCCATCACTCTCTAATTTGATCAATTACACCAACTTCTTTGCCGAATAACGCTAATATGTCGTTTACCTTGTCTAAACGTAACGTTTTTTTTCCTTGCTCGAGATCACGCACAAACCGTAAGCCGACTCCAGCGTTATCAGCTAAGTCTTCCTGTGTTAGCTTCAATTCTTTCCGTTTCTGTTTTACAAACACTCGTAGTGAATCCATAATTATACCCTTTCTGATATAAATATAGTAAATATTGTTAAATTATACTACATCGGGTATAAATTATGTGTTTTATATGTTTTTTATACCCGTTCGGGGTGGAAATTTTAAAATCGATATGTGCGATTTTTGGTTTTACGAAGCTCATAATGACATAAAAAAGATGATATCTATTTGGCTTTCATTCGAATATGTGCATATTATAACCAAATATCACCTTATTTTAACCACTTTTATTTAAGCATTGTAATACTAGATTGGCTACTGTATATTTAATGTCATATTGACATTTATTTAAATCTAAATTGTTATGAAGCCAGTTCAATTTAAAGTTCCTGCCCCTCAGGATAAATCTATCTATATTCAAGAAGATGTACTGGATAAATTCTATCCTTATATGCATCGTCATGAGGAATATCAATTAATATGGATTAAAGAAGGTATCGGCCAGCTACTTGTTGACGATAATGTACATGAATTTCAGCCCGGAGATATTTTTCTTCTGGGAACAAATCAGGCTCACGTCTTTAAAAGTTTCATTGCAGGCGAATGTGTGCGCTCGGTTTCTTTATTTTTTAGTACCAAAGGAGCTTTGTCTACCATGTCGACGATGCCCGAACTAAGAAACCTGCTTGATTTTGTGAATAATTGCCAGCGGGGATTTAAGGTTCCACCCAAACTTCAGGGACAGGTATGTTATCATATTGAAATACTTCAAAAGTCTGACTTCCTGGATCAACTCGTAAATTTCTTTTATCTGTTAAAATCGCTCAGCAAAGTATTCACTGAACTGGAACCTCTTTCCGGTGTACGATTGGCCAAAAGGGAAATATCCAAGCCTTTCCGAATAGAGAAATTATGCAAATTTTTGGAAGAACATTTTAAAGAGGATATCAGCTTGGATGAAATCGCTGAAAAGGCAAATCTGACACCGCACGCCTTCTGCCGCTACTTTAAAAATTGTACTGGAAAGACATTTGTCGCCTACCTGAATGAACTGCGTATCCGCGAAGCCTGTAAATTATTGGGGCTGGGTAGGCACGATTCAATATCTTTAATAGCCTATGATGCCGGCTTTAATAGCATCACTAATTTTAATCGTGTGTTCCGAAATATCTTGGGTATATCGCCCAAAATATATGTCCGCAACTACAGGAACTATCTATACGATTAAGGGGCTTTATCCGCTCTCATTCGATTCCGTCTAACGATTACAGGTAAATATCGCTGTGATGGTTAGACGGAATCGCTGTTTTATGCCATATTTTACAATCCAATACCTCGCCTGGAAGCATCCTTTTCTTTTGTTAAAATGTTAGAATGAGTGGGTAAGATCTGACCGAAAACCGCTGTTCCGAAGCACTATTTTTGTTACAGAAAGAAGAACTAATCAATTTTTTAACATGCTGTTGCAGCCTTTTTTGCGAAAGGAATCGCGTTTATCCGATCGGTAAATGTGCCATTGACAGTATGCTAAACTGAACACCTGCTTAACGAAATTATGACTATGTATGAAAATCTTCCAAAAAAATGCTTAACGGGTATTTTAATGTTGCTGCTGTTCGTATGTCAACAGCTGTACGCGCAACAACAGAGAACGGTCACAGGGATCGTTAAAGACGAAAAAGGTATACCTTTGTCTGATCTCAGTATTTTAGAGAAAGGCATCAGGAATGCGACCAAAACGGATGCTGATGGAAAATTCAGCCTACAGCTTAAATCGGCAAATCCAACCCTAATTTTTAGTTCCGTCGGTTATGTGCGGCAGGAGAAACAGCTGCGCAACGGCGAAAATACGCTGCAAATAACCATGAAGGAAGATGGGACGGGGCTCGATGAGGTGGTCGTGATGGGCTATCAGGATGTGCAGCGCCGAAAGACAACAGGTGCTATAGCCACCGTTAAAGGTAAAGATTTCGAAAATACGCCCTATGCAACCTTCGACGCCATGTTACAGGGACGTGTAGCTGGTCTAACGGTATTGAGTACTTCGGGCGAACCGGGGACCAATAACATCGTCAATATCCGTGGAACGAGCAACCTGGGCTTAGCAGATAACCAGCTGCAGGCACCTTTATATGTGATCGATAATATTATCTACGATGTGAGTGATATCCAGTCTGCTTACGGGAATGCGAGTCCCTTGCAGGCCATTAATCCCAATGACATCGAATCGGTCGATATCCTCAAAGACGCTTCGGCATCGGCGATTTATGGTGCCCGTGCCGCAAATGGGGTCATTATCATCAAAACCAAACGTCCGGCACAGGGTAAACCTGAAATACGGATCTCGGCATACAACGGGGTTTCTAGCCGTCCGGCGATGAAACCCATTACGGTGGGAGCTGCCGAGCGCAGGCTGAAAATGAATCTGCTCTATCAGGGCGGATCGTATGACTGGTTTAACAATGGATCCATCAGTCCCATGTTGACGGATAGTTTAAATCCCGCCTTTAACAACAATACCGATTGGCAGGGACTTTTTCTGCAGTCGGCCAATATCAACAATGTCAATGTGAGTATCGGTGCCACCATGGAGAAATTTTTATACCGTTTCTCAGCACAGCGTTATTATGAGCAGGGCGTAATGATGGGCTTTGAAAATGAAAACCTGACACCACGCCTGATGTTGCAGGCCAATCCCACCGACAATTTCCAATTTGAGACCAACTTGTTCGCAGGTTTTACAAAAGCAAAACATGGTTCGGGAGACGATGCGAAATATCCTTTTAATACCTGGGGTTTTCCTTCTTCTTTCTATCAGATTACAGACGTAGACCAACAGATCTATACGGGGCGCTACGATGGCATGATGGATCGCGATAACTCCTTCAGCCTGAATGGAAATTTTGCGGGAACACTTAAAAAGTTTCTGATCAATGGCCTGACCCTACGCTCGCAGTTTTCGTTTAATGTCAATAATAATACGCGCGACCTCTTTCGTCCCGCACTACTGACAGGTTATAGAAACTTTGCACAGAACTGGACGAATCAAAACAAGCGCTGGGAATGGGAAACCTATTTTAACTACATAAAAAGCATTCGCAACACCCATAATTTTAGTGCCGTTTTGGGAACTGGTATCGAGCGCAATACCTCCAATAATAGTTTGATGAGCGGCTATAACGATAATGGAAATTATGTAAAAACCGTAACCGGCATCCCTTCCGGGCCAGATCTCTATGCAACGACTTCCATCAGTGAGCGCTCGCGTGTATCGGTATTCGGTCGTTTTGGATATGATTACAAGGATAAATATCTGCTTTCGGCAAGTTATCGGATGGATGCATCGTCGCGTTACAGCAAAGATAACCGCTGGGGTATTTTCCCGTCCATATCTGCTGGCTGGGTGCTTTCGGAAGAACCTTTCTTTCAGGGAGCCAAAAATGCCATATCCTTTTTCAAAATAAGGGGTAGCTATGGGATAACCGGACGTGACCCTGGCTCGTACTACGCACGCTATACGGGGCTGACTTTCGACGCATCCTATGCAGGAGCGGTATTAGAAAATGGTATTGGTGGATCGGTACTCTCCTATAATGGCAAGCCTGCTGTATCTCCTAATTATGCAGCGGCGGCAACATCACCAACAATCAGATGGGAGCGCTCGCCGCAGTTTAATGCCGGATTCGATATGAACCTGCTGCACGACCGGGTTACCGTGACTGCCGATTTTTATGTGCGTGACTCCAAAGAGTTGGTATACGATCTGACGATGCCCGCTACTTCAGGATACAGCACTGTTTCCAACAACTTTATCAGTGTGCGAAACAGTGGCGTGGAAATGACGCTTATCTCCCGAAATATGGCCCCTTCATCGGCATTTCAATGGACGACCAATTTCAATATCGCTTACAATAAAAATTATGTCACCAGCCTTCCTGATGGTGGAAAGGAAATACAGGTAGGGCCACCCTGGATGCAACGTGCTCTGAATGTAGGCCAGCCGATTTTTCCATTCAAAGTATGGGACGTGGACGGGGTATATGCGACCAATGCAGATGTGCCTGTCGATCCATTGACGGGCAGAAGAATTGCTCATTTTAATCGATCGGTCCTTTATCAGGCCGGTGATCCGCGCCGAAAGGATGTCAATGGTGATTACCTGATCGATTACAACGACAAAATTGATATGGGTAACCCAAATCCCGACCTCGTAGGCGGATTTATCAACCAGTTTTCCTACAAGAATTTTAGCTTATCCACACTCGTGAGTTTTGTTTTTGGACGCTCCTTGTGGAACGGTTACCTGTCGGATAAATTACAGGATGCCGGTTCATCTGCCCTGTATTCGACCTGGGGTACCAATTCGGCTATTGCGGGCGATTTTAAGCCCAGCGACTTCTGGATGAAAGAAGGGGACCAAACCAAGTACCCAAACTTGTTTCGCAATACGGTAGACAACTGGCACATCGCCAATAGCACTTTTGTGGAAAATGCCAGTTTTGTGCGCCTGAAAAATATTCAGCTGAGCTACACATTCCCGCAGGCAATGATTAAGAAACTTAAATTGAAAATGCTCCGCATTTATGGAGTGGTGGATAATGTGGCTGTCAAGTCCTGGTCTTCGGTGCCAGACCCTGAAGCGGTGGAAGCCAATGGTTATTCAACGGGTAACGGTTACCCGATCCCCAAGAAATGGACAATAGGCTTGGATGTTACCTTTTAATCACGTCATTTCCATCGTACAACGGTGGCTTAAAATTATTTAGAGATGAAAAGAAAAATATTGTTTTTAATGCTGAGTGCTTTCATGTATCTCGCTTCAGGCTGCTCCAAGTTTCTGGACATTGAGCCTGTCAGTTCGGCAACCGACGAGAACTTCTGGAAAACGCAGGAAGATGCCAATAGTGCAACCAACGCCATGTATGCGCTGCTGCGCAAGGCCCTAAATCAAGCCAGTGGTATGGCCTACTATGCCTATGGCGATTTGCTCACGGACGAAATTACTTCTTCGACCGACGCAGACTTTAATCCGATTGTCAATATGCAGCTCAACACGGCTGTAGCAGCTTCGGAAACTTGGCGGCCCGCGTATCAGCTGCGGCGTTATGATGTCTTCTATCAGGCCATAGACCAGGCAAATCGTGTCATCCAAAGGCTGCCCAAGATGGATGAGAATGCTTTTAATGACGTGTCCGTCAGGGATTATTATATTGGTGAAGCTCATTTTGTGCGTGCATTTGCCTATTTCTATATGGCGAGGGTATGGGGTACAGTACCAATTATAACCGAATCTGTAACACCGATCGATGCAGTCAATCTGCCTGCAAGCAAAGAGAGCGATGTGCTGGATCAGAGTCAGGCCGATTTAACCAAAGCTTTGGCTTTACTGAAATGGAGCAATATCGACCAAAATGATTTTGCTTTGCGGGCAAATACTGGCGCAGCGCTAGCCCTGCAGGCGCATCTCAGTGCCTGGAGGGGCGAATATGCCGACTGTGTCGAGGCGGCTAAATCGGTATTGGAAAGCGGCGAATATTCTTTTGTGGGAAGAGACAGTCTGAACTACCGCAGTATCTATCAGGGAAAATCCAATGAAGGTATCTTTGAGATCTCCCAGAGTGGTGAAAACGAAGGTACCAATAGGGGAATAGGGTACTATTCGCTGGCGGGACCTTATTTTCGGACTTTAACGGATCCGCTTTTGAGAATCAGTCAGGATTACATTAAAACGCTCTTTAAAGACGACAATGACAAACGGTTTAAAAGTGTGTTTGATATTGCTTATAACAGTAACTATGCATTGTGTACGAAATATGCAAATGTGAAGTTCTCAAACAATACGTCAAATGCCAATGCGATATTTAAAAATAACATCATCATTTTTCGTTATTCCGATATTAAGTTGCTCATGGCAGAGGGATTGGCCGCAACAGGTAAAAACAGTTCTGCAGAAGCCATCTTAAATGAAATCCGTACACAAGCGGGATTGCCTGCCTATACAAACGAAGAACCGCTCATTGAGGCCATCTTTAGTGAAAGAGCACGCGAGCTGTTTTTGGAAGGCCATCGTTACTATGATCTCGTGCGATTGTATAAAAATTTTAATGTCTATAAATTTCCGGAAAGCAAAATGAACCAGGCACAATTTAATGCGAAGAAATACCTCTGGCCATTTGACCCATCGTTGTTGTCAACCAATCCTTTGCTTAACCAGACATCCTACTGGGGAACGGTCAATATGTAAACCACTAAACTTGAAAAAAATGAAAATCCTATATCGATTTGCGTTGCTGCTGGCTTTTGGACTGACAGTAATGGGATGCAAGAAAGCGGCTTATCTGACGGATGATGGTCTCCATAAAGCCGAAGTTAATCTGTCTACTTACGATTATCTGGCTGCTCATCCCAATGGGATGTTTGATACCCTGCTGCTGGTGATAGACCATTTTAAACTGAAGGATGAAATTAACAGGGCCAAAACTTTTTGGGCCCCCTCAGATTATTCGGTCAACCGTTATTATAAGCAAAAAACAGACTCGGTCAAGTATGTGGATGAAAATGCACAGTATTCTTTTGACCAGTTTTTGAATGAGATCCCCGTAGATTCAGTCAGGGCATACATCTATAACGATGCTCCTTACAATCTGGAAACGGCCAGCACAGCCTATAAGACAGTCAGCAATGCGGCCAATGTGGGTGGTTTTGTCTATCACAAACAAAAGCAACCTAAAGCAGCCTGGTCTTCGCAACCTGTTTATTACTTGTACTATGTCAAAATACGTGGTGAGGCGGACCAAATTAGTCCCGACGGTATTGTTACCGTCAAGGAAGATGATCAGGCAGATATGCGCATATATTGTCAGACAACCGGAATTAAAACGGCGTCAGGAACGATGCTGAATGTATTGGCCAATACACACACGTTTATCGGCGATTTTGTGCCGCGTATCATCACGGGGCCTAAAATTGTGGAAACAGGTTCTACGCTCACCTTTACCTACGACCTGAGCATTAAATATGATGCAACAGGTTATACGGGCACCACGGTCGACCTGCTTCTACCACGTTTAGCACGCTTTTATGGCGTGGAGAGTGGAGCAATATCCGCGCTGGTGGGGAAAGATATCACTTACTACGCCGTACAACCTGACGGCAACTTAAATGCAAACAGTACAGCAAATGCACCGGGGCACTGGTTCGATGCCAAAGGACAAACCTGTTCCTGGGGCAGCGATGCACGTATTGTATCGGAGCTGGCAACACCGACGATGACCTTTAATATTCTGCAATATCCAGGGCAGACGAGTGTGGGTAGCACCTATACGGTCAGACAATCCCTTGTGTACAAGTCAAAAACAAAAGGTGATTTGAATGCTGTTTTTGTATTCAACATTAAGATCAAATAAATTATGAGACTAACGGGATGTATTCAGTTGTAGTGCTGGATTAGCCGGATAGCTTCATCACAAATGAAAAAATAAGACAGATGAAAAAACGAAGTTTTATAATAGGCTTAGCAGGTTTATCCATGTTGATATTGGATTCCTGTAAGAGTGACCAAATAGGTTATTTAAGTGAAAATATGCGCTATAATGTTGAAAATCTGCAAGTCAACCAGGGGACGGTGGTATACACCGATGCCCTTGTCGCCAATGGAAGCACAACTCCGCTGACCGTGAATCTGCTTGCGGTACGGAATAAGGAAACTGGCGAACTGGCAACAGAATTTTCAAAAGAGCATGAAATATCTACCTACCTTGGAGAGGTCACCTGGCGGGATACAACGCTGGATCTGTTGAAAGCGAAGATTGGCAAGGCCAAATATCCACCGATGATGCTCAATGCGACCGGTGGCCGCGTGGGTTTTACACAGGCAACACAATTTGTGACTCCAGGGCAGTACTCGATCGATGTGGAGGTGAGCAATATCGCCGGACAGAAAAAATTTAAGAATATTCTGGACTTCAATATCATTGGCGCTAAAAAGGAGGATATTCTATTTAAATCATGTACGAGTTCGGACTACGGCGCCGAATCCAATTTCTTGCCTTACACAGATTATGAGATCAGTGTTGAACATCAGGCCGAAGGGGAAAACAAAATTGTCTATGTATGGGAAGATAAAAATGGCAAGCCCTTCAATCCTAAAAAAGGTGAGGTCATCAAGCGTGGCGACCGGCCGACATTCAAAAATTGGTCTCCTTATTATCCGGAGGAAGTCACTGATACGGGGTTGGTCTATCGCTATCCCGACGTCTCGGGCTTGGTATACCCTATCATGAACGGTACCTATGTAGGTACAGAATTTTGGTCGGGCGATCCCATTTCTTATTACCGTATTGTAGGTACGGCGACTACGCTGGGGCGTAATCTTAACCCCGTATCGACCATCAAATTCTACAGAAGTGGTACTTACACCGTTCGCTTCCGTTTTTTGACAATCACACATAGTTGATCGCTACCCATTTAACAGCTCAAATTATGAAAGGTATAGTATTGAATAAACTTCTGCTGACACTGATCTCGGCGCTTGTGGTGCTTTCGCAGGGATGCAGCAAAAAAGAGGTAGAACCTCGTATTGAGGAGGAGACGACTACTCCGCCCATCACCGTGGGGACAGATTCTTTGAAGATTTATAAGCCCAAGGAATTTGAAGGGATGGATTATAACGATAAAGGGAGCAAATGGTCCTATTCGCGCAGCCGTCAGTCGGAGCATTTTATCGTGTTCTGGGGGGCAAGCTATGGGAAGAATGACCCCAATTCGGACGCTGTACCCGAAGAATACCGCGTCGATATTGATGATCTTTTGGCCAAGGCCGAACAGTTTTACGCATTGAACGTCGGCACGCTGAAGTTTGCAGAACGTAAAGTAAACCGATCCAATCTCGATAAATACAAAATGATGATTTTTGTTCATTATACGATCGAATGGATGGCTTATGGTGGCGGTTACGACGATCTGATCGGCGCATTGTGGATCAATCCGGCAACCTGTAAACCGGTGGGTGCTGTGATTGCCCATGAGATAGGGCATAGTTTTCAATATCAGGTATTTGCTGACTTAAAAGGCGGACATGGATTTCGTTACGGCTACGGCGGAACGAGTGGCAACGGGTTCTGGGAGCAGACCGCGCAATGGCAGGCCTACCAAACGTACCCCGCACAGGCATTTTCGGGCTCCGATTTTCCCGTTTATACCGAAAATTATCATCGGCATATTCATCATGAAAAATATCGTTATGCCAGCTATTTTATCCATTGGTATTGGACCAGCAAACATGGGATCGATATGATAGGCCGCATCTGGCGCGAAGCTCTAAAGCCCGAAGATCCCGTGCAGGCCTACATGCGTATAACAGGTATCGATGTGAAGCAGTTCAACAATGAGATCTATGATGCGGCGACACACTTTGTGACCTGGGACCTAAACAGCATCCGGGAGTATGGAAAGAATTATATCGGAAAGCTAACGACCAAATTTACCCGACAGTCCAATGGAAGTCTCCGCGTTAGTTATGATCGTTGTCCGGGCACTACGGGTTATAATGTGATTCCGCTGGAAGTTCCGGCTGCGGGGACCACGGTTTCGGTGGGGTTTAAGGGGCTGCCAAACGCCGCCGGATTTAACCCGGTGGATGCCAGCCGTGCCGGATGGCGCTATGGCTATGTGGCGTTATTGAAAGACGGCACGCGGGTATATGGTGACAGGACAGAGGGTACGGAGAATACGGTAGCGTTTAGTGTTCCGGCCAATTGCAGCAACCTTTGGTTTGTTGTCACAGGTGCCCCATCTGTTTACCAGCCACATGCCTGGGATGATGACGACAGCAATGATGAGCAGTGGCCTTACGAAATCAAAATTCAGGGTACAACGGCTACAGGATACAATGAGGTGAGTAGTCAGCCCAAAAATATCGCATTGAATTATGACCTGAGCTTCCCGGCAGATGCGACAGGGTATTCGGGTACGCAGGTAAGCGTCAATGCAGCTCAACTTGGTGAAGCCTTGGCCATACCTTCGGCAGACCTTGCGGGTTTGATGAGCAGCGGAAAAATTAAGTTCTATGCCGTGGAGCCAAATGGAAGTTTAAATCCCAACAATACGGCCACAGGTTACGGGCATTGGTTTACGCCTGCTGGGGCTGTCACTAATTGGGGAGCGAATGCGGGCTTGTTTTCGGAATTCAACGCAAGTACGATAACGTTCTCCATCGGTCAATATCCGGGGGCTTTGGCAACTGGAAAGAAATACACCATCAAGCAGGCACTAGTGTATACATACGAAGGAACGAAAACCGTGCAGGCGACGTTCACATTTAATGTGGATATCAAATAAGAGTATGTTAAAACCACAAAATGAGGTGGTGGTTCATATGTTTATGTTTAGTTTAAGCCACGTCGGGAGATGTGGCTTTTTGTTTTCTTTTTTCAGCACAATAACCGTAGTTTTGAGCTAAGTCGGAATACGGCAGAGATCATTCTACCTTTTTAAGCCTTTATCATGAAAAAATTTATTCTTCTTATTCTATTATCAATAGCGCTATTTCCAGTTTTTGCCAATGGAAATGCAGATTCATTATTGCAGGTGCTCGATAAAGCGATAGCGCAACGAACTCAATTTTCAGATAAAAAGGAACAGCATCTAAAGGAACTGAAACAGGCATTCCATCGCAGTGGCAATCTGCCGGATAAATTCCGCTATGCGGATAAGCTTTTTGATGCTTATAAACACTATAATCTCGATTCTGCCATTGCCGCCGCACGGACGAAATTGTCCCTTGCACAGCAGCTGCAGGACCGACAGCTGATATTTCAGTCGCAGATGAATATTGCGGAGATAATGGGAAAAATGGGGATCTACAAGGAGACTTTTGATAGCATGGCCAAAATAGACAAGTCTAAATTAGGTAAAGACCAATGGGGCTACTACTACCATCTCTACCATTCTATCTATACTTTGCTATTTAACAATGCCTTACTGGATGATGAAAAAAAACAGTATAATGCACTCATTAGTCGTTATAAGGATTCGCTCCTCCAAGTGTACGATGCGCAGAGTATAGCCTATAAACTGACCTATAACGATAAGCTGCTTGAAAAAGGAGATTACAGACAAGCCCTTTTGGCTTTACAACAAATTGGAAGGCAACCAGATGAAGATAGTGCGCAGAAGGCCAGTATCGCTTACCGCTTTGCCAAAACTTACGAAAAGCTGGGCGATGCAGCTGAACAAAAAAGATTTTTAACGCTTGCTGCTCTGACGGATATTAGGAGAGCAGCCAAGAGTTATGTCGCCTTGCGCGAGCTGGCTGTTTTATTGTATAAGGAAGGTCAGGTCGATAGAGCCTACTCCTATATCCGCTGCGCGATGGAAGACGCTTCCTTTGCACGCGCCCGATTCCGTATGCTCGAAATTTCGGAAGCACTTCCGATTATAGTCGCATCTTATGATAAAAAGATGGAAGAGGAGAAGAATAATCTATTCAATTATCTGATACTGATCTCGATATTGTCGGTGATCTTATTGGCGAGCAGTATCCTGATTTATCAGCAGCTAAAACGGATCTCAGCAACCAAGAAGCTCGTGAAAAGTAAGAATGATGAATTGATGGAGATTAATGTCACCCTGCGCGACCTGAATGCCAAGCTCTCCGAATCCGACCATGTCAAGGAAACTTATATCGGCTATGTATTCAACTTATGCTCGTCGTATATCAACAAGCTGGAAAGCTATCGTGTCAACCTGCACAAGAAACTCAGGGCGGGGCAGGTCCAGGAGGCCTTGGCAGCAACCGGCGATACCAATCTTGTATCGAATGAAGTCCGGGATTTCTTCCAGAATTTTGACGCGGTATTCCTGAGTATATACCCGCGATTTATTCCCGATTTCAATCGGTTACTTAAACCCGAAGAGCAAATCCAACCTAAGGCTGATGACTGTCTTACACCTGAATTGCGTGTCTTTGCGCTGATGCGGATGGGGATTCCGGATAGTAGCCGTATAGCAAACTTTTTGCATTATTCACCGCAGACAGTTTATAACTACAAACGGAAAATTATGAATAAGCTGGAGGTCGGCAAGGAGGAGTTTAAACTCAAAATGGAACAGATCGGACGTTAATTTTGCTCTTGCGGTCTACCTATGGCCCTTATTTTGTCTACTTTATTTTTGGGATTTATTTTTATTAAGGTATTGTTTATGATGTAGTTGTGTTTTTATTCCGGTGTGATTAATCTACTTTCTGCATCTACTTCTATTTTAATTGCAGCTGTCTCAGTCTAACTTTGAATTATCGGGCAATGGATATCCTGTTGCTCATTAGATAACCAATTATAGACAATTATGATACAGTTCAAACAGCGGAAAAATCTGCTTACTCCTCTACTTTTTCTTGTCGGCCATTTTATCGTTTTGCAACCGGCGATAGGACAGGAGATGACCGCGGTCAAGGGTACCGTTTTCAATCGTGCGACGGGCAAGGCAATCGTTGGTGCCAATATTAAAGTGAAGGGACAGGATCGCACGATACTCACGGATGCCAACGGAAATTATCAGCTTAAAGCAGGTGAAAAGGTTACGCTAATCATCTCCTATGTGGGCTTTCAAAAACAGGAAATACAACTTGATGGACGCATGCAGACTGATATCTTTCTCGAGCCTGCGGATCAGGAACTGGAAGAGGTCGTGGTGATCGGTTACGGTCAGGTCAAGAAAACAGATGCCACAGGTGCTGTTGCTAGCATGAAACCCGACCAGTTAAACAAAGGTGTGCAGATAACTCCCCAAGATGCCCTTGTGGGGAAGATCGCGGGCGTCAATATTGTTCCCGGAAGTGGGGCACCGGGAAGTGAAGGGACAATCCGGATTCGGATGGGAGCCTCGCTGTCGGCTTCCAACGATCCGCTGATCGTGATTGACGGTGTGCCCATCAGCAGCGGATCGCCCCTGCGATCAATCAATCCAAACGATATCGAGACATTTACTGTCTTAAAGGATGCTTCGGCCACAGCAATCTATGGTTCGCGCGCATCCAATGGTGTCGTTATCATTACAACCAAAAAAGGTACGCTGGGGCAGTCGAAACCACAATTCAATTATAGTAGCAATTTTACCCTCAATAGGGTAGCAAGCTATTATGATGTGCTGTCTGCTGAGGAATACCGCAAGGCTTTTGCCGAGAAAGCCAATGCTCCTGCTGACTTTCAGCTGGGGGGAGCAAATACCGAATGGCAAAAGGAAATATACCGTACAGCCTTTGGGAACGATCATAACATATCCCTGACAGGCCATACTGCCGGCACACCCTATCGGGTATCGGGCGGATATACCAATCAGAATGGTATCATCAAAGAAAATAATTACCAGCGGACAAACTTAGGGTTTGGTATTTCACCCAAATTTCTGGATAAACATCTATCTGTAGACCTGAATCTAAAAGGGAGCCTGGAGCGCGAGCGGCCAATCTCTACTGGTGTCATCGGAAGTGCGATCTCATTTGACCCCACGCGGCCGGTTTATGAAGATTATCCGGATCAGGCAGGATTGGGCTATTACCTCTGGCGAAATGGCGGTACACCGATCACATTGGCACCCAGCAACCCGGTAGCGGAGCTCTTTTTGTCCGATAAGCTCGACCGGATCAAAAGGTCTATCGGGAATGTTGCGGTTGATTATAAAATCCATGGTTTTGAGGAGCTCAGGTTAAACCTCAATCTGGGGTATGATATCCGTAAGCGGGACTATGAGGAGTCTATTCCGGACAAGGCACCATCCATGTATACCTCAAACCGTAATGATGGAAGGGGGCTTTTGCGTACACAAAATGACAAAAATACCAACTACATGCTCACTGCCTATGCAAATTATGTGAAAAAGTTTGCCGGGAAGCACCAGGTCGATGCGACTGCAGGTTACGAATGGCAGCGCTTCTGGTACAGTACCGATCCCAAAAGCGTCGTTAAAGATGTTGTGGATACCTCAATTCCGGATGAAGATATCCTCTATCTACTCTCTTTTTTCGGTAGGGTCAATTATTCCTTTGCAGATAAAATTTTGTTGACAGGAACATTGCGTGCCGATGCATCTTCGCGCTTCTCACCGGAAAATAGATGGGGCTATTTTCCGTCTGCAGCATTGGCTTACCGTCTTTCTGAAGAACGTTTTATCAAAGATATGAGCAAGATCTCCGATCTGAAGCTGAGATTGAGCTATGGTCGGACTGGCCAGCAGGAAATCGGTGGTTATCATCCTTACCTATCAACGTATTCGGTTTCCAGTAATGCAGCACGGTATCTCTTTGGTGACAATTGGCTAAATATGTACCGTCCCAATGGATACGATCCGAATATCCGATGGGAGACCACAGATACCTATAACCTGGGGCTAGACTTTGGTTTCTTTAACAATCGTCTATATGGAAGTTTTGACATTTATAAGCGTTATACCAAAGACTTGCTGAATAAAATTGCGGTGCCTGCGGGAAGCAACTTTACCAATATTATTGAAACCAACATCGGTGATATGGAAAGTAGGGGAATAGAGCTTGCGCTGGGTGGCAGTCCGATTAAGAAGAAGGACCTGGAATGGACGGTCAATGCAAACTTCACTTATGGCAATGCGACGATAAAAAAACTCAATACCATTGATACCGACGACAATTACGTGAAAACGGGCACCATCAGCCGCAACGATTTTCAGGTGCAGAAAGTAGGCGAAACACTGAATACTTTTTTCTTGCTCAGACAGGCTTATGATGATCATGGAAAGGCTATAGAAGGTAGCTATATCGCCAAAGATGGTTCGGTTACGACAAGCGAACAGGATGCCAACAAATACATCACGGGTAAAAGCTCGCGGGTTCCTTATTACTATGGCTTATCGACGCGCCTAAATTATAAAAATTGGGATCTTGGGATCAACGGCCATGGAAGTTTTGGCAACTATGTGCTCAATTATCAGCAGGCGAGCCAATCGCTGATGGATTTGTTCAGCTCGGAACGTGTATCCAGCAATATTTCACAAAAAGCATTGGATCGGGGTTTTGTCCAGGAACGCTATTTCTCTGATCTGTTTTTGGAGAGCGGGGCTTTTTTCCGCATCGACAATATTACCTTGGGGCACTCATTTCGCCGTCTATGGAATGAAGGCACTGCATTGCGGATAGCCTTGAGTGCGCAGAATGTAAAGCTCTTTACAAAATATTCAGGAGTGGATCCTGAGCTTTTCAATGGGCTTGACAACAATGTGTACCAACGTCCGCGCATCTATACACTTTCATTAAATCTTAGCTTTTAATCTCCTTAAGAAATAAAAATCATGAAACAAAGGATAATGATATATGTAGGTAGCTTATTCCTGCTATCTGGATTAATGACTTCTTGTCTGAAAGATCTCGATACCTTGCCGCTCAATGATAGGCAGCTGATCAATGAAGATGTTTATAAAACGGCAGCCGGCTATAAAGGCGTGCTCGCCAAATGTTATGGTTCGCTCATCTTAAACGGACAGGAAGGTCCGGATGCCAATGGTGATCTTGGCGGATTAGATGTAGGCTATAGCGGCTATACCAGGGCTTTATTTTATTTGCAGGAGTGTACGACGGACGAAGTAGCCCTACATTCGGGGAGTTCGCAGGGTTCGCGTGACTTGCTCTTTGTCAACTGGAACCCCTCGACCATGATCAGCAAATATGCGTATTATAGGCTCTATATGACAATTGGTTACTGCAATGAATTTCTTCGTGAAGCAACAGAAAGTAAATTAAAAGAAAGAGCGGTGTATGATGCACTCAAAAATGATATCGATGCTTTCCGTGCCGAAATCCGCTTCCTGCGGGCTTACTGCTATAGCATGCTCTGCGACTTGTATGGCTCGGGCCCTTTTATCGATGAAACCATGGCTGTGGGAACTATTCCGCAGCAGAAAACACGTAAGGAAATCTACGATTATGTGGTTTCTGAACTCGAAGATGTACAGACAAAACTGATGCTTCCCGGTAAGAATGAATATGGACGCGTCGATCAGGTCGCATCCTGGTTTCTATTGGCCCGTGTTTATCTGAATGCCGAAGTATGGTCCGGAAATAAGGAATATACCAAAGCGTTCAACTATGCCAAGAAAATTATTAAAGATGGTACCTACCCATTGGCCTCCGATTACCGCCATATCTTCTTGGCCGACAACGATAAATGCAAGGAGATCATTTGGCCATTGGTACAGGATCAGGATAATACGATCAATAGCGCTGGGACCAATTTTCTGATCAAGGCATTGGTTAACGGTGTAATGAGCAATTATTATCTGACGGGAATCGGTGCGCGAGGCTGGGGAAATGCACGTGCGAAAACACAGCTACTGGATAAGTTTGCCGCCACTGACCAGCCATTTCTTACCGGCGATACTTGGGGAGATAGCAAGAGGGATAAGCGTGCCCAATTTTTTTCGCCAGGTCATACCAGGGAAACCTGGGTAGCAGGCAAAGCATTTCAAAATGATTTCAATAATGGCTATGCGATCATTAAGTGGCGCAATGTCACCAAGGACCGCAAAGACCTTGCAGAAGGGGGGACCACCTATAGCTCGGTGGACTATCCGATGTTCCGTACAGCAGATGCCTATCTGATGGCCGCGGAGGCTATTTTGCGCGGTGCTGCGGGAAGCCGAACAGAAGCTTTGGATTATGTCAATCAGCTGCGTGACCGCGCCTATCTATCGGGTAATTATGGTGGGGCGGCTAGCGGGAGAATCACGGACGCTGAACTCAGTCTCGATTTTATCCTTGATGAACGTGCACGTGAATTATACACCGAGTCGGTGAGACGGACAGACCTGATTCGATTCGGCAAATTTACAAAGGGCTACAATTGGGACTGGAAAGGGAGCGATGGTGCTGCGGGACATTATGTCGGCAAAGATGTAGACGATAAATTCAACTTATTTCCGATCCCTCAGGACGAATTTACGGTCAACCCCAATCTAAAACAAAATCCGGATTTTAATTAAGTTGCCATAGTCCTATTTTATACTTTAGTTGATACGATAGATACAATTTTTATAGCATGATAAAATATTTTTATTTTCTTGTACTCTTTATTTTTGCAAAGCAGAATATAGCACAGACAAGTAAGACCGAACTGTTTAACGAGATTGAAAAGGCGGGCGGTGTGCACTTTGCTTATCCAGAACATGAAATAGGTTCGCAAAGTCCGGTTCCTGATGGTTATACCCCCTTTTACATCAGCCATCTGGGGCGGCACGGCTCCCGTTATCTCATCAGCGATAGCGATTATAGAGACCTGATCGATTTGTTCGAAAAGGCATCGCGAAAAAATGAGCTGACACGATTGGGCCGGGAAGTCCTCGGTAGGCTCCATATTCTGTGGAAAGAAGTGCAATGGCGCGGCGGCGATCTGTCTCCTCGTGGTGTGCGTGAACAGCGGGGTATTGCGTCCCGTCTGTATGGTAGCTACCCTGAGCTGTTCGGTGCCGACAGCAAAGTAACAGCCTGTGCCACCACGGTAGTCCGCTGTGTGCTAAGTATGGATGCTTTTTGCGAACGGATCAAGGAGTTTAGTCCTGAAACGCGCATTGAGCGCAATTCAGGAGAGAAATGGCAGCGTTTTCTCAACCATCATACCAAACAGGCCGTTGCCTATCGTTCGGCAGCAGACACCTGGAAGCCAGCATACAATAAGTTTGAGAAAGCCCATGTAAAGCCGCAGCGAATGATGGCAGCACTGTTTACAGACGGTAAGTCAATGGAAAGGGAGATGACTGCTGAAAAGATTATGTGGGGACTTTTTGCCATCGCCGAAGGCATGCAAAATGTAGAAACTAAGTTGAGTTTTTTTGATGTCTTTACCAAGGAGGAGCTGGTGGATCTGTGGCAGTGCAAGAATCTGAAAACCTATTTGAATGATGGAAATTCGGCGCTTAGTAAAGGCCTGATGATGGAAAATGCAAAACCTTTACTTCGTAGTATTCTGGACAGTGCAGAGCAAATTATTGCTAATGGAAGCAGAGGGGCTGACTTTCGGTTTGCCCATGACGGCAATATTATTCCGTTGGCGATGCTGCTGCACTTAAAAGGATGTTATAGCAGTGTCTCGGATCCTAATAAGGTTTATGAGGCTTGGAGCGATTTTAAAGTCGCCCCGATGGCAGGAAATATACAGTTCGTCTTTTTTAGAAAGAACGGTGGAAATCCGGATGATATCCTGGTGAAAATATTACTCCATGAAAATGAAATTACTGTCCCGCCGGTCAAAACTGCTGATGGTGTATATTACAAATGGAAAGATCTTAGGCAATTTTACGAGTCTCTGCTTTAACCCCAGGCAATGTTCATCATAAGGTTGTTTATGTTTATTTAGTTTTGAGCCACGTCGGAAGATGTGGCTTTTTTTACTTCCTAAAGCGGATTGTCGTCAGCGATGATTTCGTCGATCTCATTGCATATTCGCTGTATTGGCTTTGTGAAATAGTGCTGTGCGAGCTGCACTTTTTTTTCTTTACCGTCTTCATTTTGATAACGTGCCAGAAGCGATACACTGACGGTGATGAGGCCGTACGCGCATTTCCCGTCTATCCATATCAATGATAAAATAATCTCTCAGGAGGGAAATCATCAGGATGACAACAATACCCAGCATCCACCATTTAAAAGAGGACTCCGGCATTTTGAGGAAACCTACTAGGGTCATAATGGAAAATATACCGACCAAGGGAACATAGGTGCCCAACTGGGGTTTCATTTTGTATTCGTTTCCGTTTCTTTCAAAGTTTTTCATGTGCTTAGCTGTTCTGTTTGCTTAACTATATCCTGAGTTTAAATTAGTCGAAATTTTGCAATAAATAAAATGTTAATCGGTACTGTATGTTGAGAATAATGTTTATTTTTCCAGATAAATAAAGCTATAACTTTACTTTGGTAGAAAAATAGAAAAACTGCTGAAATTTTCATTTTTGTGTATCATTTGCAAAAAGATATCCTTTCATATTAAATAATAACATGACAAAAATAGCGGTTAAATTTCCCTTATTGGGACTTAAGGAAGGCGATTCAAATATATATATATTCAGCGTATATTGGCCTTGTATCAAAGGGTAGTGACAAATTTGATAACAGATTATGCTAACAATCTTGATTAAAGTAACCGTTAAACTCTCAATCGCAGATTTTGTAAATGAAAAAATGACTAAATCGACCTATAATAAAGTAATATGGAAACTGATGGTTATTGGTTTTTTGAGTTTAACAATAAGCTGTGGTCAAGATTCATTCCGAGGGTTTCGGTGAGTGATCTGAATGGCTATGAGAATAATAACAATATAATGTGGGGCAACAGCGATAGTTCGCTCGTACTGACTACTATGATTGATAACGGACCATTTTTGCAAGATTACAACATATTGCTGGTACTAAAATATTACAATGGAGTGGAATCGGTATATTATCTTTTAAAAGATACACATAATGGCAATTATACCGTCAGAGAAAATAAGTTGTACATCTACGATAGCGAAGTTGGAACTCCCGGCTCCCTTGTGGGATGGTATGAATCAACAAAAGGTCACATAACAAGAATTGATAGTGTATTTATTACCGGGGATACCTTTAAAAGATTGGGGAATTAGCGATAGATTGAAATGAATTAAATTAAAGTTGTCGCTAAAAGAGAGCCGAATTCATATGACTATTTATGCACTTATATAAATATGAAATTAGAAGACCAAGTTTTAGTAAATCAGTTTGGACAAGGGTTGATTGCTATTGATCAATTAACAGCAGATTTTAGCTTGCTTGAAATAATGACAAAGAGAAAATTTCTGAACGAACTTCTTTTTCTAATTATGCAGTCTAAACCGAAAGAAACTGATATTGAACTAGTGATTATAAAAAGTGGCTTAAAATCTACTTATACTCCCTGCGTGCTGCTTAAAAAAGGCGTTGCAAATCACAATTTGAAGAACATTGTAAATCTACCTGAATATGAGCTGACAAAAGCTTTTGTGCTGCTTTTAAGTTTATTTAAGATAGCTTATGAGCGAAGATTTATTGATGAAAAAGACAATCCTCACAAATGGTGGTACTGGGATTTGTCTGATCGTGAAAAGCTTGAGATGATAATGAAATTCGCAGCGGGAAGTGTCTAAAGATTGCTTCTGCAAAATACGTAGTGATTTACTAATATTTAGAGTAGATATCCTCTTGTAAGCCCAAAAATCATCTTTTGGGCTTACTGTAAAAAGGTTTAATCATTCATCTCGTCATAATAAACATCCGTCTTATTCAGGATCTGCTGTACCTGTTGGTACTGTTTTTTTGTCAATCCAGTATCGTTCAAAAAGAAGAGACCACTCCATTTTATTTTTTTGACAGAAGCCAAAAAGGGCTCCCATTGCAGGGGATTATTCGTAAATGGTACATAGACCAGTTTGGGATTATTGTACAATGCTGTGGGGAAGCTTGTAAATTGATTGAAAGAAAAATTGGCCTTTTCCAATTTTTTTAATGTAGCAATAGATTTTGGCAGTGTCGATAGCCCGGCATGTTCTACGCCGATTTCCTTTAATTCTGGCAGCTGCTCAAATGAATCGGGTAGAGCTGTCAGCTTGATTTCTCCTTTATATTTGCCCGAGAGGTATAGGAAAGACAGCTTGTTCAAACTAAAAATTTCCTTGGGAAAAGTACGGAACAGATTGCCATTTAGTCCAAGCTGCTTTAGATTTTGGAGCTGTGCAAATGATGCGGGCAAGCTTGTCAAGGGGTTATCGCAGTCGAACTCTTCCAGCGCAGTTAGATTGGAAATACTTGCCGGAAGTACACTGAGATTATTTCTGCTTAACGCGATCTTTTTTAGTTTAGAATGGACTGCTGTAATTTCAGGAAATGCGCTGATCTCCAGATTGTTGATTTCCAGTGATTCCATTTGACTACCTTCGTCGAAAATCTTTTGCAGGATCTCGCTGCCGAGCTTCTTTCCGGAAATGGAAGAGCCAAGAAATAAGGTTTTCACCTGAGCTAGGTCTGTGTTTACTAATTCCTCCAGTTTCTCCAGATTTAGTTCTTGCCCATCTGTCTTTTTGATGCGCACCTGATCTGCCGCCCGCATGGGCATGGATATCATTCCTGCTGACATGCTTTCGGAAGTTCCTGCTTGTTCGATCACTTTCGGCGGCTCGGGAATAAGTTTTTCCGCTGGTGGTGGACCCTGTTTTTTCTTTTTCTTCTGTGCCGAAACGGTTAGCGTGAGTAATGATAGACTGAATACGATAATATATTTTTTCATGTGTGTGCTTTGTCTTTTGTCGTTACAGCAAATATGCACATTTTAAGGCTAGTCTTTTCGGTAGATTTATATCCGATCGTTTTGGCTTACGATTCGTTCCACCCGGATGAATAATGGTATGGGCTTCGTTCTGAATCGTAAAAGCTCCCTAATAATTCAATGATCAGGGAGCTTCTTGTTAAACGGAGTAAGACGATTTGTGTAATAGGTGCTGGGCTATTTCGCTTCGATCTTATATACGTAAATTGGAATTTCTTGTTCCTTGACAGTGGGTAAGGACAGCTGTAAAGCATCTTTACCTTGTATCCATTTCACCTTTGATGAACTGCCGAGAAGCGCTAAACTTTTAATGTCGAGGCCACTTTTTGCAAGCTCCGGGATGTCGATCGTAGCCGTCGACGGACTGCGCACAAAGAGATAAACACTTTTCCCTTTCTGCGTAAAGCGGTAGTCCGGGACGATTTCTTTAGGTGTCGCATCATTGATGGCATCTTTCATATCCGCTTTCTCCTTTTCGGCTACCTTTTTGTCGGCCTGTACGTCTTGCGCGGTTTGTTTGCCGCTCCTCCAGACCGTGGTACCGTAAATTGCTTCACCATTGGTTTTCATCCAGCTTCCTATAGTATGTAGGTTTTCCTGGCTTTCGACTGGCCAGGTACCATCGCCTTTGGGGCCTACATTGAGCAGCAGGTTGCCCCCCTTGCTCACGACTTCGATCAGGTTGCGGACCAACAGCTCGGGGCTTTTCCATTTTGTATCATGTCTATTGTAACCCCAGTTTTCGCTCATCGTGATGCAGGCTTCCCAGTTCTTCCTTGCAGTAGAAACCAGCGACTGCTCAACAACGGAATAGTCGCCAAGTCCATTGCCTATCCGGCTGTTGATAATACAATCGGGCTGAATGGAATGGATCAGATCTTTAATCTCCTGACTCTGTTTTTTGGTAATCAGCTCGGGTGTATCAAACCAGATAATGCCGATAGGACCGTATTGTGTCAGCAATTCGCGCAGTTGCGGTTTAACTTTGTTTTCGACGTATTTGTTGAGGTCTTTGGCATCTTCGTCGGGATAATCCCAGGTATTGCTGCGCCCAGCTTTGACAGGCCAGTTGGTGGGCACATCGGGGTTTTCCCAGTCGCGGCCAAGGGAATAGTAGAAGCAGAGCTTGAGACCGTATTTCTTGCAGGCCACCTCAAGATCCTTCATGGGATCTCTGCCCCAAGGGGTGCGCTTGACGATATTATAGTCGCTGACGGCCGAATTGTACATCGCAAACCCATCATGGTGCTTGGCCGTGATCACGATGTATTTCATGCCGGCATCGCGGGCCATCTGAGCCCAACGGTCGGCATCAAAGCCTGTTGGATTAAACTGATCGGCGATCTTTGCATAGGTCTTGACGGGAATCCGTTCATAGAGCATAAAATGCTCGCCGCCTTTGGTAGGATGACCGTCCCAGTCGCCCGCGGTCTGGGAATAGAGCCCCCAGTGCAGAAACAAACCGAATTTCCCGTCAGTAAACCAAGGAGCGGGCTGGCCCGACACCTTTAACGCCATTAAGGCGAATACCAGAACCAGTAATCTCCTCGTGTTTCTTAAAAATAATTTATGCATCGTATTTCCCACGTTTTCTAACGGTTTTGTACTTTCATGGACGAAACCTTATCGTTAAAAGTCGATAGATAGGAAGACGAAGATGTGACAACAAGACTATCGCCCGTAAAATTATTGCCGTTGTATAAAGTAACTTTAACATTGGCCCCAACTTTAATGGAAGATACGCTATTGTCAGTCACGCCTTTAGCTAATAGATCTGCAGTGGTATATTGCCCTTTGCCAAAGCTTCCTTTCACACCGGCATAGGATGCATTGGAGTAGGTATATACCGAATCCTGATTGGTCGTCATGAGATCGTTGACATAGTTAAATTCGTAAACATTAGAAGTGGTGTAACCATTTTGCAATAATAATTTTACCTTAAGCTCATAAGGGGTATTGCCTTTGTAGAAGAGTTCATTGAGGTCTATGGTCCCCTGGATGCTGCCGGAGGGAACAGGAGCAAATTTCCAGGTAACTGCATTGTAATCTTTGTTGGCTCCTGTACCTTCGTTGTTCACATTGGGATCCATATAGACCAGTATCTCGCTCACAGGTAAATTTGACGTATAATTTCCTGTGATAAAGATTTTTTGCTGACTGTTATCAATGGCAAATTGAGGTTGTACCGAATATGTAGGTGCCTGGTAAGGGGTAGCTGTCGCCACTGCAGGTTGAAAAACTTCATTTCTGTTGAGAATTGCTGCATCAGAGCCAGTTAGAAATGTAGGCTGTCCCTTGCTAAAACTCACATTGCCGCTCCCCATCAAAGAGGTACCCAATGTAGGTTCTTCGCTGACATACTTCGCGCGGTTATGGGGTAGATTTAACCCATGTCCCAATTCATGTAGCATACCGCCGAGATAGTTTGAGCTGGGGTTTGGAATTCCATTGACAGACATGGAGGAATTATCTACCGCAAAGCAGTATTTTCCATAGCCATAGAAGGGTTGGCTGTTATCGCCATCTGTTCTTGCTGGCAAAAGGACCAAATAGTGATTGTTGGATGAAAACTGGCCGGGGTGGGCAGCTTTGTATGTGTTGATCTCATTAATAATTTTACCGGCTGATACGGCTGAGCTGTAGGGGTAGTCTGCTTGAGCTCCCGCTGCCGGGATTTCAATGATGTTGACCAGGCCGGTAGAATCTTTTGCCAGACCCAAATAGCTATTGTATCCATAGCGTGCCATCTCATTATGCATCCAGTCCTGGAAATGTACAAAAAGCTGAGATAAACGTGTTCTGTAGCCGGGTAGGGCCGGATTGTCTGTGGGGACAAACATGACGATATTGAGATTTACTGGATTAGTTACAAATTTAAGGTTGGAAAGGGAGGTGTCTATTACGCCATTCGATGATGCTTTTAACCGTTGGGTTTCTGCTGCATTTTGTTCTACCAATGGCTTTGAACAGGCGAAAAAAAGTGACAGGACTGCGCTGGACAATGTAATTGCTGGCATCCATCTTTTGGTTTGTTTTCTCATAATTTTTGAATTAAATAATCTATAATTGTTCATGTGTATTGGTTGGTGAGACGAGCCAAAACACCTATCTATAATAAGGTTTATGTTTTGATTTACATGGGTTTGTATGTAAGTCAAACGTTTGCGTAACTTGCGAAAACGTTTCAGTTAATCTAGTTATTCAGAAGATCTGCGTGTCAGAATAGAAGCTTGTAATTCAATGGTTTGGTATTGTTTTGCAATCTTATGATCGGAGCTGTCTAAAATTTTACTGAGAATGGCAAAAGCCTGAGATCCCATTTCACGTGAAGGTTGGACAATGCTTGATAATGACGGCTGAAAAATATTAGTATATTGAAAATTAGCAAAACCGATGAGGGCTATGCGCTCTGGTACAGCAATGCCGATTGTATGTAAAGCCTCTAGTGTTAAATAGGTAAGCTGGTCTGAGGCGGTGAAAATTGCGTCAGGCAGGGCGCTCGAATGAACGAGATCGGTAAGGTGTTTTTTTAAATGGTCCAGCACATCTATTCTCTTCTGACTGGTTTCTATCGACAGGAGATCATCCGAATTAAATGCGATGTCATAATCCCGGAGACATTGAATATAACCACGCTGGCGCTCTAGTGATGTACCCCGCGATTGATTGGAAATAAATAGAATTTTCCTTTTGCCCTGATTGATTAAATGGGAGATTCCTTGGTAAACAACTTTAAAATTATCTATTCCGATTTTGTAAGTGTTTATTTCGTAATTGGTCCGGTCAATAAGTACAATAGGTATCCCCTCACCAATTAATCGTTGGAGAAACCTTAACGATGTATTATTTCCCGTTGCTGCAATGACGACAGCATCCGCTCCCTTTTTATATAACATTTCTAAATGTTTTAATTCAAGTTGGGGATCGTCTGCGCTCTGCATAATGATTAGGTTATAAGTCGTTTCTGACAGCTCTCTTTCAATACCTTCGAGAATCTGTGAGAAAAATGGATTGCCGATCGAAGGAACAATCATACCGATAATATTTGTTCGCCCTTTACGAAGCAGTGTAGCATATTGATTAGATCGATAGCCATGCTCATCCGCAAATTTTTGAATTTCAACTTTCGTTACGGCACTGATTTCATGACTATTGGAGAGCGCTTTGGATACGGTGCCTACAGAGTATCCTAAAGCCTTGGCAATATCTTTTATCGTTATTCTTTTCATGTTAGGAATTACTTTTTAGAGAAGTCTGAATGGAAAAACTCCAGGTGAATAATCTTAATCGTTTTGATTTTGTGCTGACTATTGGTTGCCTGTTTAACGTTTTTAGCGATCACATGCCTTGGTCTATAAAACAAGACTACCAGACGGTTTGCCTGATAGTCTAAACTAAACACTAAACTAACAAATGGTCATCTCTTACCATTATTCTTTTGACTTGTTCATATGTCCGCTTTTATTTGGTTACATTGACAATATACCAAACATTGAGTTCGCCAGATCGTATGGTGATGGTATCCTTACCGACGGTTAAGCCGGTAACCAAGCCTGTATTGCTATATGTTGCAATTTCTGGATGTTTGCTGGTATAGCTCGCCTCAGTGACGCTGCGGTTTCCTGGATTGACTGCCAGATTGATCTGAAGTGGCGTTCCGATTTTAACAGGAATCTGCATGAAACCTCCAGAAAGTACAGCTTCCCGAACAGTCAAGTTGTCTTTAATGGGCCCCAGGTCCTTTTTGCATGCGTTCAACCCCATAGTTACACATAGGAGGCTAATCGACAGGTAGATATATGCTTTAATTTTCATGATGTTATTTCTTTTTAATACGTATTATTTTGCACCCAGCCATCCCGGATTTTGTACCAGCTGATTACCATCTAAAGTGAGATCGTATAAAGGCAACGGCCAATAGTAGCGGTAGTCTGCCCATAAGGCAACACCATCAGCAATGTTGGCACTCCGCGGATAAGCGATGATAAATCCGTTATTATCTAAAAAGATGTCTTTATTGACTTCTTCTTTTAGGGCAATAACCGGTTTGGCAGTATGGGTACCATCGTAGAGTTTTCCTTTTTCTGCTGTAAATTTCATACCCCGTAAAGGAACTGTCATCAGGTTGCCGGCTTTCCAACGCATCAAGTCTTCATATCGACGGTCTTCCAAGACCATCTCGATACGACGTTCTCTTCTTATTTCACGGATGATGGGGCTAACGGAATAATCAAGTTTTGCAGCATAGATCTCATCGAGCCTTGGATCGACAGGGAGGTTGCCGAGCTCGAGTTTGCTGCTCGGATATTTCGCAAAGTCAAATCCCGCGCGTTGACGTAATAGATTGATTGTTCTATCTAGGTCGTTCTGCGTCAAGGTACCTAAAATGGCTTTTGCTTCTGCTAACATCAGCAATACCTCTCCATATCGGAATTCAATAGCCGTTTGTTGTCCGTTTGTTGTCGCTTCGTTTTCGGTACGGTCACCCATCCAGTGCTTAATAGGTAAGTAACCGGTTACGGTGGTACCACCACTGACATTATAAGATAGCCGAGGATATGTTACACCATTTTTTTCGAGGCTGGTCGTCCCATCTGTTCGATTAAACAAGGAACGATTTTCACCGGGATAATTGATAGTCTGCTTCAGCCGTGGATCGCGGTTCTCGAGCTCGGACCATAGACCGTCATAGCCTTTGAAAAGTGGGTTGGTGGTATAGCTGCCAGCGGATCCTGACGTATAGATCGGTTTACCGTCAATACACAGATATTCGTCGATCAGGCCCCGTGTTGCACCTCCAGCAGGTCTTCCGCCCGAAATACTGTTGTTCTGATCCCAATAACGCTGCGTTGCGTGACCGACAACAGTGCCATCATAAACGCGTGCTAAGATAGCCTCTTTATTGCCGTCGGAATTTGGATCTTTCTTGAATGTAAACAATTTCCAGTAAGGAGTTTCACCCGTAGCATACAATTGATAGCGACCTGAGGCGATGATTTTTTCGCAAGCATCCACAGCTGCTTCCAAAAAAGGTTTTGCTGTGCTTTGTAGAGACAACTCGTTATGATAGGTCCTAAAAGAGCCTTCGAAAAGGCCAATTCTCGCTTTTAAAAATAAGGCCATATCCTGATTGATACGCCCGTCTGGACGACCAGTAATGCCTGCAAGACCGGCAATAGCAAGATCGATTGTCTTCATTAAAGAATCAGCAACCACTGTTCGCTTATCCCGTGGCTTGTAAAGGTCCTTGCTGTCGATGTTGAGGTCGCTTGAAAACCAGGGCACATCTCCAAAAAGCATCAGCTTGCGGTAGTAATCCATCGACTTAAAGAAATAGGCCTCGCCCACATATTTGTTCAGTCTGCTGATGTCATTATTGACAGCGGGCAAAGCATTGCTGTAGTTTTTGAGGAAATAATTGACTGAGCGTAGGTTTTCCCAAGTCCAGTCGACCGACGTACCAGCATTTGGCGGAATAAAGGTGTTGTCCATCATACTGCTGATATTGCCGTAGCGAACCATATTGTCGGTCATAAAGTCGGATGCCAACAAATGGCTGCCGCCGACAACATTGGGGTTAACTTTAGCATCAGCCCAGCCAAAACCGTGTCCTAGAATATAGCGGTTATAAAGATTATTGAGGTATAAGGTCAACTCCGTTTCGGTATGTAAGGAGTTGTCCTTCGATAGATCGGTCTCGGGACTTAGCTGTAAAAATTTATCGTTACAAGATTGTGTCAGCAATAAGGAGGATGCTGCAGCAATGACGATTAATCTGAATATATTTTTTTTCATAGTAGTATTAGTTAGAAAACAATTTGGGCACCAAAAGCAATTGATCTCTTTTGTGGATAGTCTGCAGATATCTGGTCGACGTCAAAAATTGTAGGTATTTTTGTGAGCTCAAAAATATTGTAACCGGCAAGTGTGAAACGCAGGCGCTCCACACCAAATCGTTTGGTCATCTCCTGCGGTAGGGTATAGCCCAATACCGCCTGTTTAAGTCTCAGGTAAGCGCCATTGATCAGGTATCTGTCCTGGACATTGACCGAAGAACCGTACATCGGAAACTCAGCATCTGTGCGGTCCGGTGTCCAAGATCTTTCATACATCCATTTTGAGCCTGCTCCACCGCCCCAGTAAGAAGATAGTCCGGCCCAGATATCACGTTTCAGCACACCTTGGAACAAAAAATCGAGATCGAAATGTTTATATTGGACATTTCCAGTGATACCAAATCGATAACGTGGTGTAGAGTTTCCAATAACGACCCGGTCGCCTGGATTCGCCAAGGTGTTCAGTCCGGCATCTATCTTTCCATCAGGAATTCCCTCCGGCCCGCCAAGATCCTGGTACCAGATATAACCTGGATATAGCGTGCCCTGGTAGGCTCCGTTGTAGATCCAGTTGCCATTGCTTGGATTGCGACCTGCGAAATCACTTTCCTGTAGTATACCACCGGTACGGTAACCCCATATTTCGCCGATCGTTTTACCATCATACATCACCTCCCTGCCCGAAGAGTTAGTGATCATCATGCTGGTGTTGGCAGCGTAATGCTGTACTTTGGTGAGGTAGTCGGATAGGTTGAGGCCTACACGGTAGCGTAGGTCCGCATTGATCGTTTGCTTCCAAAGGAAAGAAAGTTCAAATCCTTTGGTTTCGAGTATACCTGAATTTTCCAGTGGCGCAGCGGTTCCCAAAGTGGTTGGAAACGAGGCACTGCCATCGGTCAGGATATCGGTGGTCTTTCTATTGTAATATTCAAATGTTACATCGAGCCTGTTTTTGAGAAATGTTCCATCAAAACCGACGTTCCATGTTCTGGCTTTCTCAAATGTAAGGTATGGGGATACGAGCCCCGGAGGATCGATATAAACTATTTGCTGCCCATTGATTAAGTAAGGCGCTTTGCCGGTGTTCATTGTTGCCTGATAGGGATAGATGGATGAAGGCTGATTGCCCAATTTTCCCCAGCTTCCACGCAATTTGAGTTCGTTGAGCCAGCTCTTAGTTCCGGCCATAAAATTCTCCTGCGATATGCGCCAGCCGGCAGAGAAGGATGGAAAAGTGACAAATCGATCTTTTTCAGTAAACTTTGCACTTCCATCATAGCGGAGATTACTCTCAACGAAGTACTTTTCTGCAAAGTTGTAACTGACACGTCCAAATAGTGCTCGTCCCGCAAGCGTATAGGCATTTCGGGAGACCGTATGCAAAGATGGGTCCTCAGCGGCATCAGGGTTTTGTATATCTGGCGAGATCAGCTTTCTAAATGTGTTCGTGATCTGATTATATTTTGTCTGCTCCTGATTGTAGCCGACTACAGTAGCGAAATTATGTTTCTCTGCCCAAGTTTTTTTATAATCAGCATAGATGTTGACGAGATATTTATTGGTGTTATTATTATCAAAATACGCTCTGTTTTCAGCCGCTTCGGCCTGTTGGGAGGTATACTGCCAAGAGTCTACGACTTGGTTGAATTTGGGGCTGTATCGGCTCAAACTATAAGATTGGGGCTGATAACTGAGGTCTGCCTTTAATTTCAGCGTATTCGGGATTAAGGTAAATTCGGGTGAAATCAATAAGGATACTCTTCTGTCCATGGACTGGTTGTTTGCACCATAGCTCAGCCAGGCAAGAATATTGTCTGTATAGGTATTAGGCAAAGGATCATTGGGGCCGGTTTGGATAGGCATATTGATGTTTTTGTTCGTCTCACCCATCATAGCCGACCAGATGCTGCCTTTGCCCCCAACGATATAGGGGCTATTGAAATTTGTCTGGTCGAAACCTATTTTCCCAAAAACGCTGAACCAGTTATTCACTTTGGCGTTAATATTCATCAGGGCGTTATAGCGTTTCAGTTTATCGGTATTGATCTTGTACATACCCGATTGATTCTGCATACCACCCGAAATATAATAGTTAATGGACTCGGCTCCACCGCTGAGGTTGAGCGTATGTTTTTGCATCGGCGTCCATTTTTTGACGGCTTCCTCAAATGGGTTAACGTTAGCTACCCAAATAATGCTGTTCCCTTCCTGATACCATGCATTTTCTGGAATGGGATTGTCCATGTACTTTTGGATCATCTCCAGCTTTTTTTCATCGGAAGTACCCGGTTTGCCATTGGTCCATAATGTCCTGTCCATACCTGATTTTTGAATCTCATACGCGTTAAGGATATCAGGTAGTCCAGAGGGGGTATCAAAGTTAGAGTCGAAGTTGTAGGCGATCTTGCCTTTCTGATTGAACTCACCCCGTTTGGTGCGGACTAAGATAACGCCATAGGCCGCTTTGGTACCATAAATCGCAGCCGCAGATGCGTCTTTGACAAAAGACATATCCATGATGTCATTCGGGTTGAGCTGATTCAGGGCACCAGTTGAATTTTCTACACCGTCTATGATCACCAAAGGGTCACCATTGACGGATTCGAATACTTTTGTATTGTTATTATAACTCATGGATGTACCACCCCGTAGGTTAAATCCTGGTGTACTGTTTGGCGAACCATTTCCGAAGCTGATGTTCAGATTGGGGACGAGACCCTGTAAAGCTTGTCCGATATTGGCGACCGGTCGATTTTCAAAGGCCTCTTTGCCTACATGTGAAATGGCTCCTGTTAAGTTGACTTTCTTCTGTGTACCGAATCCGACAACAACAACTTCTTCTAATGCACTGTCGTTCTCTTCTAAGGTTATTGTTAAAGCACCCGCTGTTGCACTGGTGAACCGGGCGGTCTGTGGTTTGAAGGAAAGGTGCGAAATGGTCAGCATACCCTCGGCTTGGGCGGATTGCAGGGAAAAGTTTCCTTTGCTATCTGAAGATGTCCGGCTGCTGCTACCATTGATGCTGATCGTTGCATTTTCGATGGGTTTACCGTCTTTTTTGGAAACCAATTGCCCTTTTATCGTATACTGTTGTTGCTGCGCCTGAAGGGAAGTTTTCGGTGCGCTGGGCAAGACGATAATATGATTTTTGTGCATTTCAAACTGCAGGGGCAGTTCGCCTGACAACTCTTTAAGGACGCTTTCCAGCTTTTGGTTGGAGACATTGACATTCACCTGTTTGAGGTCATTGAAGAGGCTTTCATCATAAAAGAAATGGTAACCGGTCTGTTTTTTGATTTCGGTAAAAACCGATTTTAAGTTGCCCTTATTGATATGTAAGGTGACCTGCTGTGCTTCGGTCTTACCGTACACACCATAGGTAAATAATAAACCCAAAAACAAGGTTGCTTTCACCTTTTTTGAAATGAGGGGTGCAAAGCTAGGTTCGTCCATTCGGTTCCCGAATAGGTAATCTTTGCATTTGATAAAGTAATTCATATTTTCAGTAATAGGGTTGGTTTTTTTGGTTTTAATTCTGGTACAGATGTTATTCATTGTGCTGCTTATAGCAGCAGCTGTATTTGTTGGTTAGGTAAATCTTTACATCATATTGGATCCTCCTTTAATTTTTAAAAATCGGTTTATCTTGTTTAGTTTTTATTCTTTACGGTGACGATTTTTCTATCGATCCCGAATTCGACGCCGGCTCCGCGTCTGATCAGTTCCAGGGCTTCAGCCAGACTCACACTGCGGCTGATACTTCCCCCAAACCTTTTTTTGCTGATCTGCCCCTGATAGATGACCTGGATGTCGTACCAGCGTGCCAGCTGTTCCATAATGTCCTGAATCTGGTCGTGTTCAAAATAAAAATAGCCATGTTGCCAGGCGGTTTCTTTTTCAATATTTGCCTGGGTAACACGCATATTGCTGCCATCGAATTCGACTTTCTGTCCGGGTATAATCTGTCTGCTGCTCTGATTTTTATTGGTCAGCTGGATACTGCCGTTGATCAGGGTCACATTGGAAGCCGTATTGCGGTAGGCCGTCAGGTTGAAAGCAGTGCCCAGGACTTTGATGTCACCATGTGCGGTACTGACAATAAAAGGTCTATCTTTTTCATGGGCAACTTCAAAGTATGCCTCGCCGCGCAGTTCAACCTGACGTGTCAACTTGCCGAAGGCCAGGGGGTAGCTCAGCTCGGAAGCCGAATTGATCCAGACTTTGGTACCGTCGGGCAGTACCAGGCGATAGAAGCCCGACTCGGGAACGCTCAAGATGTTTTTTAGGTTGGCAAGTTCAGCTTGGCCTTTATTGGGTTTATAGTGCAGCTGTCCGTCGCTGACCTGGAGTTGTTCGCCATTCTTTTCATGGAGAGTCGTCTGTTCTTCCGATAAGGCGACAACTTTACCGTTGGAGAGGGTGAGAGTAGCCTTTTGTCCACCGGGTAAAACATCATTTTTATAGTGATATACCTGATCGGGGACCAGTTGCTTGTCTTGGTTTGCCATTGGCAGAAATAAGGCTATACCAACAAAGACAAGCAGGCTGGCCGCTAAACCTATATAGATGCCGAGTCTCGGTATAGTTTTGCCAAATAGTCGGCGGGTAGGTCTGATGGATTCCCGTGATAGAATATTGGCTCTTGCCTGATCGAGGTCCAGTCTATCCCAGAACTGTGCATCGCTGGATCTGACCCCTTGACTCGTATATCGGTCCCATTGATCACGCATGCTGGGATCGTCGTCAAAGATCTTTTGTAGGGCCTGCCTGTCGGCTTGGCTCAGTGTCCCGCTGAAGTGTTTTACTAAGAAATCGACGAGTACAAATTGGTCATCCTTCATCATGTTCAATTGGTGGTATAAATAGAGGAGCCACAACCCGGACAAAAGGATGGAAGAGAAATTGAAAAAAAATATAAAATATTGTTATTCAGAAAGTAAAAATAATAAAAGCATCAGCAGACGGGCATCGAGACGCGTCCTTAGAAGCTGAATGGCTCTTTTTTTCTGGCTTTTGACGGTATTGATGGAAATGGATAGGTTATTGGCGATTTCATCGTTGGAGAGTTTTTCGAAAACAGCCATGTGTAGTACCTGTCTGCAACCTTGTGGTAGCTGAGTGATGGCTTCCATCAGCTGGTGGGTGACTTCAGCCTGGATCATGGCATCCATGACGGTCTGTTCTTCAATCATGTCCTTGTCGAGCTGATCGACGTATTTGTTTCTTGTTTTTTCGTTGCGGATCTGCTTGAGGCAATTGTTGCGAACAGCTATGAAGAGATAGCCTTTGCGTGCATGCTCGTCCTCGGGTAATGTACTGCCCCCCTCGCAAAGTCCGGCAAAAAAGCTTTGTACAACATCCTCGGCTTGGGCTTCGTCGTGAAGGATATTGTTTGCAAAGAGACAAAGCTGTCGGTAATATTGCTGAAAAAGAGATTCAATATTGTAAGGTAAAGCTATCTGCAAGTTTTTCAACCGGTTTAATCAAGTATTAAGAAATCGACATAACAGGGCTCCGGGAGCACGGTATAAATATAGGGAAATATGCTTAGGTTTTGGAGCGGGAGCGGGTCACGGTTATTTTATTTCTTCGAAAACGATTGAGTACCGGCTGCTGTTCAGCTGTTGACTTCGATTCGGTCTATAGGTGACGCCCGAAATATGTGGCGTACCCTATGTCTATCTGAAAAAGCGGTCTTGCTGTCACAGGTGAGGCCGCTTTTTAGCAATCAAAAGCCTTTTTATCGGTATTTGTCTTGTGGCTTACGGGAATGCTATTGCAGTGCTTTCTTTTTTTATTAATTTTTTATGTATAGAGTTAAATTTATTGTGGTTTTTGCCGATATTTTATTAGCTTTATGTATTCATTCTTGCTATTTAATTGTTCGCTCGGCCTCCGAATTTGATGTTCTCTTGAATAGAAGAATTGAAACTTTTATCCAATTCTGTAAATTATATCATAACTTATTGCTAGTTAATTATCATAGATAATGATTCATTTCAAGTTACAATCTGTTGTATTCATATTTTGGTGTTTGGTACTTGTTTACCCTGCAGTAGCGCAGCGGCACACATTTTCGCAAAAAGAAGATTATTCACAGCTGCTGGAGCGCGCTGCAAAGGAAAATAAACCGATGTTTTTGGTGATTCATCAAAGGGATGATCAGTTTATACCTTTTAGAGGCTCTGTTTCAAAAACAGCAGAAGATATTCTCAATACGCAGTTTGTGTCGGGAATCGTTCAGGTGGATCGGGATGAATTTGATCATCCATTGCAACGGGTTTTCTATTTGAACAAACCCATGTACCTTGTGACCGATAAGGATGGAATCCCTATTTTGCGAGTGGACAGGGCGGTTGATGGAGGAGCTGAGCTGGAAAGACTCCTAGATTCGGTAAATACACTTGCAAAAGCTGAAACTCTCGGTAAGCTCACGGCGCAATATCGAAAAGGGATGCGTCAGCAGTCCTTGTTGAACAAGATACTCCGCTATAACCAGACATTTGATCAATATACAGACCAGCAGCTATTGAGTGACTATATGGCGCAGCTGACGATAGAGCAATTGAATAATTTTGAGACGGTTATATTTTTATTGAGTTGTGGCCCTGTATATAATAGCAAATCTTATCTACTGGCACGGACCAATAACAAAATGGTCGATAGCCTATATTCCTCTTTGCCATTACCAGTTCGTAAAAAGATAAACAACAGAATTATACAGCGGACATTTAGGGAATCGCTTGACCAGAAAAACTTTTCTTTGGCTCAAGAGGTTGGTTATTTTGCCTATACGACATGGACGCCTAATCATTTGCGTGCATCTAATTCGCAAGCTTTTTATCCCTTGGAGTATAAGCGACTTATGAAAGATAGTCTATCTTACGTTCAGATGGCGCGGAATTATTACGATCAATCATTTTATCGCGTTGATCCTGATTCCTTATCCCGAATAGATTTTGCGCAAGATCGGCAGATCAAGTTCTCACGAAGCCGGCTTTTATTGGACAGTGCACAAAATGCAGAATTCAAATCCCTAGTGGGTAAGGGACGTAAATATTATCAGGATGACCAGGCAACTAATTTGAATTACGGTGCGCAGCAAATCCTGGCCTTTGAAAAAAATAATACGGAGGTTATATTTGATGCCATCCGTTGGCAAAAGAAAACAATAGATCTCAAACCTGATGTGGCTGTATTCCGCTATACCATGGCTTTATTGTTGTATCGGGTTGGTTTTTACGCGCAAGCAGAAGCAGAACAACAAAAAGCGGTAACGTTGTCAAAGACAAACAAGTTGTATCATAAAAAAATGCAAAGCATATTGAAGCAAATACAGTCCAGAAGCCTATAATGCGGGCTACTTTTGGGCTGGCGCTGTATGTAAACGGATAGGAATTGAATACCGTACGCGCACGGGGAGGCCCCGTTGATACCCCGGTGTCCACTTGTCCGCTTTTTTAAGCACTTCTATGCCACTAGCTGCCGTTCCGTAACCAAGGTCATTAATCACTTCAAATTCATTTGCCATGCCATCTTTTTCAATGACAAAACTGATAAGCAGTTGTCCAGATACTCTTGCCATTAAAGCCTCTTTGGGATATCTAAAGTTGCGGGCAATAAAGGTCATGAGATTTTTGATTCCGCCCGGGTATTCGGGTTGGACCGCGCGCTGTGTATAGGGATGCTCATTCCCCATGCTATCTGTAGTAATACCTTTGCTTAATACGCCCTTGGCATACCATTCCTCAAACTTGTTCTTCCCTTTGCTAAAAGTACCTTGCCAATGGCCTTGGCGTAGTCCATCGGCATATTGACCTTTTTCACTATCCATCTTGTCTTTAAATTCGAACATGCCGTTTCCATTGACAATCTGTTGGCGACCTGTTGAATCGGCATAATAGAGTAGACGACTATGCTGCTCCTGAAAAAGAAATTCGTTGGGGTTGGCCTCAGAACTGGAAAAAAACCTAATTTCTTTTAAAAAGCCATTTTCGTAGTATCTTTTTACGGTATCGCTCAGTTTATTGTCTTTATATCCGGCTAATACCGCCAGATTGCCATTTTTATGATAACTTTCAATAACGCCTTCCAGGTATAATCTTCGTGGATCAGCTACTTTTGTCCATCCATGTCTTTTTAAATTGCCATTTGGATAGTAATCATTTAATTCGTGAAGCCCCAGCTCATTTGCTGTTGATCGGATGATGTTGGTGTAAGCTGCCGAATCTTTGATTGCAGTAAAACCACCATTTTTCTTAATATAGGTGACGATCGTTTCCTGTGCTTTTGATGGAATCACAAGGCCTGTAAAGAGGAGAAAAAGAATGTATCTATATAGATTTGAGGAATAATATCGCATACAGTTAATTATATGTACTCAAATATATATTTTTTTAATGAAATTAATATTGTTTCATTGCTTGTTTGCTGCTTTCTATGTCAATCTTAATTTGAAGCTTCCGATTGATCAATGATAAGGCCGACAATCGCTGATAACTTATTTTACTAAACTATATCAATCATTCCCTTTCAAAAGGGGGGCTCCCAAAAAGGTAGAGAAATACCAGATCATCTTACAGTGTGAACAAACTATTTCAAATGGAATGATGTACTCTAAATAAAAGACTATGGATAAAACGCATATGCAGAAGATCGCCCGTTATGGTCTAGGTACCTTTTTAGTGGTGGCGGGAATTGGGCACCTGACCTTTGCCCGAAAGGAATTCCAGGCACAGGTGCCAGATTGGGTACCTATATCGAAAGATGATACGGTTGTGTATTCAGGCTTTGCTGAAATCGCTTTGGGCGCTGCACTGATTTTAGCACCTGCTAAACAGCGATCGAACGTTGGAAAAATTGCCGCCGCATTTTTTACAGCCGTATTTCCCGGAAATATTGCCCAATATAGAGATCATCGTAACGGATTTGGTCTGGATACAGATGGCAAACGGCTGGCGCGCTTGTTTTTTCAGCCGTTGCTGGTAGCATGGGCATTGAAAAGTACCAGAAAAGGATAATCGGAAACAAAGCGGTACTGCTTTGCATGGCTTCAATGCATAAAGGTTGCTCGAATCTATTGAGAGCAACCTTTACTATTTGTGATCTAGTGCAAATGAATAGTTAATATGCGACAGATCTTGCTTTTAAACTTATTTATTTGATGATGAATCCGCTTAACTTCGGATTTCCCTTCGCATAAAGATGAAATAGGACCAGGCAAAGCATACCATCATGGCCGCCGTAAGGCCGCTGATCTGCGGCCATACCATTAGAAAGCTTTCTCGAAAGGAAAGTGGTGCAGGAATGGCGCCAACCATCTGCTCCATGGCAATTGGACCGAGACTGCGTACTGAGGGCATTAGCAGGGTAGTGGTGGCATCGGTATAAAGCTGACTGGGGGATAACCGGAGCAAATTGAGAATAAGTTCATTGTAGCTTAGGTATTCCTGCTCTGAAATGTAATTGGGATTGGGCAAAAATGGCCTTATGACGAGGTTCACTAGAATTGGAAAAAACACCGTAAAAAATAGCCAGATGCCGATGGCTGTCAATGCAGAGGTTGCTGGCTGTCTAAACCGAATGGATAGTAATATAGAAAGGCTCAGCCAAAAGCCAACATACAGTACGCTTATTAGGGTGAATCCTAAGATACGTAAAAGTTCTTGAGGCTCTATGCGTACCCCAGTACCAAGCAGCCCACCCCCAATCATAAGCAGTACCAGTGCGACAAATAGGGTACCGACAACAATCAGGGGGGCGATAAACTTGGAAATCAACAGGCTGTCCCGATAGATGGGCTGTGCTATCAGTCTTGTTAAAGTGCCAGCGTTGTATTCGGCATTCACGGCATCAAAGCCAAGGGCTATGCCTAATAGGGGAGCCAAAAAATTCAGAAATACGTGAAAGGGAGGGATAGCGTTATCCGTCGTTGTCAGTAGCTTGAGGTACAGAAATGATTGGTCGGGATCTTTCATATTACCGACTGCTTCTCGCAGCCCTGAGGATGAAACATACAGGGATGCACTAAAAGTCAATACAATCAGTAGGATCAGCACGATAAAACGCCAGCTGCGGATATGCGTGGCAACCTCCTTATTGATCAATACATTCATCATTTTTATAGTTTACTATTTTCAAAATATGTATTATAAATGTAGTCAAGCGCATAATCATTGCGCTGTACTGAAACAATGGCGGCCCCATGCTGAACTAGAATGCGGACAGCGTCGGCTGTAGTGTCTTGCTCTGTTTTCAGCTCGATGCTTTCGCCATTTAATGAAAGAGTCCGAAGCCCAGGAAGTTTTTTGAGCGGCTCTTCAAACCGTTTGCTATCGCTACCACTATTTTCGAGGACAATAACTGTGCTTACACCTTCCTTTTGTTGGAGGTTGTGGGCTAGATTGTCGATAGACCCTTGTACTAGCATTTTACCGCCCACGAAAATACCGACTCGATCGCAGACCCGTTGGACCTGATGGAGATGGTGCGAAGAGAGAAGTACTGTGAGGTTCTGCTCTTTGCTGAGTCTTTTAATCAGTTCCAGGAATTCGTCCACGCCTTTGGGGTCGATCCCCAGAGTGGGCTCATCCAGGATGGCAATTTCGGGAGTCTTGATAAGCACTTCAGCAAGACCGAGGCGTTGTTTCATCCCACGTGAGAAAGCTGCTGTCTTTTTGTGTGCTTCCTTTTCCAATCCTACGGTTTGCAACATCTCTTGTGCTTTCCTGAGGGCCTGTGCCTTTGGCAGTCCATTGAGTTCGGCAATGAAACTCAGGTTTTCCAATGCGGTCATGTCTGGATAGAAACCGACATTGTCTGGCAGGTACCCTACCTTTCTTTTGACGGCAATAGGATTTCGTGTGGCGTCATGTCCGCAAACGTAGGCCGTACCCGAGCTTGGTTCAGTCAGCCCCAGCATCATCAGTATACTGGTGGTTTTGCCTGCTCCATTTGGACCCAGCAGGCCGAATATTTCACCTGGGTAAATACTCAGGTCCAAAGCATCCACCGCTTTAGTATTGCCATAGCTTTTTGTCAAGCTTGATAACTGAATAATAGGATCCTTCATGTTGAGAGTCTTTTGGATTTTCAAATCAGGATTTATCTTCTTCCATATTTACGGATGAGATAATAAATGAGTCCTATCGCGAGCAAAATAACCAACAGGCCGATCCAGCCGGAAAGCAATGAGGTCTTAACAATTATGCGGAAAGAAAGATCTGTATTACTGTTAACTGACTTGACATCAAACTTAGCCACATAGTCGCCGGCGATTGTTTTATCTGGAACTTTGAGGTCTACTTTGACATCAACCGATTTTCCTGCCTCGAGTTGCTTGATCGTAGATGGTGTGAATGTGGCTTCCCAGCGGGTAGGTAATTGCGATCCCAATTCTAATGTATTGAGCGGTAAAGTTCCTGTATTTTTGAGCTGAAGGATGATTTCCTTATTGCTACCCGATACGACCTCATCACTGAGTCTGCCTGTAGGTGTAGTCATTTCGAGTGCATACGAACCTTTTACGACAGCTTCCAATTCCAATTGAAAATTGTCTGCCGGCGAAGTTACTTTGACAGGAATTTTATACTTGTTGGGCTTTGCAGTAATGGGACAGGTGATTTCAATGGCGATTTCCTGCGCTTTACCAGGTTGCATCTGAATGGAAGTCACAAGTGAACCATCTACGCGGTAACTGATCTGCCATCCTTCAGGCAGCTGAGCGTTCAGATTGTAAATAAGGGTCTGGTTGCTTGCATTGGTCAGGGTTGTGCTGTAGCGAAAGGGTTCATTGCTAGGAGCTTCGATGTTCAGCAACCTTGCTTCGAAGCTCGATCTGCTGGGAACAGCCACTTGTGCTTTAAGATAAAAACTGTTTGCAAGCACAATGAGTGCAGCAGAAAAAAGCCTGATAGATAGACGTAGGCGTGGGATTGTAGTTAGTAATTCTGTTAACATGATCCAATAACTAAAATTTATGTTTAAATAGAATATTAGCTTTCAAAAAATGTCGGTCCGGAATCTTATGATTCCTTTATTAAAAAAACCGCGTCCAAATTAAAAATCGATTTGAAAAAAATCAAGAGATTCTGTGAAAATTTATTGTAAAAAATATGTTTGAATTGGTTGAAAAGCTGGTCATATGGGCGCAAGATTGACAGCTTCTATTCCAGATTCAATGCCCGAAAGGCCTTTTTGATGATTACCCTTGTATTATCGGCGAGTTCATCCAGCGTACAGTGGATGGATCTGACAGGAATTTTTAAGTCATTCTCCTCATTGAGCGACAGGTCAATGCGCAGTAACCGGTTTGGAGAACGTTCACTCGAACCGAGCAGTTCGTTGAAGAGCTCATTAACAATCTTAGGACAGGTGCCAAGGTCAAAGGTAGCAAGTACAATGTAGCCATCCCTACAGGGGATATGTACTTCTATGCTATAATAATTCGATCGTTTCATGGCTGTGGTAAGTTTATAAAACAAATAAGTTGGTCCCCCATGGGGAGACCAACGATAGATAGTTTAGTATTATAGGACTTAGGATATTAAGATTGTTCGAGGCTCCTTTTGTTTGGCTTCCTCTTTTTTCGGAATAGTCAGTTTGAGCATCCCATTGTCATAACGGGCCTCGATATTATCTTGATCAACGACATCTTTTTGTAATTCGAAGCTTCGTTGAAAGGATTGATAGCTAAATTCCCGACGCGTATAATTGTCTTTTTGTTCTTCATGCTGCTCTTCCTTGGCCGAAGAGATGGTCAGAAGATTGCCATCGAGCGTGATCTTGAAATCCTCTTTAGTCATTCCGGGCGCTGCCACTTCAACTTCAAAAGTGTCGCCATTCTCCTTGATATTAACTGCTGGGACCGTGGTGCTTGTAGGCGAATAATTTTTGTTACCCCAGTTTAAAAGTTCACGGTTAAAATCATCAAACATGGGCGAAAACATCGAAAGATTGTTCCAGTTTCTTTTTGCTAATTTCATTATAACCTCCTTTTAATTAAGTGAAAACAACTTATTAAAAATTGTCAGCCGGCCGACTGTACAACAAATACTACAAAAAAAATACCAGTGTGAAAAATCTGAATTTTTTTCAGGAAAGCTGAAATTTTTGCATTTTGACTGACAAATTGGACGTGAAAATTAGACGGATTAAAAAAAAGCAAACGTTTTAACGTCGGCTACTGTACTCCCTATATCCAATATGTGTGGATAACTTAGTTAAGAAGGTCGGGTGTTTCAATTCATTCGACCTTCTTTGTTGTTCGGCAGTGCTATCTTCGGGTTACCTGTTGTCCCCGGTCGCTCACACTATTTGTTATTAAGCCTTTACGAACCTTTTGTTTTCCTGGTTCCTTGGTTTTATATTTTTCGCTAAAGGTAATTTTAGTATAGAAAGGTATTTTTTCTGTTTTTTGTGGCCATTTAAATAATTATATTCGCATAATACGTATACAATACTAACCTGGTAATCAACGAACCAAATGGAAGAAAAGAAATTAGATGAATTGACCAACGAGGAACTATTGGTCTTAAAAAAGAAATCCAAACCGAATAAAATAATCAATGCCTCAATCATCGGATTTTGTCTGGGTATTGCCGCCTATAGTATATTTGTTGCTGGTATAACCTGGCCGACAATTTTTCCGCTAATACTAGCCTTCTTTGCCTTTAAATATTTTGGTAAAAATGAGAAAGCAGTGGATGCGGAATTGAAAGCCAGAAACCTCAAATAGAAAAAAGAAAACCATTGCAGTTGCTCTGTTGTTTATTTTTAAAAAATAGCAGAACATGAGAAGGGAACAAATAGAAGCATGGATAGCCCAAGGCTATAATGTGCTGGATCATAAGAAACCCAAAGTAGTACAGGGCGATATCTGGGAATATCTCAATCAAGTTGATGGTCACGGTACGGAGGTGCATGCGCTTTCTGAATTGCAACAATGGTCGGACAAAGAATTAGCGGACATGGAACTGAAAAAATATGCCGATCAATATGGACAGATGGGCGAGAAATTGTTTCTGCGTAATGAAGCAATCCGAAATAAGGACTTTGATAAGTACGAGGCATTCCTATTGCTATTCTTTCCGGATAGTGTCGAAAAAGAGGTGGAGGAAGCGCGGTTTCTGGCTGAGCGGGTAAAACGTGTCAGTAAGGAAGAAATGGAGAAATGGGTGCAGACCAATAGGGTCAATGTGCTGATCTCGGATCTCCATTGTCTGGATTATGGTTCTATTATGAGCGGAATGGTCATCCCCTCTGAAGATATGGTCAGCTATACCGACGATGGACTAAGCGATACCATTGATTGCCATGTCACACCGATGGAATTTTTCTCCCATACCAACCATGACTATTACTGGATCGACCCCATTATAAAGGCCTAGTTTAAACTAGGCCTGTTTTATGTAGAGCTTGTATTAAGCGACAATTTCTATTGGATTGCCCTCCGGATCAAGTATGACACTTTCGTAATAGCCATCGCCCGTTGTTCAGGATAGGCAATCGTTTCTGACCAAAGAAAAGGATCTTATAGCGCTAAAAGTCCAGCAATTTCTGAAAGATGGAATGACCGTATTTGTGGATGGTGGTACCACGATCTGGGCAGTTGTGAATGCTATGCCATTGGATATCCGGATCCGGATGATTACAAATAATTTTTCTATCGTGCCGCTGATCGAAAAATTTAAAAATGTAGAACTGATCTTTTTGGGGGGTAACTATGAACCTGATCTGGTAGTGACCTCAGGGATAACAACTTGCGCGGAGGTCGCTAAATACAATGCCGATATTTTTATTATGGGCACCTGTGCCGTAGATCCGGTGCTTGGAGTCTCCGCGATTTCGGCTACAGATGGCGAAACGAAAAAGATGATGGTGCAATGTGCCCGGAAGACGATCGCTTTAGCCAGCCGGAACAAGCTCTATAAAGGTGAGCTGTTCAGGGTCTGTCCAATAGATTCGCTCACGGCACTGATCACCGATCTGGACTCAAATGATCCTGAATTGAATCCCTTTGAAATAGGGATCTCCAGATTGTCTAGACTAGCTGAAAATAGCATCTACATTCCATACTCACAGTTTGGTAAACATAATCTCAAATATAATCAACAGTGGTTTATAATGTACCGTTGTTCAGCAGCATGCGCCAATGTATGCTGTAAATCTACGACGTCGCCGATGACAATGATGGCAGGATGCCCCATGTTATGCTCTTTGCTTATTCTGACGAGGTCTTTAGCTTTACACAAAATATGTTTTTGTTGCGGCAAACTTGCATGTTGTATAATAGCGGCTGCTGTTTCGCCTTTGCCATAGAGTACATAAGTGCGGGCGATTTCATCGAGCTTGCGCATGCCCATATAGATTACCACAGTGGATCTGCTCTGAACAGCCAGGGGTAGATCTGTTGCCAGGGTGCCATCTTTTTTCATTCCTGTCAATGCCCAAACGCCTTCGCTGATGCCACGATGTGTCAATGGGATATTGTTGATTCCTGCGCCTTGCATACTGCTAATGCCTGGGATATAAGAAACTGCTATGTTTTTTCCCTGTACCGTAAGCCATTCTTCAAAACCTCTTCCAAAAAGATAGGGATCGCCACCTTTTAGACGCACTACATTGTCATAGCGTTCGCAATAATGTAAGATAAGGTCATTAATTTCTTCTTGTGGTACATACTTTCCGTAAGGATGTTTGCCAACATAGTGTTTAATACAGTTTTTATTTGCGATTTGAAGGATTTCTTCATTAACTAAGTTGTCATAAAGGATAACTTCTGCGTTTTCTATTGCTTTATAAGCTTTCAGTGTGAGTAATTCGGGGTCTCCGGGACCAGATCCTACAATAAATAACGATGTTGTGCTTAATTTTTTCATGTTATTGTTGTTTTTGATTGTAAATCATATGTAAATCTATTAAAAAATCTGATATAAATCATAAAAATTGAAATTTTTACATGTTTTTTTATGGAAAAATATTGTAAAAATCATATTTATTTTGATTTTTTAATTTTTTATTACATAAATTAGTGGTGTTGAAATTATAAATTGATTTTTTACAGCAAAAAACTAAAATTATGTACGCAAAAAAGGTTGTTATTATCGGAAATGGTATGGTTGGTAATAAGATTTGTGAAAAATTAAAGCAGAAATCTAATAATCTAGATATAATTGTATTCGCAGAGGAGCCAATTCGAGCCTATGACCGGGTTCATTTGACAGATTACTTCAAAATTTCGTCAATGAACGAACTTTTCTTGTTGAAAAATGAGTGGTATGTAGAAAATAATGTAAAAATTCATTTAGGTGATCCAATTGTTGCTATAAATCTCTTAAAAAAAGAAGTAGAATCCTTAAAAGGTACCACGGTCAGTTATGATTATCTGGTTTTTGCGACAGGTTCTGCTCCTTTTGTTCCTTCCATTCCAGGGATGGAGAAAGAAGGGGTTTTCCTCTACCGTACTATTGAAGACCTGGAGTTGATCAAAGCCTATGCGGCGAAAGTTAAAACTGGTACGGTCATGGGGGGAGGACTTTTGGGGCTTGAAGCCGCTAAAGCATTGGTGGATCTTGGCTTGGAAGAAACGGCAGTGATTGAATTTGCCCCACGCCTGATGCCACGTCAGATTGATGATAGCGCCAGTCTGCTCTTGCAGAATAAGCTCGCTGAATTGGGCTTGAGTTGCTTATTGCAAAAGGCGACGAGCCAATTGCTAGGGGATGATCGCCTGACGGGAATCGCTTTTCAGGATGGCTCGTCGATTGAAACGGATTTATTGGTTATCTCTGCTGGTATACGCCCGCGTGATGAGCTCGCCAAGAAAATTGGATTGGCCGTAGGTGAACGGGGCGGAATAGTGGTTAATGCACAGATGCAGACTTCGGATCCTGCTGTGTATGCCATTGGCGAATGCGCACTGGTAAATGATATGATCTATGGTTTGGTAGCGCCGGGTTATGAAATGGCTGAAATTGCCGCATCTCATATCGTCGGGGAAGAGAAATCCTTTAAAGGATTTGATATGAGTACCAAGCTGAAACTGATGGGGGTAGATGTGGCCAGCTTTGGGGATCCTTTCATCAGTGAACCTTATGCACGGACTATCTTGCTGGAGGATCGTAACAAAGGCATTTATAAAAGACTGAATGTTAGTACCGACGGAACCCGTTTGCTCGGAGGGATACTTGTTGGGGAAGCGGCAAGTTATAACATGTTGCTGCAAATGGTAAACAACAGCCTCCCTTTGGCCGAACATCCGGAGCTTCTGCTCTTTGGTGAGCTGCGTGAAAGCAAATCGACTGCCAATGGGTTGGAGGCTCTTCCTGATCAGGCCTTGATCTGCAGTTGTGAGGGAGTGACCAAAGCGCAGATCTGTGATGCGGTGATCACTGGTCATTGCGAAAATGCGGATGCCGTAAAAAAATGTACCAAAGCTGGTTCGGGATGTGGCGGCTGTGTGCCTATGGTGAAGGATCTGGTTAATTACACCATGAAACAGCAAGGGAAATATATCAGGAGTACCATCTGTGAGCATTTTGACCTGAGCCGGCAGGAGTTATATGACCTGATCAAGATCCATGAGCTGAAGAGTTACGATCATGTCTTGGATGCCCTGGGACGCGGTCATGGCTGTGAGGTCTGTAAGCCATTGGTTTCTTCGTTGCTTGCGAGCCTCTGGAATGAGATGATCCTGGAAAAAGGGAATGATGTGGCCCAGGATAGTAATGACCGTTATCTGGCTAATATACAGAAAGGGGGGACCTATTCGGTGGTTCCGCGCATTCCGGGAGGTGAGATTACGCCTGATAAATTGATTGTTATTGGCGAAGTCGCCAAAAAATATAAGCTGTATACAAAAATTACGGGGGGACAGCGCATTGATTTGTTTGGTGCACACCTCAATGACCTCCCGTTTATCTGGGAAGAATTGATAGCAGCGGGATTCGAAAGTGGGCATGCTTATGGTAAGGCCTTGCGCACTGTAAAAAGTTGTGTGGGTAGTACCTGGTGCCGATTTGGCCTACACGATAGTGTGTCGTTTGCGATACGCATAGAGGAACGTTACCGTGGACTTCGGGCTCCGCACAAAATAAAATCTGCAGTGAGTGGCTGTATCCGCGAGTGTGCGGAAGCGCAGAGCAAGGATTTTGGGATCATCGCAACCGAAAAAGGGTGGAATCTCTATGTTTGCGGAAATGGTGGTAGTAAGCCGCAACATGCCTTGCTTCTGGCTTCAGATATTGATAGTGAAACCTGTATACGGTATATCGATCGATTCCTCATGTTTTACATTCGGACTGCGGATCCACTGACACGTACAGCAACTTGGCTCAACAAAATGGAGGGTGGGATCGACTATCTGCGGAATGTAGTGGTAGTGGATAGCCTTGGAATGGGGGAAGCATGGGAACAGGATATGCAACTGCTGGTGGATAGCTACCGTTGTGAGTGGAAAGTTGCCATTGAAGATCCAGAAATCCGTAAACGTTTTGTCCATTTTGTGAATGCGCCCGAAGAAAAAGATGAAACAGTACGTTTTGATACCTTGCGCGGACAAAAGAAAGCTGCTGACTGGAATCTTAAGACATACTAATGCTGGCAACGTGTTAGTTCTGAAAATCATTGCTATAGAATCGCTAAACCTTTTAAAATAAAAATCACATGAACACGCAAATTGACATGCAATGGCTGAGAGCCTGCCGGATAGAAGATGCTATTGAAAATGGTGGTGTCTGTCTGAAGTTGAATAACGAGCAAGTCGCTCTGTTTTATTTTGCCCGCCGCAATGAGTGGTATGCGACGCAAAATGAATGTCCACATAAGCGACAAATGATTTTAAGCCGTGGGATGCTAGGATCTTTGGGTGATACTCCTAAAGTTGCTTGTCCATTCCATAAAAAAACCTTTGCACTGGATACGGGAGAGTGTCTTTCGGGAGACGAATGTGCCATCAAAACTTATCCTGTCAAGGTAGAGAATGGAAGTGTATATATTGGAATGACAGCTTAAGCTGGAAATAACATTGGAATAAAAAACTTTTAAAACAAACAATGATGGATTATATTAGCCCCAAAGAGGTCGCTGGTGCAATGATGAACACCGCTATCTACAAATCTTCGCTTCCGATCAAAGATCTACTGATACGGGGAGCGTTGTCAGGTGCCTTATTGGCAATTTCTGTTACGCTCGCACTTTTGGCCACTTCCCAGACTGGATTGGGATTAGTCGGCGCATTCGTTTTTCCGGTAGGGTTTGTTATCATCGTCATCCTCGGGCTGGAACTGGTGACAGGCAGCTTCTCCCTGGTGCCTTTGGCCTGGTTTGAGGGTAAAATCAATTTCAAGGCTATGGCCAATAATCTATTCTGGGTTTTTCTGGGCAACTTGGTGGGGAGTGTCCTCTTTGCGATTTTGTTTTGGGCTGCAAGCACAGAGACTGGACACTCGAGCCAGCTCGGAAACATCGAACAGAGTTTGATACTGATCAGTGAAAAGAAAACCCTTGGATACAGTGCCCATGGTGCAGCAGGTTTGTTTTCGGCATTTGTTAAAGCTATTTTGTGCAATTGGATGGTCTGTATGGGGGTGGTGATGTCCATGACTTCTAAGTCTACCCTTGGCAAAATACTGGCTGCAGGTATTCCAATCTTTATATTCTTTGCATTAGGCTATGAGCACGCGGTAGTCAATATGTTTGTGATTCCGGCTGGGATGATGTTCGGTGCAAAAGTGACTATCTCCGACTGGTGGCTGTGCAATCAGCTGATCGTAACAGCCGGAAATATTGTTGGCGGATTGCTGTTTACGGGGATGGCTATCTATTATACCTATCATCAAAAAGAAAAAGTGTCGACTTCACAAAACTAGATCTTTATGCATCAGATAAACCAATTATTCATGTTGCTTCTATTGCTGGCTATTAGCATTGGGTCTTACGGTCAGGAAAAAACAGTCAAAGGGAGTTTGTTTGAGGGAATTGCCGTGGCAGGATATGCTGATCATGGTGCTTATATCAATTGTGCTGGACCAGCTGTTAAATATATATTCAGCCCAAAAAGTTGCCTGTTGCTGGGTTTATTGCCGAGCTTAAAACTGAAAGAAGATAAGGTGGAAGCGGGGAAGCCAAAAAACTCCTGGGTCACACCCTCTCTTGGGTTTGGTCTGACGGCCGTGTTCAGGCATATTGCCATTCAGCTGCCGGCATTCTATACAGCGAAAACGAGTAGCGCTGATGGTAAGTGGCATTTGGGCGTCGGTATAGGCTATAAGTTTTAGTGTGATGTATTTTTAGGGAAATATATGGATTGGGGAGTCGTTAGCTGTCACAGACTGCTTCGCTCCCCATATTTTTCTTTCGAAAGATCGTGCATAAGCTGGAAGTTTTTAATAAAAATATTTTTTTTGTCCATCGCTATCGCCCCTAGGTCGGTAAGTTCACCTAGCATGCGATAGACAGTCTCGTAAGTAGTGCCTACATAGGACGCGAGATCTTTTTTGCTTAAACTTAGTCCAATATATCCGTTCGTGTTTTCCTCACCAAAAATACGATGGAGTAATAATAGGCTCCATGCAAGGCGGCTTTTAACGGGAAGCTGTGTGAGTTGGGCCATCTTTTGCTCAGAAAGATGTAATTCGTCGGCAAAAAATAACATCAACCGGTAGCTTAATTCGGGATTGACACGTAGCGTGGACAGGAGAAACGGTAGATCGACGAAGCAGAGCTGCGTAACCCCCAAAGTCGTGGCCGAAATGGGATAGACAGTTTGTTCGGTGCTGATGCCGCGATGGCCTACGATATCTCCCTTTTGGGCAAAACGCACGATAGTCTCCTTATCCCCAAGATTACGGTGAACTTTGACGAGTCCCGACTGGACAAAAAAAATGCCCCGCACCAACTCTCCTTCGGTGATAAACTGCTCTCCTTTTTTCAATTTGATATTTTTGCGGTGAAGATCAATCTGTCCGAGCCAATCTTGTAAGACATAGCGGCACATGAGGCAGGAGTGGTCACAGGTATTTGTTTTTTTTGATTTCATTAAGGTCTGATTCGTATAATGGACTATCTGTTGTCTACTCAAAGGTATTGTCTATTCGTTTAAATTCCTATTTTGTCTTTTATAAAAACGGTATATATGATAATTTTAACGCCTTAATGCGTTGAATTGGATGAAATTTTGCATCTATATTGATGAGCGTCCTGCTGATGCTGTCATTTGAAATCAGAATGTATTACTTTCGTTGTATCAATGTGCTGAGGCGTATTAGCGGAGTCTATGAGTATCGCTGTGTACTCGGGACCGCGGGAAAAGTTAAAAAGCTTAATAAGTATTTAATGGGAATTAATGTAAATTTATTTCAGCATAAAGCTGTAGATATGTTCATCGTCAGATAAAACGATAGCATGTGTTGAATTGTTAATAATACAGGTTACCGTTTAATTTATTGAATACGCATGAAAAAGATCGAACTTATTCCACTTGTTGGAATTCAAATCGAAGGTATTGGTCAGGTTGATCTCGGAACGAGCCGTGGCGACGTCCAAAGCATGCTTGGTGCACCCTCGGATGCGCTGGATGACCAATATTACTATGATGAACTCGAACTGAGATTTGATTTTAATGGTCAGGGAATATTGGAATTTATAGAAAGTATCAATGGACCTAATCCGGAAAAAACGGAGATCAGCATCTATGGTGTTAATCCATATCAGGTGGAGGTGGCTGAACTTGTAAGGATCTTAGCGGATAAAAACCAGGGTGAGGTTGATGATGCTGAAGCAGGATATTGCTATACATTTTTGAATAGCTCTGTTGGTGTCTGGCGACAGATGACTGAAGAGGATGTTCAGGAGGAGATCGAGGAAATCAAGGCCGATGGCGAATACGAAGACAATGCAGATATGCTATTGGAGGACCTTGAAAAATCAAAATTCTTTTGGACGATAGGCATTGGCGTAGAAGGGTATTATGAAGGATAAAAGGAAATAATCTACTGAAATAGCTGCCTAAACTCCAGGGGACTTTGCTGGGTATTCTTTTTAAAGACTTTGCTGAACGACTGCGGATGTTCGAAGCCTAGCTCATAGGCGATTTCACTGATGGATAGGGAGCTTGTGCTTAAGCGCAATTTGGCATACTCGATCATTTTGTGCTGAATATGCTGCTGGGTATTTTGCTGTGTATAGATGCGGAGCAGGCTACCGAGATAGTTTGGCGATAGATTCAGCTCCTGCGCCAGAAAGCTGACTGTCGGAACACCGTGCTCCCCAAGTACGTCTTGCTGAAAGTGCGTTGATAGTAACTGCTCAAACTTGGTGACCAGCTCTTGTGTCGATCGTTTGCGCGTAATAAATTGCCGTTCGTAGAATCGTTCAGCGTAAATCAGCAAGCGCTCAATCTGTTTGAGAATGAGTTCGCGGCTGAATTTATCGATATTAGACTGATATTCCTTTTCAATATTTTGAAGAATATCTACGATCGTAGCTTCTTCTTTGTCCGAAAGAAAAAGTGCTTCATTGACCTGGTATTGGAAAAAATCATAATTGTGAATATGTTTTGCAAGTTCGCTGTTCCAGAGAAAATCAGGGTGGATCAACAGGATCCAGCCGCTGGGCTGGGCCTGTATTTCCTGATTGATCTCCACTTTTAAAAACTGCAATGGCGATATAAAGGTGAGTATGCCCGAATCAAAATCATAGTGCTGCTGCCCATAGTTGAATCGGGCATTTACATTTCGCTTTAATCCGATCGAATAAAAATGCTGTATCCAATTCAATTTACTGTCATTTACGGGATAATGTACCTGACTATAGTCGATCAAGCTGATCAATGGGTGCTCGGGCTTTGGCAGTCCGCAAAAACTGTGGAATTCCGATAGGGAATGAAAGCGAAATGTATTCTCCATTTTATAAATTTACTTATTTTCTTGTTTTGTTGCCGTTTAATTTACATTGTCCCACACGCGCGCTGTGGTTTATTTTAGGGATTTTTCAAAACCGGTTGACACCGTATAGCTTTTCCATTTTTCGATTTCAGCGGTCAGCATATTGATTTTGTTTTTGGCTAGTTCATAAGCGTCTTCGCCCATCAAAAAATGGATAGGTGGCTGCTCCAGGGTGCTTAGCTCGATCAATAAGGTTGCAGCTTTCTGTGGATCGTTGGCCTGATTGCCATGGATCTGATGCAGGTGTGTGGCTTCGTTTTCTCTCGCAGTGACGTAGGCTGCGATTGGATTAGCTGCGGTATGTAAAGACCCTTCGGATAGAAAGTCAGTTCTGAAGTAACCCGGGTACACCAACGTTGTGTGTACACCAAACGGTTCCATCTCGGCAGCAAGGGCCTCGGTGAAGCCTGCTACGGCAAATTTGGTGGAGCAATAAACACCAAAGGCTGGGTAATTCCCTGCAAGGCCGCCGATGGAGGCAATATTGAAAATATGTCCCGATTGCTGGCGCCGCAGGTGGGGTGTGATATGCCGGATGGCATTGAGGGATCCAAAGACATTGACCTCAAAGTTGCGACGCGCTTCCCAGTCGCTGAGTTCCTCCAGGGTACCCTTTTGGCCATACCCTGCATTGTTGACGAGTACATCAATCCTCCCGAAATAATCAATGGCCGAGAGCACTGCACGGGCAACGTCTTTGTCATTGGTAATGTCTACTTCAAGGGGCAGAAAGTTTTCCTGATCGCCGATTTCATCTTCCAGTGCCCGTTTTGATCGTGATGTGGCAACGACAAGGTAATCTTGGGCGAGCAACTCTTTAACGAGGCTGAGGCCTAGCCCTTTGGAGGCGCCGGTAACAAACCATACTTTTTGTGATTTCATGTGTTTCTGTTTTAAATAATGGATGCTACAAAGGTGATAAATCGATGGGCGGCAGATGTAGGCAGATCAACGGATTTTGTAGTCAGATCGTGGATAAGCAATTTTTTCTTTAAAACAATTTTTGCTTTTGAGTGCTTTATTTATAGGTGGTACCCATCTGTTTTAAGGTAGGCACCTCAAAAGGTAGTTAAACTTTAAAGACGTTGATATGTTGCAAAAAAATGATGTTGCGCCTGATTTTACCTTGTATGCGACACCGGATCAAAAAATTAAGTTATCAGAATTTAAGGGACATAATGTGATATTGGCATTTTACCCCGCAGACTGGAGTCCGGTATGCAGTGATCAGATGGCGCTGTATAATGAAATGCTCAAATATTTCAAGAAGTATGATGCGGAGATTATGGGCATTTCCGTTGACAGCAAATGGTGCCATATGGCTTTCGCACAGTCCCGGAAATTGCATTTTCCACTTTTGGCTGATTTTGAAGGCAAGGGCGAGGTGGCCAAAAAATATGGTGTTTACGATGAAGAGGAAGGAGAGTGCAAGCGCGCACTTTTTGTGATTGATAAGGAAGGTGTTGTTGCCTGGAGTTATCTTTCACCGACCGCTATCAACCCGGGTGCGGACGGTATTATCGAAGCGTTGGAAAAACTTAAATCAAATTAATTATGTCATTGAAACCAAAGGTCAGCCATGCTGACCATATACTGGGCAATGGCCAGGCGGATCTGACCATTGTCGAATATGGGGACTATCAATGTCCGCATTGTGGTGCAGCCCACCCCATTATAAAAGAAATGATGGCCGAACTGGGAAGTCAAATCAGGTTCGTATTCCGCAATTTTCCGCTTTCGGAAATGCATCCTTATGCACGGCCCGCAGCACTAGCCGCGGAAGCGGCAGCATTGCAGGGAAAATTTTGGGAGATGCATGACGCCATTTACGAAAATCAGAACCTGCTGAGTGCAAGATTGCTGCTGGATATTGCCGAACAGCTGGATTTGGACATGCCGAAGTTTAAATCTGATATTCAGGACCAAGAACTGCTGGATCGTTTGGATGCTGATTTTGAAAGTGGCATGCTGAGCGGCGTAAATGGGACACCTACTTTTTTTGTCAACGGGCAGAAATTTGACGGTGGGGCGGAGGATCTTGTTCAGGTGTTGGGTGAAAACTGAATATATGATTATTACTTGAACACAGGTGAACATACAGCAAGAAGCCTCCTGCAGGAAAATAGTACCTATCGTAAAAAACGAATGACTCGGCTGTATAAATAACGATATATCGTTGTTTTTAAATGAGATGTTAATCTATAAACAGATTCAATTATAATGATTTATGTTTTTTGGATTGCTGATTGAAATTTGAAATCATATAATGTAAACAATAAAATTCTTAAACTATTCATCATGGCAACATTCAAAGTTCAAGACGGAACAGAAATTTATTACAAAGACTGGGGAACAGGACAACCGATCGTTTTTCATCACGGCTGGCCTTTATCCAGTGACGATTGGGACGCGCAGTTGATGTACTTCCTCCAAAAAGGTTACCGTGTGATTGCACACGATCGCCGTGGACATGGACGTTCGGCGCAGACGGCAGAAGGTAATGAGATGGATACCTATGCATCAGACATTGCACAGTTGGTAGAAGCGTTGGATTTAAAGGATGCCATTCATATCGGTCATTCAACCGGTGGTGGCGAGGTAATCCGTTATATAACCAATCATGGTACTTCACGTGTTTCAAAAGCTGTATTGATCAGTGCTGTTACGCCAACGATGGCTAAGAGTGTAACAAATCCTGACGGTGTTCCAATGGAGGTCTTTGATGAAATCAGATTAAATACAGCAACGCGTAGACAGCAATATTTTCAGGACTTTACGCTTGCTTTTTATGGCTATAATCGGGAGGGGGCGAATGTACAGCAAGGTGTGATGGACAACTGGTGGCGGCAAGGAATGATGGGCGGTATTAAGGCGCATTATGATTGTATCAAAGCCTTCTCGGAAACTGATTTTACAGAAGAGCTTAAAAAAGTGGAGATTCCTGTATTGGTATTGCACGGTGAAGATGATCAGATTGTACCGATTGATATCACAGGTAGAAGAGCTGCGGAGCTGGTAAAAAATGGTACATTGATTACTTATCCCGGATTCCCGCACGGAATGCCTACGACCGAAGCGGAGACCATCAATAAGGATATCTTGGCTTTTATAAAGAAATAAGGTTTCACGTTGATCAAAAAATAATTTTTAAATAGTTGTATGAGCCATTCTCGTCGCTGGGAATGGCTTTCTTGTTTATTTCTTTGAATGTGAAAATTTCTTGCCAATGCCCAGCTTTTTCATCTTTGATTGGAGCGTCGTAGCAGGAATACCGAGAATAGTTGCGGCCCCATTTGGGCCAGAAATACGCGCATGACAACTGCGCAGCACCCAAAGAATATATTCTTTCTCAAAATCTGCCAGGCTTTGTAAACGAAAATCCGGAGGCCTGCTTTCTCCTGCAAAATGAGCTTCAGTAAAAAAAGGAATTTTCTTTATGGTAGACTCTCCTGTTGATAAAATGGAGCGCGTTATGACGTGCTCGAGTTCGCGAATATTACCCGGCCAAGAATGCAAATAGAGTCGCTGCATTACTTTTTTGCCTAGCTGCTTAGGAGTACTTTCTCCAGCGTGTTTTACGAGAAAGTGCTGGACCAAATGTGGGATGTCTTCCTTTCGTTCACGAAGGGAGGGCAGTGTAATTGGAAATGCACTGATCCGGTAATATAGATCGGACCGAAAGTTGCCGGCCTTCACTTCGGCTTGCAAGTCCTTGTGTGTGGCACTGACAATACGGACATCTACAGGAATGTTTTTATTTCCACCCACACGCTCAATTTCTTTTTCTTGCAATACACGTAGGAGTTTTGCCTGAAGTGTTAAAGAGAGCTCTCCAATTTCGTCCAACAAGAGTGTTCCGCCGCAAGCCAGTTCGAACTTGCCGATTTTGCGCTTTACAGCACCGCTAAAACTTCCTTTTTCATGTCCGAAAAGTTCACTCTCGATCAATGTTGGAGCAATAGCCGCACAGTTGACTTTGATCAGTGGACGACTTGATCTTGGTGAAAGATGATGTACAAAATGGGCAGCTACTTCTTTGCCCGTTCCGCTTTCACCTTGGATAAGCAGACTCATTTCCGAGAGCGCCGCTGTTTTGAGCTGTGTTATTATAGCTTGTATCAGGTCGCTCTCTCCAATCATCTGAGGCCCTGAACGCTCTGTTTTCTTTGTATAATCTGGAGCTGGCGGGATGTGGTCTGCTGAACTGTGTGGCATGTTTATCCAGGCTGCATTTACTGACCTTTCATGAATCAGTATATTACCGATGGTTATGCTAAGTTGAGGGATCAAATTTTTAATGCGGTACTCAAGCTGAGAATCGATATGTTCTAGTCTTTTGTACCCTAAACTTAAGATGCCCCAACAATGGTCGTGTACACGAAAAGCTTTGGATACAATTGCTTTTGTGCCCTCCTGCAAAGAGCTGAAAAAGTTTGTTGGAAACGATGTGTCTCTTTTTAAAATATCGTTTGCGCGGTGTAGGATAGGATCTGCGGCATGGATGCATTCTTTGAAGAACTGATCTTTACAGCTTCGTGATCTATCCTTGCTCGTGTTTGCCCTCTTTTTGGAATCAAAAAGAGGGATATAATTAATCTCCCGGTCGTCGGCAATAAATAGTGAAAACCAATTTTGCCCCAACAAATTATGGATATCGTTTTGAAGTGAGTCCAATGCAGCTAGCGTATGAAGAGGAGCCATTTTCTGATTTACAGCAATTTGAGCAAGCTGCTCGATTTCGCGTTGCTGGATACGAGCATAGATCTCCTCTGTATCTGATCTTACGGCTTTGTTTTGCATGAAAGTAATAGGTTAGGTTTGTTATCAATAAAAGTCGGATTTAATACCATATTTTTTCATCTTGCTATACAGACTGGACGAACTGATCTGTAAGATTTCTGTTGCTCCGCCGTGACCTGAAATTTTGCCTTTGCAGGATTCAAGGACGCGTAAAATGTGATCTCGTTCGATCTCCTCAAGAGAGCCTAATTTTTGAGCTGGAAAATCGGGAGGGATGAGCTTACTTTCCAAATGGTCAGCAAATATCATTTCGGCGATGACAGGATCTTTTGCAAGCAGCACAGTTCTTTCAATAAGATGTTGCATCTCCCGGATATTTCCAGGCCATGGGTAAGCTTGCATCTGCGCTAGTACGTGGGGAGCAAAGGCTGTGATGTTTTTTTTAAGTTTTGTGGTATACAAGGCGAGGAAATAATTAGCCAATATTTCAATATCTTCCGTTCGCTTACGAAGGGGCGGAATGGCAATTGGGAAAATGTTGAGCCTATAATAAAGATCCAGTCTAAAGTGGCCTAGGGCGACTTCTTGTTCCAGGTTGCGGTTGGTTGCGGCGATAATACGTACGTTAATCTTGACCGGCAAATCTCCGCCTACACGGTCGATTTCTTGTTCTTGAAGTACCCGGAGTAATTTGGTCTGCGCTTCTAGAGGTAGTTCACCAATTTCGTCCAAAAAGATGGTTCCGCCGTCTGCCAACTCAAATTTGCCGATCCTTCGATTTTGTGCGCCAGTAAAGGCCCCTTTTTCATGTCCAAATAGTTCAGACTCAAGTAGAGACAATGGTATGGCAGCACAGTTGACCACAACTAAAGGCTGATGCTTCCGTAATGATTGCTGATGTAAAGACTGCGCAATCTTTTCCTTGCCTGTGCCACTTTCTCCCAACAGTAAGACGGAGGTATCTGTTGGCGCGACCAATTCGAGCTGTGATAAGACCTCTTGAAGAGCTGAGCTTCGACCAATAATTTGTGTTTTACCGGTTTTATTTTGAACTTCCTTAATTTGGGGTTCCTCAGGTTTGTTTTCTGTATTGAATCTTTCATTGGCAATATCAAGCATAATGAAGAGATCCTTTTCACGAAATGGTTTCGTCAAAAAACCATAGGGCCTAGCCTCCTTAACGGCCTCTAAAATACCCTGGTTTGTATTAGCAGAGATAAATAAGAAGGGTATCTCTAGTTCGTTTAGTTCAAAAGCGAGGTCGATGCCTGTTTCATTTCCTTTTAATATGATGTCTAACAGTACCCAATTTGGTTTTTCCGCAGCGATGATCGTCTTGGCTTGTGTCACAGAAGACGCTATGCCAGTAACCTCATAACCGTGCTTTTTGAGAATCATCCTGAGATCATTAGCGACGATAAATTCGTCTTCTACAATTAAGATCTTTTTTCCTTTTTGCATAAAATTCGTCTTAAATTTCGTCTTCTTTCTGTGAAAATTGAATGGTAATGAAAACGCCCTGGTCAGATGTCAGTTTAAATTCGCCATCGAGCTGGGAAGTTAGTCCCTGCATAAGACTCATGCCGAAAGAGTCACTGGTACTACTGTCCAGGTCTTTCTGTAATCCAATGCCATTGTCAGCAATGCTAAGTATAAGATCGAAAGGTATAGCTTTGATTCGTTTAAAACTGATAAAAACAATGCCTGCTCTTTGGACAAAAGCATGTTTGATGGCATTATTGATTGCTTCATTGAGAATTAGCCCCACTGGTACAGCCTGTGATACATCCAGCGTGATCGGGTCAACCTGAATCTCAAATTTAATTGATTTTTCAGACTGAAAGCTATCCTTTAGATAGTCGGTTAGCTCCTGGATATACCATTTCATGTCGATGCGCGAGAGGTTGTCTGTTTGATATAGTTTTTGATGGATCAGGGACATCGCATGCATCCGGTTTTGACTGTTTTGAATTGCACTTATGGCGTCTTCGTTTTCAAGATAAGCAGATTGTGTATTGAGCAGGCTGATAATAATCTGCATATTGTTTTTGACACGATGATGAATCTCTTTGAGCAGCCACTCTTTTTCCGCGATCAGCTGTTTGAGTTTTTCATTCTGTCCATTGATTTCTTCCTGTTTAAGCGTTAGCTTTTTATTGCTTATTTTTTTTATGGTATTTTGAATGTATAAAAAACTTGCGAAGATCAGCAGAAAGACCAAGCTTCCTATAAAGACGTAGCGTATTATAGCTTCCCGTTCGAGCAGCGACTTTTGAAGTTGGCCTTTCTGTCGGAGGAGCACAATATCATGGTCTTTTTTTTCGGTATCATAATCTAATTGTAAAGCGGTAAGTTCCTTGGCGCGCTCAACACTATTGATGGAGTCGCTGATTGTTTTGAAAGCCGCAAAGTTTGCGAAAGCGGATTTAAAATCACCTCGGGCCGAGTCGGCAAGGTAATAGAGTTTACGCAATTCGGATAGACGAAGCAGGCTGCTTTCTTTGGTCAATGATCTTTCTATCTCCGCGAGGTAGGGATACATCTGTTTGATCTGTCCATCAGCAAAAAGATAACTCGCTATACCAACCATCATGATATGCCTTTCCTGTCCTGTGATATTTCCAGCCTTGTAATATCTTAAGAGTTCCTGATAATAGGGATAAGCTTTTTTTGTATCCTTATTTCTTGTGTACAGCATGGTATACAAATAGGCATATCGTATGGTATAAATATCGGAAGCGTAATCTTTGGTGACATTATTCAGCAGATCCAATGCATCTGAAACGCGATTGAGACGGGATAGAATCGTTGCCAAGTTGAGTGTGACGGTATGGATGCCATATCTGTCACCTTTACTTTTGGCGATTTCAAATGCCTTTTGGTAATTTTCCAAAGCCTCTTTGTTGGATTTGAGATCATAATAGATTAATCCAACAATATTATATACGGCAGCCATATCATCTTTAGTTGTCGCTGTATTTTCATTTTCTACTACCCGGCGGGCTTCGAGTGCATATTTTAAAGCTTCTTTGAGGCGCAGGAGCATGCGGAGATTGCCTGCAACGGAAACCAGCTCCTGACTGACGTTTTCATCGCCGGCCTGCTTTTTTAAAACTGCAGCTCGATGAGCGGTTTCTATGGCACCTTTATAATCTCCATAATTGGACAGAAAACTGGACTGTTCCATCAGGATTTTGGGTTCGAGCGATTTATCGCTGGTTTTTTTTGCTTGCTCTAACGCCTGTTTGAAGAAACCAGCCTTTTGATCAAAATCCACATCCTTGATATCGTTAGCCATAGAAAGGTAAATCATGGCTGAGGCTTTAGGCAGCTGATGGCTGTTTGCAAAACGTAAGCTAGCCTCTTTCTGACTTTTCGCAAGTGCAGGTTTGCCCATTTCCTCTTGGATACGTGCATCCAGAAGCATATTCAGGGCGGCTTCGGTTTTCAGATTGACCGAGAGGTGCAATTTTTGAGACTTCTCATTGAGCCATAAGGCACTGTCGAGGTCTTTTTTTGATTCTCCCGGTTTTTCCAGATAGCATTTAGCGGCTTCATAAAGCATACGTGCTTTTTGTCCGGTATCCTTTTCATGCGATATGCTGTCCAGAAGATGCTGAATGGGGCTGTTGTCCTGACCGTGTGTATGATTGATCGAAAGAATAAAAAAACTAAATAATAGGTAGATTCTCATCAAGTTGACTTACGTTATAAAATAGAGCAAGCTATCGTTCGATCAGTAGCTTGCTCTAATATACTTTATGCCGATATGCTAATTATTGATTCTTATCTTTCGAAAGGAAATAACAGATCAGCATTGCTATGCCTGCAAATATAATAGAAGTTAATCCAAGTTGTTTACCGAAATAGGCTCCGGCAAGACACCCGATGAAAAAACCTGATAGCGTGATCAGCTGTTTCCCGAAGCTGATATTGGTATCTGGGTTTTTAAACTTGTTGGCGATAAGCACGCAAAGATCCAGCGATGCCTGAGTAACATTCCCTGTCATCATGGTTGTAGGACCGTGTGTTGCTTTTGAAAATAGTTTTCCGAATGCATTTTGCATACCCAAAGCGAACACGACGAGCATAACTAACCCGTACATCACAGTTTTGGAGGTATCGACGGGAAGAACTATGGCCAGCAGGCCTGCGATGACAAGTAGTAGGGCTTCGACAAAGAGAACCGTATTTTTCCTATGGGATCGTGATGTTAGCCATCCACCCACCATGACTGCAGCGACAAAAACAGGAAAGGTTGCTAATTTGATCCAAGCGGTGATATCTCCGCCATTGATAAGCTGGTAAGCAAAGACAATAAAGTTACCTGTCACATGAGCCGAGAGTATTTTGTCTGCTGCGACAAAAGTAACGGTATCACAATAACCACCGACAAGGGTGAGGACAAGTGTTGTTATATGAGCGTTATTTTGATTTTCCATAATTTTATGATAAGTGTGCGCGCAGCATCCAAGCCATTTTCTCGTGGGTTTCCAGAAGCCCCGTTGCGTAGTCGCTAGTTCCGAGATCCTTTAGTGCAGTGGCAAGATGGTCGATGTTTTCACGCAATGAAACAATAATACTTTCATGATCCATTAATAATTCTTTGATATGGCCAGCACTATCATTGCCTGATCTGTTCTCTTCGGTCAACTGTGTCAGTGCCAAAAACTGGTTTAGGCTAGCAGGGGCATAGTGTCCTAGGGTACGGATGCGTTCAGCCAAGCTATCAATCAGTTCATCGAGTTCATTATACTGAGCTTCGAAAAAGAGATGCTTGTTATAAAAATCGGCTCCTTCAATGTTCCAATGCGCATTTCTCGTTTTGGTATAGAGCAGATATTCATCGGCCAGTAGTTTGGAAAGAATATGTGCCGATTCGGCTAGATGGTTTTCGTGTATTCCGATATGTGGTTTCATCTGTTTATTTTATGATTAGTTGATAAATGTAATTGTCTATTGAATAGGTTCCGGGACCAGTGAGCAAAAGGAACAAAAGGCACAGTGTATACATAAAAGGAATATCGCGGACCTCGCGTGAATCATGGCGATGCACAACAAAGTATCCGACTGCTGTAACGCCAATCGTTGGTAATATCGCCAGCCTTCCCATTAGTCCGATCGCGATAAAAAAGGGGACTATGGTGTCGGCAAACTGCGCTACCGCCGAATTGAGCTTTTCAGGGAGATGCAACGGATTAGGAACATGTTCCGGTTCGGCATGTGGTCCTTTCTGTATTTTTTTGAGACCATGAACGGTAAGCAGTTCCCAAGCCAAAAGCAAACGGAAAATCAATATAGCGGCATTGTTAACTGTGTTGCCTAGGTCGGTATAAAAGAGTTGTTGAAGTATTTCCATCATTTTTCGTGATTAAAAGGCAAAGCATGAACAACCTAAGGCGCCCCAAAATGCCGTGTAATTGTTGATAGCAATATCACTCATACGAGCATGGTTGTGGTCGTGTGCATGCACCTGACAGCTACCGCTACAAAGATGTACGGTATTGACAATACTGCTTTGTGTCGGCGAGTTTGCTATACGGCTGTTTTGAGCAGTTTTTGAAACGCTATAATAACCGCCATAATTTTTGGTCGGTGACCAGTCGGGCAAGACCGGAATTGGCGGGGGAGAGAAGGAACTAAAGTCGCCGTCGGCATAGACAATCTTCCCATCGACGATGGTCAGCTCCGACTCGATGTCTTTGATGGCTTCATCGTCAACGGTAAAGTAGTCGCTGTTGAGGACTGTAAGATCTGCAAGCATCCCGACCGCAATATCGCCCTTTTTCTGCTGTTCCTGTGAAAACCAAGCGCTCCCTTTTGTGTACAGTTGCAGTGCTGTTAGACGGTCCAACCGGCTATCCTGATAGATCTGCAGGCCGCCAACAGTTTTGCCTGATGTCAGCCAGTACATGGATACCCAGGGATTATAGCTGCTCACACGGGTTGCATCGGACCCACCGCCAACAGGAACATCCATCGCCAGCATTTTCTTGATGGGAGGAGTCTGTTCGGCGGCAGTCGAACCATAACGATCGGCGAAGTATTCCCCCTGGTATGCCATGCGGCTCTGAATGGCAATACCACCACCTAATGCTTTTGTACGTTCGATATTGCGTTCGTCTATTGTTTCGGCATGATCAAAAATCCAGGCAAGTCCATCAAACGGAATATCACGGTTGACTTTTTCAAATACATCCAGAAAGCGGCTGATGCTTTCATTGTAAGTCGCATGCAGCCTGAACGGCCACCTGTTGCTGACAAGCAGGCGGACTACTTTTTCGAGTTCGGCTTCCATATTTTCACCGAGCTCGGGTCTTGGCTGCAGAAAATCCTCAAAATCTGCCGCCGAGAAGACCAGCATTTCGCCAGCACCATTGTGACGGTACATATCGTCGCCTTGATGCAAAGGAACGCTATCTATCCATTGCTGGAAATCTTCGTACTCATGCTTTGGTTTCTGTGTGAAGAGGTTGTAAGCAATACGGACGGTGAGGAGATCTTCCTTGTGTAGATCACTGATCACCCGATAATCGTCGGGATAGTTTTGAAAACCACCGCCGGCATCAATGACACTTGTAATGCCAAAGCGATTGAGCTCTTTCATAAAATGGCGTGTCGAATTGACCTGTTCTTCGTATGGAAGCATAGGACCCTTAGCCAGTGTTGAGTAGAGGATCATGGCATTGGGTGATGCAATCAGTAAACCGGTTGGATTACCTTGGCTGTCCCGTTCAATGCTGCCACCCGGGGGAGCTGGTGTGTCTTTTGTGTAACCTACGGCACGTAATGCTGCTGCATTTAATAACGCCCGATCATAGAGGTGAAGGATGAATACGGGTGTATCTGGAGCAATAACATTGATTTCAGCCAGGGTAGGCATCCGGCGTTCGGCAAATTGAAATTCAGACCAGCCACCCACCACGCGAACCCATTGGGGATGCGGTGTACGATCTACCTGCTCTTTGAGCATACGCAATGCATCTGCCAGGGAGGGAACGCCATCCCAGCGCAATTCCAGGTTGTAATTGAGCCCGCCTCGGATCAGGTGGATATGCGAATCGTTGATCCCCGGAACAACACGTCTGCCACCAAGGTCGATTAATTTTGTCTGGGTGTTGGCAAGCTTAAGGACATCGCTGTCCGAACCGATGGCTACAAACTTACCATCGTGGATGGCTACAGCAGTAACCGCTGTTGGAATGCTGCCAAAATGGGTTATTTTCCCATTGTATAGAATTAGCGTTGCTTTCATGATACTTCTGTCTAGTTTTGTAAGGAGAAAATGGCCTTTTTGATACCCTCACCAGCCGTTTCGAAGAATGCTGGACCAGCCAATAAAATAATTTTGTTTAATACAGGCTGCTGATCCATATTTTTTTCACCGAGCCATTTTTGCGTGCGAAAGGCATCAATACTGCCAAGAACGACGTTTTCTGCGACTAAGGCTGTGGGGGAGTCAACACCTGCATCTTTGAGGTCACTGGCAAAACTAAAATTACTGACTCCGAGACGCAACGCTTCGCGCATGGCAACATGGGCAACCTCCTTCATCAGTTCCGCATTAAAATCTTCGCGTTTGCCCAGTCCGATCAAAAGCAGTTTCTTGCTTGCCAATTCACCTTTTAGGGTCGGATTCAGAAGAATGGTTTCAAGCGCCTGTCCTTTGAATTTTCCGGATTTGCGCATTTCCGTTAGCATGCCATGTAGGGCTTCATCCAAATGGACAAGACCATTTAAGGCAGCCGGCAATGCTGGTGGGGAGATAAAAATATCACCTTCGGTATATTCAAAGACACAGGCAATCTGTAAATCACTTACAGCAGCCGAAGGACCTTGAACGACGCCCTCAATAGCAAGTCCATCGATATTGCCCCAGACTTTACTTGTTCCTATCGCCGTGTTTTTGGAAGCAGGAGCTGCCGTCTGTGCATAGTTTTTTTCTGGAATTAAAGCGAAGACACTAAATAGAGCGATCAGCGTCCATTTTACTGTTTTCTTTTGAAAGATTTTTTGTGCTGTTTTCATATGATTAGAATTTAAAGGCTATTCTGCTATTGAAGAAAATCCCATTTTTCGGTGTGGTAATAATATCTTCAATGAAAGCGCCGGTTTTGAAATATTGAATACCTGTTACCAGCGTCAATTGCTTACTGGCAGTATAGGTAAAGTTGGCTAGATAAGCCGTGCCGATATAGCGCTTGTGCGAAGCTGATCCAGCCAGGTTAAATGATCCGCTTGGTCTATATACACCATCTTGCAAGCTTTGTCGCCAGTTGAAAACTACATCCATCTGCATCTTGAGCTTGGAAAGAAGGTCGAGCGTAGCATAGGGATGAATGTCAATCAAGTTGACAGGTCCGATCTGTGGACTAAAACCGAAGTATCCACCTTTGGGGTAAATGGGGTTGAAAGTCTGCAGATTGCCATCACCAGTCTTTTTATCACCTGAGATATAATCGTTGCGCAGGTTGATGGATGGTTTAAGATCGCTGTCTTCGAACAGATAGCCGATATCGACTGAGGCTGTCCAAGCAGCTATTTTACCTTGTCCAAAGGATCCAAATTGATAAGCTCCTTCGAGGTTGTAGATAAAACCACCACCATATTTCCATACCCGAGCGCCAACGGTATGTCTGGTCTCGGCGGCTATTCCTTCTTCGAAAACGGAGCGATCACGATAGATACCAACATAGTATAGGTCAAGATTTGCCTGTTTGGGAATGATGATTCTACCGTAGGCACCCCATAGGTTGACTTGTTTGGACGGTTTGTTGTCGAATATACCCGGTCTAATGGTATCGGCCATCATCGCAAACGCTTCCACATTGAAGTTTTTGCTATTGTAAACGGCTTTTGCTCCTGTGAAGTATCTTCGCGCATTAGGGCCTTCACCTACGGAGATCAAGCGGCCCGATCCATAGTCAAGCTCCTGCCTGCCCAGACGGAATAGGATTGATTTGTCCTTTTGTTTGAATATTGTTGCATCAATAAATAGGTTCTGTACATTGAGCTGATCCTCATCAATCTGGCGAGAACCATTTTTGCGGCCATGCTGCAATGCTGAGCGTAGCTGGGTGAACAAACGAAAACGCTCACCGAAATGGATATCAGCATGTAGGCTATAGCGTTGCAATAGGAAGTTGTTGTGCTCCAATGATTGTCGCCCCCAATCTTCATTATTGAAATCAACATACTCCAACCGTGCCTCGCCACCCATAGACAGCCATACTTGTCCGTCAGTGGTTAAAGGGTTATATTTGAGCTTCTGATAGCCATGACGTGTGCTATCGGCCAGATTACTATAATCTTCCTCAAAACGCAATAATTTGTAGGCCTGAGCCAACGAATAATTGGGCAGGAAGCCAAATAGTAAAACTGCGAGGCTCACCTTTCTGAGGGTTGCAAATAGGGATTGTAATGGATGCACGAGGTCTGGATTTGGATAAGTGATTTTGTTTTAATTGAACTAGGCGTGTTTCACCATATGATGTGCATAATGAATCCCTAGGCCATAGCTGCCACCATGTTTTTTCATCAGGTCTGTTACTGCTACATAGGTCTCCTGACGGGCCCAGTCACGCTGTAATTCCAATAGGTATTGTACGGAAGTGATTGGTTTTACACCCACGTGAATCATACGTTGCATGGCACGCTCATGTGCTTCTTGGCTGACGTCGCCACAGGCATCGGCAATGACGTAAACCTCATAACCCTCAGCTAATGCTGACAGCGCTGGCCCGACGATACATACGCCTGTCCATAGGCCGGCTAGTACTAATTTTTTCTTCCCTGTACCCGTGATGGTTCGGTAAGCCGTTTCATCCTCCCAGGTATTCATGCTTGTACGGTCTATATAACCTGTGGTGGCTTGTGGATAATACGTTTCAATTTCCGGAAAAACAGGGCCAGAAAAACTTTCTTCCGCTACAGTGGTCACGATGGTCGGAACATTGAATATTTTGGAAGCACCGCAGATTACTGCGACATTGTTGCGGAGTTCTTCCATGGTAATGCTTTTCGTGGCAAATGCCATTTGACCTTCAAAGTCGATCAAAACAAGTGCGTGGTTGCTTGGCGATAATAGTTCTAGTGATGGTTTCATAAATGTGTGTTTTATTGTTGTTTGATAATTGTTGAGATTCAATTTTTTTACCTTTTTTCTTATTGTATTGATTGTTAGTTTTTTGTGCTATTTTGTTGGTTTTCAAAATTGACGATATATCGTCAATTGATTTTTTTTTAAAATAATCCAGTAAATCAATGATCTCTTCGCCCTTTCGCCATACCTGTTGTCCTTTACGGATTTGCGAAGCTCTTACTGTATACCCAAATTTAGGCGGGTTAATTTTGCTGTTCATTGAACTAGTTCAAGAAAAATCAAGGGGAGGGAATTGGAATAAAACGGACTGTATTTAGGGATTTCGAATTGGTCAGTTAAAGGTATATAGAAGGCGAGTTCCGCTTTTTTGAGTTGTTTTTATAAGAAAATTAACTTTTTTAGCTGTCTATAGCTTTTTTTGTGATTTATGTTATCTAAAAGCTAAATTTCTATTAAATATATACCTGCAAAACCTGTTTAGTTGTTGATGTTATTGATATTAATTAAATATTTGTTAACATTACGGTAAATTATAAACCAAGTCAAAGCATCAACTTTGTTGCAAAATTCTAAACCAGACTAAAAATGCAGAAAACATTACTAATCAGTATGGCATTGGGTCTCTCATACCCAACTTGGGCTAATGTAGAGCGTGATTATGTCAAATTGACCAAAGAGACGCACGGTGTTGCAGCTCAGTCTACCGTGAAAGGGGTGGTAAGAGACAAAAGTGGAGCAGCCTTGTCCGGAGTTACCATCACCAATTTAACCAGCCAAAAAACAACCTCAACGAATGTAGCGGGTCAGTTCACGATCGAAGCTAGTCTAGAGCAAAAACTCAAATTGACAGGTATAGGCTACAGTGAAAAGATCGTCAGTGTTACGGGGTGGCAGATCGATGTCATCATGGAATCCAAAGACACTGAACTGGAAGAAGTCGTGGTGGTCGGTTATGGTACGCAGAAAAAAGTGAATCTTACCGGTGCCGTAGACCAGGTGGGGTCAGAGGCTTTTGAGGGACGCGTACTGGGCAATGCAAGTCAGATGCTCCAAGGGGTAATTCCCAACTTAAATGTAACCCCGGCTGATGGTAAACCCAATCGGGCTCCAAGTTTCAATATCCGGGGAACAACTTCTATTGGTCAGGGGGGTAGCGCACTTGTCCTTATCGATGGTGTCGAAGGTGACCTTTCCGCTATTAATCCCAATGATATCGAAAGTGTAACGACACTGAAGGATGCCGCTTCATCGGCAATCTATGGTTCTCGCGGAACGTTCGGGGTTGTACTTGTCACAACCAAACGTGCCAAGTCCGGAAAAACGTCTATTAACTATTCGGGAAGTGGCTCTTTTCAGAAACCGATCGCTTTACCCAAATTTGTGACGGATGGCTACGAATATGCTTCGCATTTCTTTACAGCCTATAATGCCTGGAACAATTATTCCTCGATTCCGAGCAAGCTCAACAAGACACAGATCTTTACAACAGATTGGCTGGAGGAATTTAAGAGAAGAAAAGAACAGGGAATTACGGAGCAGGTCACGGTAGATGATAAGGGCAATTATGTATACTACGGTAACGAGGATTATTATGGCATGCTGATCAAGGACAATACCTTTGTCCAGGATCATAACCTCTCTATAAGCGGTAATTCGGAAAAAATGGATTACTATATTTCTGGCCGTGCTTACGATTATAACGGTATGTACCGCTATAATAGCGATAAATATAAGACCTATAATACGCGTGCAAAAGCAGGACTTCAGGTGACAGACTGGTTGCGGATCAGCAATAATATCGATTTTAACTACGCCAAATACAGGGATCCTTCCACAGCGGGTGAAGGTGGTAATATCTGGCGTAATATTGCGGATGAAGGACACCCTTCTTCACCAATTTTTAATCCCGACGGATCAATGAGTTTCTCGGCAGCCTACACCGTAGGGGATTTCATCTACGGCAAAAACGGCACCAACACAGCCAATCAGGATCTCCGCAATACCACGTCTTTTGAAACCAAGTTTTTAAACAATACTTTCCGTGTAAAGGGGGATCTGACTTTCAGAAACCGTGATTTTAGTTCGGTAAGGGTTCGTGTGCCTGTCCCATATAGCACGCAAGAGGGAAAAATGCTGCGGTTGGAAACAAGTATGAATGATAATATTTATCAGGTAGACCAACGTTACCGTTACTTGTTCGGAAATCTTTACAGTGAATATGAACGTACAATAGGTGACCATTACTTTAAAGGTTTGCTCGGTTATAATTATGAGCAACGGACTTATAATTCAACTTATATCACCAAGACCGGTCTGCTTAATGACGACGTAGAAAATATCAACCTGGCGGTGGGGCAGAATACCACAGCAACGGCGGGATATAACAAATACCGCAATGTCGGTGTATTTATGCGGGCCAATTACATCTTCAAAGACCGTTACCTTTTTGAATTCAATGGCCGGTATGATGGTTCGTCCAAATTCCCGAACAACCAACGGTGGGGATTGTTTCCGTCTGCATCCGTAGGCTGGCGTATATCGGAAGAACCTTTCTTCCAAGTGGACAAAAAGGCGCTGTCCGACCTGAAGCTAAGGGCTTCGTATGGTTCTTTGGGTAATGGTAATGTGGATCCTTATTCCTATCTGGATATTTACGAAATTAAGATTATGGACCGGGTGCTAAATGGTCAGAAACCGGCCTATACCTCGGTGCCTAAAGTTATCCCGGATAACTTAACTTGGGAAACCGCGCGTACGGCCAATTTAGGTCTTGATCTATCTTCGTTAAATGGGAAATTGACCTTTACCGGAGATATCTATCAGCGCAAGACCCTCAATATGTATACCCTTGGTGTCGCGTTGCCGGATATTTTTGGAGCGGAGTCACCAAAAGGAAACTATGCGGATATGACAACCAAAGGTTTTGAACTGAGCTTGACTTATAAGGATCGATTCGACCTTAATGGCAGTCCGTTCAACTGGTCTGTGCGCGGAACGCTGGCAGACTATAAATCCAACATAGACCGTTATGAGAATAAGGAAGGTTTAATCAAAGACGGTTCCTATTACGAAGGACAGCGGATTGGTGAGATCTGGGGTTATGTAACCCAGGGATTATTCCAGAATCAGGCGGAGATTGATGGAGCAGCAAAACAAAAACTGATCAAATCGTCCAACAATGGAACAATCTATCCGGGAGATGTCCGTTTTACGGATCTCAATGGCGACGGTGTGATTGATTACGGAAACAATACGATCTACAGTCATGGTGATAGAACGGTCATCGGTAATGCTGATCCAAGGTATATCTATAGCTTTAACCTCAATTTGGACTGGAAGGGGATCTACTTTTCTTCATTTTTCCAGGGAGTAGGGAAGCAGAACTGGTATCCGAGCAATGAGTCGATTTTCTGGGGACAGTACAATAGACCTTATAACAATTTACCGGAATGGCATCTCAATAATTACTGGACAGAAGATAATCCGAATGGCTATTTTCCACGGTATGCCGGCTATAACGAGTCTATTAAAACCACACCCCAAACCAGATACCTACAAAATGTGGCCTATATTCGGATGAAAAATATACAGATCGGGTACAGTTTTCCTAAGTCTGTGACAAATCGATTAAAAATCAGTAGTCTTCGTGCAGGCTTATCAGGTGAAAACTTATGGACCTGGTCGCCGCTTTACAAAAAGACGAAGGATCTCGATGTTGGCAATCTGGGGAAATCGGATCCTGAAATCGGAACAGGGTCCGGCGACGGATTTAATTATCCGATCATGAAGAGTATCAGTTTTAACTTATCTATTGGCTTATAGTTTTATATCAACATGAAAAGACTGTTTTATATACCTGTTGTTGCACTTTTGTTCAGTTCTTGCGAACTGAATGAGCTGCCAAAGGCAGGAGCTACCGAAGAAGACATCTTTGGTAGTGAAAGTGGATTAAAAAATTACAGTAACTCCTTCTATCGGAATATCACTTCGGGAAGTGACGCTTATAAAGGTGACGCAATGGCTGATTATTCGGCCGTAAACAGCCTTAATGATTTTATGGTCGGTGGTGCTTATAGCGCGGAGATCAGTTCGGGCTGGTCGTGGACGACCTTGCGCAATATCAATCAATTGATCGCCAAGTGCAACAGCCCCAAATTGACTGATGCCATAAAAAATAATTATATCGGTCTGGCCCGCTTTTTTAGAGCGTGGTTTTATTACGAAAAAGTGGTGCGTTTTGGCGATGTGCCTTGGGTAGATCATCCGCTGGCTGTGGATGAGACGGATATCCTAAAGGCACCACGCGATTCGCGCGAAGTGGTGATGAAGCACATTATGGAAGATCTGGATTTCGCTTATGCCAATATTACGAATACAGGCGGGGACGGCAGTACCATCAATAAATGGACAGCACTAGGTCTAAAAACGAGGATTGCACTATTTGAGGGTACATTCCGTAAATATCATAAACTCAATCTTGCTACACAGCCGGAGGTATTTTTTCAGATGGCAGTAGATGCAGGAAAGATCTTAATGGAAAATGGTCCTTATGGACTTAATATCTCTGCAGATCCCAAGACCTCACAGCGCATGCTGTTTACAAGCAATGCACCTGTGACCAAAGAGGTTATGCTGGCGGTAACCTTTAGCAAAGATCTTGCGCTGCTGAATGATGCGAACTGGTGGTGGACATCGGCCACCTATGGTCCACGTCTGAGTTTGGTAAGACCCTTTATCAACACCTTTTTGAATGTTGATGGTACCCCTTATACTGATAGACCCAACTTTCAGACGGAGGAGTTCTATGAGGAATGTCAAAATCGCGACTTGCGGCTTGCACAGTTGATCCGCACACCGGGTTACTCGCGTAATGGACAGGCGGCACCTCCAAATTTTGCGAGTTTCACCTATACAGGTTATCAACCGATTAAGTATACATTGGATGATTCATATTATGACAACGGCGGGTATAATACGAATGCGGTTCCGCTAATGCGTTATGCGGAGGTGTTGCTAAATTATGCCGAAGCGAAACAGGAACTCGGTACCTTCACCGATGCGGACTGGTCTAAAACCATTGGAGCACTTCGAGCAAGAGCAGGGATAAGTAGTGGAATCAATAGCTTGCCGACAAAAGTTGATAGCTATCTAAAAAATACATTCTTCCCTGAAATAAACAGTCCTGTGCTTTTGGAAATCCGGCGGGAAAGGCAGGTGGAGCTAGCCCTGGAAGGATTCCGTTTCAACGATTTGAAACGCTGGAAACTTGGACCATTGATGGCTAATTTACCATGGACAGGAATCTATATTCCAGCGCTGGATAAATTAATCGATATCGATCATAATGGTACACCTGATGTCGTCTTTTATGACGGCAGTAAATCTGCGCCTTCGATCACTGTCCCTGCAGGAGTGGCCAAGGTGGCCATTGGAGGCAAGAGCACCAACTTCCAGACGATGACTTCGGATAATCACCTGGAATGGTTTAAAGCGGTGAAACGTACCTGGGATGATAACAACAAACAATACCTATATCCGATTCCTTCGGCAGCAATCGTGTTGAATAGTAATTTGACGCAGAATCCGGGTTGGAACAAATAATGCTTGTTTGATCCGTTCTCTAATGATACAGCCCCGTGCAGCATTGCATGGGGCTTTTTATACGGAGTGAAGAATGTCTTTTAAATTTAACTGATTTTAGTTAAGTTTAGAAGGAGCAAAGCCATGATGTATGAACTTAGAAATAAATTTACCCGTCTATAGCGAAGAGTTAGGACTACAGTCTTCTTGGGAGCCGGGATTCGAAATTGCGGTTACGGTTGCTCGTAATGAAGCTATAATTAGTGCAAATAAACAGGGACTTATTTCTCTTGCTAAACAGCTTTTGACACTCGCGCAGAATGAAGTGCCGAAAGGTTCTCATTTCCATCTGGATGAAACAACCGCCCTGGAATCGAAATCTATTTCCCTGATCTTGGCAAAAAGATAGCTATTATGGTCAATTTAATCAGAATAGCGCTGTTAAAGACCGGTCTATTATTTTTGATAGTTTGCGGGATAACCTCTAATGCAGTGGCTCAAGAAATTTTGTATGTATTTCCAGAGACAGTGGAAAAGATTTTAGATCAGCATTTGAGTAAATATAAGCTGAATGTTGACAAAGAAAGAATCTATCTGACTTTGGATAGGAATGCGGAAATATATACGCTGACAATATCCACCTACTTCATGGATCGTGATGACGATATTCATCGGTGGGTTAAAGGGAGCAATCGGATGGGGCTGGTCAATACCAAAAAGTTTCCCCTATTGTTTGATATAGATTTTGATTTCGGAGCACCGGATACGAAGGCCGTCGGTAACTTTGGCGAGCGGGAGGGGCAGGTTAAACGTATGCGGGTTCTTTTGCATGGGTTTTACGTAAAGTTTAATCAAAACGGAAAGGTACTGGAGCAGTACGATGAAAAGCTATAACTGCAATCTTCTCTTATTAAAACCCAGAGGCTTTCATAAGAGAAGATTAACACTGCGTGGCTCAGCGTCTGATATTTTTGTTGCTGTTATCGCCGCTCTTGATATACCCCAATTTCATGAATGACAGCGCGATCTTTTTGAGGTTTGATGCTGAAACGTAAATTTTCTCCCAATACTTGGTCAAAGCGAAAGATCTTGATGCGACCCTGCTCCACGGCTGTGGCTGCAATAGGTTGCCATTTACCATCCTTCAGGTAGGATAGACTGTATTGTGCAGGATGATCTTTTCCTTCGGTAATGACGACACTGTTGAAGCTTTTGCTGCGGTCAAAATCCAATTCATACCACAGCTCCCCTCTAACGAGTGGATTGGAGACCCAGGCGCTGCCAAAGTTATCATCGTTAGCAAAATCCATGATATTCATATCCTCACTCCAACTGCTGTATGAAGGTACTTGCTTCGCGATATTGTGGTCGACAATAGGAGCTTGGTAGCTGGGTAAAGTACTGTAGTTGGGCCTGTTTTTATACAATGTGCCGATTTTTTTCAAGGCATCGAGCGCATTCTGATCTATGAGACCTTCACTGTTTGGAGCTACATTAAGCATAAAGTTGCAATAGGCGTTGTTGTAGGGGATAATGAATTTCTCAACCAGCTCATTGACATCCTTAACGGCTGTATTTGGAAATGAGGTTTTCCAGAACCAATTCTGCTGCAAGGGAAGGCAAGCCATAGCAGGGAGTTTATTGTGTTCTTTGGAAATAAATTGCCCAGCTCCTTGTTCGTAAGATTTGATGTCTGTATAAAATAGGGCATCACCCGGGTATTTTGCTGAATTGAGGTCCATCAATAAACATTTGGGCTGTAATGATTTGACAAGATAATAGATGTCATCGAAAGGAACATCGTCGTAAGAAATACGCGACCAGGGTGCATCCCATCCATCAATCACTAGGGCATCAATTTCTCCGTATTGGGTGAGCAATTCGGTCAGCTGATCTTTGATCAGCTGGATATGGGCTTTGGTAATCGTATGCGGCCGTATACCTTGGTGCATATCCAGTATCGAATAATACAGCATAACCCGAAGGCCGTTTTTGCGAAAGGCTTCCGTAAACTCCTTAACAACATCACGGTGTAAAGGTGTATTCATGACGTTGTAGTCTGTGGTTTTGGTATTCCAAATAGGGAAGCCACTGTGGTGCTTGGTTGTCAGGCAGCCGTAACTCATATTTGCCGATTTGGCCGCTTTGGCCCATTGATCTGCGTTGAGTTTGGGTGATTTGAACAATTCAAGAGCAGCATTGGGATCGGACCAGTCCTGTTCCATAAAAGTTGGCATACCATAATGGATAAACATGCCAAATCCTAGATTGACAAAATCGAGCTGGCTCTGCTCGAGTACTTTTTTTGAAAAACGGGTTTGCGCAAATAGGCTTTGGCCCAGCAGGAGGTAACATAGAAATAGTAGAATCTGGGAAATTTTGGACATAATTTGCTAATTTGTTAGGCTGTAAAGATAAGGTAAGAAGGAGTATCCTGTGTTTAATAAAAACCTAATGAAAGCCTAATAAAAGCCTAATGGTGTCTTGGATCAATAAATAGATGTTATTTTTAAACCATGAACAGCGCCAGTAGAAATATATATCCTTGGGCATTTGGCACCAGCTTCCTGACCTTGACTCTGCTGATCGGTTTTTTGATCTTCAATACGTATAAGCTTGAAGATAAAAATTACCAGATCGGACAGCTCAGTCTGATTCAGAATGCCTATGGTGCGGCAGTAATGGATGATAAGATATTCCCCGGGGGGAATACGATATTCCAGACCTCGCTGGTACCGTGCCTTTCGATCTGGTATGAAAAGGAACAGAATGACGCCTTAGACGCTTCTGAATTTGCACATCAATGTATGAAACCTTTTCTCAAGCGCTTGCGGCAAGAGCAATCACTGGATAGCATCTTTCAGCAGATCGTACAGCAGCAGCACCTGGATCAAGATCTCGTCTATCTATTCCATTTTGATAAATTGGAAATTTACGATGCTGCGGCTAAGGCTTGGAAGGTATTTTATGAAACGGCTAGCGATAATCCTGCTGGGGCCATAAGCGGTAGACTTGAAAATCCGGGGGTAAACAATCGGGTATTTGAACTATCGGTGAGTGATAAAAATCCACGCCCCTATCGGTTTACCTATAGTCTATATGTTGATTCTGAGAATCGAGGTTGGCGGATTGTCCAACAGATGGCACCGGTATTTTTGCTCTCTTTAGCCTGTATTGTGGTCATTGTGCTGCTTAGCTATCGGACCTATAAAAATTGGATCAACCAGCGTAAGCTTGCCGATCTCAAAACTAGCTTTCTGAATCATATGCGTCATGAATTCAATACACCGCTGACGACAATCCTGATCAGTGCACACAGCCTGATTGACCGTGAAACCAATAAAGATGAGCGGGAAGTGATGCAGCTGGGGCTAATCGTGGAGCGACAGGCAAAGCGGCTCAAGGCTTATTTTGAACAGATCATGGGATCTGTTACCTTACAGGAGCGGCAACCAACAGTCGTGCAGCTTCCGCTGAACCGGCTTACGCAGCAGCTGCTGGATGAGCTCCGTTTGCGTTATCAAGATGAGATTGAAATCCGATACGAAGCACTATTGTCTGACGTGGAAATGAAACTAGACGAAGATTATTATTTTTCGATCTTAGATAACCTAGTTTCCAATGCCATCAAATTTAATGACAGTGATCAAAAGACTATTCGGTTTACCTGGCAGTTGATAGAAGACCGATATTGTCTTAAAGTCGCAGATAATGGGTCTGGTATAGCCCCCAATGAGCGTTCTAAAGTATTTACAGCGTTTTATCGGGGAAGATTATCGGGCAATAAACCTGGGCTTGGATTAGGTTTGTATTACATTAAATCTTGTTTGGACCGGTTGGGCTGGACAATTCATATCGAAGAGAAGCCAAGTGCTGGTACGATTTTTTATATTTACATGGGCAATGCGGCATTTAATGACAAAAGACAAGATTGATATTCTTTTGATCGAAGACGAACCCGATCTGGGGGAGGTTTTTTCGCGCTATTTGCGCTACAAAGGATTTACGGTGATTTGGGAAAGTACAGCAGAAGGTGGCTGGGAAAATTTTCAGCGTGTTTCGGTCAAACTTCTGATCATCGATATCCAGCTGCCCGATGGTAATGGTTTTGATCTTGCACAACGGATGATCGCTAGCAATCCGGGACAGCCTGTTTTCTTTTTGACAGCACTCCATGAACGCAACTATCGTTTAAAAGGGCTTTCTTTAGGCGCCGTTGATTATATTTCCAAACCTTTCGATATGGACGAAATATTACTCAAGATCCGCAATCTATTGAAGTTGGCATCCGTTTCAGATAAAGATGCTCTTTTACAGGTAGAGTTGCAGATCGGCAACCTACGGCTCAATATGGAGCGGTTTACGCTGGATAATGGACTGAAACAGGTGCAGAAACTCACTGTCAGGGAAGCAGAGCTGCTGCATTTTTTGATTCTGAATAAAAATATGTTGGTCAGCAAAAAAGATCTACTCTTGCAGTTTTGGGGCAATACAGACTTCTTCAACGGCAAGAGTTTGGAAGTTTTTATTTCTCGGCTTCGCAAATTGCTGCAAATGGATACTAAACTCCACATCGAAAGTATCTATGGTGCAGGTTATATATTACATGAACACTTCTAACTCCTTTTTACACGAAAAACAATACAATGATATACGAAAATATTCTAAAAAATGTGTCTAAGTGCATTACTTTGACCGCGAAAGAGACTGAGCAGTTCACGGGTATACTGACGACAAAAAAGGTTCCCAAGAAGACCATGTTATTGGAAGAAGGGGAGATCTGCCAGTTTGAAGGTTACCTGCAAAAAGGCTGTGTGCGGATCTACTATCTCGATGAAAATGGCTTTGAAGTAACCTTGGCCTTTGCGGTCGAAGACTGGTGGATCAGTGATATTGCATCTTTTCATTATCATACGCCTTCCAGCCTCTATATGGAGACATTGGAAGATAGTGAATTTTTGATGTTGACACCAGATACCAAAGAGAGGCTGCTGGAGACGATTCCAAAATTTGAACGTGTATTTCGTATGCTGGTTCAGCGCCGGCTCGCTGTTTTGCAAAATAGGTTGATCCATACGATGGCCAAACCGGCGGCGGATCGATACCTCGAATTTATCGAGCTTTATCCCACGATATCCCAGCGAGTGCCACAGTATTACATTGCATCTTATTTGGGCGTTTCACCCGAATTTGTCAGTATTATACGAAAACGGCTTGCGGCAAAGAAATAGAAGCAGCATTTGTTGCCAATGGCTCAATAACTTCGGATGTAGTTTTAAATGCTTAAGGAGTGGGTTATTTTATGCTTGAGCTTTTGAGGATATATAAATTGAGCTTCTCGGCAACTGTATTCTGTAAAAGGTATTGGATATTTGTTACCTTTAGGCTGGGACCGGGTTTGGATATAGGTACCAATGATCGCATGGCTGTTTAAAGAAATAATAATGAGCATAGAAGAGAAAGATTTTGGGAAAGCTTTTTTGTATTCCTGTTATGTCGAAAAAGCATTTGGCCACGAACAGTTCATCCCTGAGCACGTGGTATTTTTTCAACTGTCGGGAGAGACGCATCTCGACCATCAGAAGGGAAAACTGATCGCTACCGAGGGGCAGCTTGTCGTTGCACGTAGAAACCAATTGGCCAAAGCTTTTAAGCATCCGGCAGCCAATAATGTTTATAAATCTGTTTCCGTATTGTTGCAAGCAGATCGCTTGAAGCAATATGCGATGGATCATCACCTTAGTTCGGATAAAAAGTATGCGGGCGAGTCCAATGTAGTGCTGGAAAGCAACTTGTTTATCAAAAGTTATTTCGAATCATTAACTCCTTATGCCGAGGCCGTCGACCGCGTGAGTCCGCAGATGGAGCAGATCAAGATCTATGAATTGATTACCTTACTAATGGAGAGTTATCCGCAGCTGAAAGATCTGTTGTTTGACTTTTCGGAACCGCATAAGATAGATCTGGAGCAGTTTATGGTCAGAAACTATCGGTACAACGTGCCCCTCGAAAACTTTGCGAAACTGACCGGACGTAGTTTGGCTAGTTTTAAGCGTGACTTTGAAAAGATCTTTCAGACATCACCCCGAAAATGGCTGCAGGAAAAACGTCTTTCCGAAGCCTATTATCTGATCGAAAATAAGCGTCAAAAGCCTTCTGATTTTTATCTTGATCTAGGCTTTGAAAATCTCTCTCATTTTTATGCTTCTTTCAAGGAGAAGTTTGGGATAACGCCAGCGACTATCAGTTCGGTCGCTTAAAACTATTTTCTCCACCAATAGCTTGCTTGTGTGGGGGCCTGATCAAGGCTGATGACCTGGCCAATCATTGGAGTAAGCAAGGACTGTTGTTGTTTTGTTGCTTCCGCCGAAATGCGTTCCAAGGGTTCATTCCAGGCATGATTGGCAAGTACAAACTTGGATGAATGGACGGGAAACAGCAGGGAGGCCTGGAGATCATGCGCTGCTTGCACAACCTCTTCTGGCATCATGTGAATATGTTTCCAGCTGAGATCATATTGGCCATTTTCCAATATCGCGAGATCAAAGGGACCTAATTGATTGCCGATTTCTTTAAAATGGCTATCGTAGCCACTATCACCTCCTAAATAGAGTTTTAGGGAAGGTGTCTGGAGGACGTAGGAAGCCCATAATGTATTAGCGGTAAAAATGCTGCGCCCCGCGAAATGTCGTGCCGGGGTGACCGTTACCTGAAAGCCGTCGCATAGATCGACCTGATCCCACCAGTCCTTTTCGATGATCTGTTCGGGACGATATCCCCAATATTCGAGATGGGAGCCAACACCAAGACCAACAATGACTTTTCCAACCCGGGGCTGTAATGCCTTTAGCGTTTTATAGTCCATGTGATCGTAATGATCGTGTGATATAAATAGAAAGTCAATCTGCGGTAGGTCAGCCACGGTAGAGACATCGGTCCCTTTAAAAGCCTTTACACTGCCCGGGATAGGAGAGGCGCTGCCACTAAGTACTGGATCGACGAGAATGTTCTTACCATCTAAACGAAGAAAATAGGACGAGTGGCCAAACCAAACAAGTCCATGAGACTGGCTTAGTAGTTTTTTCCAGTCGATGCTCATCGTAGGTATATCGTGTCTAGGACTTGTTTCGGCCGAGCGCTTAAAAAAATAATCATATAGGGCCACCGTCCAGGGCTGTGTCAGTTGTGGTGTTGGGCTCATATTGCGAAATTTACCATCCTTAAATTGCTTGGATAGCTGTACGCGCTGAAGTCTTTCGCCTGAAGGTCTTCTGCCAAATTGTGGATGCATCATATATAGTCCGATGAAAGCGATGAGAACAGTCAGTCCTAAGATTGCTCTTTTCAAAAACCGAAGCCACTTATTGCTGTTGTTTCTTGTTGTCATCTGCATAGTTGTATGGCAACAAAGATAGGACTCAAAAGGAGGTTGTTTTTTCGCCGATGGCTCAGTTTTATGTGCTGTATGGCTCAGGGTAGTTGATCCGTGAAGGCGGTATTGGAAAATTTATCGAAGTCTGCCTCCATTTAGAGGCAGACTTTTTTTAGCCTTTATAAGGTTTTTTAGCAGCCTCTATAAGCTCTTTCATTTCTAATTTGATATAATCTACGTTTGGCGTAGATCCGGTCAAAAAGTAACGGATATTTCCGTCCTTGTCAATGATAAATTTTGCGGGAATGCCCTTGACGCCAAATTTTGCTGCCATGACCTCTCCGGTTTGCGGATCTTTTTGATCGTCGTAAAGCACTTCAAAAGGATAGTTATTTTTTGTGATAAAGGATACCACATTCTCTTTATAGTTCTTATCGCGTTCCCAAGTATTCATGAATAAAAATTGTACATCTTTATCATCTGCATAAGATTCTTGAGCGGCTTTCATTCCAGGGAATGAACGTACGCAAGGTTGACACCAGGTTGCCCAAAAGTCTAAAACCACAACTTTTCCTTTTAAACTCGCCAAAGATACTTTTTCACCCTTTAGATTGAGTAGTTCAAAATTGGGTGCAGGTTTAAAGGTTGCCATCTCTTTAATGTGGTTACGAATGTTTTGTGTTAGCTCCTTTTTTAATAGAGCATTAAAATTGTCGTATCCTTGAGCAGATCCATTTAATTCAGTATACAATGTTTTAAGATCATTTTCGACCGCAAACTGTCCTTTAGCATATAATTTAGTCAGAATATTATAAGCTTCAAGCTTTCTTCCCGTACCCATTAAAGATTTGTAGTATACAGTTGCCAATCCATCAGCCTGCTCTGGAGCTGCCTTTAAAGCATTCTCTATATAACCGAGCGCTTCAGCGTATTTTTTCTGAGCAACAAGGATGTTTACATACGCTGACATGGAGCTTGCGTACCCCATGGCTGCAAAGCGGGCTTTATTGTCTTTCTGGTTCTCAGGAAGGGTAAGATAATAGTAACTATCATCCATAGCGATTTTTAACAGCGGTGCTGCGGTAATCGTATCGCCAGCGCTCAATAGGATTTGACCTACGGGAATATATCCGTTTCCACGCCAGAATCGTTCTTTCATCTCACCAAGATAATGTATTGCTTTTGGGGCATTTCCGTCGTTGGCAAAACTCTGCGCTAGATTAGCTAATACATAATCATATGTCAATGGCTCCTCACTAAAGTTTTTGACCGGCCATTTCTTTATAAGTTCATTATATGCATTTTCTTTCTGTACCGGGGTACTTGCATTGTAGAAAACATCAGTTATAAAGGCGTCTCGAGTTAATGATCCTTTTGGATATTTTTTCTTTGCTAATGCTTCTACCGAAGATTGCTGCTCTTCTTTTCCCAAAGAGCGTAAGATATTGATAGTCGTGCGGTACTCATCTTCGGATTTATAAGTCTTTAGTTCACCCATCAACACGTTGGTAAGAGAATCCTTTTGCATGAGTGTCCCTTTTTCGATAATCGGCAAGTACTGTTGATATTTTCCGTTTGCCTGTTTTTGTGCAAAGGCTGCTGATATCGAAAAGACCAAAGCAGCTGTTAAGATTTTTGTTTTCATTTTTTGATTTTATAACGTTTTTAATCATTAATCTTCATATCCGGGATTCTGTGTTAAGTTTCTGTTTATCAAGATCTGAGCTTGGGGAATAGGAAATAAGACATCTGTTGTTTGCCAGTTGGATTTGATTGGAGACAGAACAGTGGTAGCGCGTTCGGTTCGTTTCAGATCGAACCAGCGATGGCCGAATTCACCAAAAAATTCGTGCAGGCGTTCGGTCTCTATTGCAGCAAGTAATTGAGTTTGGTTTAAGCTCGTACTAAGTCCCGCTAGTCCTGCACGATTACGGACAGCATCCACATCAGTCCGTGCTTCTGTAATTTTTCCGAGTCTGGCTCTTGCTTCCGCACGAATAAGGTATTGTTCGGCTAAACGAAGCACAATATGGTATTCGGATCCTGTGCCTGAGGCAACTTTATATTTCGTTATCGCATAATAGATTTTGTTTGATACGGTCTTTGGACTTGTCCAATTTGTTTTTCTTAAATCAATGTTAGGAGCTGTTTCAAAGCTGTTGTATACCGCGTCTGGCAGCGTATAACCTGGGGTAGATGTAGCTGCCGTAATATAATTGGAACCAAATGTAGTCACTCCGGTCTGCGTACCAAGTTGAAGAATAACCTCATTACTTGAGTTTATAAAGCTTTTATCTGGTGTAGGCATGCCGTAATCAGATGATTGCAGCACTTTGGTTGCGTAAGATTCCGCATTTTGATAATCTTTTTGGTAAAGAAACACCCTAGCCAATAGCGCACTGGCGGCAGCTTTGTTTGCTCGACCTCTTGGACTTGCAGTCGCATCATACGTTGTAGCCATTTTACTCTCTGCATCCTTTAGGTCAGCGATAATCTGATCATACACTTGTTGCACGGGCATTCGCGAAAGAGCTGCGTCTTCAAAAGCATGGAGGTCATCGCGTAATTGCAGTGGCACATCTCCATAAAGGTTAGCGAGATAGAAATAAGCGTAAGCCCTAAAAAATTTAGCTTCACCCAGGAGCTGGTCTTTTACACTTGGAGTAAGGATAGTCGAGGCTTCTAGACCGGAGATTGCATTATTTGCATTCTTGATAAGTTGGTAACAATTTGACCAGAAATTAGCGACATTACCGTTCGTATTTAAAAGGCTGTTGCTATAGAATTCGGCTGTATTTGGATCGGTAGCATTATATTGGAGGTCATCGGCAGCAAGCCCAGTATAGAAAGTTGATGTTCCGGCGAGATTGATGCTTAATGTTGCCGTATACAATCCGCGTATAACACTGTTGGCTGAGGCATCTGTAGCGAATGCCTCACTGGCAAGTACCTGTGTTGGTGGAGCACCCAATTCCACAAATTTTTCGCAGGAGCTGACAAAAAGGGATCCGCTGGTAATCGTTAATAATAGTATGGTTTTATTAATGTTTAATTTCATGATTTCTAGTTTTAAAATTGACAGTTAAATCCAAATACAATCGTACGCAATGGTGGGAGTACCTGAGCAATCGTTCCGGTTCCTAAACCAGATGGCCCTCCTTGGACAGTAGTTTCGGTATCTAGAACATATTTATTCTTAGCCCATGTAAATAGGTTTTGACCTTGTATAAAGACATTGCAGTTAGACACCTTTAGTCTCGAAGTCCAGCTCTTAGGTAAGTTGTAAGATAGATTGACCGACCTTAATTTGAGGTACGAAGCATCACCATAAACTGCGTCAGAACTTGTATACTGGTTATAAGAGTTGCTTAAGGCTGTTCCCTCAGCCGAAGCGGCGGGAGTTGTAATAGCACCTGGGATGGTTGTATTGGTGTTATTCGGTGTCCATCTGTCCAACCAATAATCGTTTTGGTTGACCATCGCTCCAGGTCTTGTATTGAGGATTTTGGTTACACCAAAGCGGTGATTAAATTGAAAAAATACGCCAATTTCAAAACCTTTGTAGGAGAACGTGTTATTAAATCCGCCATAGAAAGGTGTACCTAAATCAGCAACATAACGGTCATCACCTGTAATAGCTCCATCACCATTGCGGTCTTCGTATAAAGCTCTTCCTGTTGTCGGGTCCACACCTTGATAGTGATACAAGCGGATCATATTGAGCGGTTCACCAACCAGAAAACTACTGGCATAGAATGTATTTTCAATTCCAGGAAATTCTACAAGTTTATTTTTATAAAAAGTGAAGTTAGCTGAGGTTTTCCATGTAAAACTTTCATTTGTAACATTGGTGGTATTCAGCTCCAATTCCAAACCTGTGTTTTGGATCAAAGCCGGTAAGTTTTCTTTGTAGCTATTGTAGCCCGTTTGGGTACTCAAAACTAAATCAGTTATTTGATCAGAGGAACGATTTCTGAAAAAATTTCCAGTAAATAAAATTCTATCCTTCAAAAAACCTAGATCTAGCGCAAACTCCAATTTTTTGGTTGTTTCCCATTTGATATATTCATTTGGGAGTGTTCCAATATTCATGGAAGGATTATTTAAATAAGCCGTTGTCGAAGAGTAAAGGGGGAGATAAAGGTAATTTGAAATTTGATCATTACCTGTTGTTCCATAACTTGCTCTCAATTTACCAAAACTTAAAAATGGCAGATTATCCTGCACAAAATCTTCTTTTCCAAAGACCCATCCTAACCCTACTGCGCCAAAATTACCGAATCGATTTTTGGGACCGAAACGAGATGAACCGTCTCTTCTGAAAGTTCCATTGAACAAATATTTCTCTTTCCAGTCGTAGTTCACTTTTCCAAATACTGCATTGTATTTGTAGTAAACAAGGTTATTGCTTGCTGTGAATAATCCTGCCGCACTGAGGGACCCTAAAAGTGCATCGTTTGAATAATTAGAGCCATTGGTAGTCTGCGAGCGCGATGAATTCTGCTGAAAACTTGTCCCGATCAATGCTGTCAGTTTCCCTTGGCCAACACTTTTTACATAATCCAAAGTCGGTTCAATGATCCAATTTTCGGCCTTTGTATTGGAGAAACTTGATGAACCAAGCGGATTTGATACAGTATTATTTAGAGACGTAATTGGTCGTTGACTATTTTGGTTCAATTGAGTGATTGTGTAACCAAAATTTGCTTTTGCTGTTAATCCTGGTATGATTTTATAACTCAAGTTGGCATTTGAGATCAGATTATTGGTATTGCCAAAATATTTACGTTCGAGCAATGCGATCGGATTGTCAATAAATGCCGATGACGGCAACCAATAGTATTTTCCATTGTCACCATAAATTGGATAATTTGGGGCCAAATTGTAGAGTGATGTGACATCAGACGAAGGCATATCCGAATTATCATTTGCATAGCTCACTGATAGAGCTGCATTGAATTTTTTATCAGAAGAGGTGTGATCTAGATTTAATCGGGAAGTAAAACGACTATTTTTGCTATCCCCATAAAATACGGTGCTTTCGCGTCTATATCCTGAATTAAAGAAAAAGCGCGTAGATTCGTTTCCTCCAGACATATTCGCTTGGATGTCGGTTATATGCCCTTTGTTCCCAATAAGCATTTTCTGCCAGTCAGTTGATTTATTTTGATCCCATAGCATAAGATCAGGAGCATTATCTACTGTAGGTGTAACCCCTGCATTGGCAAAGGCCTCTTTTCTTAAGTTCAGATATTCATCGAGATTTAACATGGGGATAAAACGGTTGACCTCTGTAAATCCGGTATTGAAATTGACACCGATACGGGTGCGGCCTGCAGATCCCTTTTTTGTGGTAATCAAGACAACACCATTTGCGCCCCGACTTCCATAAATCGCCGTGGCATCGGCATCTTTCAACACATCGATACGTTCAATGTCTGCAGGATTAATCATACTGAAAGGACTTAACCCGCCAGAAGAAGCTGAGATACCAAATGAATTGAGGTTATCAGTAGCAGGTTGTCCACCGTTAAAATTTGTAAATGGAACTCCATCAATAACATATAATGGGATTGATCCTGATGTCGTACCACTTAAGGAAGCCTGATTTCTGATCTGAATCTGAACAGCGCTTCCAGGTACCCCATTGTTTTGGGCGATTAATACGCCGGACATTCTTCCGGATAGCGCAGCAAGGGGATTACTTACCGGTTGAGAGGTGATGTCTTTTGCTGTAATCGAAGCAACAGACCCTGTGTTTAGTCTACGTGTTGTCGTACCATAGCCAATAACAACCACTTCTTCCAAACTGCCTTCTTCAGGTTTAAGTCTAATAGGAGTAGGGTTAGCACTCAGTTGCTTTGCTGGAATATCGATCTTTTGATAACCTATAAAAGAAAAAGTAATAATGACATCGTCATTTGGAATACGGAGTCCCCATTGTCCATTGACATCAGTTGCAGTGCTCGTTTGCATATTGCGGTATTCTGCTTTTTGCCAGTCTTTAATGATGACAGATACCCCTGCCAGTGGTGCTCCATTTTCGTTGACTACTTGGCCCGCAATATGTTGTTGATTCTGTTGTTTTTCTTTTACAGCAATAATATTGTTGTCCAATATTTCCCATGTTAAGTTGCTTCCGGCCAGAGATTGGGAAAGAATATCTTTTACACTGATTTTCTTTCCTACAATATTGACCGTGGTATTGGGAAGAATTGATTTGCTAAAGAACATTTTGTATTTGCTCTTGTCATTGATTGTTTGAAAAACATCTTCGAGCTTTCCGCCTTGGATGGAGAGATCAATTTTTTCAGTTTGAGAATAGGCGAAGCTCTGTACATGTAGGGTGCTTAGACAAACAAGCAGTAATGCCAATCTCGACTCTTTTCTAAATTTGGGTTTTGTTTTGTTCATGTGAGTTATGTAGGTTGATTTTTTTTAAAATAGTTGCAATTGATTTTTCCCCGTTTTTTTAATTTGAAAGTAATTGACAGTTTGTAATGCTTTTAGGATATTTTCGAGTTGTTCATTTTCAAATGTTGCTGAATAGCGTTGGCTAGCAATTGATTTATTGGTAATTTTAATCTCCACCCCATACATACGCTCTAGTTTCAACGCGATATCAAGTAATCTTTCGTCTTGAATTGTCATCCGATTTAATAACCATTCGGTCTCTAGGGCAGATCCATCTTTTTCTGAGACGGAGAATGGCTGGATAGCTATGACTATAGGAGTCGAGACCGTTTTAGCCGTTGTAGGCGGGAATTTCTCTTCGGATTCATTTACCTTTGTGATCACAAATTTTTCTTTGGGCTTTAATATAAATTTCTGATCGTTGGCCCCAGTCTTCCAGATCGATACTTTACCCCGCACAAGAGCTGTTTCCGCATTATTTTCTTCCGTATAATCGCGCACATTGAAAGCCGTGCCTAATACGCTAATTTCCATTCTTGGAGTGTGAATAAGGAAAGGTTTGGACGGATCTTTTTTGACGTCAAAAAATGCTTCTCCTATTAAAGTAACCTCACGTGTGCTCGAGTCTTTAAATGAGGTAGGGTAGATTATTTTACTGGAGGCATTGAGCGTAATCTTTGTGCCATCCTCTAGTACGATTTGACGCTGTTGTCCATTTAATAGCGTGATTTCTTGATTGTCGGGGGATTTTATTTTGTATAAATAGAGACTAGCTAAAGCAATGCACAAGACGGCTGCAGCGGCAGCAATTTGAGAAAAACTGAATGTACGTTTCTTTTTAACCGCTAATCTATCCATAATTCGGCTATGAATACGAGTTTTTAGTGCTTCCTGCACTTCATCAGTGAGTGTATTGAGTAAATTCGGCCGGGATGAGAATGAATCGAAAAAACGTTCTACGATATCTATTTCTTTTGAATTGGCTTCGCCCTTTAAGTATTTGTCAATTAGCTTTTCAAGCTCTTGGTTAGGATGTTGCATAGGATTAGTACAATGTTCACTTATATAGTGCCTCTAAACGAGGAAAATGTACTAGTCTAAACAGTCTTTTATTTGTAAGTGGTTTATTTGCAGTTGAATAAAATTAAAAGTAGTGTCAAAAAATGTTGAATAACAAGTTTTTTTAGCTTTTGGATTGATACGCTGAGATGATTTTGGACTGTGTTTTGGGAAGTTTCGGTCAGATCACTTATTTCCTTTGTGGTCAGTCCATCAAGGTATCTCATTTTAAAGATTTCTTTTCTCTTTTTTGGAAGATTGGCTACCCATTGTTCAATTAAAGATTTTAGATCCTTTTCGGCATACTGATCTCCCTCTACGGCTTCCTGCCATTCGTAGAACTGATGTTTTTCTTCTATGAGTATATTTCTGCGTTTGTTTTTTTTATAGATTTCGAAAACCTTGTATTTCATGCAAGTAAAGAGGTAGGCTCCTAAGTTGTGAATCTCTCTCTTGGAACAGTGTTCCCAAAGTTCGATAAATACATCCTGAACAATCTCCTCGCATGAGGCTAGATCTTCGAGCCTTTTGTAGGATTCATCTAATAATACGGACCAATACTTATCATACAAAATATTGAAAGCTTCTAAATCGCCTTCTCGAAGCCTTGCTAATAAGCTTTCGTCATGATGAGATGCATATTTATCGTTTTCCATGATATGATAGTGCGAAGTTAAATTCCATAGATGAGTAGGGTCGAGGAATATAACTTTTTTCAATAATACATATTTTATTAAATAAGGTCAATATTCGTAAGTATTTTTTATATTTTGTATTTAATTTTTTGAAATTCATTAAAAATTCGACCTATTTATAAAGGTTTATATCAAGGAAAATTGGTCTTTAGTTTATAATAGGTTCAAAATTAGGTTGAATAAAATTAAAATAGAATTGACTTTCAATTTTTCGAATAAATCGTCAAAAGTAAATTTATTTTGTGGCTGCTGCTGAAATTTATCCTGTTTTATAGATGTTCTCCAATAAAAAATTCGGTTTTATTATGTTTGATTAACAGTACATTCAATTAACCGATCTGTAGAGAGTTTTTAGTTAACAATTGCTGATTGAGTTAATCCCATAAAGGATAGCTGCCAAAGTTAAAGGAGAGTTACCGACGTTTATTACGTTAAATTTGCCCCCTTAATCCCTCAGCTTAATTTGGTCAGGATAGGGGACCTGCTGACCCGTAGCTTTGTAAGTGGGTAGCTGCGCTTTCCAGGTCCGGAGCTGGTCCGAAAGCAATTTACTGAGTTCCTTGGTTTTTCCTTTCATTTTGGGCGCTAGGTTATTTAGCTCTCCAATATCATCCTGAAGATTGTAGAGTTCCAATTTTCCGTTTTTCATATCGTAAAGCAGCTTATAGTCTCCCTGTCGTACAGCGGAAAAGAAATTGATGCCCGGGCCATCAGGCGCAGTCCATTTATTGGGAATGTTCCATACCAAAGGGTGGCTATTCCAGTTTTCGGATCTATTTCCTTCCAGAAGTGGCAATAGATTTTTTCCATCGGATTTATCTTGGACCAGCTCATAGTTGTCTATTTTGGCCAAGCTGAGTATTGTCGGAAAGAGATCTTCGACTATCACAGGGGTAGCATCTGTATTGGCAGGATGCTGTTTGGCCTGTTTGATTAATAAGGGGATTCGGATACCGCCTTCGTAAACGGAGCCTTTGCCAGCTTTTAAGGGTAGGTTTTGGCTATGGCTAGGTCCCGAGCGCATAGGGCTGAGACTAAGGCCTCCATTGTCACTTAGGAAGATAATGACTGTGTTGTCGTAAAGGTTTTTGTCTTTGAGAAATTGGATGATATCGCCCATGCTCTTGTCAAAGCCTTCTACTAAGGAAGCGTAAGCTGATTCAGTAGAATCCAGTCCACGATCGAGGTATTTCTGGACAAAACGGGGATCTGGCTGAATAGGGACGTGTACCGCATAGTTGGAAAAATTAAGGAAAAAGGTTCCTTGCGCCGGATAGGCTCCTCAAGTGCCTTGAGCGCTTCCCGTGTCAGGGCTTCGGTCAGGAATGTGGACGTGCCATGATATTCCATCAGATCAGGAACAGCTTGATAGCCGGCTTTGCTGGGGAGATTTCCGTAGCTCTGTTCGCCATAATAGTTTTGTGGATGTCCCGCAGAATGCCCAGCGATATTAACCATAAATCCCAAATTTAAAGGACTTGCGCCAGGAGTTCCAGCAGATCCCCAATGTGCCTTGCCGACATGAATGGTATAATAGCCATTGTCCTTCAGGATGCTTGGAAAGGGAGTAGCGTATATGGTGTGGGGAATATGAGGTACTGGACTCAGCCCGTTGATATTCCAATCTGGGGGATTGAGCAGCTCATCTTTGCTGTCGGTAGGTGTGTCGGCCTTGGGGTGAGTCCAATTGGTGACACGATGATGCGCAGCATTCAGACCTGTTAGAAAACTGACACGGGAAGGGGTACATACCGGTGTCGCATAAGCATTGGTAAACTTGATTGCATCTTTGGCCAATGTTTCCAGATAAGGCGTATGGAATTTCTCATTGATTGGGGTCTTAACCTTGTAAAATGGCTCAGACATGTCCTGCCAACCGAGGTCATCCACAAAGAATACAACAATATTGGGTCGGTCAGATTGCTGACTGAGCTGCTTCTGGTCAGCAGATTGAGCGTAGCCGCCTAAGTTAAGCCCGCTTAGCAGAACAGACAGCAATAATGCTTTATTACTTTTGAGAGTTAACATAACGACAATTTAATGAGTTTGAATATCAGGTTTTTATTGATCTAATGTCTGTAAGTCACTTCTCTTGCCATTGACCGTATTCTCTGATATGTTGCTGTGTGTAACACGTTCAAAAAATAGGGGTTTTTTGTTCCAATGAAAAGCGGGATAATCCTGGTTGGTTTTGATCCTATTGTTGCGAAACACTAATCCATCCACAGACTTAGCATAGAGAATGGGCTTATCGAAAGTTTCGAAGAGGTTGTCTTCAATAACGATATTACTATGGAAGTATTTTTGCTGATTTTTTAAATCCGGAATTTCAGGATAGATCGATATAATCGCATTGGTAAACTGGAACATATTGGTCAGCGCATTGACAAAAGTATTGTTCCGAATACGGATATCGTGACAGCTTCCGGTTTCATACCAGCCGTTGGCATCACCGCAAAGGAGAATGGCCGTACCCGAGGTATGATCAAAAAGATTGTTTTCTACGAGGGTCTTTTTAGGTGTGCTGAATAAAGCGCCACGTGCCCTGTTATGACGTATGGTATTGCCGCTAAATACAACGCTTGGTGTCCAGGTAAGATTTTCAATGCCGATATCCATTTTTGTCGGATCAATAGCTGGGTCCAGCGGTTTGTTTAACGTGATTTTGAATTCGCGGATGGGATCTGTGGTCTTATCGCGTATGACGGTGATGGATTGAATCTGATTTTTCTGGTCCCAGAGTTCCATCGTCTTTGATCGGATAAACTGGACGGTATCACCGGTGTACCCCCAGTCAAAACCATACGATTGATCGTGCATATAACGACCGATCAATGTTTTGTCGTCTAGTCGTCTTGTAATCTTGAGGTAAGTACCGTGTATATTGATGGCGTCGTCCATCATATTTTCGTAGAGTCCGTTTTTCGATACAATAACGCCCTTGCATCCCGAAAAATGAGTTGCATCCGCCTGCGCTGTAAAATAGCGCGGATCTTGATCATTTCGCAGTACGATGCGAAAACCTTCTAAGGTGATATTATCCGTTAGCTGTGCCAACAGCCCCATGCCTTCGGCATAATGCACAGAGATATTCTCCAATCGGATATTCTTTCCATGGTGGACAAATACACCGGGATTGGGACGAAATCCGGCGCGCATGGCAACCACTGTTCCTGGAATAAGTTTACTGTTCTTCCATTGCTGGGCTTGTATGATTCCTGGAGAAAGTTCCTTGACTTTGGTCGTGCCAACACGGATATCGCTGGTCGTATAAACAATACGTTTGGTTTTTTCTTCGAACGCAATGCCAGATGTAGGCTTGAGTTCCCAACCTTCGCCGGTATTATAGAAGGTGCTGTCCTTGATTTTGTAAGTTACCCAAGGGGCGGTTTGGTAGGTGATTGTACTGTTGATGGTATCATTTTGTAGGATCTTAACCTGACAGATCTGAGGACGCTCAAAATCGATATGGATATTTTTCAGTGTTAGATTCTTATTTTCTATCAATGCAATCGGCAGCATCCTGCCATGATAAATAAAATCGGAGCCTTGTCCATCGATCGTAATATTGTCACATTGCTCGAATGCGATACCTACGGTCTTGGGATTATCCTGGTCGTGATTGGAGATATAATAGGTCCGTGTCAATGCCCCCTCAGGGTGAAAGTCATAACGTCCCTTTTTGAATTTTAAGACAATAGGCTTTTTTTTGTTGGTTTTGCCGAGAATGGATTGAATGGCCTTATTGACTGATGGGGTGCTATTAATACCTTTATTTGGAAGCACACCGTAGTTTGACAGATCGATGATCTCCGGAGCAAGCTGTGCCCGGCTGTGCATGTGAAAAAAAATAGGGATAATGATAAGGAAGCAGGATTTTAAGATATTCATGATGATCACATTAGAATGAATTGGTTTACGCTGTGCTTTTTCCATGTCGGATTAGGCTTGTCGAAGATAGGCAATATCCCTTAACATCCCAATGATGGTGCTAAGCGTAGCGATATTTTTACGCGCTATATCAATCAATATTTATAAGTCTAAAGGTAAATGGTATGCTTTTTACCATAATAGTGAATTGCTACAAAAAAATGGCGAACTCAATGGCTGGCTTCGTTCCGTTTGTGTAGACCACATATAATACAATAGGAGCAGAAGTATCGGGAAGGTCAAACAGACAGGCCTATTGCTTGGACCTAAATAATCGGTGGACATGAAGATGATATGTTGTCGAAAAAAATTAACTTTAGGGGCAGGATATATGTTTTGCCCTTAAACCATCGAATACTTAATTTTTTAAAAATGCTAACAAAGAATATCAAACGTAAAACAAAAACAATACTGCGCACAATATGCTGTTGTTCTTTTCTTTCGATCAGTATGCTAAAAGGTTTTTCCCAAGCTAAAATAACGAAAGACTATGTCGATTATGTCAATCCTTACATGGGGAATATCAGCCATTTATTGGTACCCACCTATCCTACGGTTCATCTGCCGAATAGCCTTTTGCGGGTGTATCCTGAGCGTGGTGACTATACTGCTGATCGTCTCTTCGGCCTTCCATTGATTGTTACTAGCCACCGCGGAAAATCAGCTTTCAATTTAAGTCCCATGGTGAAGCTTCCCAGTGATCTAAAGCCTGTACAATTGTATAGCTATGACCAGGAGGAAATTCACCCTTATGCATATTCAGTGCTCTTGGATCAAGAGAATATTGAGGTAGATTATTCGCTGTCGCACCAGTCTGGAATGTATACGTTTACCTTTCCTGCAAATTCTACGAAATACCTTCAGTTTAATTCGCAGGATGGGAAGCTTCAATGGGATGGACAGGGGCTTTCGGGGATACAGGATATTGGCAATGGTACCTTTGTATATATTTATGCAGTTCCGGAATCAAAGCCACTTGCTGTGAAAAGGCTACAAGGACAGCAATTGGAAAATGCGACGGAAGCCACAGGAAAAAACTCTTGTATCGTGTTGGAATTTAATCAAGCTGGAAATAGCTTGCGTATGAAATATGGCGTTTCTTTTATCGATGTTACACAAGCAAAAGCTAACTTGAGGCGTGAGATCGTTGACTTTGACCAAAAGAAGTTGGCTGAAAAAGGTCGTAAAATATGGAATGAAGCTTTGGGGAAAATTGCAGTTGAGGGTGAAAATGAATCCGATAAACATGTATTTTATACCTCCTTGTACCGTACCTATGAACGTCCTGTAAATATTTCCGAAGATGGACGGTATTACAGTGCTTTCGATGGGAAAGTGCATAAGGACGATGGCAAGCCCTTTTTTACAGATGACTGGATATGGGATTCCTATCGGGCACACCATCCTTTGCGAGTCTTACTAAATCCTACGACAGAGTCAATGATACTCAATTCTTTTGTTCGGATGTCAGAGCAGATGGAACAGCCTTGGCTGCCTACTTTTCCGGAAATTACAGGAGACAGTAGACGGATGAATTCCAATCATGGTGTAGCAACATTGTTGGATGCCTACCGCAAAGGAGTCCGTAACTTTGATATTAAGAAAGCCTATCTGGCAGCGAAGGATGCTATAACTGAGAAAACATTGGCGCCTTGGTCTGGTAAAGCCGCTGGCAAACTGGATGATTTCTTTAAAGAGAAAGGTTATATACCGGCCTTACATCCAGATGAAAAAGAAACGATACCAGAAGTGAATGGTTTTGAGCGAAGACAACCTGTTGCTGTCACCTTAGGTACTTCCTACGATTTATGGTGCCTCGCACAGTTAGCCAAGGAATTGGGTATCCAGGCCGACTATGATCTTTTTATGAAACAATCCTTTAATTATAGAAATCTTTTCAACGAGCAAACGAAGTTTTTTCATCCAAAAGATGAGCAGGGGAATTTTATCATGCCATTTGATTATGTATTTTCAGGAGGACAGGGAGCACGTGAATATTATGGTGAAAACAATGCCTGGATCTATCGTTGGGATGTACAACATAATATTCCAGATCTGATCAAATTGATGGGCGGAAATGAATTGTTTGTGCACTATCTTGATGAGATGTTCCAGCAGCCTTTGGGTAGATCAAAGTTTGATTTCTATGCACAGCTTCCAGATCATACCGGCAACGTAGGTCAATTTTCCATGGCCAATGAGCCAGCTTTACATATTCCTTATCTATACAATTATGCTGGGCAGCCATGGATGACACAGAAACGGATCCATAAGTTAATCGGTGAATGGTTCAGAAATGATCTGATGGGTGTGCCGGGCGACGAAGATGGTGGCGGTATGTCTGCTTTTGTCGTTTTTTCTCAAATGGGTTTTTATCCTGTGACGCCGGGCCTGGCTTCCTATAGTATAGGATCCCCATTTTTTCAGAAAGTAAGCATACAGCTTCCCAATGGTAAATCTTTTGTTATTGTCGGCAAAAATGCATCAGCAAAGAATAAGTATATTCAGTCAGCGAAATTAAACGGACAGCCTTTGGATGTGCCGCAATTGACACATGCCGATGTGCTTAAAGGCGGAATTTTAGAGTTTGTGATGGGGGACAGAGCAAATAAAAACTGGGGGACAAAAGAATAAATCTGCTTTATAGGTAAATCTGTATGAAAAAGGTCCATTGTTATTTCTAGCAATGGACCTTTCTTTTATGGTAAATGTAAAATTGTTTTGTTTCTTTTTGGGACACTAGACAATGGAGTTTGCTCTGAGTTATCCAATGTGAGAAACGAGATAAGTAATTATTTTAGATCAGTGCTACCGGTTGCATGTCTTTATTTACTAAAAACGTGACAAACTATACTTTTGCCACCTGAAATCAATCGATTGCGTCATTTGCGCAATCGATTTCGTTCTATACATATTTTGTTCTCCTGGAATATCGCTCTAATTTAATGGACTGAACTAGTCAATCTTAAACTAAACTGACGGTCTCGATTTTACTAACTATTTAATTATGATTTCAAAATTTACAAGTAACCAAAAGGTAAGCCTGCTTGCTATCGCTCTTGTTATCACATCGTCGCAAAGTCTGCATGCGACAGAAATGCCCGTTGTATTTAAGCACACAGCGGACTTGGTCGATCAGAACCAGGTTACGGGAAAGGTAACGGCTGAAGATGGTCCGGTATCGGCTGCAACAGTTTCTGTAAAGGGTACAGCAGTCTCGACATCTACAGATGCAAAGGGAACATTCGCAATTCGAGCTAAAGCCGGTGATATTTTGCTTGTTAGTAGTGTTGGCTACAAAACCAAAGAAGTACCGGTTACGGGTGCCACAGTATCAATTCAGCTGGAAAGTAACAATGAGGCTTTGGAAGAAGTTGTTGTTGTTGGTTTCGCCAAACAAAAGAAAGTAAATTTAACTGGCGCGGTACAGGCGATTACGTCAAAAGATCTGCAGGATCGTCCGGTTACAAATGTATCTTCTGCTATCCAAGGAAAGTTTTCCGGAGTGACGATCACCCAAAATTCGGGACAGCCGGGCAAGGATAACGGTACAATCCGAATCCGCGGTTTGGGTACGATCAATAATGCGAATCCGTTGGTTATTGTAGATGGAATAGAAAGCTCAATGAATAATATCAATCCAAATGATATTGAGAGTGTATCCGTATTGAAAGATGGACCTAGTGCAGCGATCTATGGATCGAAGGCCGCCAATGGTGTTATTTTGATTACGACGAAAAAAGGTGGTAGCGGCAAACCACAATTGAATTATACGGGATATGCAGGTATTCAGGATCCAACACGTTTGCCAGAATATATGAATTCCTATGATCACGCCGTTATCTTAAATGAAGCTCTTAAAAATGAGGGTAAAACATTGCGTTTCTCCCAGCAAGATCTAGAACTTTTCAAAAATGGTTCTGATCCGGATGGACATCCCAATACGGATTGGTTAGGGCTGTTATATAAAGGATCGGGTTTCCAGCAATCACATAATTTGCAGGTTACAGGTGGAACGGAAGATGTACAGTATATGGCTTCTGGAGGGTACCTAGGGCAAAAAGGGGTTATTAAAGTGGCTAGTTCAGACCGTTATAATTTGCGCACAAATGTTGGTGCAAAAGTATCCTCTAGACTTCGTTTTGATTTGGGATTGGCTTATAATTACCAACGTATTACTGAACCGGTAAACCCTTATACAGGAGATATGGCGCAGATCTTTAGACAGGTAAACCGTATTCCTAGTTTCATTCCATATAAATACAGCAATGGTGTATATGGTCGTGGTAGCGATGGTAACCCAATTGCCTGGATGGACCAAGAGGCAAAGGATAATATGACCTATAAACATACACAAGTCAATTTCTCCGGTGAATTTAATATTGTGGATGGATTGAAGATCAAACAGGTCGTTGGATTTCAACCGATCGACAATATGTCTTCCAAATTTGTAAAAGACATTCAATATTATGCACCGAATGGTGATTTGGGACCTAAGCAAGGCGTGAACAATCTGACTGTTTATAATTTCCAATCTGAACGATTGACATTCCAAACCTTGATTACCTATGACAAAAAGATTGGCAATCACCAGATCAATGTTTTAGGAGGTTTTATGGATGAAACATTCCGTGCAGATTACTCTAGTGCATATGCACAAGGTTTTCTAAATAATGATTTTTCAGAATTGAATTTGGGTAGCAAAGATGGAATGAAAGTTGATGGCGGCGCCAAAAAGTTAATTTTGAGATCGTTCTTTGGACGTATCAATTATGCTTTTGCTGATAAGTATTTATTGGAAGCAAATGTAAGACGTGATGGAACATCCCGATTTTTAGGCGCAAATCGTTGGAGTACGTTCCCATCGTTTTCTGCAGGATGGCGTATTTCTCAGGAGGATTTCTTTAAAGAATCTTCTTTGTCGGATGTGATCTCGGAATTGAAATTGAGAGGTGGTTGGGGTAAGTTAGGAAATCAGCAACTGGCAGCAACTTCAGACAATTCTTATCCATCTTCAGATGCTTATTATCCTGGTTTATTTACAATTTCTCCTGGTTATAATTACTCTTTTGGCGGTGAGATTAGTTCAGGTGGTGCGATTGTCGAATCGGCAAATCCATTGTTAAGATGGGAGGCAACAACCAGCACAAATATTGGTTTAGATCTGAACTTCAAAAATAATTTGGGCTTTGTGTTTGAATATTTTGACCGCAAAACCGATGGGGTTTTATTGAAACTGCCGGTATCAACTTTATACGGTCTTCCTGCCCCTTTCCAAAATGCGGGTAAAGTGCAAAATAATGGGGTAGAGCTCCAGGTAAATTATCAAAATAGCATCGGTGATTTTAAATACAGCATAGCGGCCAATGGCTCCTATATCAACAACCAGATCAAAAAATGGGCGAGCGATGAACCACAGGTCAACGGAACCTTTTATATCTATGAACAGGGCCGGCCAATCCGTTCTTTTTATGGCTATGAAACCGCGGGAATCTACCGTTCGGACGAGGAATATAAAAATAGTGGTATCCAAGGTGTGAATGGTACCGTTGGTGCTGGTGATATCATTTATAAAGATCAGAATGGCGATAAAAAAATCGACGGAAACGACCGCGTATATCTAGGTTCGCCTGATCCAAAATTTATCTTTGGTCTAACCTCAAACATGAGTTATAAAAACTTTGATCTGAGTTTGTTCTTCCAAGGAGCAGCTAAGGTACAAGGCTATCTTTGGGGCGAAGCCATTGGTGGTATTTCAGGATCGGATAAACCGACCACCATTTTTGCAGATCGTTTCAATGCAGAGACCAATCCAAATGGATCTATGCCTAGAGCACTGACTAGTTGGTCACAAAACAGCCCTTCAAGCAATCCTTCGGACTTCTGGATCCAGAATGCAAGTTATGTGCGCTTGAAGAATATTACATTCGGTTATACATTGCCAAAAACGTTTACGGATAGGATTGGTATAAAAGGTGCCAAAGTATATTATAGTGGACAAAATCTGCTAACTTTTACCGGATTTGCGAAAGGATTTGATCCAGAGGCACCAGCGGATTCCAGAGGTAATTACTACCCGCAGGTAAAAACAAATGTGTTTGGTCTAAACGTAAACTTTTAATTGAAAATCATGAAACTTAGAAATATAACGATAGCATTAAGTGTAGCCACACTATTGTTCTCCTGTCAGAAACTTGATCAGGAACCTTTGGATGCTTATAATGCCGATAATTTTTGGAAAACAGAAGCTGAAACTGACTTTGCTGTAACGGGTCTATATAGCGGCACGCGCGGAAGTGACGGTAAATTAGCCGAAGGGTCCGCTTGGGAGGATGGTACCCAGATCTTTTACATGGATTGTACGTCAGATAACTCCAATAGTGATTTTCCATGGGAAGGTTTCCAGGCTTTAGGTAATGGAACGGCAACACCGACAAATTCTGGAAACGCAGAGTCAAGATATACGTACGAGCATATCCGTCGTGCCAATTATATTTTGGAAAATATTGAAAAATCACCCGTTAATGCAGACAAGAAAAAACGGTTGATCGCTGAAGTACGTGTGATAAGAGCTTACAAGTATTTCGATATGGCAACCCTATTTGGAGGAGTACCAATCGTTACCAAAACTTTAACTACAGAGCATTCATTTGTGGCCGCAAATACGCAAAAAGAAGTATTGGAATTTGTAGAAAAAGAATTGAAAGAAGCAGCTGCGGATCTGTCTTATGCCAAGGGGGGGGGACGCATGTCCAAAGGTGCAGCACTTGGTTTATTAGCGCGTTGTTATGCTTTTGAAAAGAAATATCAGGATGTCATCAATACAACACAGGAGATAATTTCTTCTGGTAATTATAAATTATTTGATGATTATGCTACGCTATTTGAAGAAGCAAATGAAAATAATAGTGAAGTCATGATGAATATTGAATATTTGGTAAATATTCAAGGATATACATCACTTGGTATTATGTTACCCAATTCAATGGGGGGATGGGGGTCTATTGTACCAACACAAAGTCTGGTGGATGCTTACGAAACTGCCGATGGACAGACTATTGGCGATTCGAAATCATACGATCCAGCAAATCCGTATGAAAAAAGAGATCCACGTTTGGGAGCAACCATTGTTTATCCGGGAGCATCGTACAACGGTAAATTTTTTGATCCTTTGAATCCAAAATCGGAAGATTATCCTTCTGGTCCGGATAATGCATCTAGTACCGCATATAATTATAAAAAATATATCCAAAACCCAGGCAGTTACGCGAATGTTTGGAATGTGGGTACCAATATTATTGTGATGCGCTACGCTGAGATGCTTTTGTTAAATGCGGAAGCGAAGATTGAATTGGGTATCATCGACAATTCGGTGTATGCTAATATCGATCTGGTTCGTTTACGGGCGAAAATGCCAAAAGTAGATAAAGCAGTTTACAGTGGTCAGAGCAAATTGCGCGAATTGGTACGTCGTGAGCTACGTGTTGAATTGGCAGGCGAAGGACGCCGTCGATTTGATATTATTCGTTGGGGAATAGCCAAAGATGTGATGAATGGCCCCGTAAACGGTGCACTGTCAAAAGGTACAGTTGATCCTAAAACAGGTAAGGTTACCTATACTTCCTTAACAGATCGTTTTTTCTCAGAAAATAGAGCATTTAAAGCTGGAAAAAATGAATTGTGGCCAATTCCGCAAGCTGTAATTGATAATAGTAAAGGGACATTGAAACAAAATGCTGGGTACTAAGCTCCCTTACATTCAATAGTTTTTACTAAGCAAGCAAGCAAGCAAGCAAGCAAGCAAGCAAGCAAGCAAGCAAGCAAGCAAGCAATAAAAAGCGGTTAAGTGAATATAACACTTAACCGCTTTTTATTGCTACATGATATTCTTATTTTTTTTGTATAATTTTTTATGGAAAAGAAAAAAAATGATCATCTTATATTAAAATAAGCCCTATTTTAGTGCTTATTGATTAGATATATCAATTACAAACCCTATAAACTTAGATGCATGAAAAGTGTTTTATGTGCACTTGCAGTAACGGTTTTCCTTATTCTATCGTTTAATAAGCTTGTCTATAAAGATGTGCCAACAGCAGATCGTATGGCATTATTAAGCGAAGTAAATCGCCATAAAAAAGAAATCAAAAATATCTTAATGACTGACAGTAATTTTTCAGAATTAAGTTTTTTTGACTCCATGCTAAGAAATAATAGAATCCTCATGCTGGGAGAAATGCTGCATAATGATGGCGAAACCTTTAAAGCAAAAGCAAGGCTTATCCGCTATCTTCATGAACATCTAAATTATGAAGTTGTTTTATATGAGGCAGGTCAGTACGATATGTGGATGATGAATGCGCAGATGGATACGCTAACGAATAAGTCTCTAGCAAAAACTATTGGGGGCATTGGTCTGTTTGACTTTTGGTGGCAAAACGAGGCAAGTCAATCCCTATTAACCTATTATAAAAATACAAAATCAACAGAAAATCCGATTAGCCTCGGTGGATTTGATATCCAGTTTTCAGGCAGGGAATTAGCCGATAAACGAGCCAAATTATTAGAAGATTTCTTACTTAAAAATGGGATCGATTCCACTAGGTATCCATTATTGAGGAAAAATAGCAATAAGCTGGGGTATCTAATTTACGAACGTTTTGCCAGCAAGCAGCTCGATGCGAACCAAAAGAAACAATTTTTAGCAGAGTTGGACGGGTTGAGCCGTATGATCCGGGGTCCTAAACCGGACGCGGAACAGCTGATTTATAGCCGATACCTGTCAGACATGAAAAACAACTTTGACAAATCTTGGCGCTATAAAACTGGGTCGATGCAGAGCATGCATTTTAGGGATTCCCTGATGGCAGAAAATCTAATCTATCAAATCGATTCCGTCTATGCAGGTAAAAAGATTATCGTATGGTGTGCCAATGTCCATACCTTTTCTGCTCCATACAACAAGGAATATCTTCCTCTAGGTGCTTATATAAAAAGGAGATATGGGAATCAAGCTTACAGCCTAGATTTTACTTCCTATGGACGATATAATAAACCTGGTCGCGTTGTTGATCGCGTGGGGAAACTGGCCGTAGAAAATGTATTTCACGCCGTTAAATCACCTTATTTCTTTTTGGATCTGCGCGAATTGCCCGACAATAGTATTTTAAAACAGAATTTTAGTTCAGTCATCAATCAAGGGATTGATGAAAATAGAAAATGGTACGAATTTATCGACGGTATTTTCTATATCGATATTAATAAAGATCCAATTTACCGCTAACAGAAATGGAAAGTATCCGCACAAAACAACTTAGCTTTAAAATAGGCACGAAAACAATCTTGGATAACATCAGTCTGCAGGTCCCGGATAAGGGTATTTATGGCTATCTCGGGCGAAATGGAGCTGGAAAGTCGACAACGATCAAACTACTTTTGGGCCTTTTGGAGGACCAGACAGATGCGATTTTTATTCAGGGAAATAGTCTTAAGACCAATCGCACACATATCTATGCGAATGTTGGAAACCTGATCGAATCGCCTTGTTATTATACGAAACTGACCGTTTTTGAAAATTTAAAGTATTTGGATATCATCCATAACAAAGGGAATAAACGCATTGATGAAGTGCTGGAAATGGTTGATCTTCATCGGGAGAAAAAGAAAAAGACAAGTGCTTTGTCCATGGGGATGAAACAACGCTTGGGGATTGCAATGTCTATATTCCATGATCCGCAATTACTCATTCTGGATGAACCATTAAATGGTCTCGATCCACAGGGTATTGTGGAAATGCGCAAGTTGTTTTGTCACCTCAATGAACAAGGAAAAACCATCTTTCTTTCGAGCCATATTTTGAGTGAGCTTGAAAAAATAGCAACGCATATTGGCATTATAGAAGGTGGAAAAATGATTTTCCAGGGAACTAAAGATGAGCTGCTGGGGCAGGTTAATCGGGAAGTGTTCCTACGGACATCCAATCCTGCAGCAACAGTTTCAGTTCTGCGAAAAGGAGGTTTTTCTCCTGTTAAGATCGATGGCGAAAGTGTTGTCGTCACTATCGGCGATGACCGGCGCTTCGATTTTATGATCAAATCTTTGGTTGAACAGCAAATTGATATTTATGGGCTGGAATCCCGCAGTGCAGACCTCGAACAGATTTTTATAAACCTAATCGCTCGTGCAAATGGCTAACACATTTTATACTGCTTTTTTGTCTGAAAAGTACAAACTTCTTCGTAATAGGGAAATTTTTGGAGTCCTGATCGCACCTATGCTGCTCATTTTTGCGATCAGCGCTTATATTATCTATGATATTGTCAATTCGGGTGGTGCAAGCGCCATCCCCAATCCCTGGAAAGTCTTATTGGGGCGATATGTATTTCAATTTTTTTATTTACTCTATCCCATTCTTGTAGCGCTATTTGTATATGCTTGCTGTGATGTTGAGTATAAGAATAATAATTATAAAATACTCTTTACATTGCCCATCAGCAAATCGAATATTTTCTTTTCCAAAGTGGTCTTCATTCTACTGACATTACTTTTTTCAATACTCTTTGCTTACGCTGCATTTTTGATCAGCGGCTATTTGCTAAGTCTGATTTATCCTGTACTTGGTTTCCAGAATTATGACTATCGACAGGTGATTTTTTATACATTTTTGAAGCTTTTTATCACTTTATCAGCTATTGCGATGATCCAGCTGGCTTTGAGTTTGTTATTTCGAAGTTTTATTTACCCTATCGGGGTAGGGATGTTTATGCTGGTGTTTTCAGTGCTGATAGCACAAAAAAGCTTTTCGGATTTTATACCCTATACGGGAGCCTATAATGCGGTCATGAATATCATGTCCGAAAATGATTCATTTGCACGGCTCGATTACTGCAATATGTTGATGGTTGTCTTATTTATGTTGATCAGTTTTTATCTATTTAAACGAAAGGGGCAGCTTTAAACAGGTGTGCTCGCTGATTGCCTATTTTTTGTCAAGTTCTTTTTTATAGGTACTTGGCGAGTGCCCGTATTTCTTTTTAAAGGCCGAAGCGAAATAGGATGCGGATGAAAAGCCAACACTGCTAAATATTTCGTTGATGGTTAGACCTTCAGCCATCAGGCTTTTGGCTTTCTTTAATCTTCGTTCGACAATATATTCATTAACGCTGCAGTCGAGCAGCTGTTTCACTTTACGATAGAGCTGAACACGTGAGAGATGGAGCTCGCTGGCAATACCGTCGACGCTCAATCGCTGGTCTGATAGCTTGGATTCTACAATGGCAGAGAAATTGTTCAGGAATCTTCTGTCACTATCATTGAATTGTTCAGCTTGAGCGCTTTCAAACTGTTCAACATTGCTACTGTATTTTTCTTTAAGCTGATGGCGCGACTGAAGGATATTTGAAATACGTATCCGCAGCAATTCGGCATTGAATGGTTTGGTAATATAGTCATCGGCCATTAATCTGCTCCCCTCGAGCATGGTATCTTCATTGGCGAGCGCACTCAGTAAGATGACGGGAATATGTGCGGTCTGATAAAATGCTTTGATATCTTTTAAAATATCCAGCCCGCTTCCATCAGGAAGCATAATATCGGTGATCACGAGGTCAGGAAAATGTGCCTTCATCATGCTATTGGCTTGCTGGGCATCTTTTGCCAAAAATAGGTTGTAATCTTGTTCCAGTAGCGAACGAAGATAGTCCCTGATTTCATCATTATCTTCGACGATCATAATACTCTTCGATTTGTTGGATCGAAAAGAAAGATTGTTGTCCACCGCCTTTCGTGTTGTATCTAATACATCCTGTTGCTGAAAGAGCGGTTTTTCTCGGCTGTCGAAATCAGACAATTCCCCAGGTTCGTAATGGCTATTGCCAATGGGCATGCGGAGGGTGAAGATCGATCCATGGCCGGGCTTGCTGCTCACGGTGATCTGGCCATGATGTAGTTCGACGATCTGCTTGCTGTACGCGAGGCCGATCCCCGAACCATTTCGGCTGCTGGCCCCTTGATAAAAAGGATCAAAAATATGCTCAATATCAACCGGGGCAATTCCTAGCCCATTATCCAATACGCGCAAATAAAAATAGTCCTTGAAATTGTTTTCTTCCAGAATAATTTCAATTCTGCCGCTTGCTGCCGTATGTTTGATCGCATTGGACAATAAGTTGGATAGAACCTGTTCCATCAGGTATTCGTCTATCCAAACTTCCTTCAAGCTTGTTTTGTTGACATAACTGATAGAGATCCTATTTTTCTTAAATAGAGGCTTGAAACCAGCTATTATCTGCTGAATAAAAGGGTCAATGTGAACAAGGGTCGCATGCAGCTTAATTTTTGATTTACTGATTCGATGAATATCAATAAGATCGCTGACCAAACGTTGTAGTTTTTTTGCATTTCGTTTGATGCGTGACAACTGTTCCCTGATCTCTTCTGTCAGATCTTTTCGTAGTTCAAGGTCTTCAATAGGTGCTATGATGAGGGTCAGTGGGGTTTTAAATTCGTGTGAGATGTTGGTGAAAAAATTATTCTTGATTTCTGCTGCTTGCTGAATCTGACTGTTCATCTCGACGATCTGTTTTTGCTGCGCAAGGATTTCACTATTTTGGATTTCCAGGTGTTTATTCTTTTCCCAGTTGCTTCTGATCACAATAATGGAAATCCCTCCAAAGACAACTGCAAGGACCAGGCTGACAACTAATACATTGAGTACGGACTTTTGATTTTGATAAATCTTATTTTGTTCGGTAATGAATTCCTGCCTTTTGTCGATATCAAGCTGCTGCTGTTTTATCTTATCCGATTGAAGGGCCAATAGCTCAGCGTTGGTTCTATCAATGACAGATGTGGCAAGTATGTTCTCCCGGCGGTAGTTTTGGTGGTTAATGATTGCAAGTGCTGTTCGAATGGCTTCGGTTCCACCGGTGGGATAGAGTATGGAAGCGAAGATCTTGCCCTGTATGATCTGTTCAAGACCATTCCCGGGACCTGGAAGGGCATCAACACCAATTATCTTAATATCTTTTTTGATCTGCGCTTCGTCTAAGGCTTTTTTTACCCCCATGGCCATTTGATCGTTGAACGTAAAGATGATATCGCTCTGGATCATTCGGTCAATAGACTTACGCATTTCTAGATAAGCTTTGTTTTTTTCCCATCCACCGTGAATGATTCCACTCACTCGAATTTCAGCTACATCTTCAATCTGCTGCATAAAACCTTTCTCACGTTCTATTGAGGCAGACGTGCCAGATAGTCCAGTGACCAATCCGATTGAACCCTTGCCTTGTAAAATGGTACGGCTATATTGGCCGGCAAGTTTTCCGATAGCAAGATTGTCTGCACCCACATAGGCATTATATTGGCCAGAAGATGTCTTACGGTCTGTTACGACGACGGGTATATTGCGTTGGAATACCGAATCTACTATAGGGGTAAGTGGCTCGGCTTCATTAGGGGAAACAATTAGGAGATCGATATCCTGTCTGACTAATTCACGAATTTGATTAATCTGGACATTATTGTCGCCATGGGCATCGCGATAAAGAAATTCAATATCAGGGTTGAAGGAAAGTTCCCTTTTCATTTCTTCCAGCATGGTTTGCCGCCAGGCATCATTTCCGATACACTGCGAAAAAGCAATAATCCGCTTTTTCTTCTGGACCATTGGTTGACATCCACAAAAAAGAAGCAGGATCAATATGCCACCATAAATGAAATATTTTCCCATGATTTTTCCCCCTTAAGTATCCGAATATACATCATTTAGTTTTTTTAGGGTAACACAGTCTTTGTTAGTGTATTATTTACACTAAAATGGGAACCATCAAAAATGTATCATTTTCTAAATTTTCTGTTTAAAAAGTGAAAGTTTTAAAATGTTAGATTGATGTAATTGTCAGATTTTTAGTGTTTTAATGTTTTTGAAAAAATGTTACATAAATAAATGTTTTTGCAGAGCTCAAATTTAAGTTAAGATGAAACCAAGGTTAAATTTGGATTAATCAATTATAGATCATAACATGAACAAAAACACGGTATTAGCTTGGTCCTTTGTAGTGGCTTTAGGCGGATTTTTATTTGGATTTGATACAGCGGTTATTTCAGGGGCAGAAAAGGCAGTTCAGGAGCATTGGCATTTAAGTGAGTTTCAGCATGGATTGACGATGGCTATCGCTTTGATCGGAACAGTGGTGGGTGCCGGATTAGGTGCATTACCGTCAGATAAATTAGGTCGTAAGAATACTTTATTTGCAGTTGCTGCCCTTTACTTTATTTCAGCGATTGGCAGCGCATTGGCAAATGACTGGACTATATTTATTCTATTCCGCTTTCTGGGCGGTATAGGTGTCGGAGTATCTTCTGTAACAGCACCAATTTATATATCAGAAATTTCTCCAGCGGCTTCGCGGGGAAAATTGGTCGGACTTTTTCAATTCAACGTTGTATTGGGAATTTTGATTGCTTATCTGTCCAACTACTTTATCGGTCAGATAGGGGAAGAGTCTTGGCGCTGGATGTTGGGCGTACAATGTTTCCCGTCGTTGCTATTCTTCTGTCTGATTTTTCTAATTCCAGAGAGTCCACGATGGTTGCTTTTGCATAGAGGGAATTTAGCTGAAGCAACACGGATTATGAAAAAAATCAATTCGGATGGATACGAGCTTGAAATTTCCAAAATTCAGGCGTCGGCGAACAATACAAGTGGTGAAGGAAAACTCTTTGTACGTGAAAATGCCAAACCTATTTTATTGGCTTTTTGTTTTGCGCTGTTCAATCAGGTTTCAGGCATCAACGCCATTATATATTATGCACCCCGTGTATTTGAAATGGCTGGCCTAGGCTCGCAGAGCTCATTGCTTTCAACGGTTGGTATAGGGGTCGTTAATTTTATTTTTACGTTGCTGGCGATCAATTTTATCGATAAGGTGGGCCGAAGAAAATTAATGCTGGTGGGTTCTGTCGGGTTGATTATATCATTGGCCTTGGTTTCCCATGCATTTTACACGAATCAGACTACAGGTTTTGCGATTACCATCTATCTCATGAGTTTTATTGCCTTTTTTGCCTTCTCACAAGGTGCAGTGATCTGGGTGTTTATTTCGGAAATCTTTCCGAATGATGTGCGTGCCAAAGGACAGACATTTGGAAGCTTGACGCATTGGGTCATGGCAGCGATTATTACCTTTTGTTTCCCAGCATTGACGGAAATACTTGGTGGTGGCGGTACATTCTTGATCTTTGCACTATTTATGGTGTTGCAACTTGTTTATGTGCTGAAGTTTATGCCAGAGACAAAAGGGAAATCACTGGAAGATCTTGGTCATACCATTAATCTGCACTAGCCGTTAGCGGGATGGGGCAATTCAATGGGCGCTGGAATAGCAGTGATATGATTGGCGCCTATTGGAGATTGTTTTGGAATAAATGACACTTTGATAGCAAGTTGGATGTACTTGTGGTCAACCTGGAAATATAAAGGGAAATAAAATAATCAATTCGTTATAGTGCTTTTGGCGCTCAGCTAAGGCATCTGTATACAAAAGAAGAAATATGAAAAACGGAGATAAATCAATACAGGGTATTTGTTTTGGAGAGGTTCTTTGGGACAATCTACCGACAGGCAAAAAATTGGGTGGTGCTCCATTGAATGTAGCCTATCACCTCAATAAACTGGGGGTTACTACGCGTATGCTTACACGCATAGGACGCGATGATAATGGTTACGAACTGCGTAAGGTATGCGAGGATTTGGGTATCCCAACCGATTTCTTCCAATACGATGAATTGTTGCCGACATCGACAGTGGAGGTTTCAATCGATGAAAAACGTGATGTGCATTATGATATCGTTTATCCTGTAGCTTGGGATAGAATAGCGGTAGATGCTGTTGTGTTGGACGCGGTTGCCGCGGTGGATTTTTTGGTCTATGGTAGTCTCGCCTGCCGCGATGAGGTGAGTTTACAAAGTTTGCTCGTATTGCTGGAAAAAGCACGATTCCGGGTGATGGATGTCAATTTGAGGGCACCTTATTTTGGACCTGAAAAAATACACAAGCTGTTAGGCTATGCAGATTTTGTGAAGATGAATGCCGAGGAGCTGCATGTTATTTCGGACTGGAATGGTGCTACGGATACCTACACCGATCAGCAGCGTGTAGATTTAATCATGGCGCGTTTTGCAATTCAGGAAGCGATTGTAACCTATGGTGCAGAAGGAGCAGTATATCATTATAAAAAGGAGAATATTAGTTATCATTTTCCGGCTTTGAAAGTTCAGGTAGAAGACACGATCGGAAGCGGTGATTCTTTTTTGGCGGCTTTCCTCACCAAAAGGTTTCAGATGCAGGAAGGTGTTCAGCTGGAGGAAGTATTGGAATTTGCAGCGACGCTAAGTGGGTTTGTGACACAGAGCAGTGGAGCATGTCCTGAATATAACGATGCGGTCATCAACCGATTCCAATGGCTGCATCCGATCTTCAATGGAGGTCAGCAGCAGTAGATACACTGCTTCCTCGGGAGGCAGTGTATACGCTATCAGAATCAAACAATCAATCTAAATAATAACCATTTACTAATAACCAATTATGTTTACAAGACAGAAAGCCATGCTGCTCCCGTCTTTGGCTCTTTTTTCCGTTGTCGCATTTGCGCAGCAGACCGAAATCCGGGGAAGAATTACTGACAGAGGAACAGCTGCACCTATAGTGGGGGCATCTCTAATGATGAAGGGAACGACCATTGCTACGAAAACAAATGAAAAGGGAGAATTCGTCCTTCAGACCTCGGGCAACCAGGTTACCTTGGAAATAAGCTATGTAGGCTATGCATCTCAGACGATCTCTGTAGCCGGGAGAAAGTTCCTCGATATTCAGCTAACGAGTACAGAAAAAGGACTCGATGAAGTGGTGGTTACGGGGTATCAAACGGAGCGGAAAAAGGACTTGACAGGTGCCATCAGCGTGGTCAATATAGCCGAGATGATGAAGGCTCCCGAAAATAACCCCATGAAGGCCCTGCAAGGACGGGTATCGGGCATGACAGTAACTTCGGACGGCAGTCCTAGCGGAGCGGCAACCGTCCGGATGCGCGGTATCAGTTCCATTAATAGTAGTCAGGATCCATTGTATGTCATTGATGGTACGCCCACACAAGGGGGCATGCATGAACTTAATTCGAATGATATTGAGAGCATACAGGTTTTAAAAGATGCATCTTCGGCAAGTATCTATGGTTCGCGTGCTGCGAATGGTGTCATCGTGATCACGACCAAGAAAGGGAAGCTAGGTGCACCAAAACTTACTGTCGACGCTTATGCGACCAGTACCCATTTTAATAATCGTATGAAAGTATTGGATGCGCAGCAATATGGTCGTGCATTATGGCAGGCCACCATCAATAGTGGCGGCAATCCCAACGGAAACAATATTGGTTATCAGTTTGAATGGAATAACGATGCTAATGGGGTACCCCAGCTCAATAAAGTCTTTGTTTCCCAATATATCGATCGCGAACATACCATGTATGCTTCCGATACCGATTGGTTTAAAGAAGTTTCAAAACCGGGACTGCTTCAGTCGTACAATGCGACATTAAGCTCGGGGACCGAAAAATCCAGTTCCTTTTTCTCGCTGGGTTACCTACATAACAATGGGACGCTCCGTTATACGGATTTCCAGCGTATCTCTGCCCGGATGAATGCGGATTATAAATTATTTGATGGACGCCTGGTTGTGGGCGAGAATTTTACGGTGAACAATACCGGTGAAGTCCAGGTTCCCGGCGATGTACTTGACCTCTCGTTAAAGGCTTTACCAATTATCCCTGTGCACACAGTAGATGGAACTGGCTGGGGTGGACCCGCATTGGGGATGAATGACCGCCATAATCCTATGCGCTTACTTTATGACAACCGGAACAATAAATATAATTATTGGCGTTTATTTGGTAATGCCTATGCCGATTTACAGTTGCTAAAAGGTCTACATGTCCGGACCAGTTATGGCTTGGATTATAGTAATTTTTACAAACGTAATCTGGAAGTCTCTTATCGTTCAGGTTTTATGAGCAGCAACCGAAGTGGAGTCAATATGGAACAGTCCCATGGAATGAAGTGGACCTGGTCCAATACGGCGACCTATAGGAAAGAGATCGACAAACATACCTTAGATGTGCTTGCCGGTATCGAAATGAATCGTCAGAATGATATTAATTTTAATGCATATACGGCTGGCGATGGTGCTTTTGCTATTGAGACGCCCGAGTATATGTGGCCGGGGGTGAGTACAGGCACAGCGGCCGTAGGAGGGGGATCAACGGGATTCTCGCTGCTATCCTATTTTGGAAAAGCCAATTATTCTTATGATGACCGTTATTTGGCTTCTTTTACGGTACGTCATGATGGATCTTCCCGCTTCGGTAAAAATAACCGATTTGCAACTTTTCCGGCTGTAACAGCGGGCTGGCGGATTTCATCGGAGCGCTTTATGGCAGGTACAAAAAACTATATCTCGGATCTTAAACTACGTGTCGGATGGGGGCAGACCGGCAACCAGGGCATAGGCAATCTGGCTACCTATGCGCTATTCGTTCCTGAGTATGGGGTTGCGGATCCAACATGGAATATCGTTGATGGTACAGCCTATGATCTCTCGGGCGCCGGCACCGGAAAACTACCATCGGGATACCGTAAAATCCAAACGGAAAACAATGATCTGAAATGGGAAACCACTACGCAGACGAATATAGGTTTGGATTTTTCAATGTTCAATCAGAGTCTCTATGGTTCTGTTGACTGGTATGTCAAAGCCACAAAAGATATGCTGATCAATCCAGCCTACATCGGTGTTGTTGGAGAGGGTGGTTACCGTTGGGCTAATGGGGCCTCCATGGAAAATAAAGGTTTGGATGTCTCAGCCGGTTACCGCAATAAAACAGCCTTTGGACTGGATTATGATGTCATGGCTGTATTTTCAACGTATAAAAATAAGGTGACACATCTGCCCGAAGCCGTAGAAAATTCTTACGGAGGGCGCCAGGGTGATAATATTATTGGCCGCCCGCTGGGATCATTTTATGGCTATGTCACCAACGGTATTTTTCAGAACCAGGCCGAGGTGGATGCGCATGTTAACCAGACCGGTAAGGGAATAGGACGTTTACGTTATGTCAATGTGTATGATGCGGACAATCTGATCACGGATATGGACCGCACCTGGATCGGTAGTCCTCATCCTGATTTTTCCTACAGTCTGAATATTGTGCTGAAATATAGGGGATTTGACCTATCTGCCTATTTTCAGGGTGTACAAGGAATAGATGTTGAAAACTGGCTTAAAAAACAAACGGACTTCTGGAGTGTGGACGACGTCAATTCTAACAAGGGGGTACGCCTCCTGAACGCCTGGACACCACAAAATCCAACTTCTACAATTCCGGCTTTACAGACGACCAATAATAACGACGAAGGGCGCTTGTCAAATTACTTTATTGAAAATGGATCTTATATGAAGCTGCGGAATCTGTCCTTGGGGTATACCCTACCAACAGCAACAGCTGCACGTCTGCGAATGAACAGGCTAAGGGTTTATGTGACCGGTCAGAACCTACTTACCGTTAAATCAAAGAATTTTACAGGGGTAGATCCTGAGAATGTGGGTTGGGGTTATCCTATTCCGACAACATGGACAGCTGGAGTAAATATCGGATTTTAAAAAGGGGAGAATAAGGTTCAACACTTATAAACAATTTAAACGGATGAAAAAAATAACCAATAAAATAGCTATACTTATGGTCCTTGCAGGATTACTGCCGGGATGTACAAAATTTTTGGATCAGACGCCCAACGGCGTACTGAGTTCTGATCAGGTTAAGGAACCTGAGCGATTATTGACGGCCACTTATGCAGCTCTAGGCAACGATCATTATGATGTGCCATTTAGCTTATGGCCTTATGGTACCGTTCGGTCGGATGATGCTTACAAGGGCGGATCGGGACCACAAGATATACAGACCTTTCATTTTCTTGAGGTTTCGAACAATATTACAACCAATTTTGCTGAGCTCGATAAATTATGGTTTCAGCTGTATGTAGCAATTTCACGTGCCAATACCACGATCAAAACCATACAGGAAATGGATAGTTTTGACGGCAAGGAGGAAAAGCTTGGGGAGGCGCGTTTTCTGCGCGGGCATTTTTACTTTATGCTCAAGGTCCTTTTCAAATATGTACCTTACATCGATGAAAACGTATCCGTAGATAGTTACGAAACCGTATCGAATAGAGCCTTGAGCAATGATGCGCTATGGCAAAAGATTGTGGATGATTTTCAGTATGCCGTAGATCATCTTCCTGCGGTACAAACGGAGATCGGTAGGGCCAATCGTATCGCTGCCGCGGCGTACCTTGCAAAAACCTATCTTTATAAAGGATACCGTCAGGATAATGCCGAGCGCAATATGGTAACAGCTATCGACCCCGCTGATTTGGAAAAAGTATTGCAAAATACGGATATTGTGCTTTCATCCAACCATACCCTAGAAACCGATTTTGCATTTAATTTCTTACCCGGAAAATATGAAAATGGGACGGAAGCCCTGTTCTCCGTACAATTTTCAAAAGACGACGGAACAAAGTTCGGACGTGTAAACTTTTCGGATGTCCTCTCTGTCCCCATGGGGGTAGGCTGCTGTGATTTCAATAAACCGAGTCAGAGTCTCGTCAATGCATTTCGAACAACAGGTAAGGGCCTGCCGCTGGATAATTACAATGCATTGAATAATTTCAATGCATCCGAGAAATATGATCCAAGATTATTTCATACGGTTGCCATTCCGGGGTTGCCTTATAAGTATAGCAGCAAACGGACCTATGAAGAAAGCTGGAATCGTAATCCGGCGGAATATTCGGTGTATGCTTCGCTGAAAGAAAATGTGGATCCAGATTGTGATTGTTTTGTCCCGATGGTGCCTTTCTATGCAAACACAAAAAATCGAATCGTCTTGCGTTTTGCAGATGTCATGTTGATGCGTGCAGAAGCGCTTATTGAGTTGCATCGTTCGGCAGAGGCCCTGCCGCTAATAAACCAAGTGCGTACGAGGGCAAAAAATAGTACCTCGCTTACGGGTTATGCCAGCGATAAAATGCTGATCGAAACATACAAAAACGGGGATAATATTGTATGGAACGAAGAAAATGCCCGGAAAGCCTTACGTTGGGAAAGACGCCTGGAGCTAGCGATGGAAAACGGAAGATTCTTTGATCTGGTACGATGGGGAATTGCAGACCAAACCATGAATGCCTATTATGATGCAGAAAAGTCACGTCGATCTTATTATTCTTCGGCACATTTTACCGCAGATAGGAACGAATATCTGCCGATCCCCGAAGCACAGATCCGGTTGAGTAAATACCTATACAAGCAGAATCCAGGATATTAGCAAACAAGCATTTTTTGTTGAACGATAATCATAACCAATTATTCCAATGAGCACATTAAAAAATAAGATAAGATTGGGGGGACGGCAGAATATAACCGTTTCTCCTTGATGGTATTGAAAGACGTAGAAGGGGATGTGCAACTGGAAATTCAATCGGATGGAGAACAGAATAAAGATTGGTTGCGGGCCAACTATTCGAAAGATCATGTTGGTGAATGGCAGGAATTGGTTTTTCAGATTCCCGCTGGAAGAAAGGCTATAATAAACAATATACTCGTGATGCCGCATGAACACCCGAATGGACAGCCTGCGGCATTTCCTACCCAACGAATGTACTGGGACGAGTTAAAAGCCTTGCCGAAAGAGTAGGGGCGAGGGTAAAAGCAGGTAAGAATAGCAGATAAATAAAAGACTAAAATGATGAAATCAACGATGTATGTGCTTCCGACAATAGTATTTATGGCCTTGCTGGCAAGCTGTAAGAGCAATGATGAAAGTTCAGCTCCGGTCGATAAACCTATCCAAGCACAGCCTGTGGATAAATCGACCAGCTGCACTTCAGCTCAGGAAACAGGTGTTTATCAGACATTCTACAAACCACAACAAGGATTTGTAGGGGACCCCATGCCTTATTTCAATGCGGATGACAAAAAATTCTATTTGTTTTATCTTTATGAAAATGCCAATAGGCATCCTATTTATAGCACGAGGACAAGTGATTATGGGACATTTGATGGGTACACCGAAGTTCTATCATCGGGTCCCGTTGGGAGTCAGGATGAATGGATCGGAACCGGAAGTTTTATCAAAAAAGGATCCTTGTATTACTGTTTTTATACAGGGCATAATAGTGTTTTTAACCCGGCAGAAAAGATTATGCTGGCAACGTCAACAGATCTTATGAACTGGACAAAGCAACCTGCAGCCTTACTTCAAGCTCCTGATGGCTATGACCGAAATAACTTTCGGGATCCACAGGTTTATTGGGACGAAGGCCGTGCGGCATATGTCATGCTGGTCACGACTCGAAAGGAGGGAAAAGGAACCCTTGCTCGCTACCAGTCTGCAGATTTAAGCAATTGGTTTATCATCGAGCCTTTAGTTGCAACGACAGGTAGCGTGGAAAAGTACGGAATAGAAACAGATGCTGAACTCTTAGAATGTCCGGATTTATTTAAAATGGGCAATAAATGGTACTTGACATTCTCCCGAATTAATCGCGATGAACATCGCAAGACCTTCTATCGTATAGCTGATTCACCTGATGGTCCCTGGAAAATCTGCCGTGATGGAGATGGACATCATGAGACCTTTGATGGACTGTATATGTACGCCAGCAAAACCGCCAGCGACGGCCAGCACCGTTATCTTTCGGGCTGGTGTTCAACTGGACAGGCTGTAAATAGTAACAACGAATTACCTTGGGCTGGAAGTTTGGTATCCCACCAATTGGTCCAAGGCACGACAGGACGTTTGTATCCTAAAATTCCGGAAGCTGTGAACAGCAAATTCAATAAAGACGTCCCATTTGAAAAACTGAATAGTGCTGGAAATATTTCGGAAAGCAATAAAAGCTACAGTGTAACTGCGGCATCCGGAAGTAGAAGTTATGTACAATTTAATCGAAATACAACACCTGTTAAAATATCAATGACAATCGATGCTTCTCAGTCCAATCAATTTGGATTTTCATTCGGAGCTTGCGATGATCCGTCGGAAGTGTACAGTATTACTTTTGATTTGGCCTCGGCCAATCGTTGGGCTACGCCATCCCTATTGATGTATAAGGAGCCCCGCGATGGAGGGACAGGTAAGACGGAACTTAATTTTACACCACTTGTTGTTCCGACAAATCGAATTTTTAATGTCAGGGTTATTATTGAAAAATCGATTTGTGTTGTCTATGTGAATGACAATGTTGCTTTTACTAATCGGATTTATAAAATGGACCAAAATCCTTGGACTATTTTCGCGGATCAGGGCACAGTCAAAGTGAACTTGCTGAAAATTGAAAAATCCTGAGTTAATTTATAGGATAGATGCTTGTTAAATGAACACAGAAATAATTCAAATTATAATTGTTAATAAATCAAAAGATGAATATAGTAAAGAAATTTGGAGCAATGATGCTCTTTGTCTGCATTGCTGGCGGAAGCTTTGCGCAGGTTGGGCTGCCTACAAAGCAAGACTCTGAAGAAAAGTATCGCCCTATCTATCATTTTACACCGAAACAAGGTTGGATGAACGATCCGAATGGGATGGTTTATTTAAATGGCAATTACCATCTTTTTTTTCAGCATAATCCCGAAAAGCCCATATGGGGACCCATGCATTGGGGACATGCAATCAGTAAAGATTTGATTCATTGGGACGAACAAAAGATAGCCCTGTACCCCGACAGTTTGGGGACCATTTTTTCGGGGAGTGCAGTGATCGATAAGGATAATACCGCTGGCTTTGGAAAAGGGGCAATGGTTGCCATTTTTACCCACCATAACCATGCAGAAGAAGATCGGAAAACAGGGCTGCATCAAAATCAAAGCTTGGCCTATAGTTTGGATAATGGGGGCAGCTGGACAAAATATCGAGGAAATCCGGTACTACCAAATCCTGGAATATGGGATTTTAGAGATCCGAAGGTGATGTGGTTTGAACAGACGAAAAGCTGGATTATGACCTTGGCGACGAAAGACTGTATCACTTTTTATTCTTCCAGCGACTTGAAAACATGGAAGAAGGAAAGTGAATTTGGCAAACAGGTTGGCGCACATGGTGGTGTGTGGGAATGTCCAGATCTTATTCCCATGCAATATAAGGGATCAACAAAATGGGTACTGTTAGTGAGTATAAATCCGGGTGGCCCCAATGGGGGTTCGGTCACACAATATTTTGTGGGTGACTTTGATGGCCACGAGTTTCGTACAGCGGATACCAAAATCAAGTGGCTGGATTGGGGGCCTGATAATTATGCAGGTGTGACCTGGAGTAATTTAGGCGATAGACACTTGATGATCGGATGGATGAGCAATTGGCAATATGCCAATGTGGTGCCGACAAACCGTTGGCGGTCCGCATCGACGATTCCACGAACATTGGCTTTGGAGAAAGTTGGCCAGTCACTTTATGTCAGCAGTACAGCGCCTAAAGAAATCGAGGATGCATTTCGTCCGCTTAAAAAATATAGTACCGGTGGAAATAAGGAATTAACAATCGCGGAAAATATCCCTCAGGCATACAGTTTGAACATCAACAAGTTGAAACGACAATCGTTTAAGGTGATTTTATCGAATGAAGTCGGTGAAGAATTGGTGATTGGCTATCGGCAGGATAAGAATGAGTATTATATAGACCGCGCGAAGTCGGGAGAGGTGTCTTTCAATGCAGAATTCACTAAAACTGCTTTTGCAGAACGCCTTTCGGATAATAGCACAGTATCTTTAAATCTGTATGTTGATGTAAGCTCAGTTGAGCTTTTTGCGGATGGCGGACTAACAGCAATGACAAGCTTGTTTTTTCCGAAAAAACCAATGACCAGGATTCGGATAATAGGAGATCAAAAATTGAAATTTCAAGAAATAGCCGTTTCTGAATTTAAGAAATAGAGCCTAAATTTACTCGATTAAAGCGATCCCTCGCGAAGCCAGGGATCGCTTATAGTTTATTCTATTCCATATTATTGGTCTGATTTAAATCTACAGGCATTAAGGTGGGAAAAGTCCATGCAAAATGATTTTTTCTGTAGACAATAGGACGATAAATAGAGAGATAAGAATCAAATTGGTGAGTTTTATAAATATCTTTCATGGCCTCCAATAGGTTGGACGGCCAGACACCGGCGTCCAGGTTCAGTATATCGATATCAGGATTGTGAAACCAGGGCCATTCTGTGGGATGTTGATTGTAATAGTATAGGTAATCTATGGCCTTCCTGACGGATTTTCCAGCTTTTGAGACCGTAAATAGGTTTTCTCCCGTTGCATTGTATATGCACCACATGGAAGCTGTCAGTGGAGCCAGCGAGAAGTACGTATACCATAAACCTTTCTCTTCCCGTTTTACTTCTTCAATAAGATGACCATCCGCCGCCATCTTTTCAAAAAGATCGTTCTTAATCAATGCTATCGTAAAAGAAAGTTCCTTTTGGTCATCAAGAAAGTTTGCTGAAAGCAAATTTGCGAACCTTGACCAGTCTGCAATATTATTGGCCCGTTCTCGTAAGAAATGTGTCGCTTCTTGATAGACTTGAATGGTCCAGGTTTTGAAACGATCCCGATCTTTCTTCATCCAAAGCGGATCATTTTTAAGCAATTCTGCAGCGATCATCAATCCTGCTCCTGCATAAGAAAGTACAACAGGCCCGTCAAACTGAGAATATTTTTTATTGATAGAGGCCCAAGAGTTGAGAAAGTATAACGCTTTTGATGCATATTTTTTTTCACTGTTCAAGGTGTAGGCGAGCGCAGTACAATAGGCTCCGAAAGCGTCTGCATGAAGTTTTTTTGCCATGGCACGTTGACCTTCTTTGTCGCTATAAAATCCAGGTACACTAAAATCTTCTACAGCATGATGTTCGGTCAACAGGATTGAATCTGCCAAGACAGTCAATTGCTTATAAGCCGTATATACCGGCTCGGACTTTTTGCTGATCTGTGATTTTACAAAGTTGATCTGTGAACTCGGATGCATAAGGGATTGGGCGCAACTAAAAGAAGGATTTGCGATAAAATATACAATCAGCAATGTGAACCCTATTTTTAAAAATTGAGCCATTGAACGGTTGAGAACCGAAAAAAAATATAGTAGGTTTTGCATGGTTTTAAATGGATTTTTGCTTGTTGATGTTTCGCTATGGGGGGCTAGCTACTGCAAATTAAGAAAAAAATAGCATAAGTTAACTGGCGTACAGAAATTTGATTTGAATTATTGGAGGGAAGTAATTAACTTCATGGCTAGAATAATCAATTATGGACATCGATCAAAATCTGCCTGAGAAAGAACTCTTGTGCTTACTCCATCATGGGGATATGCAGGCATTTGATATTTTGTACCATCGCTATAGCCAAATTATTTACGCCAATATTCTTAAGTTTCTGAAAGATGAAACCACCGCCGAAGACTTACTTCAGGACGTTTTTCTACGTATCTGGGAAAATAGATCGAAAATAGATCCCGAGCAATCTTTCGCCGCATTTCTGTTCACCTGCTCACGAAATATTACTTTTAATTTCAAGCGGCGTCTTAAATTAGAGATGGAATCGGAGATTCATCTTGCTTATGGACAATCGGAATCCGAAAATACCATTGATAAAGTGCTGGATTCTAAAGAAGCCATGATCTTAGTAGAGGACTTGTTGAGCAAATTACCCAAACAGCGGCAAAAGATATTTAGGCTTTCGAAGCTGGACGGTAAAAGCTATCAGGAGATCGCAGAAGAAATGGGCATTTCTATTGCTACTGTTCGTGACCATATCGTCAAGGCGAATAAATTTATCCGAAATGGCGCGTTACAGGACAATGGATTTTCAGCCCTCCTGCTGACGCTGTTTTTATTTTCTGCCCATTAATTTTTTTCAGAGCAGACTTTTTTTTATTGCTGTGTGTATTTACCTTAAAAATACATTGCAGTGGATACCAATAGATCTAAAATAGACCAATTACTTCAAAAATATAAAGAGGGGAACTGCTCGCTGGAGGAGATCGAATGGCTGCGGCAAGCGTTCTCTGTTGCTGATAGCAGTGATCAGCATGCCATCGACATAGCCATCGTTGCTAGTTTACTGCAGCCGTCGTCTGCAGCGGAGATGAGTGAATCCAGACAGAAAATAACACTCGAAAATATCAAAAAGCAAATTCAGCAAGATACAGAAGGTGTCAATAGATTGTCGGAAGAGGGAGAGAACGGTATTGTTCCAATCCAAAAGAAACCCAGGTTTTCAATAGTTTGGCCTTATTGGGCAGCTGCCTGCTTGCTTATTTTTGTTTGTTCAATGAAGTACATTTGGCAACAAAAGACAAGCAACCCACGGATCGATATGGATCTGACAGGGATTCAAGATACGTTGCGGGATGCTGTACAACCGGGTGGAAATAGTGCAACACTTCGTTTGGCGGACGGTACTCTTTTACAACTCAAGAAACAGGCGTCGGGAATTGTGATGGGCGATAACATTACTTATGAAAATGGGGAATCTGTCGGTACCACCATATACGATAGACAAGGTACAGGAGTTGATCCAAGTAAGGTGCTGTTGGAGTTAACCACTCCCTTAGGTGGAATGTATCAAATTACCTTGCCCGATGGGACAAAAGTGTGGCTCAATGCGGCCTCTTCCCTGAAATATCCAATGAGTTTTGCCAAAAATGAACGAAAAGTTACCCTTGTGGGTGAAGCTTTTTTTGAGGTGACCAAAGATCATACACGTCCTTTTAAAGTACTGAGTAAAGGGCAGGAAATTGAGGTGCTCGGAACCGAATTTAATGTAAATGCGTATCCTGAAAATGAAACGATTAAGACAACCCTGATAACAGGAAAGGTTAAATTATCAAACGATAATCATGCTTTGCAGCCGATGTACTTAAAGCCAGGGCAGCAAGCTATTAATACCGACGGCAGAGATATCCGCATTGCCAATGTGGATGTAGCGCCTTTCACGGCTTGGAAAGAGGGATTGTTTTATTTCGACGAAACACCGATTTCGGATGCACTACGGCAGATTGGCCGGTGGTATAATGTAGAAGTAAGATACAAGGCCAACGTTCCGCAGACACATTTTTATGGTCGTATAAAACGGGGCAAACCACTCCGGGAAGTACTTGAAGTCTTGGAAGAAAGTGGTCTTCGTTTTGAATTAAGCAAGGACCAGGGAAATACCATTTTATTCGTAATACCACAAAAATAATAATAACCCTAAAAAATTGATGAAAAAAGACCTGATTATAGATTCCACTTAAGCTGGATAGCGGGTATAGGTAAGACAAAAAAGGCAGTGCTGGGGGGCACTGCCTCGAATTGGCTGCATATACTTACAATTGTTGCCCGAGGGCAAATTTTTGATAACCATTTATAAATAATACAAACCGTACAAACATATGATTTTTTATCCATTTGTTAGGCTACACCCGTGGAGTTTAACTTTACGAAGTATACTGATTATGAAATTGATCGTACTCATTTCTTTACTGACAGCGATGCAGCTGTTTGCGGAAGGAAATGCACAGACCATAAATCTAACCGCAAAGCATGTGACTTTAAACCAGGTCATGCGCGATCTCCAAAAACAGACAGGGGTCAATTTTTTCTTAAATGGCAAGTCGTTGGCGCAAACTCGTTTATCTGTCAATATACAACATGCGAAATTGGAAGAGGCATTAAATGCGATTGTCGCGCCGCTAGATCTTGAGTGGGTTAAAAAAGATGAAGTGATTGTGATAAAATCCAAAAGAAATCTGCTAAGTCCTGAGCGCAAAGAAGAATTGCAGCGGAATATCGGCGGTAAGGTCGTCAATGGCAAAGGACAGGCCCTCGTAGGAACAACCATTACAGTGAAAGGAACAAATATTTCCACGGTCACAGATCAAGATGGAAGGTTTACAATTCAGTTGCCTGCTGCGAACGGTACCCTGGTATTTTCGAATGTAGGCTATCAAGGTTTAGAAAAAAGTGCCACTGGAAACGAAGAATTGAATATTGTGCTTCAAGAGGTGGTAAGTGGTCTAGATGAGGTGGTTGTCGTAGGCTATGGCAGCCAGAAACGGGCAAATGTGATTGGTGCCGTATCAACTGTGAGCGGAAGTTCATTGGAAAACCGGTCCACGTCTACATTAACATCTTCCTTAGCAGGGCTTGCAGCAGGAGTTAATGTGCAGACCACAACGGGAAAACCCGGAGCCGATGGCGCTAATATCCTAATTCGTGGAAAAGGAACTTTAAATAATACCTCACCATTGGTTGTAATCGATGGTATTGTGGGGTCTATGGACGCTGTTAATCCCAACGATGTGGAGTCGATTTCTATTTTAAAAGATGCAGCAACAGCTGCAATATACGGATCTTTAGGCTCAAATGGGGTTATTTTAATCACGACAAAAAAGGGGACCAAAGGGAAAAATAATGTATCCTACACCGGTATGGTTTCGATGCTTCGACCTAATAATGTACCTAAATTTATCACCGATTATGCGCAGCATATGCGTCTTGTCAATGAAGGATTCAAAAATTTAGGGCAGGCAGCAGTCTATACCGATGCAACGATCAATCTTTGGGAAGAAGCAAAGAAAAACCCAACAGGGCTAACCGAATTTGGTATTCCAAATGAGGTCGCTTATCCGAATACCAATTGGGGCGATGTGCTTTTTGGACAACGTAAACTTTTACAGAATCACAATCTTTCGTTAAACGGTGGAAGCGAGAACACGCAATACCTGTTTTCAGTGGGGTATTTTAACAATCCCGGAACTATGCCCGAAACAGGAGCAGACAAGATACGTATGCGTATCAATTTGCAATCGAAGGTTGCGAAGTTTTTGACTGTTGGAACGCAGACCTTTGGTGATCTGCAAAACTTGAGCGTAGCCGACGTGGCTACTGCATATTCTTACCTGACCCAGACCGTGCCCGGAGTTTATCCTTATTACAATGGAGTGTATGGTTTTCCTGCCGCTGCCGAAGAATCGGCTACTGCAAATAATGCCCTAGCTTTTCTAAATGGTATGGGTGGAAAGAATCAGGTCAATCGTTTGAATACAACAATTTTTGCAAAATTAAATCTAATGAAAGGGCTGGAGTTCGAATCAAAGGTAAATTACAATTATGCTTATACCGAGACCAATTCCCATCAGGTGCCTTATGAAAAATGGAATTTTGCAACAAATAAATTGAGTACAGCAGCACTGTCGTCAGGGCAGGTAACAACGCAATATGGATTGACTAAGAGCTACAATGTGATCATTGATAATGTATTGCGCTATTCGGGCTCTTTTGGTAAACATGATCTGGGTGGAATCTTAGGTTATAATGAGCAATATTTCAATCAATATAACATTGGTGCAGCGAAACTCGGTCTGGTGCATCCAGATTTAACAACGTTTAACTCGGCAACAACGATGAGTTCCATTACCGGTGATGAACTTGATTATGGACTGCGCTCCTTTTTCGGTAGAGCCAATTACGCTTACGCGAATAAATATCTAGCTGAAGCAGTTGTACGTTACGATGGATCATCGCGATTTGGAACCGCCAAACGCTGGGGATTCTTCCCCGCATTCTCCGCAGGATGGCGTATTTCGGAAGAATCCTTTATGGCTTCACTCAAATCCTTTCTGAATGATTTGAGAATAAGAGCTTCTTGGGGAAAAACTGGAAATAATGCGTCTCCGGGCAATTACGATCATCTCCCTTCCTATGGTACTGTAAACTATTCATTCAATAATCAGGCTATTCGTGGCTTGGCCCAAACTAAATTGGGAAATGATCTATTGCATTGGGAAACGACTACCACAACAAATGTGGGCTTCACAGCGACTGCATTGAAGAATAAACTGACCGTCGAATTTGACGCTTATCGAGCTTATACGGATGGTATTCTTTATGTTCCGAATATCCCTGCCACAACAGGAACGGCGACAGCTGCAACAATGAATATAGCGGAGGTCAGCAAACGAGGGCTTGAACTGACAGTAGGTTACCAAGATAAAATCAATGGTTTTAGATACGGAATATCAGCCAATTTTGCCTACAATACCAATCAGGTAGAAAAATATAAAGGTGCATTATCGGAGGGGTACGTAACGGATGCCGGGGGTAATCGCGTTTATCAATCGAATATAGGTATGGTTTCTACCGGTGCCAACCAGCGGATTCTGGAAGGGCATGAAATCAATGAATTCTATTTGTACAATGTGTATAAGGGCTCGGGAAGTCACTTCTTAGCGGATGGTTCTGTTGATAAAAATGGCGGACCACGCGACGGCATGATCCGTACGGAACAAGATATGGAGTGGTTAAAGGCTATGGTGGCGGGAGGATATACATTTCAACCTGCCGATGGCATCGATCCTACCAAGATTTGGTACGGAGACTTGATTTATTCGGATATCAACGGAGATGGTATCTATGGAAATGTCTACGACCAAAAGTTTATGGGCAAAAGGGCAACTCCGGCGTACAATTATGGACTCAGTATCAACATGGCCTACAAAGGATTTGATGCCTCGATGATCTGGTCTGCATCTTCAGGTATGTCTTATTATTGGAATGAACTATACCTCAATTCATCCATTGTCGCTCAGGGTAAATCGGTGCCGGCATTGGTCGCAAACAATCATTATTATTATAATGTAGCGAATCCTGCGGACCCCAGCAATCGTATTGATGGTTATTATCCTCGCTTAAAAGGTGTGACTGATGCCCAGAATGGCCGCACCAGCGATTATTACCTGTATAACGCGTCGTTTGTGAAACTGAGAAATCTTCAATTGGGTTATACCCTTCCTGAAAGTGTAGCGAACCGTTTATCAATCGCTAAACTTAGGATTTATTTAGCTGGTGAAAACCTGTTGACATGGACGAAGTTCCCTGGGCTGGATCCGGAAATTGGACCTGCGAGTAATGATCCTTCGCTGATCAATTCTTCAGTTGTAAACTACCCAACAATGCGCCAATATTCACTGGGTTTAAATCTTACTTTTTAATCCGAATGATAAGAATGAAAAAGATGAAAAAAATTATAGCGATAGTGTTGCTAACTAGTATAATGGGGTGCAAAAAAGATCTTTTGGATACCGCTCCATATTCATCAGTTTCCACTGCAACAATGTGGACAACCGATAATTTAACAGATTTAGGCGTTGCGGGAATCTATAGTTCCTTTCGTCTCTTGATGGGGCATAGTGGATTGATCTCACCGTATGAGCTCTATCAGTTTGACCGTTTCTCGTATACAGGACAGGCGCGTTTTGATGAACCCTTATTGACGGGGACAATTACTGCGGGAGATCCCTTATTTTTGAATGTTTGGAAGATTCAATACGAAGGAATTCAGCGTGCAAATGATGCGCTAAAGAATATTCCGGTAAAGTCCCCTTCAACAGCGGAAAAGAAAGCCAGATATATTGCTGAAGCTAAATTCTTACGCGCTTATTTTTACTTTAGGCTTAACCAGCTCTACAAGGGAGTGCCGATTTATCTCGAGCCTTTTACAGCAGCGGAGGCTATTAAAGGACGTAGTTCCGAAGAGGAGGTCTGGAATCAAATATTGGCTGACCTAAACGATTGTATTGCAGAAAGCAATTTCCCAGATCGTTACCCCGCAGGTAATGCGAATTATGGACATGCAACTAAAGCGGCGGCCTATGCCTTACGGGGTAAAGTTTATCTCTATCGAAAGGATTGGGCAAAAGCGGTGGCCGATTTTCAAAAAGTAAAAGATGCTGGGCATACACTATTCGGCGATTATAAAGCTTTGTTTAAGGAGGCCAATGAGCAGTGTCCTGAGATGATTTTCTCCATTCAGCATCGAAGTGAACAGGGATATGGGAATAATATGCAGCTATTTTGCGGTTGGCCTTCGGTTTATTCGCGAGGCTGGAATTACTATATGCCTTCACCTCATTTGGTAGATCTTTATGAAAATAGTGATGGATCCAAATTTGAGTGGGATAAAATAATTCCTGGTTATGCAGGCTTAACTGAAAATGAAAGAGAGGTCTTTTTTCTAAGAAACAACCTAACGGAAGCTGAGAAGGCAGCGGCGGTATTAAGGGGGGCAAAAATGAGCCTTTATCTGCCGCAAGGCAATGAGGAGCGCATCAAAAAAGCCTATGAAAATCGTGATCCACGTTTGCAGGCAAATATTGTGACACCCTATTCCACTTTTAGGGGAGCGTATAATTTTACCAATGTGGAAAGTCTTCAGTTCATGCGCTGGCCATTTCGTGGGCAGGCACAGGTAGATGGCGATATTCAGAGTGATACACAGATTAATTTTTTCTATTTCTATCGAAAATTTGTCGCCGAAGGAGTGAATGAGATTGTCGATCGCAATTATGGCCCTATCGATTTTCCGATTTTCCGTTATGCTGATGTCTTATTGATGTGGGCCGAAGCATTGAATGAAGATGGTAAATTGAATGAGGCCATTGCTAAAGTCAACGAAGTGCGACAACGTGCGGGTGTTGCACTGTTAAATTCAAATGCAGCAACCACTGTTGGCGGAAAAGAAGATTTACGTACACGCATTCGGAATGAACGCCGTGTGGAGTTCCCGAATGAGGGGATTAATTACTTTGACGAATTGCGTTGGGGAACCTGGAAAGAGACGGTATTTCAAGCAGGCAATGGACGCAAGCAGATCTGGGGAACAAATGTTGGAAACTATAGCTATAAAGGTGATTTCTTGACGGTATGGCCTATTCCGACTTCAGAAATACAGATGAATGTGAATCTGGTGCAAAATCCTGGATGGATAGATTAGTTCTTAATTTTTTAATTGTAACATACACTTAAATATGATTGTTTTCAGATATAGCCTATACTTAAGTTATTTCTTGCTGTTTTTTTTTCCTTTTTGTCTGCGTGCAGACACAACCGATATTGTGAAAAACGGATTTAGTCTGGCAGAACAACAATATTCCTTGCTGTATAAAAATCATAAGGATCTAACAAAGTATCCGCGATCTGCAGATCCCAGTGGAAAAACAACGTTTACCGATATCCGGGATTGGACTGGTGGCTTTTGGCCGGGCTGTCTTTGGTATGTTTTTGAGTATACGGGGGATGATCAATGGCGTGACGCGGCATTAAAATGGACGAATTCATTACGTCAAAATCAATTTAATACACATCATCATGATATCGGTTTTGTCATGAACTGCAGTTACGGTAATGCTTATCGATTGACTGGTGATACGGCTTTCAAATCGATTTTGATCCAGAGTGCCAAATCTTTGTTGACCCGCTTCAATCCAAAGGTTGGAGCGATCAAATCTTGGGATACATTTTCCTCCTGGGACGGTAAGCATAGGTATGAATTTCCTGTCATTATCGACAATATGATGAATTTGGAACTTCTTTTTTTGGCTTCCAAATTATCTGGGGATTCTGTTTATCGGAATGCCGCTATTCGACATGCAGAAACGACGTTGAAAAATCAATACCGCCCAGATTATAGTTCTTATCATGTGGTTACCTATGACCCCAATACCGGTGCTGCATTGAGCAGGGAGACTGCACAGGGTTTTTCGGACAATTCCGCCTGGGCTAGAGGGCAAGCTTGGGGATTGTATGGATTTGTTGTGATGTACCGTGAAACGAAAGACCCTAAGTTTTTACAGGCTGCGCTAAAAATGGCGGAGTTTTACAAAACGCATCCCCGTTTACCGGAAGATAAGGTGCCGCTATGGGACTTTGATGTCGATCAACCGGGATTTGTACCAAACTGGGATTATCGAAAAGCAGATTTTGGAACTATACCAAGGGATGCATCGTCGGCAGCTGTTACTGCTTCGGCACTGCTGGAGTTGGTTGACTATATGGAACCTGGGCAACAGCGGGGATATTTGGATCTGGCTGAAAAGATCTTGCGATCATTGGGATCGTCGAAATATTCAAGTGAAGTTGGAGGAAATGGTCTGTTTATCTTAAAACATAGTGTGGGCAGTATCCCACATAAAGGTGAGATTGATGTGCCTTTAGTGTATGCAGACTATTATTATTTAGAAGCCTTGACGCGTTGGAACAAGCGAAAACATCGGCTTGCGCTGCTGATGAAAGAATGGCAGGAGATGAATAGCCAGAAGGCACAGGCACTCAAAGATTTTCAGCAACAAAAGTTTGGCTTATTTATTCATTGGGGACTGTATGCAATCCCTGCCGGTATATGGAACGGTCAGAAAATAGAAGATTTAGGAAGTCCTAGTGTCGCCGAATGGATTCAATTGGTCGCAAAAATTCCACGATCCAACTATGCCAATTTAGCAAACCAATTTTCGCCGCAATCTTTTGATGCCGATAATATTGTTAAAATGGCCAAGGATGCAGGGATGAAATATCTTGTTGTGACGAGTAAACATCACGATGGATTTGCGCTATATGGTTCTACGGTTAGTTCTTTCAATAGCATACGGGCTACGCCCTTTAAACGCGATATCATTCAGGAACTTTATGATGCTTGTCTTCGGCATCAACTCGATTTTGGCGTCTATTATTCACACAATATCGATTGGAGGGATGGTAGCGACGCACAATATGCGGTAACAAAGGCACAGCACGATCTTGTCCATACTAAAACCGATGCTTTTGGTGCCAACCTTTGGGATCCCAGTAAAAATTCTTTTGCTTCGTATCTCAACGAAAAAGCAATTCCCCAGGTAGAGGAAATTTTGATGCGGTTCAAACAGCTGAAATATATCTGGTTTGATATGCCGGGATTAATGACTGCAGAACAGAGCTTTAGGTTCTATAAAACCGTGTATGATTGCAATCCACATGTTATTGTCTCCGAAAGGATTGGCAATGGAATGGGCGATTATGCCATTCCTGGAGATAATCGAATTCCAGATCCTTCGGAACATTTTAATCAACCATGGGAAGCTATCGGGACTTTCAATCATTCCTGGGGCTATAAATCCTACGACCATGATTGGAAAAATGTAGACGAATTACGTTATTGGCTTTTGGAAATTGTCAGTAAAGGGGGCAATTATATGCTCAATATTGGACCCGATGCACAGGGGAATATAGCTGCGCCGGTAAAAAATAATCTTGCTATATTAGGGAAATGGTTGCGACTCAATGGTGAAGCGATTTATGGGACATCCCCATGGACCACCGCACATGAGGGACCTACAGCTATTCGGATAACGGATACTGAGCAACGGGAGAGGGAAGGATTTAGGGCATCTTTTACGGCTTCGGATTTTTGGTTTACCCAAAAGAATGATTTCATATACGCCGTGGCACTCGTGGTGCCGAAGAATAGGGTTGTCAATATACACGCCCTGAGCCAAAATAAAACTAAAGTGAAATCAGTGGAAATCTTAGGGGTCGGTCCAATCCATTTCCAGCAAGATGACCAGGGGTTGCAGTTGAAATTACCCAAGAAGATGCAAAATAGCGGTCTAGGGTATGCACTCAAAATAAAACTAGGCTAATTCGAATATTGGCTGTATCAATTATAACGATGCTGAATCTATTATTAACTACAAAAAAAATGCGCGTTTTGTCGCTACTCTTCTGCTTAAGTTTATGGTATGTGCAAGCTGTTGGCCAAAAACATGTCAATCAGTTTCCTTGGAACGAAGGACAGAAAATTCTTTTTTTAGGAAATAGCATTACCTATGCCGGGCAATATGTAGCCATGACTGAAAGTTTATTTTTGACGAGCCATCCAAAAAATAAACTGCAGTTTATTAATTCCGGGCTGCCGAGCGAAACTGTATCGGGACTCAGCGAACCGAATCATGCGGAGGGAAAATTTCCAAGACCTTGTCTGTTTGATCGTTTGGACAATGTGCTCAATAAAATCAATCCTGAGGTTGTTTTTGTCTGTTACGGTATGAATGATGGAATCTATCTGCCTTTTGATTCTACCCGCTTTGAAGCCTACAAAAATGGCATTATGCGTCTACAAAAACGACTTGCAGATCAGGGCGTCAAACGTATCATATGGATGACCCCACCTGTGCAAGATGATTTGCAGCTTCGGCTCATTGGATATAATAAAGTATTGGACCGCTATGCGAAATGGTTGATTGCTTATGCGAAAGAACACTACTGGGAAGTGATCGATTTACATTTTCCGATGCGCGAGTATTTGGAGACCGGTATCAAGAAAGATCCTCAATTTAGGCTAGCGGCAGATGGTGTTCATCCTGGCGAGTTGGGCCACTGGCTCATGGCAAGGGAAATTGTAAAGCATCTGATTCCGGATTTTTCCATTGAAAATACCTGGGAAGACAATTTGCGCGATAAACCAAAACTTCGCCAGTTATATGCACTTGTTTTGAAAAGGCAGACGATCATGAAAGACGCATGGCTGACGTATACAGGACATAAACGCCCCGGATTAGCGAAGGGCGTTCCACTGGACGATGCGCTGAAGATGTATGATGCTATGCAGGAGGAAATAAACAACTTAGGTTTCTGATAACCTGTGTTTAATGATGATTACCAATGAACTTTTATGTATAAAACTATATTACGATGAAAATCAATTTTTTAAAATGGAAATGCGCAGCAACAGTGGGAATGTTGCTATGCATGACCGATGTTGCTTTTTCACAGACCAAGTCGCTACCCTATGAAGGAGTGGCTGGCTGGCAGGAGACGCAAGATAAACGGATGGAATGGTTTAAGGAAGCCCGCTTTGGACTCTTTATTCACTGGGGACTTTACAGTGCTGCCGGAGGTTCTTTTGAGGGAAAGCAATATCCACAGCATTATGCCGAATGGATTCAGACCTGGGGAAAGATTCCAAGCCGGAAATACGCGGAGGTTTTGAAACCAAAATTTACATTACGTTCTTTCGATCCGAAGTCTTGGGCCCTGCTTGCAAAAAAAACTGGAATGAAGTACATGGTGCTGACCTCTCGACATCACGAAGGTTTTAGCCTATTCAATAGTCAGCAATCTTACGCACTGAAAAATGAAGTAACGGGCACGGCGAATTTATCCCCAAAAGGAAGAGATTTGTATGCGGAGATTATGAGTGCTTTTCGTCAGGAAGGCATGAAAGTGGGCGCCTATTATTCACTGCTCGATTGGCAACATCCCGATTCTTATGAAGCCTTTCAGTTAAACCCGAATACAGCTAATCACAAGTCCGATCATGAGCGGTATAAAGCTTATTTATATGGACAGATTAAGGAACTGGCGCAGAACTACGGACAGCTGGATATGTTATGGCCGGACTTTAGCAGCAAGCAACATGAGGGCGAAGCCTGGGGGACCAAACATATTTTGACAGATCTGATCAAGTGGCAACCTGATATCATTATCAACAATCGATTTTGGAATGGGCTCGAAAATAAGAATGGCGATATCGGAACTCCCGAGAAATATATTCCACCGACAGGTCTACCTGGGATGTATTGGGAGGTGAGCCATACCATGAATGAGAGCTATGGATACAGTGCCCATGATCAAAATTGGAAAAGCTTCCCTAAGATCATGCAGTTGTTTGTGGAAACGGTAAGTAAAGGTGGCAATTTTCTATTAAATGTAGGACCGGATGGCGATGGAGCGATCCCCGAACCTGCAATACGTATTATGGAACAGATCGGCGATTGGATGAAGACCAATAGCGAAGCCATATATGGAACGACGGCCAGCCCTTTTCAGGCTTTGGACTGGGGCTATTGTACCCAAAAGAACGGTAAATTATACCTGCACATCTTTGACCGTCCTGCCAGTGGAAAAATAGATCTTCCGATCAAAAACAAGGTCACTGCTGTTTATGCTTTGGCTTCACCCAAAACGAAATTAAAACCTGGTTTGGAAAATGGGAAGCCTGTAATTTCTGTCGATATCTTCGATAAAAGCAAAGGTCCGAAAGTTATTGTTGTTGAAATACAGGGAAAGCCAATTGTCGAGGAAAGCCTAACACAGACACAGGCAGATGGGCGCATCGTGATGAACGCAAATAATGCAAAATTGCAGGAGGGAAAGGGGCTGAAAATTATTGGCGCACATACCCATGACCCCAATCGCCCGAATGCCATTGGTCAATGGAAGGATCTTGCGGATAAAACATTTTGGGATATTAAAATTCAGAAACCGGGTAAATATCGTGTACTTATCAATTATTTGCCTAATCCTAAACATCAAGGCAAAATTTTGCTCACGACTCTTGGACAAAAGATTTCTTTCGCTTTTATAAATGAAAATGGAACTGCATTTAAGGAAGCGGTCATGGGAACAATAGAAGTATCACAGCAAGTGATCGGAGAGCCAAGTACAAAAGTGCTGCTACAGGCTACAGCGATTGATGGCGAAGCTTTGCCGGAGATAGCGTCGATTACGCTTGTTCCGGTTCAAGAATAGTTTATCAGGTAAAATAGCATGAAATAATGAATAGATTAACCAATTGCCGTCGATTGCGCGTAGGTACTGCAAAGTCGAGCATAAATTAAATCATAATAATTCAGATGAAAAGAAGAGAATTTATTGCAAAAGGAATTGTATCATCCTTGGCATTTACAATCGTCCCCCGTGCTGTATTGGGCGGAAATGGATTTCTGGCACCAAGTGACCGCATTAATCTCGGGTTTATTGGTGTTGGGAAACAATCCTACACCTTAATGAATGGCCTCAATCGCTGTAAGGAAATAGCAAGTTTGGCCGCATGTGATGTAGACAGTAGAAAATTGGCTGCATTTGTTGCTGCGACAGCAAAAAAGCAGACGGAATTGTCAAAAGCACAGACCGATATCAAATCTTATCACCATTATCGCGAACTATTGGAAAGGAAGGATATTGATGCGGTCGTGATTGCTACCCCAGATCATTGGCATGCGCAAGTTGCTGTTGATGCGGCTAAAGCAGGCAAAGATATCTATTGTGAGAAACCACTTGCACTGACAATTGCCGAAGGGCGAGCAATGGTGGATGCGACACGAAAATACAAACGTGTGTTTCAGACAGGGAGTATGCAGCGTTCTTCCTATAATTTTAGGCAGGCTGCAGAATTGGTCCTCAATGGTTATATCGGTAAGATCAAGGAGATCAACGTGTCCGTTGGTGAACCGGTCAAACAATGTGATCTTCCTTCCATGCCTGCACCGGATTATCTGGATTGGGACATGTGGGTTGGTCCATCGCCTTACCGTGGCTACAATCCGATTTTAAGTCCACCTATCGAAGACGATAAATGGGCTTGGTGGCGCGGTTACCGGGACTTCGGTGGTGGTTATATTACGGATTGGGGAGCACATATGTTTGACATTGTCCAATGGGCACTGGGCATGGATGAATCTGGTCCAGTAGAATTCAACCCGCCTAAAGCCGCAAATAGCAATAGTGGGCTCTCCTTTAGCTATGCCAATGGTGTTCGGGTGAACCATAAGCAATGGGGCGTGCATAATGCGATTCAATTTATCGGTGAAAAAGGTAAGATTGAAGTAAGTCGGGAATTTATCCGTTCAAACCCGGAAAATTTAGCCAATCTTAAATTGACATCTGCAGATCGTCGCCTGTATTATAGTGAAAACCACTATCAGGATTGGGTTGACGCCATAAAAAAGAGAAGTAAACCAATTTGCGATGTAGAGGTAGGCCATCGGACGAGCTCTGTATGCAATGCGGTTAATATCGCGTATGAACTTCAGAAAGATTTAAAATGGAATCCACAGAAAGAACAGTTTGACAATGAATACGCCAATCTCTTGCGCAGTCGTCCTTATCGCGCGGAATGGGATTTTAGGAAATTTTAGTCTTTAGGACTAGTTTTCGATACAGTCCTGACAAGATCTTTTTGTCAGGACTGTATGTTTATTGATCAGTTGTTCTATAACTAGGTAGACCTGTATTTGTCTAGCTGATCCCACATTCACTTTCTTGTCGTGTGGAAAAGAAACGCATGACTAGCTGATCAATAACAAGGAGAACAAAAAGAAAATTTGCTATTCTGGAGAGATAATTGCTTTATTTGTATCCAACAATTATTACATACGAACAGCAAAGGGAATCTTGATATGTCGCAATTAACAATAGTAGATTTGGCCAAAAAATTAGGCTTGTCAAAATCGACCGTTTCCCGTGCATTTCGGGATAATGTGGATATTAATCCCGCTACCAAGGCTCGGATTTTGGCTATGGCCGAAGAAATTGGTTTTTCTCCCAATGTCTATGCAAGTAGTCTGAAAGCAAATAAAAGCTTGACCATTGCGATTATTATACCCGAATTTGGCAATAAGTTTTTCTCCCAGGCGATCAAAGGTATTGAAGCTGTGGCACGCTCAAAGGGCTACCATACGTTGATCTACGTGACCGATCATCAGGTACAAAACGAAGCTTCCATCGTGCGATCGCTGGCCAACGGGCGTGTGGACGGTGTGATTATTTCGGCTTCCGGTGAAGGAAAAGACCATACCCATTTGCAACTTTTAGCAGAACGGGGCATTCCAGTTATGTTTTTTGACCGTGCATATGACGACTGGCAGGGTGGGTATGTCACGGGTAATGACTTTGATTCGGCTTATCTGGCAACAAAACATTTGATCGATAATGCTTGTAAGCGCATTGCTTATCTGGCGATTAACCCAAATATATCTATCGGAAAGGTGCGTAAAGACGGCTACGAAAAAGCGCTAAAAGAAGCTGGGATACCCATTAGGCCGGAACTGATTTTGGATACAGTCAACGACGCCGAACAAAATATGCTTGATATTGCTGCTTTAATCGAAAAAGAAAAACCTGATGCCATATTTGCCTCGGTAGAGCGTCTGGCCATTTCGAGCATACGTGTTGCCAAGCAGCTTGCTATCCGAATTCCTGAAGATCTCAAAATCATTTGTTTCTCCTGTTTGGATATCGCAGATCTGATCGATCCGGCACTCAGTGTCGTGAAGCAACCAGCCTATGAAATGGGCGAATTGGTAACAAAATACCTGTTGGATAAGATGGATGATCCGGATAACAATAAGTTTGCTAATTCGGTTTATCTTGATTCTCAGCTTATTTTTCAAAAATCTAGCCTCAAATAAGTAAAAAAATATTTGGTTTTTGTCGAGCCATTATTTAGCTTTGGTTACTTTCGGGAACATTCCCGAAAGTATTTAAATAATCAATTTGTATAAAATTATTGGATAGGGAAAACTGAAAAATCGCAGCAGGCGATTTCTTTTTACCTTGATTTCGGGAACGTTCCCAATATCAGATTCCAACCAAAGCTAATTATCGATGGGGAAGCATATCTCTCGTTTAATAGGGTACATCTGGGTGATTGTCCTATTATCATCATGTGCGAATAAGAAAGATATCGTGGATACGGAGCAACCGCCCGTTACTGAGCTGCAGGCAAGTGGTCTGGTAAATCTTTCTGCTCCATTTATCTATTGGGATAAGGAAATTACCTTGCAATTTGATTTTTCAAAAGGGAATGCTGCACTTAAAGGCAGTTCTGCTGATCTTTACCTGCATACTGGATTGGTACCGAAAACTGGTGGAAGTTGGCAGCATGTCGTGACAGATTGGTCAAAGAATGAAAATGCCTATAAGTTAAAGCTTGTTTCAACAGGTCTGTATACATTTACATTCACGCCATCAAAATTCTTTAACCTGAGTAATGGGGATGAATTTGGTCAGATGGCTCTTTTAGTGCGCAACGGGGATGGATCGCTGGTCCAACGCAATCGAAATAATTCAGATTTGTTCCTGCCGCTTGTTGCGAATAATGGGCAAGCAATTCGCTTTGTATCCCCTGTTATGCAACCCACCAACCCTATAACAGCCGAAGATAAGTATGTGGTTGGTCAGGCCCTAAAGCTGGAAGTTAAGGGAAGCCAGTCGGGAAAGATCAGTATCTGGGACAATGGTTTATTGCTAACGGAGGCCGCAAATGCGGTATCTTTAGAAAAATCGGTCAGCTTACAAAGCAGTGGGCTGCATGAGCTTGAAGCTCGTCTCGAATCTGGAGGAAAGGTATATTCCAGTAAAGCGCAGCTATTTGTCGAATCGAAACCTACAATTGCTGCACTCCCGACAGGCATCAATCCGAATGGAACAACAATAAACAGGGAAAAAGGCGAAGTAAGCTTTGCGCTGACTGCTCCCTTCAAAAACAGTGTCTATCTTCTGGGCGATTTCAATGGCTATAAAGCATTGCCAGCTTATGCAATGAGCCAGACACCGGATGGAAAAACCTGGTGGGTCACCGTATCGCTGTTGGATTTCTCTAAAAAATATACGTATCAGTTTTTGGTGGACGGGCAATTGCATATCGCCGACCCTTATGCTGAACTGATCCTCGATCCACAAAATGATGCGGTACTCGGGCTGACTGCTGAGGCTGTGCCCGCTTATCCTGCTGCTGCACAGGGTGTAGTCGGGGTATTGGATCTCCCAGCCAAGGCTTATTCATGGAAAACAACCTCATTTACAAAACCCGCACAAGGTGATCTGGTCATTTATGAACTCTTAGTCCGTGATTTTGTCAAGCAGCATCAGTATACCACGTTAACAGATTCTTTGCCCTATTTAAAAAGGCTGGGAGTTAATGCGGTCGAGCTAATGCCTATACAAGAATCGGAGGGGAATTCGACCTGGGGATATAATCCTTCTTTTCATCGCGCACTGGATAAATATTATGGCTTGAAAAATGACTTGAAGGCCTATGTTGATGCTTGCCACGAAAATGGTATTGCAGTTATTTTGGACGTTGTTTTTAATCACGCATTTGGTCAGTCGCCGCTTGTGCAGCTTTATAATGAACAGGGTAATGTTGCTAGTAACAGCCTTTGGTTCAACACGGTTGCCAAGCATCCATTTAATGTTGGATTCGACTTTAATCATGAAAGTAGCTATACGCAGACTTTTGTTAAAGATGTGTTGACCTATTGGATGCGGGAATACAAAATTGATGGCTTCCGATTTGACCTATCTAAAGGTTTTACGCAGAAAAATTCAGGTATTTCGGAAAATGATCTTAGTGCATGGAATGCTTATGATGCTTCCCGTGTGGCAATTTTAAAACAATACCAACAGCATATTCACAGCATAGATCCTTCCTGTTATATCATTCTGGAACATCTTGGCGGTGATCAGGAGGAAGCCGAACTTGCTCGATCGGGGATGTTACTATGGAACAATATGAATGCGGTCTTCAATGAGGCGGCGATGGGGTGGAATGCCAATAATGGATCGGATCTAGGACGATTATTTGCTTCAAATCATGGCATGACGCAGCCTTCTTTTGTGTCCTATATGGAAAGCCACGACGAGCAGCGGCTGCTATTCAAATGCCTGAATTACGGGAATTCATCTGGTAACTATAACATCAAAAATCTGAGCACCGCCTTGAAACGCATGGAACAGGCTGCTGTATTTTTATTGGCTTCGCCAGGACCAAAGATGATTTGGCAATTTGGTGAATATGGTTATGATGTGTCTATAGACGACAATGGAAGGACAGGGGAAAAACCGCTTTTATGGACTTATCTGCAGCAAAACGATCGCAAAAGACTCTTTGATACGTATGCTAAACTCACCCGTTTCAAAACCAAAAATAGCATTTTTCAAGACGGGAAAATTGTTGCCTCCGCAATGAAAGAAGCGATTAAATATTTTGTGCTGGAAAAAGATGGACAACAAGTAGGGGTACTTGGAAATTTCGGTGTAGAAAGTACGGAATTAACCTTGCCACAGGCATTCCAGGGGATTTGGGTGGATAATTTTACGGGGAATGAGCTCAACTGGTCCAATCAGTCGAAATTGAGCCTTTTGCCGGGACAATACCAATTGATAAGCAAAACAAAACTAAATAAATAAACAGTTATTTTATGAACAAACAGCTACTACGTCCATTTTGGGCCCTGAACATGCTACTCGGTGTAAGTGCTTCGGCATTTGCCCAACAGGCGACGCTTCAGGGGCGGGTAATGGACCAGAATGGAAGTTCTTTGGTGGGTGCTACACTGCGCTTCGAGGAGCTTCAAAAATCACTGTCTACCAAAGCGAATGGGGATTTTAGCCTGGATAGACTACAAACGGGGAAATTACGGCTGAAAGTAAGTATGGTCGGATACGCTAGCTTGGATACGTTAATCCAAGTGAAAGATGGCCTTAATCCGTTAAATCTATACCTCAAATCCAATACAAGTGCTTTGGAGGAGGTTGTTGTGATCGGTTATGGTACGCAAAAGAAAAGTGATCTTACTGGATCGATCAGTACAGTGAGTTCTAAGGATTTTCAAAAAGGACAGATCTCTTCACCCGAGCAGCTCATTATGGGTAAAGTTCCTGGTGTACAGATCACAACGAGTGGTGGGCAGCCCGGAGCGGGAAGTACAATTCGTATCCGTACAGGGGCTTCGTTAAATGCCAGCAATGATCCGCTTATTGTTGTTGATGGAATTCCTTTGGCAGGTGGATCGGTATCGGGGGTCGCAAATCCATTGAGTTTGATTAACCCAAATGATATTGAAACATTCACCATCTTGAAAGATGCCAACGCAACGGCAATTTACGGTTCGCGCGCATCGAATGGTGTCATCTTAATCACGACGAAAAAAGGCAGTCGCTCGGGAACACAGATTAACTTCTCTACACAAAACTCATTGGCGACGGTAGCGAATAAAGTTAAGTTGCTCAATGCAGACCAAATCCGCGATTACGTCAATACCAATGGTAGTGATGCGATGAAAAAGCTGCTAGGAACAGCAAATACCGATTGGCAGGACGTGATCTATGGCAATGCATTTACAACGGACAATAATGTTAACATTGCTTCCAAAGCCGGAAATATGCCTTACCGCATTTCTGCAGGTTATATGAATCAGGATGGAGTGCTGAAAAATGACAACTTAAAACGGACCACTGCTGCATTGGCCCTGACTCCGAAATTTCTGGACAATCACCTTTCGCTGGATGTAAATGTGCGCGGTACCTGGTCGAAATCAAAATTTGCAACACAAGATGCGATCGGAACAGCCATTCAATTCGATCCGACACAACCGGTCTTTGTCGAGGATAAAAATAGTTTTGGCGGGTATTATGAGTGGATTCAAGGGGGTAAACCCAATCCGAATGCACCACGAAATCCTTTAGCCTTGTTGGATCTACGCAAAGATAATGGCGATGTATTCAAAAGTATTGGAAACGCTAAGGTGGATTATAGTTTTCATTTTCTGCCGGAACTGCATGCCAACCTAAATGTAGGATACGATCTGGCCCGTTCAAAAGGGAATACGTTCACCCCAGCGATAGCTGCTCGCAACTTCAATGAGGGCGGTGAAAGAACACAGTATAAAACCGACATCAATAACAAAACCCTTGAGTTTTACCTCAAGTATGATAAGGAATTACCAGCAATCAAAAGTAATATAGATGCGACGTTAGGTTATGGTTATTATAAAAATAGCAGCAAAGTTTACAACTTTAATCGTACCAATGCCGAAGGGGATAAAATACTCAATGAACCAACCAGAGCTTTTGATAAACCTGAAAATTTGCTGATCTCCTATTATGGACGTTTAATCTACACCTACGACAATCGCTATGTGGTGTCAGGAACATTACGGGCAGATGGTTCTTCCCGGTTTAGCCCGGATAATCGCTGGGGATATTTTCCTTCCGTCGGTTTTACTTGGCGAGCAAAAAATGAAGGATTTTTAAAAGAAATTGCTTCAGTATCCGAATTGAAACTCCGTTTAAGTTATGGAAAAACCGGGCAGCAGGATGGTATCGCCAATTATTCTTATTTACCTAATTATACCATTAGTGGGAATGAGTCTATGTACCGTTTTGGTGATGAGTATTATTATTTAAATTCTCCTGTAGCCTATGATAAGGACATACGCTGGGAAAATACCACAACCTACAATGCCGGCGTTGATTTTGGTTTCAACAACAACCGCATTTATGGTAGTGTGGATTATTATTCGAAAAAGACCAAAGACCTGCTCAGTACGATTCCTGTTGCCGTAGGTTCGAACTTTAGCAATTTCCTATTGACTAACGTCGGTAATATGGAAAACCAGGGTTTAGAGTTTAACTTACATTTTATTCCTGTAAAAACAGATAATTCGACCTTGGATATAGGTTTTAACCTGACTTATAATAAAAGTAAAGTAACCAATCTGACACAGAGCGATGATCCAAACTTTATTGTAGAGACTGGGGGAATCCGTGGTGGTACAGGCGGAAATATTCAGGCACATAAGGTTAATTTCATGCCGAATAGTTTCAATGTATTTCAGCAAGTGTACGATAATGAGGGACACCCGGTTGAAGGTGTCTATGTTGATCGCAATGGCGATGGGGTCATCAGCGATAACGATCGTTACCTGTATAAATCGCCTTTACCAAAATATCTTTTAGGTTTTACGGCTGCTTATAGCTACAAAAAATGGTCGGCAACCACTGTCTTACGCGCGAATCTAGATAATTACGTATACGACAATGTTTCCTCTAACCTGGGCAGCGGCGCGAATGTCAATGATCAGGCAGTTTTGGTCATCAATAATGCACCCGTAGATTTTTTAAATACGAATTTTCTTTTGAAACAGCTGCAAAGTGACTACTACATCAAGAACGCTTCATTCTTGAAGATGGATAATGTCAACCTGAGTTATAACCTCGGAAAATTTATCCGTAACAGTAAGGCTTCCATGTCGATTTCTGCAACCGTACAAAATGTATTTACCATCACCAAGTATAAAGGTGTTGATCCAGAGATTTCCAATGGTCTGGATGACCGTTTTTATCCCAGACCACGTACCTATGTATTAGGTGTGAATGTGAATTTTTAAACGAAATAACGATGAAAAGATTAAATAAATATATAGGAGTCTGCTTGTTGGCCATGGCCTTGAGTAGCTGCCATAAGGATTTGGATTTAAAACCTACCAATGATGTGACTGCTGATGTAGCTTACCAAGATTTTAAGGGCTATACATCGTCTTTTGCAAGGTTATATGGCTCATTGACTTTAACGAGTACTTCAGGACCGAACAATTCCGATTTGGGAGGTTTGGATGCAGGTACTTCTGATTTTTTACGTCTGTTTTGGAATGCACAGGAACTCACCACAGATGAGGCAGCATGTGCATGGCTTAATGACCCGGGAATCAGCGGGCTGGATTACCTCAATTTTGACGATAGCAATCCTATGCTTCGAGGGCTTTATACCCGATGTGTCTATAGTGCTACGCTCGTTAATGAATTTCTACGGGAAAGTACGGATGCTAAATTAGCCGAGCGCGGTATTTCAGATGCAGATAAAACAGAAATAGCCTATTATCGTGCCGAAGCTAGATTCTTGCGTGCTTACAACTATTGGGTCCTGCTTGATTTGTTTGGAAACCCACCGTTTGTAACGGAAGAAACTGCTGTCGGTAAGGTGTCGCCTCCACAGATCAAAAGGCCCGAGCTTTTTGCCTATGTGGAGAAAGAACTTTTGGCTGTGGCGGATCAGTTGAAAGGTCCAAAACAGAACGTATATGGACGCGTGGATCAAGTGGCTGCATGGGGTTTGTTGGCTCGATTATATCTCAACGCCGAAGTTTACTTAGGTGCTGGCAATAAGAAATATACCGAAGCCATTACGTATTCGGAAAAAGTATTGAATTCGGGCTATAATCTTGGTACCAATTACCGGGAGCTTTTTTATGCAGACAATAATGTAAACAACCCAGAATTTATTTTCTACCTCCCTTACGATGGAACCAAAACACAAAGCAAGGGTGGTACAACTTACCTGATCAATGCGGCGATAGATGCAACAATGGATCCAACATCTTTCGGTGTACCTGGAGGAGGTTGGGCAGGAAATAGAACCCGCGACAATATTGCAACAATTTTTGGAGACTATTCTGGAGCAACAGATAAGCGGGCGATGTTTCATTTAAATACAAGTGTTAAAATTGAGGATATCGCTGTTTACAAGCAGGGACTGGCAGTTACCAAATTCCGCAACGTGAACAAAGACGGAAAGACTGCCCCTCCGGCAGCAGAAGGTTTCGTGTCTTCCGTAGACTTTCCGTTGATTCGTTTGGCAGAAATGAATTTGATTTATGCTGAAGCTACCTTGCGGGGCGGTTCTGGCGGTACTCTCGCGAAGGCGTTAGACTACGTCAACAAGTTGCGTGTACGTGCCTATGGCAACAATAGCGGAAACTTAACAAATCTTTCTTTGGATAATATTCTCAATGAGCGCGTGAAAGAACTATACTGGGAGGGATTTAGACGTTCGGATCTAATCCGTTATGGCAAATTTACCGGCGATAATTACCTCTGGCCTTTTAAAGGCGGTGTACTTGCTGGTCAGGCAGTTGCAGGGTATAGAACGCTGTTTCCGCTTCCTGCTTCGGATATTATTGCGAATTCTAATCTTGTACAAAATCCAGGCTATAATTAATCACAGTAGAAAAACAGAACTTATTAAACAGATGAAAATACTACACTATATTGGAATGATCCTGACCTTGTTCGTGGTCTTCCAGAGCTGTAAAAAAGATGAAACTCAGGCGCGTCTGTCTACTGAGGATGCGGTAAAAGCAGCTGTATTAACCCTAGATAAAACCAATCTGACGTTATCAAAAGAGACCGCAAGTGATACGGTGCTGCACCTTTCATTGGTGCCAGCAGATTTTGGATTTCAGGCAGCGGTAACCAATGTGCTCCAGTTTGGGCTCAAAGGGGACAATTTTAAAATAGTAAAGGAAGTGGTCGTTCCAAGCGGACGTACGGCGATAGGCTTTACGGGCTATGAATTGAACGGTTACCTCCTTGCGCTGGGTGTCCCAACAGGCGAGGCATCTGAGTTTGACATTCGCCTAAAGTCGAGTATCAATGCAAAAATTGCGGCCGTATTTTCGGTCCTGTCAGGTCTTAAAGCAAGTCCTTATGCGTCGACGAGCTATTTGTATGTTCCGGGAGCTTATCAGGGATGGGATCCGGCAACAGCTGAATCTATGGTCTCTCCAACAAGTAATGGTATCTATACGGGCATTATCTTCTTTCCGGAAGCTAATTCAGAATTTAAGATTACGACCGAACGTAACTGGGCAAATTCTTATGGACAAACTGCCGATGGTAAACTCGCTTTCAACGGCGGCGGAAATATAAAAGCACCACGTGCAGGTAATCTAGAAATCGAGGTCAACACAACTGCGAACACCATTTCATTTAAAGATCACAATTGGGGCATTATTGGCAGTGCCACACCGAAGGGCTGGGATGCCGATACGGATATGAAATTTGATAATACCAATCAGGTATGGAAGCTGACCGTTAGTTTGACAGCGGGGGAAATCAAATTCCGTAAAAATCACGATTGGGGAACCAATTTTGGAGGTGCTAATGGAAGTTTGTTGGCCGGTGGTGCCAACATCGCTGTAGCAAATGCAGGGAAGTATGATATTGTCTTGGATCTCAATGCAAATACCTATACACTGACAAAGAAATAAGAACGGAAGATGTTAAAAAGAAATAGAAAGATTACCACAGTATTCGTGGCACTAACTGTGCTTGGATGGAGCCCCTTGATGGGGCAATCCATTCAGCGCGTAGAACCATTAAACTGGTGGGTAGGAATGGAAAACCCGACCTTGCAGCTCGTCGTCTATGGACCTCAGATTGGAAAAAGCGAGGTACAGGTAGAGGATAAAGGAATCGAACTCGTCAAAGTCAATCGTGTAGAAAATCCCAACTATCTGTTTTTGGATGTAAAGGTTGCAGCTTCGGCCAAACCGGGCTGGTCAACATTTACTTTTAGTCAGGGAAAGAAAAAACTAACTTACCGCTATGAGCTAAAACAAAGAGACCAAAAAATAAAAGCACAAGGAGTGAACAGTGCAGATCTGATTTATCTCATTATGCCGGACCGTTTTGCCAATGGAAATAAGGCAAATGATCAAGTAAAAGGCATGCTAGATATGAGCTTAAACCGCGATTCCATGTACCTGCGTCACGGCGGCGATTTGGAAGGTATTATTGGGAAGCTGGATTATTTACAAGATCTTGGTGTGACATCGTTGTGGTTGACCCCTGTATTGACCAACGACATGCCACAGGCTTCCTATCATGGTTATGCCAACACCGAAACCTATCATATCGACCCTCGCTTTGGCAGTAACGATGCTTACGTACAATTGGGGGAACAGCTGCACAAGCGCCAGATGAAATTGATTTTTGACGTGGTGCCCAATCATATCGGCAGCTATCATTGGACAGTGAAAGATAAGCCGATGTCAGATTGGCTCAATGAATGGCCTACATATACCCAGACCTCCTATAAAGATCAGACCGTTTTTGACCCGTATGCGTCGGCAGATGATAAGAAGAAAATGGTCAAAGGTTGGTTTGTGCCCACAATGCCGGATATGAATGAACAAAACCCTTATGTTCAAAACTACCTGACCCAAAGTCATATCTGGTGGATAGAAACAGCTGCGATAGATGGATTCAGGATTGATACCTATCCCTATAATGACCTTGATTTTATGGCAAAATGGACCGATCGCATTCAGCAGGAGTATCCAAAGTTCACCTTTTTCGGTGAGACATGGGTACACGGTGTTGCCAATCAGGCTTACTTTCTAGGCGGTAAACGGGTTGGTCAAGACGTAGATTCCAAGCTGATGGGTGTAACGGACTTTCAGCTCAATTATGCCATAGGCGACGCGCTCAACCAAAAGACGGAATGGACTGCCGGAGCCAATAAATTATATTCAACCCTGGCTTCGGACTATCAATATCCGCATCCCGAGCGAAATGTGCTTTTCTTGGATAACCACGATAAAGATCGCTTTTTTTCAGTTGTAGGGGAAAATGTGCAGAAGTATAAATCAGCGATGGCTTGGCTAATGACCACGCGCGGTATTCCCCAGTTATATTATGGCGCTGAAATTCTGATGAAGAATTTCTCGAATCCAGATGGCTTGTTACGGGAAGACTTTCAAGGAGGTTTTGCAGGCGATAAACTCAATAAGTTTACTGCGGGTGGAAGAACTAAGGCTGAGCAGGATATGTGGATTTTTGTTCAGACACTAGCCAATTATCGTAAACAGCACGCTGTATTGCAGACGGGAAAAACGATGCAGTATGTGCCTGAGGATGGTATCTATGTCTATTTCCGCTACAACGAGCAGCAGACAGTCATGGTGGTTATGAATTGCAATGAGGTAGCCAAAGAGCTTAAGCTCGACCGTTTTAGAGAACGAAATAACCAGGTAAAGTCCTATTTCGATATTATCCGAAAACAAGAGACTATTTCAGCCGACAATATCCTAAAGCTTGACGCGTATGAGACCAAGGTCCTGGAGTTGAAGTTCTAAAATAAATTAAATTTCTATAGCATTCATTTTTCAATGATTAATTATAATACTGTAAAAGCCGTCATATTTGACTTGGACGGTGTGTTGGTGGATACCGCGATTTATCATTTTCAAGCTTGGCGCAGATTGGCAGCGGAGCTGGGCTATTCGTTTTCTATTGTTGACAACGAACAGCTGAAAGGTGTAAGCCGTGTGGAATCCCTGGAGCTGATTTTAGATTGGGCGGGATTGGAAAAATCTGAAGCAGAGAAAGCTGATTTGCTCACCAAAAAGAATCAATGGTATCTGGAGTTGATTGAGCAGCTTAGTCCCGAACACTTGCTGGCAGGTAGTTTGGACTTGTTAAAAAAGCTGCAGGAAAAGGGCATTCAGATAGCACTTGGTTCGGCTAGTAAGAACGCATTGGGCATTCTTGAAAAAACGGGAATTGTAGCCTATTTCGATGCGTTGATTGACGGAAATGTTGTGCAGCTTTCCAAACCCAATCCAGAAGTTTTCTTGAAAGGGGCTGAAGCTTTGGGAATCGCACCGGCATCCTGTCTGGTGTTGGAGGATGCCCAAGCTGGAATAGATGCAGCAAAAGCTGCTCATATGCAAGTAATAGGTGTGGGACAGGCTGAACATCTTCAAGGAGCAGATTTAGTCGTAGCAGATTTAGGGACCTTAGTCGATAAATTTTAAATTTTAGGAGCAATTCCAGTGATGGAAGCAAAGCGTAGATCATATTGGCAAAGAAAACCAGAATGATTGAGGTGGAGTGTCCGTCGCGCATTGAAAAAAATAAGAAGATGAAAACATATATCAAACATAACCCTTGGCAAATTATCGAAGACACGTTTCGTCCCGAGCATAATGAATTTTCGGAAAGTATCTTCGCTATTGGTAATGGTCGGATGGGGCAAAGGGCTAATTTTGAGGAAGAGTTTAGTGGGAAGTCATTACAGGGCTCTTACCTAGCGGGGATCTATTATCCGGACAAAACACGGGTAGGATGGTGGAAAAATGGTTATCCTGAATATTTCGCCAAGGTCATCAATTCCATTGATTGGATAGGGCTACATATTCTTGTCAATGGTCAGCCGCTTGATCTGGCAAAAGTGACTGTTAAGTCCTTTGAACGCCGTCTAGATATGCAAAATGGAATTTTATACCGAAGTTTTATCGCGGAGATGCCTGATGGGGTACAGCTCAAGGTAGAAGCGAGCCGGATGTATCATCTTTTTGCTTCTGAAACGGCGTCATTGCAATACAAGATAGAAGTACTTTCGGGTAGAATAGCCCTGGAGATAAGATCGCATCTAAATGCTCAAGTTGTTAACCGCGATAGCAATTATGACGAACAATTCTGGGAAAGCACAGCGCAGGGTAAGGAGGACGATCACATTTTTGTGGCCGCACGTACCAAGAAGACAGGTTTCGAGGTTTATGCAACGCTGGAAAACAAACTGAACTCTTCTGATGGCAGCGTTGAAATACAGGATACAATTACCAGCGCTGGTTATATGGCGGAGGTTTTTACAACGGATCTCGCCGAATCTCAAATCTGTTGTTTTGAGAAACGCGTTGCTATTGTGACTTCGCAAAATCATGCGGTATCCCAATTAAAAGAAGCTGCTTCGGACAATTTACGCCAGCTAAAAACGCTGAGTTATGAGCAGCTTAAAGAGAAGCAGGCCACAGCCTGGCAGCAGATCTGGGCAGAAAGTGATATCGAAATCAGTGGTGACGTGGCTGCGCAGCAAGCGATAAGGTATAATATTTTTCAGCTTAATCAGACCTATACGGGAGAGGATGAGCGGCTCAATATTGGTCCCAAAGGTTTTACAGGCGAAAAATATGGCGGTGTTACCTATTGGGATACCGAAGCCTATTGCATTCCTTTTTACCTCGCAACGCAATCGCCAAAGATCGCCCGTAATTTATTAATTTATCGTCATCAGCAATTGGACAAGGCGATCGAAAATGCCGCAAAACTCGGCTTTACCAATGGAGCTGCACTCTATCCAATGGTGACGATCAATGGCGAGGAATGCCACAATGAATGGGAAATTACCTTTGAGGAAATTCATCGTAATGGTGCCATTGCATTTGCGATATATAATTATGTCCGTTATACTGGAGATCAGGATTACATCTGGTCCCATGGATTGCAAGTCCTGGTGGCGATAAGCCGATTCTGGGCGCAGCGTGTCAATTGGAGCACAGACCGTCAGCAATATGTGATGCTAGGAGTTACGGGTCCAAACGAGTACGAAAACAATGTAAACAACAACTGGTATACCAATCGTATTGCTTCCTGGTGTTTAGAATATACCTTGCACTGTCTGGAAAAACTGGAGCAGCTGGGTTCTGATAGCTCGGCTTCATTAAAAGGCAAATTGGCAATCCGGACAGAAGAGCTGCAAAAATGGCAACATATTATCGATAAGATGTATTATCCTTTCGATGCGCAGCGCAATGTATTTTTGCAGCAGGATGGTTTCCTCGACAAAGAGTTAATTCCTGTCGCGCAACTTGACCCGGCTCAACGTCCGATTAATCAGCATTGGAGCTGGGATAGGATTCTTCGTTCTTGTTACATCAAACAGGCGGATGTATTGCAGGGCTTTTATTTTCTTGAAGAACAGTTTGATGTTGAAACCCTAAGGCGACATTATGAATTCTACGAGCCATTTACGGTACATGAAAGCTCACTTTCGCCTTGTGTACATGCGATATTGGCTGCTAAGCTTGATAAACCTGAGAAAGCTTATGAGTTTTATCTACGGACCGCACGCCTTGACCTGGATGATTATAACAACGATACCGAAGATGGCTTGCACATTACTTCCATGGCCGGTACCTGGATGACCATTGTAGAAGGTTTTGCCGGCATGCGGATTAAGGATGGAAAGCTCTATTTGAACCCGATGTTACCGAAAGAATGGGCGGGATACAAATTCCGTGTTTTATTTCGCGGAGCGACCTTGTCAATTGCTGTACATGCTGATGGTTATACGATCGAAAATATCAGTGATACCGCAGTACAGATTCTGACAGAAACTCAAGCTTTCCTATTGGCTGGACAGAGCAAAAAGCAGGTGTCTCAGGCTAGATAAATCCCTATATTCAGCAGCGAAAAAACCGATATTCTGCTGCTGAAAATAGGAAATAAGTGATAATTAAATTGTATTTTGTCTTAAATTTTGATAGCCTATTATGGGAAAAAAACCTGAATTAAGCATTAGCCAGGTCATCAATATGAGTTTTGGATTTCTAGGGATACAGATGGGATTTGCCTTGCAAAATGGCAACGCTTCCCGTATTCTCCAGACATTTGGTGCTGATGTGGAGCATCTTTCGCTATTTTGGCTTGCGGCTCCAATTACGGGAATGATTGTGCAGCCTATTATAGGACATTATAGTGATCGAACCTGGAATAAATTGGGCCGTCGCCGTCCTTATATTTTGGTGGGTGCTCTGCTGACGACCGTCACCTTATTTTTAATGCCCAATGCGGCATTATTTACAACATTGCTCGCACCACTTTGGATAGGGGCAGGACTATTGATGTTTATGGATGCCTCTATCAATGTGACGATGGAACCATTTCGGGCACTGATCGGCGATAATTTACCAAGCAGTCAACGCAGTCTTGGTTTTTCCGTACAAACTTTTTTAATTGGCATTGGCGCAGTTTTGGGATCATTACTTCCTTTTATTTTGACAAAGTATGTTCATGTAGCGGGGACTTCCGAGGCGGGACAGGTACCGAGCAATGTCATTTACTCGTTTTATTTGGGTGGTTTTGTGTTGCTCCTGACTGTATTGTGGTCTGTATTCAAAACCAAGGAATATACGCCAACTGAACTTCAGTCTTTTTCTGATACAATTGGAATTGAACAGGAAGCGGCGTCAAAATTTGGCTTGCGATCGATCGTCAGCGATATCGGCAAGATGCCTTTGATTATGCGCAAACTAGGCTGGGTACAATTTTTCTCCTGGTTTGCCCTGTTTATGATGTGGGTATATACCACTCCGGCAATTGCAGATTCAGTTTTTTACCTTCGGGAGGGAAATCGACAGGATCTCTATATGGAGGCGGCGAATTGGGTAGGTGTACTTTTTGGTATTTACAACGGAGTTTCGGCCCTTTATGCCCTGTTTATCCCACGGATAGCCAAACGTTTTGGGCGAGGCAAAACTCATGCCTTTGGCCTTTCCATCGGAGGACTCTCCTTAATTTCTTTATTCTTGATCAAAGATGCCAATTTACTAATTCTTCCAATGATTGGTATAGGTATCGCTTGGGGGAGTATTTTAGCAATGCCATATGCAATTTTGAGCGATCATTTGCCAGCGGGTAAAATGGGTGTTTACATGGGACTTTTTAATTTCTTCATTACTTTACCTCAGATTGTCTGTGGCTTTTTCGGTGGCATGATTATAAAGTATTTTTTCCATAGCCAATCTATTTATGGCTTGTTGTTGGCAGGTGTATTTATGCTATTGGCGGCATTCTTTGTCCCTAAAAGTAAAAATTAAGCTGCTTACCGTAGACGTATTCAGAGTCAGCATACGTCTACGGTATTTTTACGCCTGATACCAAGATGGCGGATCGTTTTCCTTATCTAATTATCTTTTTTCGTCTGCATGTCAACTGAGTTTACTAACATTGACTCCTCCATGATTATCTCTTGGGGGACATTTTAGCTGTAGTAGTTTCATGCTGCTAGATACAGTAGCTGACTTCCAGGTTTACTTTACGCCTACTTGCTATTTTCAATAATATAGCTGCTCGGCGACATTCCATAGTGCTTATGGAAGTCTCTTGAAAAATTGGATTGTACTGTGTAACCGACCATGGTTGATATCTGGGTAATATTGTATTCTTTCTGTGTGAGCAGTTCAGCTGCCTTTCTTAATCGTGAAATATTGATCAATTCATTGGGGGTTAAATCCGAGAGTCCCTTGATTTTACGGTAAAGGGTTGGACGACTCATGTTCATCAATTTAGCCAGTTCATCGACGTTGAGGTCTATAGCAGAAATATTCTCGTAAATAACCGTGTTAAGTTGACTTATAAAATCTTTGTCGGGTGCCGAAACGTTTATATCCATTAAGTTGGAGCTGGAAGAATTGGTGAAATAATTTCTGATAATTTTACGGTTCTTGAGAATATTGCGTATTTGCACCATCAAGAACTCAAGTGAAAAAGGTTTTTCGATATAGGCATCAGCACCATTCTTTAATCCTTGAATTTTTGAATCCAGTGCGTTTTTTGCCGTCAGGAAAATCACTGGAATATGGCTATAAAGAATGTCTGTTTTAATACGTTTGCATAAAGCGAGGCCATCCATAATGGGCATCATGATATCCGTCAACACGAGTTGCACGTTCTCTCGATCTAATATTTCAAGTGCCTCAGCACCGTTGCTGGCTCGTAAAATCGTGTAGTTGGTTTTTAATTCTTTGTTGAGGTAGGCCAGTATTTCTTTATTATCTTCAACGAGAAGAATTACTGGTTTTTCTTCATCCTGTTCGTCAGATTTATCACCCAATTCGTTTTCGTCGATATCTTCCTGAAAAGATTTGATATCCAAGGATTGTTCCTGAAAAATGGGAACGGAAAGAAGGAATATATTGCGGTTCTCTTCCAGGTGAACAAGGGATAATGTACCTTGATGCAATTCAACCAAAGAGCGCGATAGCGGAAGACCAATTCCTGTACCCGTATCTTTGTCAGATTCGTTTAATCGATAAAATGGTTCAAATATTTTTTCTCTTTTCTCAAAGGGAATGAGTTCACCATCGTTCTTAAATTCGATATTGAACATAATATCATCGCTATTAAATGGAAGAAGCTTGACAAACACTTCTTCATCGGCATATTTGATTGCGTTGTGAATAAGGTTTGTGAAGATTTTTCTGAGCGCTTCTTCATCCACATAAGCAGCAAGGCTGATGCGTGGAAGGGAGATGTCATAATGCAGCTGTTTATCTTTTGCTAGATAATTTAAATCCTGGAATACTTCGGACAGGAGCGCATTGATATCTGTTTTCGTAAAAATAAGACTCATATTATTGGTTTCTGCTTTTCTAAAATCCAGTAATTGGTTGGTAAGTCGAATTAATCGCGCTGTGTTTTTCTCAATCAGTGCGAGATCTTTAACCGTATCCCGGTCTGTGAATTTATGATTATTTATTATTTTCTCAAGTGGCATTTTGATTAACGTTAGGGGGGTACGAATTTCATGGGCTAGGTTTGTAAAGAACTCCAGCTTGAGGTTGTATATTTCTTGTTCTTTTTTGCGTTCATAGCTATCCATCTTTTGGGCATTGTTGGCCTTTATCATTAAAAAATAATAGCGTAATACAAGTAGCGCAATTGTACCAAAAGTTAGGAAATAAAGAATGTATGCCCAACTCGATAGCCACCAAGGAGGCGAAACAATAATCAGGAGTTTTTTTTCTGTTGGATTCCAGACGCTATTATTGTTGGCACCTCTGAATTTGAACGTGTAAGTGCCCGGTGGAAGTTTGTTGTAATAGATTTTCTGATTGCCGGTAATATCTGTCCAGTCTTTGTCATAGCCTTCCATGATATAACGATAGGGATTGCTCTTTGGGGAAACAAAGCTCAAGGCTGCAATATTGAAACTGATATTGGAATTGTCGTAGGTCAGGTGGATCTCTTTTGATAGCGAGATGGATTGTTTTAGTATGCCATTTTCAGTTACGGGAACGCTGGTATTGTTGATCTGAATACCGCTGATAAATATAGGTGGAATGAAGCTGTTCTTGATCGATTTCGTTGGATTGAAACTGACCATTCCCTTAATGGTGCCAAAATATAAAGTACCGTCGTTATCTTTAAAAGCCGAATTATAATTGAATTGATCGGCGGGAAGTCCGTCTCTCGATGTATAGATGACCCTTCGAGGGACGCCTTCATCCAGTCTGACCAGCCCACCACCGGTTGATATCCATATGCTGTTATTGTCGTCTTCCAATACTTTAAATACTTGATTGGAAGGTAAACCTGATTCGGTTAGGTAGTTGGTGAAATGTCCATCACGACGGTATTTTGACAGCCCACTTTCTGTACAGAACCAGAGGTTTTTTTTGCTGTCCTCAAATAAACCATTGACGTAATTATTGACAAGCGTATTTTGTTTGCCTTGTTCAGAGAGCAAATGATGAATTTTTCCCGAAATGCGATTATATTGATAGACTCCACTGCCATAGGTATTGATCCACAGTATACCAAATTCATCTTCATAAATACCCTGTATCCACGCGGTAATGGGCAGGAGATCAAAACTGTCACTGTTCTTGTTGTAGATATATAATGCGCGGTCTGTTCCTACAAACATGTTGTTGTCTTTGGACCTATAAATGCAAACGGCAAAGCTACTTTGTAAGGGGCCTTTACCGATGTGGTCATAATGCTGTTTTAATTTTCCTGTTCTGACATCGAGTATATCAAGTCCGTGTGTTGTGGAACCGACCCATAGATCATCGCCGAACGTTGCCAAGCCATGAACATTATTATGAGCAATACTTCCTTTTTTTCCATTGGCAATAAAATGCTGAATTTGTTGTGTTTTAGCATCTATTTTGTTTAGGCCACCATCTTCTGTACCTATCCAAAAATTTCCATATTTATCTTTGTTGATTTCGTGTACAATATTACCTGATAAGGCTGATTTTCCAAATCCAGATAAGTACTTTTTGAAATTGTCGAATTGGTTACTATATTGGTTAAAACCACCGAAAAATGTTCCAAACCAGATATTGTCTTCGCGGTCTCTATAGAAATTCAAAACAGCATTATCAGATATGGCAAATGGATTGAGCAGATCTTTTTTGATATGTTGGCTCTGACCTGTGTGAATATCATAGGTATATATTCCAGTCTCTGTTCCGATCCAATACACCGATTCCGTTTGTTGAATAATGCAATTTGCCTGGATGACTGTATTGGGGTATTGTGTTGCAAATAGATTTTTTAAAGTCCCATTTTTAAAATCAAATAAATAGGCTGAATTGATTGTTCCCACCATCAACAGTGAGTCGTTGATGGCGTACACTGTCTTGGTATTTGCCAGTGCTCGCCGATCTATTTTTTTGAGGTCAACTTGGATAAATTTATTCGTTTTGATTTGATACTGCTGTATCGTGCTGTTATTGTCTGTTGTCCACAGTCCAGCTTTCTTACTGCTGGTGATCGCTACTAGGGTATTTTTGTTTTGATCAAATGAGAATATTTCTGTTGTATAGGAATTGTAACGGTAGAGTTTTCCATTGGAAAGCAACCAGATAAAACCAGCGTATTCGTGTATGGCATTTACTTCACCTATTGGTATGCGTTTAAACGGTTTGAAATTCTCTTTAACGGGATCGTAACAATAGGTACCTCGTGTTGTTCCTACCCACATAATACCTTTGCTGTCCGTAAGGATACTTAAAATGGATGAACTCCCAATACTTGTAGAATCTGAAGCATTGTGTCTAAATATCTTAAATTGATTGCCATCGAAACGGTTAAGACCGTTCCTAGTTCCCAGCCATAGAAACCCCTGCATATCCTGTGTAATACATTTTACAGTACTATTGGATAGGCCATCGTGGGTTTGATAATTTTTAAAATAGATCGATTGTGCCTGAACATAAATACATGCAAGCAATATATAAACAAGGAATATGGTGGTTATTCTTTTCAAAACTAATTAAGTTGATTTAAAAATAGTCAATTAAAAGATAAAAAAGATTTTTACTGATACGCTTTGATATAAAATTGAGACGCTGTGATTGGACTTGCTACAAGGATTTGCGCATTTTTATGAAACAATAATAACCAAATATAAACGTATGTTTCATCCTAGAATTATGACAGGAGGGCAATGTGCCCTTGATTTTCAGTTTGTTAGCTTTCTGTATGTATGTGTGAAGCATCACCGTTATGATGCCTTGAAGCAATATTCAATCTTCGAGGATGTTCATATCAAGAACTGTACTATCAAAATTCCCAGGCCTAACGATACTCATTTTAAATAGGAACTGAGTACGGTCAATACCATTAAAAATCACTTAGTATCATTTGTGCATCCCAGATGTACAACATAAAAATCAATTAAACCACCAATCAAAAAGCGTATGAAAAATAAACTACTTGCACAATGCGTAATGACGCTCACCTGTATGCTCGTATCTTTTATTACAGTTGCCCAGACGAAGGTCTTGAAGGGAAAGGTTGTGGATGAGACCCAAAGTCCACTGGCGGGCGCTACGATTAAAGTAAAAGGAGGCACCGCTGCGACAACAACGGACACTGAGGGAGCTTTTACATTTACGATACCCAATGATGCAAAAACATTGGAAGTCTCTTTTATAGGCTATTCATTAAAGGAAGTCCCGATTGTGGGCACCGATATTACTGTATCGCTAGAACCTAGCGCTGGACAAGGCTTGGATGAAGTCGTTGTCATCGGTTACGGTACGGCCCGAAAAAAGGATCTAACAGGATCTATGGTCACTATTGGAGCGAAGAATTTTAACAAAGGGATTATGACAAGTCCTGATCAGTTAATCCAAGGAAAGACACCTGGAGTAATGGTAATTAACAACACAGGTCAACCCGGTGGCTCGACTACCGTACGTATTCGGGGGAACTCATCGATCCGGGCCAGTAACAATCCGTTATTTGTGCTTGATGGAGTACCTATGTCGGGCAATTCGCCATTGCCAGAAGGAAGAGGTGGCTTCTCCTCCGATCGAGGAAATCCGCTAACCTATTTGAATCCCGGTGATATTGCGAGTATGGATATCCTTAAGGATGCTTCGGCTACGGCAATCTACGGATCCAGAGGGGCAAATGGTGTCGTTATTATTACGACAAAAAAAGGAAAAGTTGGCTCTCCCGAGGTCTCTGTAGGAGCTTCGGCTGGTGTTTCTACCATGCGGGAATATCCTGATGTATTGGATGCTGCCCGGTTTAGAGAAGCTTTAAAATATTATACACCGTCTGAGGTCGCTAATGCAGATTTTGGTGGTAACGAGGACGCTTTTAAAGCAATCACAAGAAAGGCCATTACACAAAACTATTATGCAGATGTTGCGGGCGGAAGCGAATATGGTAAATATCGTCTTTCGGGTGGTTATTTAAATCAAAATGGTATTATTCGTGGTTCACAATTGAAAAAATATACGGCCAATTTTACAGGTAATTTCCGTTTCTTGGAAAATAAACGGTTGGGATTGGATTTTGCGGTCTTCTTGACCCAGATGGATAACAAATACGCACCGATCAATGCAACGGTGGGTTCTGAAGGCAATGTAATCTCCCAAGCCTTACAATGGAACCCAACAAGACCGTTGTGGGATGATCAAGGTAATTTGACTTTCGTCAGTTCAACTACCCGAAACCCGTTAACGAGCATTGAAGCCTTTAAAGATCTGGCGACAACCAATACCATGGTCGTCAATTTGGCACCATACTATAAAATCACTGACGATTTGGAGTATCGCTTTATTTATAGTGCCATGAGACAGACAGGAAACCGTCAGGGGATGTACCGAGCAGGTCTTATCGACCCATCCACGGTAGAGAATGAGCAGGCATTTATCTCAAATAATGGCGAGACCAACTTGCAAATGACGCATATGCTTTCCTACAATAAACAGATTAATGAAGACTGGAGTGTAAATGCTGTAGCTGGTTATGAATATCTGGATTATAATTACAATAATAATATTTCTTTCGGCGGTGGATTTCGCTATATGGGATTAGATTATTTCGATTATCTCCAATATTCACCTGTTTCAACACGTGAAATCTCATCCTATAGAAGTCCGACCAACCAATTGCAATCGCTGTTTTTGCGTGGAGGATTCAATTATCTTGATCGCTATTTGTTGACTGCAACGGTACGGAGAGATGGTTCGACCAAATTTGGTTCGAACAACAAATATGCAATGTTCCCATCCCTTGCGGTAGCCTGGAATATTAATCAAGAGGAGTTTTTAAAATCTTCGGGTGTATTTGATCAGTTGAAAGTACGGTTAGGCTGGGGGAAAACCGGTAATCAAGAATTCCCTTCTGGTGCATCATTAAATAGATTGGTATTTGGTAATCAGAGTGTAAGTCAGGCTAACTATGGTAATCCTGATTTGAAATGGGAAACATCGACAACCATCAATGCAGGGATTGACTTTGGAATTTGGGGGAACCGTCTATATGGATCGATCGATTATTTTAACAAAAAGACAACAGATGCGTTATTTGAGCAAACGCTTGCACAGCCAGCTCCTGCGGGACGCATTTGGGTGAATTTGGACGGTGAGATCGTTAATAAAGGGGTAGAGGTCGCATTGACAGGTACGATCATCAAGAATGATAATTGGACCTGGGATTTGACCGGTAATGCTACTTTTCTTAAAAATAGTGTAAGTGGTCTAGTCGGATATTATGAAACAGGAGCGCTACGGGGACAAGGTTTCTCAGGTGTATTAGGACAACGTATGGTAAACGGACAGCCACTGAATGTATGGTATTTAGCCGATTATCAAGGGATCGATCCGCAAACAGGTATGAGCATGTACCGTGGACAAGATGGCAGCATCAGTACAGCAAATGATCCTGCTATTAATAAGTACTATATGCATAGTCCAAATCCAACGACTTTATTAGGTATTTCTACCAACGTCAACTACAAGCAATTTTCATTGGCGGCCAATATGAACGGTGCCTTCGGACATTATCTATTTAATAATACCGCGGCAACGACATTGGGTTTGAGTAATCTGTCATCACGGAATATCGGATCCGCATTTTTTAATACAGCGGTGAAAGAGTCAACTTCCAATTCGGCAGCACCGTCTACTCGATTCCTTGAAAAGGGAGATTACCTAAAAATGGCGAATCTGACCTTAAGTTACCGTGTTGGCAATGTTGGTAGAACACTCAAGAATTTGAATGTCTCGCTTACTGGCCAAAATCTTTTCATTATCACGAAATATACAGGTTTTGATCCGGAAGTCAACACTGATGGGGCGACAAATGGTATCCCTTCATTGGGTATTGAATATTTGCCATATCCGCCTGCAAGAAATATTCTATTAGGTGTTAACTTCTCACTTTAAGCGTGTAGGTCATTAGCTAATAAAAATGGGAAACCATCACGATTTATTCGAACGCATAAAGCAATGAATAAATCTGATAGCTTCATCATGAATGTCTTATGGTCAAAATGAAAGAATGAATAATCAAATTTAGACGGATGAAAAAGATGAAATTAAGAACTTTATTATATATCGGAATAATAGGCTCAATAGTGACGAGTACAATTTCTTGTACGAAGCTAAAGGAGGAATTTAAAGGAGAATTGGAGGAAGGGACTGCTAATGTCGATCCCGGAAGTTTGCTGATTACAGCATACAATTCATTGAATACACCTTACCAACAGGAGCAACGTTGGGTAATGCAGGAAATCTCAACAGATGCCGCAATGGCTCCTACACGAGGTGGCGACTGGGATGATAATGGTATGCACCGGGCAATCCATTTACATACCTGGAATGCGGATAATGGCTATATGAACAATACGTTTGTCAGTCTGGGGACAGCGATTTATAATGCAGGAAATGTATTGCGTTACAAACCGAGTGCGCAGCAAGGAGCAGAGGCAAGGTTTATTCGCGCATTGGTTATGTTTGATATGTTGGATCTCTATGGCGTAGTACCTGTTCGGGAAGGAGAGTCTTTTGAAGATTTCAGAATAGCTCCAGAGGTATTGCAACCTCAGGCAGCTATCGACTATATGGTGAAGGAACTCAATGAAATTATCGCAAGTTTACCGGTAAATGGGCCAAAAGCGGCTTATGTAGCGAATAAGAATGCAGCGAAGGCATTGTTGATGAAAATTTACCTAAATAAGGGAACTTTCTTAAATAGGCAATCGCCATCTTTTGCTGCAGAAGATATGAATAAGGTCGTGACCTTGGCCAAGGAAATTACAGCAACGGGAGCGTATACAATTTCGGCAAAGGGTAAATACTTCGATAATTTTGCACCCGATAATGACGAAAAGTCTACAGAAAATATTTTTACCCTGTACAATAAAAATGGAGATCGGGGCGGTAATGTGGACCGTACCTGGAATACCATTGCTCATTACAATATGAAACCAGGGGGCTGGAACGGTTGGTGTACATTATCGGATTATTACGATAAATTTTCGAATACGGATGAAAGAAGAGGTATTTACTACGACTATGCCGCCGATACAACCTCAAATAAAAAGAAGGGATTTAAACGTCAAAATGTTGGATTTTTTGCAGGCCAACAGTATAACTGGAGCACAAACAAACCTTTAATGGCTAGAAATCCAGCCAACGCACCATTGGTCTTTACACGTGAGGTTACCATCCGTACCTCGGGAGCTACCTTGGAAACAGCTGGTATTCGTCCGATGAAGTATGCTTTTGATTATGCTGTCACTGGTCAACGAAATAACGACTGGGTTGTCTTTCGTTATGCAGATGTATTGTTGATGCAAGCAGAAGCAATATTGCGGGGGGGAACAGGAACAGCAACCGAGGCGCTGACTTTGGTCAATGATATCCGGACCAATCGCGGGGTGAATAGCTTTACAGCTTTGACACTCGATAATTTATTGGATGAGCGTGCGCGAGAGCTGTACTGGGAGGGCTGGCGAAGACAAGATTTAATACGGTTTGGCAAATTTTTATTGGCTTGGCAGGAAAAGGCCGCAGATGCCGATCCGAAAACATTGGTCTATCCAATTCCAAGTCAACAAATTGCAGTTAATCCAAACCTGAAGCAAAATACTGGATACTAAATTTTTATTGATTCCATAAAACAAGTTTAAAAAGCTTGTTTTAGTTAGAAGGTATTTAGACGATAAGTGATTTCACTTATCATTTAAATACCTTCTTTTTTTCTGAAAAGTGTTTGTTTTTGATGATTGCCACAATTGCCTGATTATAACGAATCAAAATAAAGATTAAAACTGATACTTGGGAATACTAGCTTGTACCTAATACCAATTTTTAATCATTGCTTAGACAGTAATTAGTCACTGGTTATTCAATCTACACTGAGTGATCACTGAACGAGCACTGAACAATCACTGTACAAACTTCCTAGTAGATCACTATTTGAACCTCCTTTGCTACCCCTAAAAATTAAAGGAGAAAAACGAGGAAAAGCTACGCTTACGTAACAAAAAGATTGCCGCTGTGTGATAATTGATCATTGTGGGATGCTAGTCTTCGGTTTCCCAGAGGAACATGATCGGGAGAGGATATTTCTATTGAAAATATTGTCTTGTTTTTTTGATAAAAAATAATCACTTTAGTTGTGAGTAACTAGCCAAGGAGCATTGGTTATTTTGATGGATCAATTTGAAATTCCGTCAGATGCCAATTTCAATATTCTTTTTAAAAGGACAACTGCATTGAAAAAAGAAGATCTAAATGTAGATTATGATGGATAAAATCCTACAGCGGGCACCTACTAACGAAAAAGAGTTTTTTTTAGCTTATCGTTATTGGTACAGGAAGTTATACTATTTTCTGTATCAGAAAACCCAATGTTCAAACCTTGCCGAAGATGTCGTCCAACAAACCTTTTTAATTGTCTGGGAGCGCAAAAGTAATGCGAATCACCAAATCCAATTCAGTACCCAGCTCTTTCAGATTGCGCGGACAAAATTGATCGATGAATTGCGGCGGCGTGCATTGAACAGAAAGTATGTCGACTATGAGAAACCCTTTGTACTGACCCAATATGAAGATCTTGAGCGACAAATCGCCTATAAAGACGAGCTAGAATACGTAAAAGAGTTGATCACACAAATGCCCTTTATGCGGCAACAGGTATTTTACCTTCATAAAATTGAAGAATTGAGTTATAAAGAAATTGCCGTCAAGTTGTCTATCTCTCCCAAGACCGTAGAAAACCACGTTAGCATTGGTCTGAAATTTATCAAAAAATTTTTTAAACTGCCTTAGGGGATAAGCCTATCCTTATTCGTATAACAGGTATATGCGCATCCAGCTAAACGGATGGAAACTGTTATGAATCGCAAATCCTTATTAAACAAATTCTTGGCAAATGAGTGCTCTGCCGAAGAGGCGAAGCTTGTGTTCTCCTGGCTGAATGAAGATCCCAAACTATTGGACGATCTCATTTCGGAAGATGACTGGGTCACTTATATCAATCAAGAAAATAAGTCAAGACGCGGTGGGGACAATCTGTTGAAAATTATCACCGTGTTTCTATTATTTGGCTTTTTGTTTATCCTTTCAAATCTATTAACTACATCAACTGATACATCTAGCCAGCTGACAAACATCGTCAATGAAATTTATTATAACCCCTCTGCCAAACCTAAAGAAATTATAGCTGCAGACAATTCCCTATTGAGGCTGGAGCCCGGAGCACTGATTCAACTTTGTATCAAACCGGATCTCGATTTCAGGCGGGTTAAGTTATTGAATGGAAGGGCCAGTTTTAAAGTTTCAAAAGATCCTTCCAAACCCTTTATTGTTGAAAGTGGAACCTTAATGACGACAGCATTGGGGACAGCATTCAGTGTGGATTATCAGACGGAGGTTGATCACGTTTTGATCAGGCTATTTGAGGGGAAAGTTCGGGTTGACTATGTAGAGCCATCCATCAGAGAGACGAAAATTCTGAAACCGGGCCAACAGATCTATTTTTCCGGAACCAACAAGATGGTTCTTTCCGATTTTAGAGGTGCCATAAAACTAAGGGCAAAGCAAAATGTACCCGCTCAGGTTTTGCTTTCATCGACGGAAAAATTGTATCGCAATCCGGCAACAATCCATCAAAGTTCAAACTGGCTCCAATTGGAAGAAACCTCGGTGTCAGAAATTATTCAGTACATCAATCATGAACTTGATGTCCCTATAGCCTATGATTCATTAATTGTTAAAAATTATCGCATCAAAGGTAGGTTTAGCAAGAAGCCAACAATGGATCTGCAGGACAAAACGGATCTGGCGGCATCTATTCTGCAGCTGATTGTGGAGGTCAATCCTTTTATTCTCGAAAAACAACATAATACATATATACTCAAACCTAAAAAATAGAATCATGGTAAATTCCTACTTAACCAAGAAGCCATTTTTTGTTTTTCTTGTCTTGACGCTACTATCTTTTCAATGTCTGGCGGGAACAATAAATGGTGTAATCAAAAACTCGTCGGGACAACGACTGGCAGGGGTTAGTATAATTTTGAAAAATCCCAGCAGCAGTTTTTCGACTGCAGCTTCCAGTGCGAGCGATGGTAGTTTTCGTTTTGCTGATGTACCCGATGCGAAAGGCTACGAGCTGACGTTTTCATACATCGGTTACCAAAGCTATGTGGAACGCAATGTGCAGGTTTCAGCTGCTGGAGCTACGACACTTTCCATTATTCTAGAAGATCAGGTGAATCAGCTGGATGATGTTGTCGTGATCGGATATGGCAAACAAAAGAAAAGTGATCTGACTGGGGCTATTGCATCCCTTTCCAGTAACGAGCTAACGAAGGGCGGAGCCATAAGTAATGTGGGGCAAGCACTACAAGGTAAGGCCTCAGGAGTGGTTGTAACGCAGAATTCAAAAGCTCCGGGCGGAAGTACATCGATCAGAATCCGGGGAACAAATTCCATCAGTGGAAGCAACGACCCTCTTTATGTTATTGATGGATTTCCAACAAATAACGGAATCAACATCAATCCCGATGATATTGCATCGATGGATATCCTCAAGGATGCGTCGGCAACAGCTATCTATGGATCAAGAGGTGCAAATGGTGTAATTATCATTACGACAAAACGCGGGCGTACAGATCAAAATAATATTACTTATAGTGGTTATGTGGGTACACAGAAGCCAATTGTTCCTTTTACCTTTCTCGATGGTAAACAGTATATGAATCTTGCGAACGCGCTCTATAAAGAAATTCAAGGCCAGGAAAATCAAGAGTACGCCGTTTACACGAAGTCACAGCTTGAGTCTGATGTGAATACGGATTGGGTGAAGGAAACCATGCGTAATGGCATCTTGCAAAACCATAATCTACAATTTTCCGGAGGTGGGGAAAAAACGAAGGTGTTGACAAGTATAGGTTATTTTGATCAAAAGGGTGTTTTAAAAACGACAGACTTTAACCGGATTTCGGGCCGTATCAATGTGGACCAAAAGGTAAATGATTATATCCGGACGGGGGCGAGCCTATCGGCGCAGCGGGAAAAATCCAATATGCAGGTTTATGATGGAAATATTCTCAATTCAAATGTATTATACAGCATATTGACCTATGATCCGACTGTACCTGTTTACAATGCGGATGGAAGTTTTGGAAGACCTCCGGGAGGACAAGGAGATAATCCGCTTGCCAACTTAATGTCGCGTATCAATGACGTGCAGCGGGATAAATTGAATGGAAATATCTTTCTTGAGGTTAATCCGATCAAAGAGCTGACTTTGCGCATGGATGCAGGAACAGAAATAACGCATGATCAATTGGGAAGTTATCTGACCAGAGATTCTTATCAAGGTGGGATAGATGACGGTGTGGCAAGTCAGGCCGATTATAACGAAACCCATAACCTGATTGATTTTTATGCTACTTACGCGAAGGTCTTCAATGAGAAGCACAATTTGAGTGTGATGGCGGGCTATTCGTATGAGAAATATGTGCGTAACAGTAAAGGAATCAATGTAAAAGGGTTTTCGACAGATTTATTGGAGTATAATAATTTAGGTATGGCTTCGAGTATTACAGGAGTAAATTCTGCCAAAGCTGAGAATCTGGTGATCTCTTTCTTTGGACGGGTAAATTATACTTATGCCGATAAGTACCTTTTGACTGCAACTTTACGCCGTGATGGGTCATCACGATTTAGTCCTAACCATCGTTGGGGCACATTCCCTTCAGCAGCTTTTGCATGGAAAATCAACAATGAAGATTTCATGAAAGAGCAGCAGCTATTTTCGGACTTAAAATTTAGGCTGGGTTATGGTCAGACGGGAAATGATCGCGTGGCTGATTACGCGTCTTATGGGTTGATGGATAATGGCCATTATACCTTTGACGGTGTGACCAACTCCGGTGGGGTTAAACAAAATCCCACTTATCCCGAAAACGATAAACTAAAATGGGAATCCACTACGCAATATAACGTTGGACTTGATTTTTCATTTTTTAAAAATCGGTTAGCCTTTACCTTGGATGCCTATTATAAGAAAACCAACGATCTTTTGATTAAGAGTATATTGCCTTATTACACCGGGTATACCTCCGGACAGCGTAACCTAGGTACAATGAATAACAAAGGATTGGAATTTTCCGTAACAAGTAAGAACATGACCGGAGCGTTTACCTGGGAAACAAAATTAAATTTAACGATGAACCGGAATAAGGTATCGAGCTTAGGTGGAGAACCTGAACAATTGTTGACTTCATCGAAACCAATGGGTAATGTATCTGAAGAAGCTTACTCGGTCATTCGTGTAGGTGAGTCCTTAGGATCCTTATTCGGTTATAAATACCTTGGCATTATTCAGCAAGGGGAGAATTATGCGCCACAGCCAAATTCGAAACCGGGAGATCCTAAATTTGCCGATGTAAACGGCGACGGAACGATTAATTCAGCCGATCGTACGATAATCGGGCGCGGTTATCCGAAGTTCAATTTTGGTATGACCAATACATTCGCCTACAAGAACTTTGATCTGACTGCATTCATTTATGGAAATGTCGGAAACGATCTACTCAATATGACACGGATGAATCTGGAGTGGAAACGTACCACAGAGGCCCTAAATCGGTGGACACCGACAAATACCAATACAGATATTCCAAGAAACGGATTCTACTACATGAACTATGGTGGCTACATCAATGATCATTTTATAGAGAATGCTTCTTTTTTGCGGTTGCGGAATCTGACTCTAGGCTATACAATCCCATTGAGAACCAAAGCTGTTCAGTCGATTCGTGTATATGGCATGGCGGAAAATTTGTTTACGATAAGCAACTATTCTGGATGGGATCCTGAGGTGGATACAAAAGGCTATGAAAATGATGCTTTGGTTAAAAATAGAGCCGGGAATAATCAGAGTGCCAATGCTGGGGTCGGTCTGGATTTTAATTCATATCCTTCAATGCGCTCCTTTACTTTCGGTGTAAGTGCAACATTTTAATAGCTGATATCTAAATTCGAAATGACATGAAGACGATTAAAAATAATATAAAATATATCTTAGGCATGGCAGGCTTAGCTTCTGTTTTATGCCTAAGCTTGAATAGCTGTACAAAACTGGATCCTAAATTATATAGCGATCTGACGACAAAAAATGCTTATTCAACAGAAAGCGATATCAATGCAGCTTTAACGGGAGTCTATACAAGTTTGTCTCCTTATCCAGGAGATGCCTATCTGTATTATGCAGGATATCTGGTCATGATCACCGATTACGCCACCGATATGGGTTTTTCAACTGCGGCAGGTGATCCCACGCGGATGAGCAATTTTACATACGATGATAATAATAGGTATTTTAAATTCAATTATCAGAATATGTATCAGGTGATCAGTAATGCCAATATGCTGATTGACCGTATCGAGAGTGTAACTATTCCAGAGGACCGCAAGAAGAAAATTATTGCACAGGCCAGATTCCTGCGATCCTTGTCTTATATGGATCTTACAGATGCCTGGGGACCGGTGCCGTTGATAACAACGGTCAAGAATCCGACGGAAAGCTACAATGAACCCTTAGTTGCTGTCGAAAAGATCGATGCACAAATTGCTGAAGACTGTCAGTATGCGATCGATAACTTACCGGAGAAATGGTCGGATGAGCTGGGCATTGGCCGGGCTACCAAAGGCGCAGCGCTAACCTTGATGGGAAAGATGTATATGCGTTCGCACAATTATGAAAAAGCAAAAACGTATATCGATCAGGTTCTCGCCTTACGTGATAAGGGCGTATACACGTTAAATCCGGATTTTAAGAAGGAATGGTCCGACAACAATAAAATGGATATGGGTCTGATCTTTGGTATCTTGCATGAACCTACATTAAACGGGGGCGAGATTACCAATCACTTTGGCCCGACTGATAATCCAGAAGTACCCGACAGGTGGCAATACTATGGTATTTCTCTTGATTTCTGGCGGAAATATAGTGACCTGGATCCACGTAAAAAGTTTTTCTATTATAACTACACCGGAAAAGCTGTACGGGACAAAAACACAAAGTACGGCTTCTTTTATATGCTGCCAGCCAAAGGTCAGACGACCCCGCCAAGTGATACGGTAAAATTCCTCCAAAACGTTGCAACAAAGAAGTATTCTTATGATATGGTCAATAACTCCTATCTGGACGGACGCACGATTCAGGTCTTTCGTTTAGCGGATGTTATTTTGTGCAAGGCTGAGATTGAAAATGCCTTGAACGGACCTGCAGCTGCGTTGCCTTATATCAATGCAGTACGGAAGCGCGCTGGTGCACCTGAATATGGCAAACACCCCGATTTTCCAAGCCCTGCAAGTAAAGAAAGTATGATTGATGCCCTGGTTGACGAACGTGGATTTGAGCTTGTGTTTGAATACAAAAGACGTCAGGATCTGATCCGTCTGGGACGTTATGAAAAAGTGAGCAATGCTTATTTGAAAGGCCGTGGACTGAAAGAAAATGTCACCGAAGCAATGCGCTATTTCCCTTATCCATTAGAAGAAGCACGTTTGCATCAAGAAATGACGACGGCCAATCCTTCGCGATTGCCTAAATAAACAGATAAAAAGCGCACCACAATGCGTGGTGCGCCCCATTTGAATGATCAATGGAATTGAAATTATTTACAGATGAAACCAATTAAAGCAATTGTCGTATTGACTGTGATCGTGCTAGCATCATTTGCAGCTTACTATTATTACGCAAAACAAGTTGAAATTGAGAATATTCAGTTGACTTCACCCAATAATTTACCGCTCAACGCTGCTATACAAGTGAATTTAAACATCGCTGAGAAAGTCTATGTCGAGTATTGGAAAGAAGGAGATGCGGAACTTCATAAAACAGCTGTTTCAAAACCTGCTGTTCAGCATAACATTCACTTAATGACGCTTGAACCCAATACAAGTTATAAATTTAGGGTTATTATTGACCGGGTTATTCCGATAAAATCAAGTGAACAGTCTTTTAAAACAAGGCCACAGTCACCTTGGATGGTACACGACTGGATTAAATCCAACCATCCGCACGATGAAAAAGCTTTGGGCAACGGTTTGGTGTTGTTATGCTATCGGGGATTTCCGGGTTACATGGCTATGGTTGATGGTAAGGGCACCATTAGATGGTATTGGCAGGATGAAAAGCTGGGGGTACGCCTTGCTTCCCTGACACCTCGGGGAACTATACTTGCTTTATTGGCTCCGGCGAGCAAAGATGAATTTAACAAGCCCAATCAGCCCAGCAAGAAATCGACAAATGCAAGTTATTACCTAAGAAGTGGACGTATTGGATTTGTGGGTGGGACAGTGCTGGTGGAAATCGATCTGACGGGTAAAGAAATTACACGTATTGATTTAGATAAAAAGGGGATTATCATGCATCATGATGTGCAGATGGATGACAAGAATAATATTGTTGGCATTGTGCGGGATTTCAGAATCGACGACCGGCCCAATCACCCAAAAGATACGCTTTGGGGCGACGCAATTTTGACGATGGATACAAAAGGCAATATCTTAAAGAAATGGTCACCCTGGAAAAAATGGGATATTCAGCAGGATAAAAAACTAGATAGCTTAAAGCATGACCGATTTCATTTTAATACGATTTCCTTCGATCGTGATAACAATTACCTGACTTCTTCACCTATTGAAAATCAGGTTTGGAAAATTGATGCTAAAACTGGTGATATTCTTTGGAAACTGGGGAAAGGTGGTGATTATAAATTAAAAGACGAGGACCTGTTTTATTTTCAGCATGCACCACATATCACAAAAACAGGTGAACTGCTACTTTTTGATAATGGCGATTTTTCTCCACGTGATAGTACAACCGCCAACAAACAATCTCGGGCAATCGCTTTTAAACTTGACCAAAAGAATAAAACGGCAAGAGTAGCTTACGTAGCTCCCATTCCAAAAAAGCAATTTACAGCGAGAATGGGCAGCGCTTATGAATTGGATAATGGTAATTTGCTGCAGACAAGCTCGAAGACAGGCAGTGTACTGGTGACGGACAAGGCTGGGAAAGTCCTTTGGGAATTAAACGCTTATTTTATTCCGTATCGCGCTATTTATGTGCCAGAGGAAACGTGGCGTAAATACAGACAAAATTAAGCAAAGATGTTAGGAATAAAACTTATTTTTAGACCGCATAATAGCCAATAAAAGTAGGTGCATTGCTGTCTCATTTTTGATGAAGCAGTGGACGTATAAACCGTGCCGGGTATATGAGAATGCCCGGTAAAGACAAAAATATACTGAATAAATACGATTCGAATGAGAAAAAGAACAGCCTCATATCAGCTGGCAATTATCCTTGCCGTATCCTTATTGACAAATTCGGTCCGAGCGCAATTGGCCTATCCTCCGGAGACACAGAAGTGGGATGCTGACCTGCTCGGTAATCATCGTGCTGTACTTCGTGTAAACACGGATCAGAAGGAGGTTCAGGTGGACATTCCGTGGCGGAATCGCTGGGTTGAAGCCAATCAGCAAGTTATTATTGTCGATAGTGCGAGCAATAAACAAATTGTGCCAAGCGCCTATCTTTGGATGAATATGGAGTCTGGGGGACTACGGTTTAAGCCAGTTTCAGGAAAGGGCATTTACTATGTCTATTATTTACCCTATCAGATGGGAGGGCGTAGCCGTAATTATCCGGATGCAATATATCTTAAAAATGCTGTTTCAGGCCCGGCAAAAGGAACGCAACATGTAGGTGGAAACTCCAAAGGAGTTACTGTTGCACGCTTTGATGCCGTTGATCAGTACAATAGTAATGATCCGATGGAAGTGATTGCGCGAAAGGAAGAAGTTCGGAGTTTTTTGAGCAGAAATGCCAATAGCGCTTATTATCTTTTTCCCGAATTAAGAGAGTTTCCGATCAAGATGGAAAGCAACCTTCCAAAACGTTGGATTGAGAAAGAAAAAGCGATGAATACCTTGAAAGGGATAGGACAACATGGCGAGTTCTATGCATTTCAATTAGGATTGTGGTCACCTAAACAGGAACTCAATGATGTTCAGATTTCTTTCTCGGATTTTAAAGCAAATGATGGGGGCATTATCTCCGCGAATAGCCTGAATTGTATCAATACTCAGGGCACAGACTATACAGGAAGACCAATGACACTCAAGGTGGATGTACCGAAAGACAGGGTGCAGGCATTGTGGTGTGGTATTCAGATCCCAGCAAACACAACAACGGGAACCTACCGTGGCGTGGTCACTGTAAAACCCAAAAATGCTGTAGCGAAACAGGTCCATGTGGAGTTAAAGGTTTCAAATACTTCGGGAGATGTCGCCAGTGTTGATCAGCCTTGGAAAATGACACGATTACCCTGGCTCAACTCGACATTAGCGCAAAAAAATACTGTTATAGCACCCTATACAGCTATCGAATTAAAAGCTGACTCGACCTTACATATTTTGGGACGGGAGGTGAAACTTCATCCGACTGGTTTCCCAAAACAAATTAGTACATTTTTCACACCTGAATTGACCGAAATAGGATCCAAGGTGAATGACTTACTATTTGAACCGATTCACTTTCATTTCTATCAAGCTTCAGATGGAAAGGAAATCCGACTCAAGGCGGGTGGGGTTCAATTCCAGACCAAAAGTGAAGGTGAATACAGCTGGCTGGCAAAAAGTGAGTCAGCGGAGCTGCGCATGGAAGTCGAGGGCAAACTGGAATTTGATGGCTATATGCATTATGTGGTTAAGCTGACCGCGCTAAATGGCCTATCGTTAAAAGATGCCACGATGCATATCCCAATGATGCCCAATAAGACGGATTATTTTATGGGACTTGGGCAAAAAGGAGGAAAGAGGCCTGAACAACTCTCCTGGAAATGGGATGTGGCTCACAAAAATCAGGATGGTGGCTGGATAGGGGCAGTCGACGCCGGACTCCAATTTTCGCTTCGCGATGAACATTATTCCCGTCCGCTCAATACGAATTTCTATCTTCAAAAACCACTTGTCTTGCCGCAGTCCTGGGGCAATGAAAATAAAGGCGGTATAGATATTGGCCTAAAAGGCAAATCAGTATTGGTCAATAGTTATAGCGGCGCCCGTGAACTAAAAAAAGGTGATGTGCTCTATTACAATTTTAACCTATTGATTACCCCTTTTCACCCGATCAACACAGAAGCACAGTGGAATGAACGTTATTATCATGCATACAAACCTGTTGATTCTGTTGTTGCCAGTGGATCCAATGTGATCAATATCCATCATGGAAATGAAATAAATCCTTACATCAATTATCCGTTTATTGCGACAAAAGAAATGAAGCAATATATCGATCAGGCGCACGATAAGGGGTTAAAAGTCAAGATCTATAATACTGTTCGTGAGGTGTCAAATCGGGTCTATGAGCTCTATCCTTTGCGTAGCCTAGGCACGGAAGTGTTTTCGCCTGGAAAAGGAGGTGGTTATTCTTGGTTGCAGGAGCACGTGGGTAAAAATTACATCGCAGCCTGGTATGTTCCCCAATTTAAAGACGCGGCAATTATCAATAGCGGAATGAATAGATGGCACAACTATTACGTCGAAGGAATGAATTGGTTGGTCGATCATATCGGTATTGATGGGATTTATTTGGATGATGTTGCCTTCGACCGAGTCACCATGAAAAGAATAAAACGGGTGCTGACAAAAAATGGAAAACCAGGCCTTATCGATTTACATTCGGCAAATCAATATAATAAAAGTGATGGATTCAATAACAGTGCGAACCTGTATCTTGAGCATTTTCCGTACATCAATAGACTATGGTTTGGCGAGTACTTTGACTACGAGAATAATCAACCTGATTTTTTCCTTACGGAAGTGAGCGGCATTCCGTTTGGTTTAATGGGTGAAATGTTGCAAGATGGTGGAAATCCCTGGCGGGGTATGCTTTATGGCATGACCAACAGGATGCCTTATCAAAAATTGACACCAGCCGATTTGTGGAAAGCCTGGGATCAATTCGGTATAAAAGGCAGCAAAATGATCGGGTATTGGTCGCCAAACATTCCTGTCAAAACCGACAATGCTCAGGTCTTGACAACCGTCTATAGCCGCGCCGGCAAGGCGATGGTAGCTGTCGCCAGCTGGGCTGAAAGTGATGTTGCGGTCAAATTGGCGATAGATTGGGGAAAATTAGGGATGGATCCGGGAAAGGCAAAATTATCCGTCCCTGAAATCCCAAATTTTCAAAAAGGAGCAGCGTATAAATTGGGGGATGCGATTACGGTAGAAAAGAATAAGGGCCTTTTGTTGATGATTGAATAACAGGGTGATCCCTTGCATGAGAAATCTATCATGGGTCTTTTGTCTATGTAAAAGATGCAAATGCCCTATGATAGATTCATTCCTGCTGTGCAAGGACGCGAAGTAATGCCTGTCGTGACGGATTTATTCATAGGGGATAAATAAATTCTGTCGGGAGAATCCTATTGAATTATGAACTTTTTTAAATTATAAATGCAAATGAAAAAGTGGATTTTGTTATGGGCCATAGGTAACTGTGTGCTTGGAGTTTTTGCGCAGCATCCTGCAAAGGTTTCTGAGGTGAAAAAACGCTATACAACCTATCCATTTACCGATCCTGATCCAATCGCCTCAGCTCAAAAATTATACCCTTATTTTCGTTTCGATGGTTTTACAAATACGGCCATTGAAAAGGACTGGAATGCCGTGATTTTGGAAAACGATTACATTCGGGTACAGGTGATGCCAGAGATCGGCGGCAAGATTTGGTCGGCCTATGATAAGGTCAATAAGCGGGACTATATTTACAACAATGGCGTTGTAAAGTTTAGGGATATTGCTATGCGGGGGCCCTGGACGAGTGGAGGCATTGAAGCTAATTATGGTATTATTGGTCATACACCCAATACATCTACGCCTGTAGATTACCTGATGCGGGAGAATACGGATGGAAGCGCTAGTTGTTTTATCCATGCCTACGATATGCTGAGCCGGAGTAACTGGACTTTGGAGATTCGACTGGAAAAGGATAAGGGCTATTTTTCAACACGTTCTTTCTGGTCTAACGCCAATGCCGTCGAACAGCCTTATTATACCTGGATGAACTTGGGCGTTGCCGCCGGACAGGATCTCAAGTTTCTATATCCGGGAAATCAATACATAGGTCATGACGGTGATGCACACGTCTGGCCTATCGATAACCAGGGGCGGGATCTTTCTAACTATCGTGAGAATGCTTTTGGCAGTTCTAAATCATACCATGTCTTGGGGGCACATAGCAATGCGTTCGGGGTTTATTATCAGGATCATAACTATGGAATGGCCCGTTATGCACTCCGGGAAGATAAATTAGGGAAAAAGATATTTCTTTGGTCTCAGGCTGGAGATGGCAAGATATGGGAAAATTTACTGACCGATAAGAGCGGGCAATATGTGGAAATCCAGAGTGGGCGCCTGTTTAATCAAAACGTCCCATCAAGTAGTCTGACCCCCTTTAAACAAATTGGTTTCGCTCCTTATCAAAGCGATACCTGGACGGAATATTGGATGCCGTTTTCAGGGATAGGCAAACCGGAGGATATTCAGCTTTCAGCAGCTATGCAGCTAAAAAAAGGAAACGATGAGATTTTATTGGAGATAGATCCGAAGCGTCCTTTAAAAGATAGTATCTATGTTCTTGATAGCGTTGGTAATGTGTTGAATAGAAGTTTTATAGAAGCCAAATTGGGCGAACCTACAAAATTTTCCTTGAAGGTAGCCACCGTATCAAGACCTAGTTATCTTAAATTGGGGCAGGATTATTTTAATCTCAGAACAGAAGAGTCCTGGTCAAAACTGAATAGGCCAACCGTCATTTCGGCGGAAGCAAGTTCTGATACCTCTCAGGCCAAATTATTGGAGATTCGTGATCTTATTCGCTTTAGGCAATATACGCTTGCCGAAGTCAAATTAAAAGAATTGGCTCTACAAACACCTACTACGCAGACCTATCTTGAAATGGCCAAGCTGGCCTGGTTTAAAATGGAATATCAGTCAGTTTATACCTATGCCCAAAAGGTATTGTCTATGGATGCTTATGATGCACAGGCAAATTATTATTATGGTTTGGCTGCAATAAAGCTAAAAAAAGAGAACGACGCTTTGGATGGTTTTGAAGTTGCTTCATTAAACCCAGCCTGGCGCAGTGCTTCGTATGTACAACTGGCCAAATACTATTACCGGATAAAACAATATGAACTGGCTGGAGATTATCTCGGAAAATCTTTGGTTACCAATCCATTAAACATTGATGCCTTACAGATGAACTTGCTGGTTCAGCGCAAAAAAGGAGGCTTAGCTGATACAATTTCCCGTCAGACAATTCTTCAATATGATCCGTTCAATGCCTTTCTCCAATTTGAGGAAAAGAAGATTGTTTCATCCAGGCAAGAGTTTGCCTCCGAAAAACTGTTGGAACTAGCGATATGGTATGCGGACCTTGGTGAGTATAGTGCTGCAACCGATTTACTCCGTTCAGGTCAGAAGAACACAGAAGCCTTACTTTGGCTTGCTTGGCTGACAAGATCGGATAAGTCGATCAGTCAAGGATGGTTAGCCCAGGCCGCGCAAAGCAAGCCTGGTTTTGTCTTCCCGTTCCGAGAGGAAAGTAATGTTGTATTCCAATGGGCAAAGGATAACAGCAAAAGCTGGACGATCGATTATCTGTCCGCGCTATTGTACCGCTTCAGAAACCAATCGCAAAAAGCAAAGGAAATCTTGTCAGCAGTGGAGCAGGAGCCAACAGATTTTGCAGCCTATTATGCGCTGAAATCAAGCTTGCAAGATACAAGCCGTCATGATCTGGCAGTACAGATGATGCAACAGGCAACAGTAGTAGATCCACAAGAATGGCGATATGGACTGCATTTGGTGGAGCTCCTAAACGATAGTAAGTCTTACGAGAAGGCGCTTCGGGCAAGTGCAGCATATCATCTCAAATTTCCAAAAAATTATATACTAACGCTGGCACATGTACGTACTTTATTGTTGGCTAAGGAATATGCGCGTGCCGAAAAGGAATTAAAGGATGTGAACATACTTCCCTTTGAAGGCGCAACGGAAGGTCACCGCTATTATGTGCAGACCAAGTTAATGTTGGCCTACCAAAATATATTGGAGAAAAAATATAAAGAGGCAAAGTTGAAGATAGCAGAATCGAGATTATGGCCGATGAACTTAGGCGTTGGTGAACCGTATGCGGCGGAAAAAAATGAAATATTGGCTGACTGGCTTGAACAGCAGCTGCGACCGGCGGATAAACAAGGGAATGCAGATCTTTTGAAAAAAATTGTCTACAGTAAACCGTCAAAGAATAAGTATGAGTTGATGCTTCGTGAACTAGCGGAACAGCAATTAAAGTTGTCTGGAGGGGAAATTGCTATCGTGGGTAAAAATGATCTAAAAGAAATAAGCCAGTCAGATCAGGGCCTTTTGGATCAGATTAAAAAAGGTTCTTTAGCGACTTACTGGCCTGTGCTGATCCGAAAAATCTATTTTGACCAGGACAAACGTCTGTTCTGATGATGGAAGGGGGACGAAATTATCGAGTGACCATAAAAATAAAAAGTCGGGATGGCCGGATTTGAACCGACGACCTCCAGCACCCCATGCTGGCGCGATACCGGGCTACGCTACATCCCGTTTATTCCAAGTTGATAAAAAGGCTTATGAAATAGTGCCGTTATCGGGAATAATTTTTTGGTAGGGCTAAAATAATAATTATTGACAAAAAATAAAATGTAAATGCACAAAAAACGCCATTCAATTTAGAATGGCGTTTTTTGTACTGATATATGCTCATTAGAACTTATAACCTACCATAATGCCGATCGTTTTATTTTTTGCATCTAGCGTTTTGTCGACACTTGTAAAACCATGGCTGTAATAGGCATCTAAGGTAAGGTGACTGATATCTACACCAATACCTACTCTTCCATCAAAGGAAAACTTCTTATAATCCGTGTTTACAGTGGATTTGACCGTTTTTACATCATAGTTTAACTGCGGTCCCAGTAGTCCACGGAGGTTGAAGTCGCCATTTTCCAAAAATTTGTAACCTACTTGAAGTGGTAGATTTATTTGATAGAATTTAGGTGTTTTCTGTCCGTTTTCGAAGTTATATTCTTTGCGCAATAGACTTGCACCGATTCCAGGTTGGAAGAATACACGATCGCCAATACGTGCGAATCCTGCAACTGATACCCCAACTTTGCCATTATTATCCTTTACAGCCTTGTTGCCAAAGGAACTCATATGATAATTACTTCCGACCTGTAAGCCATAAGTGATCTCTTGTGCTTGTGTAGTACCTGCTATTCCTAATAATGTCAATCCCAACAGGGCTACTTTGAATGTTGATTTCATTGTCAAATTATTTTTTGTTATCAATTGTATGTTGCTCTTTCCTTTATGACAATGGAAAATCCTTATACCCTTAGAAAAAAATAATTTTATAAAATAGATGGCTTACCTTTAATGACAATAGGAAGTTTTCTATAAAAGTTTCCTGTTGTGAATCTCATTTGATTGATGGGAGATTATACTGTGCTCTCTGGCGTATGTATATGAAAAGACTAACAGATAGGGACAAATAGCAGGTTTGAAATTATATCGTCCTTATCATCGAAGTTGATGTTCAAAAAAGTAAAATATCTGTAAGGGTAATCGTCATTTGGGATGTCTTACTAATAAAGTGGATGATTTAAATAATAAGACAGATTTAATCAATGTCGGAAAATAAAGAAAAGAATTTTGAGCAGCTTTTTCGAGCGCACTACAAGGAGCTGCATCGTTATGCTTACCGGTATTTGGGCGATAGCGATGTAGCGGAAGAGGTTGTACAGCAGGTGTTTTTACGGCTTTGGGAACGTGATTGGGAGGATTTGATCCATACTTCATTGAAAGCTTACTTATATCGGGCTATTTATAATGAAAGTATGAATGTGATTAAAAAAGAGCAACGAAAGTTCAAATATCAATCTCACGAACAGCATAGACAAGATTTTGTACCTGCTGTAGATGAAAGTGCCCGGGATTTGGACGAGAAGCTACAGGTTGCACTGGCGGAGTTACCCGAAAAAAGCCGGACGGTCTTTGAACTGAGCCGTTTTCAGGAAATGAAGTATAAGGATATCGCGATAACCTTGGATCTATCGATAAAAACTGTTGAGGGACATATGAGTAAAGCACTTCGGCATCTCCGTATTGAACTTATGGATTATTTAACATTGATTATTTGCTTTCTTATCTATACGCTATGAATAAGGAACTATTAGAACGGTATATTGTTGGTGAGACCAATGAAGTAGAAAATGCCATGATACAAAATTGGTTGGAGGAAGATGCCAAGAATAAGGAGGAATATATAAAAATGAAAAAAATGTGGGATAGTTTGCCAAAAGCCCTCGACGTTCCTGATGTGGACGTGGATAAGGCTTGGGCTGACTTCAAAGCTGTGCGCGACAGCAGCAGTTCAGAAGCTGCTGTGATTCCCAAAAAGACGACTCCTGTGATAAAATGGAGCTGGTGGATGGCGGCAAGTATCTTAATCCTGTGTGCTGTAGGATTCTATGTATTCGATCAATCTCATCATCAGGAGATGTATCTTTCGAGCATAGGGCAAGTGCGTCGCGATTCATTACCTGATGGGTCAGTTGTTACGTTAAATAAAAATACGGAGTTGGCCTACTCAAGCAGATGGACCAATAGCAATAGAAATGTCGCATTGAAAAAGGGAGAGGTATTTTTTCAGGTACACAAGGATAAGAAACATCCCTTTGTCATAGAGACTGGAAAAACTAAAATCACTGTTTTGGGAACAAGTTTTAATGTACGGCGTATTTCGGATGCAACAGAAGTCATCGTTTCGACGGGCTTGGTCAAGGTAGGTTATGCGGATAAGGAAGTATTTTTGCGACCACAGCAAATGATTACGATTCGGGACAATGATACCCTTAAATTGGAAAAAGAACCTGTCAAGGATCAGTTTTATAAATATTATGTAGATCGTGTGTTTGATTTTGAGAATACCTCCTTACAACGTGTTGTCGAGTTGCTTAACCAAGCCTATGACTATAAGATTACCATAGATCATTCTTCCGATAAGAAATTATTATTGACAGCGAAATTCGAACAAAATAGTTTAACTGAAATTTTAAAAGTCATTTCTAGCACATTTGGATTAAAAGCCAATGTGAAAGACAGGGAAATTCATCTGACGAGATGAACCATCAAATAAATATATTTTCGGAACAAATTGTATAGAAAGCAACATGATACTATTTTTTATAAAGAGAGCAGAACTTTACCTTTTCATTTTTATGCTGTGTTCGTTCCATTGGGGACGGGCACAGCAAAAGCTGGCAACGGAGATCCAGATGCCAGCTTTTGCCGCGACTACCGTCGGTGAAGTTTTCCAGTTGCTGAAAGAGAAACAGGATGTCTTATTTTCCTTTAATGGAAATATTTTACAGACAGACAGTGTTCTTTATACCAAGGACTTTAAAGGAAATTTGTACGATTATCTGGATCGGATTTTGGGTAAAGAATATAGCTTTAAAGAACTTGGGAAACATATTATTATCCAATATACCCCACAACGGATGTCGGTGGATTTTCAAGTACAGACACCCACTAAAAATAAAGTGGTCATCACGGGATATATCAAAAATATTCGAACCAATAATCCGATTTCCAATGCGAGCATCTTTGATCGAAGTGCTTTATTGTCCACACTGACAGATCAAAATGGCTACTTTGAACTGGACGTAAAGAAAAAAAGTAATCTCATCGCAATGAATGTTAGTAAAGAGACTTTTCGGGATACCAGTGTGATGGTGATTTTTCCAATAGAGGCGAGAATCGGCGATAAGAAGAAACGTGAATATGGGTATTTTGAAGGGTATGAAGAAGATCACGGTCTTTATCGATCTTTTTGGGGACGGGTATTTCTGTCACCTGCACAACGGATACAAAGCATGAATTTGGGTGGTATGTTTCTCTATAGTCCCTACCAGATCTCGATGACCCCGGGATTAAGTTCACATGGTTTTATACGATCGCAAATTGTTAATAAATTTTCCTTAAATATCATTGGAGGAGCAACGGCGGGCGTTAAAGGTGTTGAACTTGGAGGTGTATTTAATATTAACCAATATGATATGCAGGGCATGCAGATGGCGGGAGTTTTCAATGCTGTTGGTGGAAATGTAAAAGGAGTCCAGATAGCCGGTGTCGGAAATAGAGTCTTTGCCGAAGTGACAGGTGTTCAACTCGCTGGGGTATTAAATAAAGCCGATACGGTAAGGGGAGTTCAACTCGCGGGCATTGTAAATATGGCAAATGAGGCTCGGGGAACAACGCAAATTGCGGGTATATTAAATGCGAGCCAATCGATTGTTGGTAGTCAAATTGCGGGTATTGCCAACAAAGCCAAAAAAGTAAAAGGAATTCAGTTAGCGGGTATAGTTAATATCGCGGACAGCAGCGATTATCCTATAGGTCTACTCAATTTTATCAAAAATGGAGAAAAGAATTTTTCATTGGCTGTCAATGAGGATAATTATCTTGGATTGCAATTTCGTTCGGGCGGACGCGTACTCTATAGCATACTATCGATCAATGGGGCACTTGATGGTAATAGGTCTGATAAATATGCCTTTGAAGCGGGATTAGGAGCCGTGTTGCTCAACAGGCCTAAATTCAGTCTCCGAACAGAAATAGTGACACGCAATCTTCTAACGGAGAAGTTTAAATCATTGGATAACCACCAATATTCACTGCGTATAATTCCGGCTTTTAAATTAGGCCCCAGTATAGCTGTATTTGTAGCCCCAAGCTTTAGTTATGCAGAAAAAGATGAAAATACAATTTCTGGGGGTGGGGTGGTATGGAGAGCTTGGCGGAGAGACCGAACACGAAATACATTGTATGGTGGTGGAATGGCAGGTCTTATGTTAAAATTATAAAACTATTTGAGGACAGCGTTGTTCTATAGATAGCTTTTAAACATTTAACATTTTATGAAAACGCCCTGTATCGATCTGATACGGGGCGTTTATCTTTTTTAGCTGATGTTAAAATCAGTATTTAAGCGACTGTTGCAGTCTTTAATACATTACGGTATGGGTAAGAATGGAAGATGTGTCTACGGGCAAATCGACCTAATGAGTCTGCGTTGACAAATTTAATATAGTCATTTCGCTGAACACCAAAATATTCATATTGACTGCCATCGTGAAAAGTGACTGTCAATATTTGTCCTTTCCAATCAACATCCTGAATACCAGAATTGGTAATTGTCTCGGTGTAGATCGGTAATTGTTGTTCTAATGTCTCCGGACAAATGCTTACCAAGAAATGGTAGGCTTCAATCATCTCCACACTTTTTTCTTCTGCAGCCAAACGACCTTCTTCATCATTGACAAATTTATCTGGATGACATTCTTTCATGATTGTTCGGTAGGTAGATTTCAAGGTTTTAAGATCCACAGATTTATCTACATTAAGTAACTTCCGGTAGTCGGCAATTTTTTTCATGGCGGCAAAGATATGCTTAATAATCAGATTATTCGCTATAGAATATGAAAAAAACTTATTTCTTCAACAAGGTTTTTACATAGAGATGCTCAACCTTCTCTCTAGCCCAAGGTGTTTTCCTTAAGAAAGTTAAAGAAGATTTTACGCTTGGATTCTCATTGAAGCATCGGATGGATATGCGTTGTCCCAACTCTTCCCAACCATAGTATTCCACCAAATACTCAATGATGGTGTCAAGCCGCCTTCCGTGTAATGGATTATTAGTTTGTTCTTGCATGTTGTAAAGATAATAATCTTCGAATTATGGATTAAGCTAATTTTTATGACTTGGTTAAAATAGAATATTGCAACAGCAGGGGATCAATGTTAGTATTCGTCCAGTTGTACCGCTAGTTTTTTTAGATCTAGATTGAGCTGCTCATCCCAAATTTCTCCCGTCGCATCTAATTTTCCTTTGACACCTTTTATAAGTAGGTTTCTTTTATCGTCAATTTGAGCTCCCAATCCCTGCAGGATACGTTGTAGTTCGGCATGCGCTGTTTCACCTTGGGCGGCTGCGGTAATAATACTCACGGGCTTGTCTGTAAAAACCGTGGTTGCGGCGCACCATTCAAGTAGATTTTTTAATCCACTAGGTACACTGAAAATGTATTCTGGGCTGCTGATCAATACGATGTCAGCATCATTAATTACCTGACGGAGTGCAATAATTTCGATAGGAGGATGAGACTGACTCTCTTCTGGATCAAAATGAGGTAATTCATTAAGACGGTCAAATAGGGTGAAATGCGTATCAGCGTTGACCGTTTGTTGGAGGTGATTTACAATATGGTGATTGGATGAATGTGTACTAGCACTACCTACAATGGCAAAAATAGTTTTCATGAGCGTTTAATTATTAGCAGAAAGCGTAGCGGCGCTTTGCGTTTTTACTTTTTATTTTGATGGGACTAAATTACAATATTCAATTCAAACGACTTTCTATGTTCTTCGCTTGAATGTAATTTTTTGTTTCTTTCTCCTTTTACCGATTAAGTTTATACTTTTGGAAAAGGGCACTTATATTAGCTTCGTTCGGATTATATGCTTTGTTATGAGAAATAAAATGGGGTACCGCTTATTGTGGGAACGTATTCGTACAGGAGACGAGGCGGCTTTCTTTGACCTATATGCGGCGCTCTATCAGGAGCTTGTTAATTTTGGAATACGTACTTGTGGCGATAGTGATTTAGCAAGTGAAGCTACAGATCAGGTGTTTGTTAAAATTTGGGAGAAAAGAGAGCAGCTTGATCGGGTAGAAAATGTACAGTCCTATCTCATTACTTTTTTGAAAAGACGTATTCTCCGTTTACTGGAGAAACAGCATAAAATAAATACTGCGCTCCAAAATGTGAAAGCGGAGGACGATTGGGTTGAAATGCCCTATGAAGAATTTGTTATTAAGGTACAAACCAATGAGATTATACAGATCCGTCTGAAGGACGCACTGGAGAAGTTGTCTTTTCGTCAGAAGCAGCTGGTTAACCTGAAGTTCTTTGAAGGCTATTCCTATGAAAAAATAGCTGAAACTACGCATATGTCTGTTAAAACTGCCTACAATACGCTTTACGATGCTTTGAAAATTCTGAGGGAAGAATTGAAAGATATCTAAGTTGTGGGTGTCTTAAAATTCTTGTAAAGTACTACTATAACTATTTTTTTTTGTTTAAAATAATCAACTGATTTTCAGTATTTTAAAAAATACTTTCATTTTTCTTTAGGAAAAATACAGGCTTTAGGGCACTATAGAGTAAATACCCAAAAGAATGAGCCAAAAAGATTATAAACAGTTAGAAGATTTTTTGATTGACGATACTTTTCAAAAGTATTGTTCGGGCGAAGATAAAAACTGTATTCTATACTGGCAACAATATAGCCTAAACCATCCCGAACAAGCCGAGACTATTCTAAAAGCTAAACGCCTATATCAACTGTTGGTCGGTAACCGTAGACCTGTCAATGAACAATTGGAAAAATTGAAAACAGATCTTCAAAATTCTTCTGTAGAATATTTCGTGTCGAATCGATTTAATTGGGCGAAGTGGGGCGCTGTTGCCGCAGTACTCGTTGCTTTGGTTTCTGGTGGATTGTGGTATTATACGCAATCAAGCAAAGTGGATACTGTATTACCTATAACGTCTATTGGTCAGATTTATCAAACGAAAAACGGTGAAAAAAAGACCTTTGAATTGAGTGATGGAAGTATGGTGACCTTAAATTCGGGAAGTAAACTGGAGCTTTCTGCCGATTTCAATCAGGAATTGCGTATCGTAAGACTTGCAGGTGAAGGCTATTTTCAAGTAGCGAAGAATAAAGAGAAACCGTTTGTAGTTCAAGCTTCTGATTTTGACATCAAGGTTCTGGGTACGACGTTTAATGTGAAGAGTTATTCAGATGAACCGACGGCGGAAGCACTTCTTGTCGAAGGGGCAATTGAAATGAAGAGCAAAGGACAACGTGAAAATTCTGTGATCATTAAGCCGAACCAAAAAATTACCATCTATAAGCACCAAAGCGAGATGGCAATCCAGCAAAAAACGAATAAGCCAATATCAAGCAAATTACCTATTAAAGAGATTGCCATAGAAAATATTCCTACAGTAGAATCCAGCATAGCTGAAATACCAGATATTGCATGGCGGGAAAATAGATTAGAAATCGTGGACCAGGATTTCGAGTCTCTTCGCCGGACATTGGAGCGCTGGTATGATGTGGATATCCGTATCCAAAATGACCAATTAAAACAGTATCGTTTTACGGCGACTTTCAGCAAAGAAAATATTACGCAGGTGCTGAGTGCTTTACAAAAAGTTGAACCTTTTAAATTTGATATATATGGAAAAAAAATAACTATATCAGAAAAGTAAAAAGGATGGTGGACCAACACCATCCTTCATTGAAAAAATGATTAACCAAAAGCAGCAACATTGGGGCGTGCTGCTTAATATTAATTTTAACCAACACTAAAATATGATTAAAAATTGCTTATTGCAAATGCGCAATGGATATATTGTGCATTTTAGATTCATTATCCGGATGAAACTAGCCTTAATTATGACTACGTGTGCTGTTATGAATGTTTCGGCAAATGTATTTTCCCAACAAAAAGTCTCCTTGGATGTCCAAAAAACAAAACTGAGCAAGGTGCTTAAAATGATCGAAGAGCAAAGTGATTATTACTTTGTGTACAATTCGACGAATGAAAATTTAAATAAAGAGGTGTCTGTCAATGTGAATAATACGAAGGTATTGGACGTATTGACAAAGCTTTTCAATAAAAGTGGATTGATTTATTCTGTTTCCAAAGAAGGTCTTGTGGTCGTTAGCCAACAACAGCAAGTCGCTGTTGCAGGTGTGGTCACTGATGATAAAGGGAGCCCCTTAGCTGGCGCTAGCGTACGCGTTAAAGGCACTGCTGTGGGACGGGCGACAGATATCAACGGACGTTTTATTATTGATGCAGCTACAGGGAATACACTCATTATCTCTTTTGCAGGATATACTTCCCAAGAGGTTGCAGTAACCAAAGATGGCGATCTAAAGATTGTATTATTGGAAGATAACCGAATGCTCAATGAGGTCGTTGTGACGGCATTGGGAGTGAAAAAAGAGAAGCGCTCTTTGGGGTATTCTGTCACGCAGGTTGCAGGAGAGTCTTTGACGACTGCTCGTGAAAATAATGTGATGAATTCACTTGCGGGGAAAGTAGCGGGTTTGGATATTAGCTCTACTTCTGGAGGAGCTGGGGCCGCATCCAATGTGACAATCCGTGGGGTATCGAGTTTGAACCAAACCAATCAACCTTTATATGTGATCAATGGTATCCCAATGGAAAGTAAACCAGTAGGTATCGGAAATGCAAATTCTAAAGGAAACTCAGGAAGTCAATGGGATAATGCACCGGATCTTGGTGATGCCATCAGTAATATAAATCCCGATGATATCGAAAGCATTTCGGTTCTGAAAGGTGCTGCAGCATCAGCCTTATATGGCTCAAGAGCGAAAGCTGGCGTCATCCTTATTACGACAAAATCAGGTAAAGGTAATTCGATCGATTTCAATAGTAACCTTGTTGCCGAGCAGATCATCGACAATACAAATTGGCAAACTGTCTACGGACAGGGAGCGAACGGTGAAAAACCGACAACTCAAGCTGGAGCGGCCCAAGTGGGCGGATCGAGCTGGGGAGCTAAATTAGATGGGACACCAGTTGTACAATTTGACGGTGCATCAAGACCATATTCTTTGCAAAAAGGAAATTTAGATCGGTTTTATCGTACTGGTTCAACATGGACAAATACGCTGGCATTAAATAAATCATTTGATGGCGGATCTATTCGTCTATCAGGAACAGACGTCAATAATCGATCTGTCGTTCCAAATTCGGGATTAAAAAGACAGTCTTTTAATTTGGTCGGACTATTTGAGCCACTCAAAGGTTTGACGATTGATGCGCGCTATAATATGATTTTGGAGCAAGTCAAAAATCGTCCCATGGTTTCGGATGGTGCCGGAAATGCCAACTATAATGTCATGTTTTTACCGACGAGCATCAATGTCAATGATTTGAAGCCATGGAAAGATAGCAATGGAAAGGAGATACTCTATAATTCAGGCAATGTCTATGCAACGAATCCTTGGTTTGCGGCAAATGAATTTATCAATAATACCAATCGCGACCGCTCCATAGCATCTGTTACAGCCAAATATACCATGGACAACGGTTTGTTTGTTCAAGGAAGGGCAGGAAGAGATGCTTATACCGATCATTATAAGAATGTTGTTCCTTCCGGCACGGGCTATTATGAGAACGGTAAAATAGCTGAGCAGGAGACTAAATTTGCGGATATTAATGCGGATGTTTTGGTTGGTAAGTCATTCACTCTCGGAGATTACACCCTTACACCTAATCTTGGAGCGAGTTATAGAAATACTAAAATCAGACAGACCACAAATTTAGGTACCGACTTCGCGATATTTGGTGTTTACAATATTTTGAATGCAAAAAATAAATCGGTAGCCTATCTCGAAAGTGAATCGGAGACCCAGTCTACCTACGGTACCTTAGAATTTGCGTATAAAGATGTAGCCTATTTGACAGGTAGTTTACGTTCTGACTGGTTTTCTACCCTAGCTACACCTGGAGTGGATAATAAATTGAACTCAGTTTATCCAGCAATCTCGGGTTCATTTATCTTTTCAGAATATCTAAAGCCATCGTGGTTGAGTTTTGGAAAGTTGAGGGCAGGTTTTGCTCAGGTAGGACAGGCGACAGATCCTTATCAAACGTTGTTAACCTATAATTTTAGAAGCGAGGTACTCAACGGACAGCCTTTAGGGGTGATTAACAATGTGAATATTCCGAACTCTTCCTTGAAAGCTTCTACAGCGACAGAGTTGGAAATCGGAACGGAGTTGCGTCTCTTTAATGATCGTGTAAATTTGGATCTAACATGGTATGACAAGAAGTCGAAAGATGAGATTTCCTTTATCACAACGCCTTCTGCTAGCGGTTATGCCGGTGCCGTACTCAATGCCGGTAAAATGCAAAATAGAGGATTTGAAGCTTTGATTTCAGCCACCGTTGTCAAAACGGAAGATTTTAAATGGGTATCCTCATTGAATGGCTCTTACAACGACAATAAGGTGATTTCATTGGCTGAGGGAATGGACGAACAGACGGTAGCGACCTCACGTTCGGGGGTAGGTTACTTAATGAATAAAGTTGGTATGCCCGCTTTTCAGATCATGGCTTTCGATTATAAATACGATAGTAATGGCGAGATCGTAAAACTCGCTGACGGTTCTCCTGACCGGGGTGAGTTAAAGTCCTATGGTTCGGCTATGAATAAATGGTTTGCTGGATGGAACAATGAATTTAACTACAAAAGGTTCAATTTCTCTTTCTTAATTGATGGAAAATGGGGTGGAAAGCTTTTCTCAGGAACAGACTATTATGGTTATATTTTTGGATTACATCAGGAAACTGTGGCTGATCGTGAAAGTCTGGGTAGAACGGCATCCACTTATTATACCAATACCGCTAATAATGTCTCGAAGATCTTTGTCAATAGCGCTGATTTTATCAAGTTGAGACAGGTTGTTATGGGTTATAGCTTCCCATCAAACCTATTCAATAACAAAATCAAGTCGATTACAGTAAGCGCTGTAGCCCGTAATCTCTGGACGATCTCGAAGAAAACAAATAACATTGATCCAGAATCGAGCTACAATGCAACCTTTCCGGGTTTAGAACTTGGTGGTGTGCCCGCCGTACGTACTTACGGTGTTAATTTAAGTGTTAAATTCTAATTGCAAACAATCATGAAAAGATATATTAAACCGGTATTTATTAGTTTAATTGCAGCCAGCCTGTTTTTGGAAAGTAGCTGTACAAAAGATTTTGAGAAAATAAATACAGACCCAGTTGCTTATGGTAAAGAAAATTGGGATCCAAATTACACATTGAGCTCGGCACAATTATTTTACACCGGAAGTTTTGATTTTGCATACGATACATGGCGTGGAAATCTGATTTACTCGTCAACAATGATGCAGGGTTTATCGACCGTGGTGAGTTATTGGGCGGGAGACAAATATATGCTGAACGAAAGTTATACCGCGGCTTATTGGGGCACGGGCACCGTTGGCGCCTATATTGAGCAGGTTCGTAATATTGTGGATGTGGTGGAGTTTACAAAAGACAAACCAAAATATGCAAATCTGTACAATGTCGCACGTATTTGGAAAGCTTTAATTTTTGCCCGCTTAACTGATTTGTATGGGGATGTCCCCTATTCGGAGGCAGGGCTGGGTTTTTATACCAAAGTTTATAAACCGAAGTATGATAAGCAGCAGGACATCTATAATGATTTGCTGAAGGAACTTGAAACGGCTACTGCTGCATTAAAGGATGATGGTGATAAAGTCACTGGTGATGTTATTTATAAAGGTGATATTGCCAAATGGCGTAAATTTGGCAATTCTCTGCTGCTTCGCACAGCGATGCGTTTGGTTAAGGTAGACGAAGCGAAAGCGAAGGAATATGTGCAGAAGGTTGCGGGTAAGACAATGGACAGTAATGCTGACAATGCATTTATTTTACATGATGAATCAGGATCCAGGGTGACTCAGAATAGAAATAGCCAAGTTTTATTGGGCGATGGTGGCCAAGAGAATTATTACGTAAAATGGTCTAAAACATTTATTGACTATCTAAAAAGCAATAATGATCCGAGGTTACAAAAGGTTGCTGTGACGAAATTGTACTTATCCGAAAAAGATAAAGATCAGAATAGTGGTTTTGTAACTGATCCAACAAAGCAAAAGGGGATGCCTAACGGGAAGGATCTGGGATCCAATGCGCAGTATAATATCAGCAGTGACCCAAGCTATACAACTTTCGCTGATTATTCCTCACCTAATCCTAATATGATCAAGCGAACTGGTGCGACATTTATTTTGACCTATGGTGAATCTGAGTTGCTTTTAGCAGAGGCTTCCCAACGTTGGGGAATAGGTGGTAGTGCGGGCGATCATTATAAAAAAGGCGTGAAGGCAAGCATTACCTACCTGAATCAGTACGATGGCTCCTTGGCAATAAGTGATGCAGATGCCGAGACTTATTTGGCTGCGAATCCATTTAATGCTGCCGATGCCTTGAAGCAGATAAATACCCAATACTGGGCACATACGATAACGATGATGGATTTTTATGAAACTTGGAGCAACTGGCGCAGAAGTGGCTATCCGGCGTTAACTCCGGTGAATTATCCAGGAAATGCGACTTCGGGGACTATTCCAAGAAGATTCCCTTATCCTTCTACCGAAGCAGCTATCAATGGCGAAAATTACAGAGCAGCTTCGGCCGCAGTACCTGGTGGAGATAAGTTGTCTGGCCGGGTGTGGTGGGATAAATAATTACAATGGTTTGTTTTTGATTGAGGCTGAACTTTTCGTAGTTTGGCCTCTTTAAACCTTTTATAAAATATGATAAACCTAAAAAATCAATTTCTGTTTGCTATCGCGGCTTCCTGTCTTGTCTTTTCATGTAAAAATAATACTGAAAAGAAAGATGTTGATGGGGTAAAGTCCAAATCTTTGGCTGGGACCTATAAACTTATTGAAAGCAAAACAATCAAAGGAAAGGATACCGTGACCGCTTTTACGGATACGAGCAAAACAGAGATGTTTAAAATGTTCAATGACGACCATTTTTCTTTTTTTAATCACGATAAGGAAAAAGGTAAAGGTAAAGAGCCGCTGTTTGTTGCTGGTGGGGGAACTTATTCTTTTGATGGTGTCAAGTATCAGGAGAGATTACAATACTGTTCAATGCGTGATTGGGAAAGCAACAAGTTTGATTTCGAACTCACTTTAAAAGGAGATACATTGATTCAAACCGGTGAGGAGAACTTACCCGAATTAGGTGTTAAACATACGATTGTGGAAACCTATTTGAAAGTCAAATAAACGATATTCGAATACCTAAGATTTTAGAATCCCTATTAAGTTTATTTTTATTAATGCAGGCACTCAAGAGCATTCTTGGGTGTTTTTTTGTTGATAGGAGGGGCTTTTAGCGGTTTTTGCATTTTTTTTGGATTATTTTAGAAAAAAAATAAAATTATATTGCAACATTTTCAGCAGGGCCCCGACTACATAGTAGAAACATAAGAATTAACAGTATTAATTTTAGAACGTGCAAAATCAGCTTAGCGATAAAGATTTATTAGCGATGTGCCAATCTGGCAATGAGTCTGGATTTGCGCAGCTCTATCATCGGTATGCAAAAAAGATTTTTAATTCTATTTATCGGGTTTTGTCCAATCAGGAAGAAAGTGAGGATATTTTACAAGAAACCTTTGTTGATTTTTTTGCGAGATCGGATAAATGGCATTTAGTTCTCAGTGTTGAAGCCTGGTTGAGAAGAATGGGGGTGAATAAGGCAATCTCACTATTACGGAAGAATAAGCAATATTTTACTCCGGTGGACGATTTGGAAATTCAGGATGACGGTGAAGACGAATTATTGGAAAAAGAATGGCGCGAATGTCGTTTAACAGATTTGGAAGCTGTCATCGATCAGCTGACCGGTGTACCTAAGATGGTGGTCAATCTTTATCTGTTTGAAAATATGAGCCATGATGAGGTCGCGGAAACATTGGGGATGACAGCGGTTGCGGTACGTAGCCAATACCACCGTGCTAAAAAGAAAATTTACGAACAATTGAAGGAAAGGTATAATTATGCGGGATAATTTAAAAGATTTTGTGAACGCTAATCGGGAGGCATTTGATCAGAGGGAACCTTCGGCGGACTTGTGGAATAAAATAAGACCTCAAGTAGTTCCAACTGTTCAGGAAAGAAAGATTAAGCCTTTATGGAAGTGGGCGGGTATTGCGGCAGCAGCATTATTGGTTGGTACAGTGACTTTTATTGCTTTTGATCAACATAATGGAACAGCAGTAGAAAAACGGTTGGCTAAAGTCCATCCTGTTGCAGTGGAGAAAGAAGGGAGTGAAACAAAGGCTATTGATGTGGAGATGCCAGTTGTTGCTACCGAAACTCAAAAGATTTTAGTTCCGATTAAAGCCATAGCGGGGGTAAAAAGTAAAGGAAAACAATCTTTAAGGGAGAATGTATTGGAAGCTGATCATCATGAAATTGGGGGGGGAATGGATTATGTCCTGATGCTTCAGGATTCGAGTTCGGCCAGTACACGTTTAAGTGCTGTTTTGGCATTGAAAGAAGGGGGAAGGTTAGATAGAAATAGTGTGGGTGCTTTGGAAAAGACTGCGGTTTCAGATCAGAGCAGTAATGTACGTATGGCTGCAATCGAAACCATATTAAATGAACTAAGCCCAGAAGAACGTCAGCAAAAGGTTCAGGATTTCTTTGTGGAGCAAAATGATCCTACTTTACAAATGGAACTAATGCAAATGATGGCTCAGCAGGATGATCCGACAATGAAAGCGACAACAAAAGATAAGTTGAATGAAATTGTCGAAGATCCATTTACTTTAAAATTTGTGAAGGAGCAGGCATACGCGGTATTATTGAATCAATAAAGGATTAAATTCATATGAAGTCAATTACAGCACTTCGTCAATAAGAAAGATAAATTAAACGAGATGAAAAATATAAGGATAATAATGATTGGGGTGGCACTGATATTTGCAAATGCATTACAGGCCCAGGTAAATGAAAATGTTGAAGGAGTGGCTGCACCAAAACCGCCCAGCCCTCCTAAAAAGGCCCGAGCTACTTCAGGCGTTGTTGTAAATAATAGTAATAATTTCACATACAGTTATGGCGGATCCGTTCGAAAAAATGGGCCGAAAAATTGGAAAGAAATTAAAGTGGCCAACTTAGGAAATAAGCTCCTATTAAAATTGGACAACGTTTATATCGAAGGATATAAGGGGAATGATGTACTGATTACCGCCAAGGTAGAGGAAAATGAAGAAAATGACCGCGCAAAAGGACTACGTGTGATCAATGGCTCAGGATTATCTGATAATTCAGGACTTGGTATGAATATCAAAACTGAAGGTGGGGTAACCGAGGTAAGTATGGTGGGAATGCCTTTAGAGGACTCTATTCGCATCAAGATACCGATGGATCTACCTGTTACGATCAAAGGCGGGCGCGGGGCTATGTTTAATGCAGGAGTAATCGAATTGAAAGATATCCGGGCTGAGGTTGAGGTTGCTAGTACGATGGGCGATGTAAATTTATTAAATGTTACTGGTCCGGTCAATGTCAAGGTTGCACAGGGAGATGTTACGGCTAAATTTGTTCAACCTGTCAAAGGTCCGATTTCTTTGGTCGCTGCAATGGGAGCTGTCGATGTTGCCTTTCCAAATAACTTTGGTGCGAATGTGGATGTTAAGTCCTCGATGGGCAATATTTATGCAGCAGATGAGTTTCAATTCGAAAAGCCTGTTGAAGAACCTAAGTCAGTTCCGATGGGAAATGCTGTGAAAGGAAAAATGAATGGGGGCGGGCAGGATGTGATTTTAAAAACATCGATGGGCGATATCTATATAAGAACGCAGAAATAATAAAACCTTCATGATTTCGTTAGCACCAACAGTGATGAAAAGTGAAAGAAGGTTATTGCCGGCGGCATAGTGAGATCTTTGTATCTTAATGAAAAAATAAGAATCAATAAAACGTATTCTTTCAGAAAAAAATAGCCTGTTATTAATAATAGGCTATTTTTTTAGTTCCATGCGGACAAGGTATTGATCATTCTCATCTTCATATAATATTTGGACCACCCAGCCCAGTTCGTGAGAAATTTTAATCAATAAGTCCTGATCTAAATACAACCATTTGAAAAGATTTCCTCGAGTTCCTTTGTACTCATACTGATATTGGATTTCTCCAAAATAATGCGCAGGTTTTTTAATATTATAATCTTTATACAGATAACTAATGTCTGAAGAATCAAAAATGAGCTGTCCATTCGTTGTTAATAATTCCTTGCTATGCTGTAGTAGTTTTCGAAAACCGTCTACATCTCCAGCAATGCCTATTCCGTTCATCAAAAGTAAAAGCGTATCATATTTTTGACCTTCGAATTTATAAAAATCTTCACAGATGATATGTTGTACTCCACGTTGTTGCATAATATGGCAGGCTGTCTGCGATAGCTCCAGCGCATCAACGTCAAATCCTTTTTCTTGTAAATAAAGGCTATGGCTACCAACCCCTGCACCCACATCCAGTACACGCCCATCGCATAAAGATAAGCCTATAAACTCCAATTCGGGAAAATCTTCCGATTCTCGAAAAAAGATCTCGACAGGCATTTCATCCTGATCGCCATAACTGGTGTGGAGTACTAAAGGGAACTTTTCTTCTTGATGTACGAAGTAATCATCTAAGGCTTCACCGTATACGTCTCTATGCATTGTCATCATCAATCATTAACACTTTTTTTGCAATATAAATGGAGTCTTCATCTCCTGTATGTTTCATCGGCTCGTCGGACAGTTTGATGACCGGTGTCCATTGATCATCTTCTGGCAGAGCATCCGTCATCTTAATAACGATATTCATTGGTTTAAGGCCTACATCATTGGTGAAATTGGTGCCCACACCAAAAGAATGCAAGATTTTTCCCTCGCAGTAACTGGCAATTCTTTCGACCTTATCATAGTCCAAGCCATCCGAGAATATGATTGTCTTTGAGAGGGGATCGATACCATTTTTCTTATAGTGGGCGACGACCTTATCCGTAAATTCAAGCGGATCTCCACTATCATGGCGAACTCCATCAAATAATTTTGTCAATTTTTTATCGAACTGCTGAAAAAAGACTTCCGTCGTATAAGTATCTGATAGCGCTATTCCGAGATCTCCTCGATAAACATCAGACCAATGTTCAAGACCCAGGAGATTGGCCATTTTATAACCATATTTAGCGGCATGAAACATAAACCATTCATGCGCATGGGTGCCAATTGGTTTAGTTTCATATTTCATGGCTAAATGCACATTGCTTGTGCCAATAAATGTTTTTTCGCCATATTGCTTCAGTGTGCGAACGACCAAATCATGGACTTCATAAGAATGGCGTCTACGGGTGCCAAAATCAGCAATGGTGATATTGAGCTTTTTATATTTTTCGATTTTGTCTTTTGCAGTAGCAATTACTTCTGCGTCCGAGGCACGCTTTAGGCCTTGAGATTCATAAAAGAGCTCACAGATGAGAGACATCAGTGGAACTTCCCATAGGATGGTACGATACCAGTATCCTTCGATAATCACTTCAAGATCGGGGCCATCCTGGAATATTTTGATTTCCTCCGGATCGTAGCGATAACCTTGAAGAAAGTCAAAATAAGTTGGATCTATATAAGGGCAATTTCTAGCAAAAAATGCTTTTTCTGCTTTTGTTAGTTTCAAATTAGCCATTTCATTGACAGCATCCCTCAGTAGGGTGTCAAAACCATCGGGAAACTTATGATGGCCCCGATTAATAAAATGATAGCGTGCTTTGGCCTTTGGAAATAATTTGACCACAGCATGCTGCATGGTGAATTTGTAAAAGTCATTATCTAATATAGAGGTAAATGAAGCCATCTTTATCGATCTATTTTTTGTTTGAAGCCGTAAATTTACTAATTAACGTCAAAATGTATGGATTGTTCATGATAAATATAAAAAGGTATAAGCATAAAAAAGCGAGTAAAGACTGTTATTTTACCCGCTTTTTTATGCTTATTGTTTTATTTTGTCACGTTATCTTGTTCTAGACGATCTTTCTGATCCTTGTGAGGAACGTCCGGAGCTACGTTCACCGGAACTTTCTGAAGACCTTGATCGCGATACTGAGGACGAATTGTCTGTATTTGATCTACTTCTTGTATTTTCATAGCTCCTATTTTGCGTGGGTTGCGATACAGGTTGCGACACTGGTTGGCTCGAGCGTGTTCTGCTGCCACCACCATCATAGCTGCTGTTTCGTTGTGGTGTTGTTGTCGGTTGAACTACGCGTTGAGGTACAGACTGATCAGAGTTGTTCGTATTTGATCTTGTCCGTGAATTATAGTCTGTGTTTCTATTGTAGTCTGTACTTCTGCCATTAGTTACACCATTGTTGTCAACGGAGCCGTTTTGTCTATCTCTACTGGTAGATGTAGGGTTGTTATTTGAAGCGTCCGATTGTCGTCCTGATCGATTTCTAAAATCATAGTTATTCGTATTGGGCTGTGTCCCTGTGTTATTTCTATTTACTGCACCATTATCTCCGGTTCTGTTATTGTTAGTAGAACTACGAGTCGAGCCGCTATTATTTACGTCATTACGAGATCTTACCGAAGCATTTCCACTGTTATCTATATAAAGTTCGCGACTTCCTGATCGTGAATTGATATTATCTCTGTTGGTAATCACACGGTTGGTGCGGTCTGAAATCTCACTATTGTTATTGCGTGTTCGCGTAGAAGCATCAACGACATTCGTCGGACGTGCGGAAGATCGCGTATTTCGGTCTACTGCGGGACGGTACATACTGATTTCATTGCTACGATTGCTGCTACTGCGGACAGATCCAGGTCTATCTGCATTTGTAATTCTATTGACGGATACACTTCTTCCAGTTGAACGTTCAATATCTGATCTTCGGGGGCCACCTACATAATAGTTATTATTTATTATCGTTGTGTTGTTGATAATGGTGGTTCTGTTGTAGATATTGTTATAATTTCTCCGGTTGACGTAATATCTGTCCATGTCTCTATTCATGAAGTGATTTACTGCGACAAATGTCCAGAAGTTCATTGGGATGTTAACGGAAACATTGATGTTCATACCGGGACCCAACGGAGCCCAACCATAGTAGTCGTTACTTTGACGCCAATTTACCCATGCTGGTCCCCATTCGTAATCAGGCACCCATCCCCATCCATAACGATCGTTATAGTTCCAACGGCCGTAGTGGAATGGAGCCCAACCCCAGTCATAGTTGGATACCCAAGTATTGCCATAGTCAGTCATTGTCCAATAGCCATTGGTTGCATACGGCTGGAAGTTCGGGCCAACATCCGGAATCCAAACATAGCCATAGTTGGGGTCATTAACCCATTGTCCATAAGGGGAGAGCTGATCATAGAACATCTGGAATGAAACTCCTGAATTGTTATAGTTGTTATAGTCATTATAACCACCCCGTTGTGCCATCGAAGTCGCGCAACTTGAAAAGGAAGCGATACCGATAAAACCCAGTACCCAATATTTTATGTTGCTTAAATTTTTCATTTCTGTAATAATTAAAAGTGTGACAAAACTCTATGCTATTGTCTTTGTTATTATGACAGCATAACGTATAAAATGGTTTAATCGGTACACTGTAAATCTGATTTTTTTTATATAAAAGTCAAATTGATGATCTTTTTACATAAACGACAATTTTAGATACATATTTTTATTTACCTTTACCGCTCGAATTGTTACGTGTTTGTTCAGCATAAGACGTGTTTTATGACACATTAAATTTGAAATAGACATCATTTAAATGGCTAAAAAACTTCAGACTTTTTTTCTAGAATTCGCAAACATTCACCGTTTTTTGCTACGGTTTTGGCGCGAGTTGGTAACCCCCCCATATGAGTTCAAAGAAATTGTCCGCCAATGCTATGAAATAGGCTATAAATCTTTGCCTTTGATCAGTTTAACCGGATTTATTGTTGGATTTGTTTTTACAAAACAATCGCGTCCTTCTCTAGAAGAATTTGGGGCGACTTCCATGTTGCCTTCTCTTATTTCCATTGCCATTGTTCGTGCATTAGCGCCTTTAGTGACAGCTTTAATTGCTGCGGGCAAAGTAGGCTCGCAGATAGGGGCGGAATTAAGTTCGATGAATGTCACAGAGCAAATTGATGCAATGGAAGTTTCGGGTACCAATCCCTATAAATATCTTATTGTAAGTAGAATATTAGCTACAACTATTGGGATTCCTGTGCTGTGTTTTTATGTTGCAGGTATAGGGCTTTTAGGAGGATATCTAAGTATGATGAGTAAAGATGACTTGAGCTTTTTGAGTTTTTTTACACAGGTATTTGAGACGATAGCATTTAAAGATTTAGGGGCTATGGTTCTTCGTGCCGTTATATTTGGATTCACCATTGGCGCTGTGAGTTGTTATTGTGGCTATTTTTCTTCTAAAGGAACAGAAGGTGTTGGTAAAGCTGCCAATGCTGCAGTTGTTGCTTCGATGTTTCTCGTATTTATTGAGGAAATAATTATTGTTCAGGTTTTATCGTTCTTTGGTTAGCGAGGTATGGAAAAGATTAAATCAACTATCGACCATTCAAAGCCGGTCATTCAAATTAGGGATTTAAGTAAATCTTTCGGAGATAATCACGTTCTGCGAGGGGTAAATCTAGATTTATATAAGGAAGAAAATCTCGTTGTGTTGGGACGTTCCGGAACGGGAAAATCTGTGTTGATCAAATTAATCGCTGGGCTATTAAGACCAGATGAAGGAACGATCAATGTGTTAGGGGATTCTGTCACGGAATTAAATGATCGTGAATTGCGTGAATTGCGTTTGAAAATAGGATTTTCTTTTCAGAATAGTGCACTTTATGATAGTATGACTGTACGTGAAAATCTGGAGTTTCCATTAGTTCGAAATAAGCGCAATTTGACGCGGTCTGAGATAAATCATGCGGTAGAGGAGGTGTTGGATGGGGTAGGACTTTCGCAGGCGATCAATCAGATGCCTTCGGAGTTGTCTGGTGGACAACGTAAGCGAATAGGTATTGCGCGTACACTTATTCTTAGGCCGGAAATCATGATGTATGATGAACCTACAGCAGGATTAGATCCGATCACCTGTTTGGACATTAATGGATTGATCAACGAGGTGCAGGAACGATATAAGACAGCATCGATTATTATTACACATGATTTGGCTTGTGCCAAGGAAGTGGGCGATCGTATTGTGATGTTGTTGGATGGTAAATTTGAAAGACAAGGTTCTTTTGATGAGATTTTTGATACAGATGACGCACGTGTAAAAGCGTTTTATAATTATAATTTTATTCTATAATATACATGAGTAAGGCAGAAAATAAAAGAGCAATCATTGTCGGTATTTTTGTTTTTTTAGGCGTATTGATTCTTTTGGCGGGTATTTTTATTTTGGGCAGCCAACAAAAGAAGTTTACTAAAAATATCGAAATTACAACTTCATTTCCTGATGTTGCCGGATTAAAAGTGGGAAGTAATGTATGGTTTTCTGGGGTTAAGGTGGGAATCATTAAGAATATTCATTTCAAAAGTGTGCAAGATGTAGAGGTGGTATTGACAATTGAGGAGAAATCTGCTGAATATATTCGGAAAGATGCTGTGACAAAGCTAGGTTCAGATGGGTTGATCGGTAATAAGATCGTTGTGATTTCTGGTGGATCGCAGAACGCGCCTACAGTTGAGACAGGAGACTTTCTGCGTTCGGCGAAGACTGCGGATATGGAAGCTATGATGGAAACATTGCAGGTAAATAATGAAAACCTGGCTAAGATTACGACTGACTTTGTCGAGATATCACGTGGATTGGCGGATGGAAAAGGAATGGTTGGTGCGATGTTGACGGATACTTCCATGGTTAATACACTACGTGCGACACTATTGTCGATCAGTGCAGCGATGAATAATGCGAACAAAGCCTCTGCCAATCTGGTCACATTGACAAACTCTTTAAATAGCAATAAGGGCTTGATTCATGATCTAACAACCGATACGGCTATATTTTCTAATTTACGCCAGTCAGCGGCACAGCTTCAAGGAGTTTCTCAAACAGCCAATGCGTTGATAAACAATTTGAATAATGCGTCAAGTCGACTGAATGATAAAGACAATGCGGTGGGTGTATTGTTGAATGATCCTGCATCAGCAAATCAAATTAAATCAGCAATCAATAACTTGAATTCAAGTACTGCAAAGTTGGATGAAAATATGGAAGCGTTGCAGCATAATTTCTTATTGCGTGGTTTCTTTAAAAAGAAAATGAAAGAAGATGCTAAAAAAGCGGAATTGCTTAAAGCGGATACCGTGAAATAAGTCGAATGAAGAAGATATGGAAAGGCTGTACGCTTGCGTAGGGCCTTTTTTAATAAATAATAAGGTCATTAGGATGACAAGGGAGCGAATCTGCATGTATAGCATTTGGATAGTAGCCTTTTTAGATTGAAAAAAATGAATCACACTGAAATTACAGATAAAGACGTTATCTACGAAGACAATCACCTCATCGCGATAAATAAGAAAGCGGGGGATATTGTGCAAGTGGATGAGACAGGAGATATATCGTTAGAGGATATGGTGAAAACGTATTTAAAAAAGAAATATGATAAGCCAAATGAAGCCTTTGTCGGCGTTATTCATCGTTTAGATAGACCGGTCAGTGGTATGATTCTGTTCGCAAAGACAAGTAAAGCACTTGAACGCATGAACAAGTTTTTTCAGGATAGAATGGTAAAGAAGACCTATTTGGCTGTTGTTAGACAGCGTCCGCGAAAAACTGAAGGTAAACTTATCAATTGGTTGGTTAGAAATAGGCAGACAAGGGTCACCAAGGCATTCCCTCGAGAAGTGAAAGGTGGAAGTTATGCAGAGTTGGACTACACATTGATTGGAGAAATCAATGGATTCTATTTGTTGCGGGTAGAGCCTTTAACAGGTCGTACACATCAGATCCGGGCACAACTTGCGGCAATGGGTTGTCCTATTGTTGGAGATAATAAATATGGTTATCCAAGAGGCAGTTCTCTGGGGAGTATTTGTTTACACTCTCGTTCATTAGCCTTTATGCACCCTATAAAAAAGGATAAGATGGAATTAAAAGCATCTTTGCCTAAAGATGGTTTTTGGGATAAATTTGATTCTTTGGCACACTAATCGTTAAAATTTAAGTACCTTTGCGTCATGAAATGGTTTAAATATTTACTCCTAATATTTACCTTAAGCTGCTCAGCTGTATCTGTTTCTTACGGACAGTGTGCGATGTGTACATTGAACGCTGAGAATTCTACGAAGGAAGGGAATATGCAAGGAAGAGGGCTGAATGACGGTATCTTATTTCTTTTAGTAATACCCTATCTGGCCGCAGCGGGACTGGGTTATCTATGGTATAAAAAATATCGTAAGAAGAATCCGGTAACAAAGAAGTTTATAAACGAAATAAAATAGATTTAATGCCTACATCCAAATTTCATGCAATGATACATTCTAAATGTCCCAAGTGTCACATCGGGAATGTATTTGTAGGAAAGGTATACAGTTTGCGCAAGCAGCATATGAACGATACATGCCCGCATTGTGGTGTTAAGTATGAGGTTGAACCTGGTTACTTCTATGCTGCAATGTATGTGAGTTATGCGCTATCTGTCGCTGAAATTGTCACCGTATCTGTTGCTATAGCAATTTTGACCGGGAGCGAATCTCCTTGGTCATATCTGATTGGCTTGGCTGTAACCATTTTGGTATTTGCGCCTTTTAATTTTAGATATGCGCGTTTGATTTTACTTCATTTTTTGACTCCAAAAATCAGTTATGACCCGCGTTATGAACTGGCGGTAGAAATACATGAGAAGAATACTGAGTCCGGCGAAGAAAAACATAAGGGTTTAATGAAATAAAAAATAAAAGAGCTTTCTATAGCTCTTTTATTTTTTTAAATATTTCATGGTACTCTCGAAAAGAAAAACCTTGTCTTTATAGGCTTCCGAAATGAGTTGTTGCAATGGGATTACATGCACTTGCTGAAAGTCTGCTATATGTTCTTCTGAAGATAGTATGACCTGGATGCAATAGGTCATTCCTTCGTGTGGAGATTGGAGCATTTCCAGGAACTGTACTTGAAATTTTTGGGATTGCACGATATTATCCTGAATCCACGAAACAAGCTCCTGATGAACTGTTTCTTCTGCAATGACGGAGATATTATATAAAAACATAAACAAAAATACGGTATTTTTCTGCTATAAAAAAGATTCGCAGTGGCAGAGTAGAGATAAGTTTGAATATTACACTTAATTACTATATCTTGTAAAAATAAGGTTGCATTTCGTGCAATTTCGTATTTAATTACAATATTTGGAATAAATGATAAGGATGTATTTGGGATTATGAGGATGCAATTTTGGATAGGTTTGTTTTTTTCTGCTATGATCATATTGGGGTGTCAACGCCATAGCGTTGATCTTATTCCAATAAATCAATTTTTTTCCACGCCTGAAAAATCAAATTTTAAGACTTCTCCAAACGGTCGATTTATCGCTTACATTGGCTTGGATAATCATTGTAAAAATATCTATTTGATAGATTTGATCCATCAGGATAGTTCCAAGCAGCTCACTTATCAAAATGATATCAATGTGAAATCCTTTGCTTGGAACAGTGATTCGAAAATTTCCTTTTTAACAGAACAATCTTCACAGGACAGTTTACGTTTATATGCTGTGGATATCAATACAGAGAAGATTTGGCCATTGATCAAACCAGTTCGCGGTCGATTTAGGTGGATTCATACTCTGGCCACTGGGAGCGAGAGCTTTATAGCGGGGATTAATGATCGGGATTCTTCATTTTTCGATCTTTATCGTATTTATTTAGACGGCCGGCCGAGAGAATTGGTCTTACAAAATCCTGGAAATATGAGTTCTTGGGTGGTGTCTAATGATGGGCAGGTGCGATTAGCGGTAGCTAACGATTCAGTCCAGCAATCTGTGCTTTATAGAGCCTCCGAGAAGGAGCCATTTAAAGAGATTATACGATGTGATGTTGAGAGCAGTTTTACACCGCTAGGTTATAAGGATAGTTCAAACGCTGTTATTTACGCTTTATCCAATATAGACCGAGATAAGCTAGCATTGGTTAGCTATGATTTAGCAAATCAAAAGGAGCTTGGTGAACTTTTTAGCCATAAAGATGTTGACGTAAGCCCTGGAGGCTATTTTACAGAACAAAATAGACTATTGTTTGTAAATTACTCTACTTCCAGACAGAACAGGCACTTTTTTGATGAAACAATAAAAAAGAAGTATGATCAGTTATCTAAGCAGATAGATGGTTTTGAATTTCAGGTGTTAAATACAGATGTTTCAGGGGATAAGATCATTATCAAAACGTATACCGACGTAAATCCGGGGGGAATTTATTTTTATGATTTTTCGACCCGCAAATTAACGAAGCTAACGGATAACAATTCTGATCTAAAAGATAAAGAACTGTCACCAAATGAGTATATCACTTATACAGCAAGAGATGGTATTCAGATATCAGGTTATTTGACTTATCCTATCCACTCCAACCGCAAAGATTTGCCAATGGTTGTATTACCCCATGATGGACCCAATGGGCGGGAAGTTTGGGGATTTGACAATGAGGCTCAATTTTTGGCAAATAGAGGTTATTTAGTCTTTCAGATGAACTATAGGGGTTCGACCGGTTTTGGTAAGAAGTTTTGGACAGCTGGATTTAAAGAATGGGGGGGCAAGATTCAGGATGATATTACAGATGGGGTGAAATGGCTGATCAAAGAGGGGATTGCCGATCGGGAACGTGTTGCTATCGTAGGTAAAGGTTTTGGAGGTTATTCTGCCCTACATGCAGCTTGTTTTAATTCTGACATGTATAAATGTGCTGTGTCTTATTCTGGTTATACAAATCTATTCACTTACTTTAGAGATATACCGCCATATTTTAAATCTTATGTGCAGAAAATGTATCAAATAGTAGGAAACCCGATTCGGGAGGCCGAACTATTTAAAAATATATCGCCAGTGTTTCATTCCGATAAGGTGAAGATACCGGTGTTGCTGGTACAAGGAGGAAAGGATCGGTTCAGTTCGGTGACAGATGCAAACCAATTTGTACAGAAATTAAAGAACAATAATATTCCCGTACAGTATATCTTAAAAGAGGACGAGGATAGAACTTTTAAGCGAGATGAGAATGTCTTTGGTTACTATAATGAGTTGGAGCGATTTTTGGCGAAATATCTTGTAGACTAAGGGCAAGCAATATGAAAGCAGAAAAATATAGCTATCGAAAAAACTACGGCCTATTATTGATGTTTTTCATCGTGATCAGTGGCTTGTATATATTTGCCCTTTTTCTTTCTCGTAATTATACGGAGTCGCATATTAAAAATGAATTTACCAATAGGAAATCGGAAATATTTGATCAAACTTTAGTCCCATTTAATGATTTTTTTCAAAATAGAATTCCTGAAGTTTCCTTTTATCAGGGCTTTTTGGATTCAGTGCAGGCAGGTAAATATGCTTATAGCATATTAAGCTCTTATCCTTTTGTTCGGGAAATCGGTTTTTTTGATTTGCAATTTAATAATGATCATAACTTGAATTATGGCTTTATTGTCAATAATCTTAGGATACAGCCAAAGACAATTACCTTTTTTACTGTTTCCCGCTCGGGGTTGGTTAAAAATACAATTCGGGATCGTGGGCAGATGGGCTTACATTCCGAAGAGATTAATAATATTGGTGTCAAGTTGGCAACTTATATCGATAAATTGCAATCGAATGCCAAGCTTTCTGATAAGGATATTCTAAAGGTTTTTTATACCATACGACCTGGGCAGATTACCTACCTGAATATTCCGCGGGTCAATGACCTAATTGTCTATAAGTCCATTATGGAAGGTAATTTGGATCATACTGTGGGCTATGAACAAGATATGTTTAATTTTCAGATCGATCCAATGTATCTGGAAGTGAAAAATAGCTATTCTAATCTTTATGAGAAAGTTGAAATAGTTCCGCTGGTGGGTGCTCCCATTACTCCCGAAAACGACGAGATTTCAACCGAGATGCCCCTGCCTGGAGCTTTAGCTGATTATAAGCTTCTATTTAGGTCAAGTAAAAGTTTTCTGTCAAAGGAGATTAATCGCAGTTTTTGGCCCGTATTAGGTGGGGTATCCTTAATTTATATTATTTTAATTGCAATCCTATATTTAATTTATAGAAATTTAGAAATTAACGGAAGACTTTTTAAATTGCAGTACGATTTCATCAATAATCTCACTCACGAGTTTAAGACACCTGTGAGTGTAATTAAAATTGCTGGGAATAATATCAAGAGTGCGCAGGTACTCTCTGATGAGGAACGTAAAATGTATGGAAATATATTGGATCAGGAGGCAGATCGATTGAATAACTTGATGAATAAGCTGTTGTCCTTTAGTCAGATCGAAAATAAAACCATAAAATTGAATAAAGAAGAGGTGGATTTGGAGGAATTTACTGAAAATCTAGTAGCTTCGTCAAGAATAAAATATTCGGATTTCAAAATTAGCACAAAAATTGATGTAAGAACATCAATGCTCGCAGATCCGGTATTATTGAGCAGTGTGTTTCAAAATATGATCGATAATGCCTATAAATATTCGAAATCGGGGCATAAAATCTTGGATATTGCGATACAACAAAACAAGAAGAATTTTGTTATCACTTTTAAGGATGAAGGAATCGGGATTGAGAAAGCTGAGTTTAACAATATTTTCAAAAAGTTTTATAGAATAAAAAGTCAATATAATCAGCAAGGAAGTATCGGTTTGGGCTTGGCTTTCTGTAAAGAGATTACTGAATTTATAGGCGGTGATATTACAGTAAAAAGTCAATTGGGACAAGGAACCACCTTTACCCTGGTATTTCCGGTTTAAAAATAAATTTAAATATGAATAAAGACATCACTGTTGCTGTTATTGAAGATGATGAGAACTTACGTTTCTTGGTAAAACATCGATTGGAATCCGAAGGCTATCAGGTCATCCAAAGCGGAAATGGGAATGAAGCAGAGAGTTTGATTTTAGAAAAGAGACCCGATGTGGTTTTGTTGGATTGGATGCTTCCAGGAAAAGAAGGTAACGAGATCTGTGAAGATGTCCGTAAAGCCGGTTTTGAGAATATCATTATTATGATGACAGCTAAATCTCAAGATGTAGACAAAATTGAAGCCTATAGCTTTGGTGTGACTGATTACATTAGTAAGCCGTTCAATATGGATGTACTAATTGCTATGATCGATAATAAGGTGAAGTTTTTTTTACCTAAAAACAGTCCAGAAGTTTATAAATTCGGTCAGACGGAGCATCATCCCAATATTCATTCCCTGATACGTGACGGAAGGAAAGTTGAGCTAACAATCTTAGAGAACAGGATTTTATTACATTTTCTACAAAACTTAGGTCGGGAGATTACACGTGAAGAGTTGATGGAGGTGGTATGGGGTTATAGCTCAAATGTCAACACACGCACCTTGGATATGCATGTGGTTCGTTTAAGAAAGAAGATAGAAACAAATCCGGATAAGCCTCATTATTTACAGACAGTGCGGGGCTTGGGGTATAAATTTGTTGATGAAGAAGAGATTTAATTATATTTAACGGATAGGAATTTGTTTTGTTAAAAACAATTATTATCTTCGTATAGATTGAAAGCAAGACCATGTTTCCCGACGAGGGTAATATGGTCTTGTTTCTTTTTTAAAATGTAGAAAATAAGAAAAAAGATAAAATTATGGCAGAAGTAACTTATTTTACGGAAGAAGGATTGCGTAAGCTTAAAGAGGAATTGGCTTATCTGAAGACGGAAGGAAGATCTAAAATTGCCAATGCTATTGCAGAGGCAAGAGACAAAGGTGATTTGTCTGAAAATGCGGAGTATGATGCTGCTAAAGAAGCACAGGGGCTTCATGAGGCTAAAATAGCTAACCTGGAGAATACCTTAGCTACAGCTCGATTGATTGATGAGTCCAAATTGGATACGTCGAAAGTTCTCGCTTTGTCCATTGTTAAGATTAAAAATAAAAAGAATGGGGCTGTGATGACTTATCAATTAGTTGCCGAATCAGAGGCAGATCTTAAGTCGGGCAAGATTTCTGTTAAATCTCCTATTGCACAGGGGTTATTGGGCAAGTCGAAAGGTGATACTGCCGAGATCGAAGTGCCTGCTGGTAAAATTGAATTCGAGATCGTAGAGATTTCAAGATAATATATGTCGGTTATGTGCGGTACGCCATAACCGCACATTCGCAAATTAACTTTATATTAAGAAGGTCGTGATATAGCAATCGCGACCTTTTTTGTTTATATTTGTTGAACAGTAAAAAAAACAGGGTATCAAAAGACCCGCAGTTTAATTTTAACTGCTGATATACTTAAGGCTTTTTATCTAAAGTCTGTTGTTTGCTGATTATTGTTTAAAAGATTTATTCCAAGATTAGAATAATATGTCGACAATTTTTTCAAAAATCGTTGCTGGCGAGATTCCAGCTTACAAAGTGGCAGAAAGTAATGATTTTCTAGCTTTTTTGGATATCAGTCCGCTTGCTAAAGGGCATGTGTTAGTGATACCTAAGAAAGAGACAGATTACATTTTTGATATAGAAGATGATGAATATATGGCGCTTTGGGTCTTTGCTAAGATTGTTGCTCAAGGTATCAAAAAAGTGATCCCATGTGTAAAAGTCGGTGTAGCTGTAGTTGGCTTAGAGGTGGCTCATGCACATATACATCTGGTGCCTATTAATAAGATTAGTGATTTAAACTTTGCTGGACCTAAATTGAGTTTGGGTGACGACGAGCTTCATCAAATTGCGACCACTATTCGCGAGTCTATTGTCAGTATAACTGCGCAAAATCAATAATTATAAAAGATTATATTACACTTGATTTACGTTCGTTTTTTAGAAGAATGCTATATTTGTACTTTGTTGTTTCAAAATTGTGCTAAAATAAGCGTGGGATTTGTTCTAAAAGAGGAACGCAACATTGATTTTTACTAAAGGTTATGCATGAACTTTTGTTGTCATTTCAACAATTATTGAACCCAGAGGAGTTATTGAGTTCTGGTGGGTTTTATCTAGTTATCTTAATTGTATTTGCTGAGACAGGTCTATTTTTTGGATTTTTTCTACCTGGTGATTATTTATTATTTCTTGCAGGATTATTTTGTGCGCTAAATAAAATTGACGTTAGTATATACACGCTTTGCTTAGGTTTGCTTGTAGCAGGGATATTGGGGAATTTTACCGGTTATTGGTTCGGTTATCGAGCCGGTCCGATGTTATTTAAGCGAAAGGACAGTTTCATCTTTAAGCGAAAATATGTTGTGATGGCCGAAGAATTTTATCACAAATACGGAGGAACCGCTTTAATTATAGGAAGATTTGTTCCAATTGTTCGTACTTTTGCACCTATCTTTGCTGGTGTTGTAAAATTAGATTTTAAAAAATTCGTTCTATATAATATTGCGGGGGCTGCGATCTGGGTCTTGGTGCTAACGCTTTCGGGATATTTCCTGGGCATTGAGTTTCCGTGGATTATTCATTATGTAGAATATGTTGTGGTTGGTATGATTGTGATCGCATTTCTACCTATTGCAATAACCTTGCTTAGGAAGCGTATAAAGGATAAAAGAAACAAACAAAATATACAGTAAATTAAAAATGAGTAAACAAAACCCTTGGCACATGGTTTCTCCAGGTGAGAATGTGCCAAATGCCGTAAATGCTATCATTGAGATTACAAACGGATCCAAAGGAAAGTATGAATTAGACAAAGAAACTGGTTTGTTGCTTTTGGACCGAGTAATGAGTTCATCCGTCGTTTATCCTGCCAATTATGGTTTTATACCACAGACTTATTGCGATGACAAAGATCCTTTGGATATTTTGGTAATTTGTTCAGTTGATATTTTACCATTGACATTAGTTGAGGCACAGGTTATTGGTGTGATGAACATGGTTGATGGTGGAGAACAAGATGATAAAATTATTGCAGTAGCTAAAAATGATCCGGTTTTTAATTACATTAAAGATATTGATCAATTGCCGCCGCATACAATGAAAGAGATTGTACAGTTCTTTGAGAGTTACAAAGCACTTGAAAAGAAGCATGTTCTAGTTGAAGGTGTAAAAGGACGTGAAGAAGCGCAAAGAATCTTGATCGAGGCTATTGAGTTGTACAAAAAAGAATTTGTTAACAAATAACCCCAAGCATGGCGCTCGATATATTTTGGACCTTTTTTTTAGTATTAGCCAACGGTTTTTTTGTCGCGGCAGAGTTTGCTATTGTCAAAGTCCGAATCTCCCAAATTGAAGTTCAGGCAAAAACAGGCAGCAAAGTTGCTACGATAGCCAAAAGTATAACGGAGCATTTGGATGGTTATTTGGCCGCTACACAATTGGGTATTACACTTTCTTCATTGGCCCTAGGTTGGGTAGGGGAGGCTGTAATGACCCAAATTGTGCATGGGGCATTGGGTTTTTTCGGTGTTGAATTGACAGGTACGATTGCTACCAATGCTGGACATGTGTTGGCATTTACAATTATTACAGTCTTACACATTGTATTTGGGGAGCTAGCTCCCAAATCTATTGCAATTCAAAAACCGGTTGCAACAACGATGAAAATTGCGGTTCCGCTGCAATTTTTCTACTTTATCTTTAGACCATTTATTTGGATTCTAAACGGGTTCGCTAATTTTCTGTTGAAGATTTTAGGATTTGAAGTTACCAAAGGTGAGTCTGCTCACTCTTCGGAGGAGCTGCAATATCTTTTGGATAAAGGTAAAGAGTCTGGTGCTTTAGATATTTCGGAGCACGAGTTGATTAAAAATGTATTTGATTTTAACGAACGTATCGTTAAGAATATTATGGTACCCCGTACCAAAATTGTGGCTGTTGAAGTTACCGCTGATGCCTCTGAGTTGATTGAAACGATGACTGAAGAGGGATATTCCCGTCTTCCCATTTATGAGGACAACATAGATCAAATTGTAGGTATTGTCCATACGAAAGATATTCTCCCACTCTTAGCTAAAGGAAAAGAAGTTGTCATGAGGAATATCATGCGCAAACCCTATTTCATTCCGGAGACGAAGAAGATCAATGATCTAATGGCGGAGTTTCAGCAAAAGCGTCTTCAATTGGCGATCGTATTGGATGAATTCGGGGGGACTGCAGGTATGGTTACCTTGGAAGATATTGTTGAAGAACTGGTTGGCGAGATTCAGGATGAATACGATGAGGAAACTCCAGTTGTTGAGCGTATTTCGGAAACGGAATATATGATTGATGCGGGAGCTAGTATTCATGATGTAAATGAATTCCTTCCTATTGAATTGCCGGAGAGTCAGGATTACGATACCATGTCTGGGTTGGTGAGTGAAATTTTTGATAAAATACCTGAAGTTGGCGAGCGGAAAGAAGAATACGGCTATGTATTTACTATCATCCGAAAAGCACAGCAGAATATTGAGTTTGTCAAATTGGAACTTGTCGAATCGGCCGATGATGATACAGAAGAATAGGATAATAGCGAAAACAAATGCAATTATTTTTTACACCGGATATAAACCCTACATTAGAAAATTTTATTCTTAGCGAGGAAGAGAGCAAGCACGCTATTCGTGTGCTTCGTATGACTAATGGAGATCGTTTACATCTCATTGACGGTCGTGGTGGTCTGTACGAAGCACAAATTATTGATCCACATCCCAAACGTACTGTTCTTACCATATTAAGTGTTAAGGAGGACTTTCAACAGCCCAAGTATCATCTACATATTGCTCTTGGTCCAACCAAGAATATCGATCGTATCGAATGGTTTTTGGAAAAAGCAACTGAAGTTGGAATTCAGGAAATTACACCTATTATTTGTGAACACTCAGAGCGAAAAGAAGTAAAATTAGATCGCTTGAATAAAGTGGTTGTGGCGGCTATGAAACAATCATTGAAAGCTTATTTACCGAAGCTTAATCCAGCTGTACCTTTTAAACAATTTCTGAAGAATATTCCAAGCGGGGGTGTGCAAAAGGCTATAGCACATTGTGTGGATGCTGAAAAGAAGTATTTAAACCAAATTTTAGAGCCTGCTCGACATTATATTATCTTAATTGGACCGGAGGGTGATTTTTCTGAAGAGGAAATTGATTTAGCACTGCAAATGGGGTTTCATCCAATCTCATTGGGAGAAGCTCGTCTACGGACTGAAACGGCTGCTTTAACAGCCTGCATGGAAGTCTCGCTATTAAATAGATAATAAGAATTTGCAGCGACCCTGGCGCACGATATTATTCGCTGTGATGGATTCGCGCGAGAGAGCCTTGACAAACTGACGTAGGAAACAGTCTATTTTATCGGCTCTGCATCCACAATCTGAATTTCCGCATTCCCCTTAAGTGGATCTTTGGTAAAGATCATTTTTCCCTTTAATTTAATCGGATCCTCCGAGAATTTGATCGCCCCCCCCTTTAACGTGACTTCGACCATTGGCGGTATTCCATTGGAGCCACAGAATTGGCATTGCATGACCGGTAATACAGACATCATAAAGTTTTTGTGGCTACGACCGCTATGCAAAGGAACCATGTAGCCAGGTAATTCAACTATTTTATTCTCAAGTGCTTTGAGTTCCTTCGGATAGAAAGGGGTATATACTTTCTTTGCTCCATTATATGTGACCTTATAGGCCATCTTATCAATAGCTTCCCACGTTTTGTTCATCATGGGGGTATGGTCCGGAACATCCGGATTACTGCCTATTTGAGCCTGGGATTGTATCGTGCAAAATAATATAAATATGAATACTGAGATTATTTTTTTCATTGCTAATTTTATTGTTAAGAATTGAGAAGTCATTTGAAGATCTTTTTCGCCTTAAATGCCAACTCTTTTCCGTGATGATTCTTTGTTCCTGAACGTTGATTTTAAAAATTTATTTATTTGATAGCGTTCCAGAAATACTTGTCCTGTAGGCTTTGATTGCAGGAATAAGTGCAGCGAAGATACCGATTATACAGGCAACAAGCAAAAATACAAATTCTTTGGGGTGGAGCTTAAAGGCCTCGATGAAATCTGCACTTTGACTTGTTTGGCTACTGATATAGTAGAGCGCCAGATGTGCCATTAGTAATCCAATTAATCCACCAACCATAGTAATCGTTAGGCCTTCAAGGAGTACAATAGCAAATAGTTTCCTTTTGGACGCCCCGAGTGTACGCATGATAGCAAGATCGTATTTACGTTGCTTTAAAGCATTATATAGGTTAATAAAAATACTTAAGCCAGCAATCATCATGATTACATAGGCAAGTATGGATAAAGAATCTATCCCGACGCCTAATAGAGAGAATAGGCGCGTACTTTCCATGGCTGGGGAGGCAGCTTGCATGTCTGTTTGCTGATCAATCATTTTTGGCAATATTCCGATAGCAGCTGGGGATTGATACTTTACTAAAATGGCTGTTATTTCTAACCCGCTTTGCTTCACCATGTCTGCACCAATAGATTTCACAAATACACCTTCTTCTTCGTGGTCAGTATGATCGGCATGTCCTTGTGGATGTTGTTCGTCAACTATATCTTCACCGTGATGATGAAGGTGGGCGTTGACAGTCTCTTCTCGGTCTTCTTCACGTTCACGCAGTTCTTTCTGTTCTGGAGTTTCTTCCTGATCATGTGTATGGGCGATCCCGTGTACATCCCAAACACTTTCTAAATTGGTCAATATCAAGTTATCGGTAATGTTATTATTGTGCTCTAGAATACCGACAATAGTGAAAGGATGTTCATCATGATGATGTCCATCTTTGCTCAAGCCATGTGAACTATGGATTTGATCGCCGATTTTGAGCTGTTGTTTTTTAGCAACTTGATCACCAATGACTACTTCAAAATTATTTTGCCAAATACGGCCTTCACGAACAGACGTTTCATAGATAGATAGGAACGATGAATCAGTTCCGACGATACGATGGCCCTTGAAGTTGTCACCTAAAGATAATGGGACGGCTAGTCGAACAAGTGGATTTTGACGTAATGGCTCCAATTCATCCAATGGAATATTACCGGTGGGATTGTCGATATGATAAATGCTAGAGAGGATCAACTGAAGCGGACTGCCTTTAGCCCCGACGACTAAATCTATATTTTTGCTATTATTGTCAAGCTGCTTTTCAAAAGTTTCTCCCGTAATCGAAAGCACAGCAAGGATGGAAATCCCAAAAGCCGTTAGTAGAATACTCAGAAGAACTGAACCGAACTGTCTACTTAAATTTTTCCAAACCAATTGTATCGTGTTCATAGCAAATTTTAAAAACTAAAGGGTAACGCTTAAATAAAGTAAAAACTATTATTTTAAAATGTACATCTTGGAGAACTGATCTTTTATTCTCTTATCGTGTGTTGTTATCAGTAATGTGGAACCAGCTGTATCAGCTATCGATAAAAGGAGTTCTAATACCCTACGGGTATTATTGTCATCCAATGCAGCTGTGGGCTCATCGGCAATTAATAAGGCTGGTTTATTGATGATGCTACGTGCAATCGCAGCTCGTTGCAGTTGGCCGCGACTCAATTCGTTCGGATAGGCTTCACTTTTTTGATCCAATTGCAATTGTTTAAGTATGAGACTGATTGCACTGATGTCCACTTTTTTTCCGGCCAGGGACTGTGCTAATTTAATATTTTCTAGTAATGTTAAATTTCTTAGTAGGTGAGCCTCTTGAAATATGAAACCAATATATTGAGAGCGGAACTGATCCAATTTACTGTTCGATAATAAGGATAGATCTTGGTTATTTATTTTGACCTGACCTGTTTCAGATCTCGACAAGCCTCCTAAAATATTAAGTAACGTTGTTTTTCCAGAACCTGAATCACCCAATAAAAGTGTATGTTGCCCTTTCTCCATGTAAATATCCGGAAATTCAATTGGTGCCGAATTTGGATACTGAAATGATAACTGTGTAGTCGAAACGATTGGAGTGCTCATGGGAATCAGAAATTGAAAATATATTCAAACTTAGACAAATTGCTTTTTATATGCAATATAATTGCAATTATATTGCATATAAAAAGCAATTTATTAATGTTGATGCATAGTCTGACTGTAGAACCACAGGATCAGGAGTATGCAACTAAGTACCGTTGGTGTATACACAACTGCTATAAGATAGCTATTAATGTATAAAGTATAAAAATAAACTAATTGTGTTAATAACTTAAGTGCTTAATAATTTTATTACACTTCTTTAATATACTATTGGTTGAAGCATTCTAAATATTATTTTAAATAGCATAAAAGGCCCTTTTTTATTGAAAATCAAAAAAACTAAATAATAAGTAACATTAAATTAACAACTGATTTACGCAATGGTAATCTGTTGTTAATGTTAATATAATATTCTGCCAATAGCTTTGCAGAAACAAAAAACAAATAAATTGGAACCACAATTACAACTTAAAAGAATCGCCGCTGTCGTAACGCTAGCAGTAGCTGCGTCAACAACAGTTTATGCACAAGGCAGTGGAAAAGTGGCAGGTAAAGTAACGAATGTTAAGACAGGTGAAATGATCACAGGTGTGACAGTTAAAGTACTTGGTACGGCAAGAGTGGGAAGTTCAGATGTGACTGGTAATTATAATATTCCTGCAGTACCTGCAGGGAAATATACCTTGGAATTTAGCTATGTAGGATTTGCTACTAAACAAATTACTGATGTAGAGATCAAGGATAAAGATGTTACAACGCTAGATGTCGTACTAGATAATACTGGGGGAACAGTATTGGATCAAGTTGTTGTGACGGGGACCTTCAAAAAGGAATCGATAGGTGCATTATATGCACAACAGAAAAATAGCGCTAGAATTTCCAGCGGTATTTCGACAGAACAGATAAAGAGAAGCCCGGATAGAAATACCTCTGAGGCAATTAAGCGGGTAAGTGGTGCTAGTATTCAGGATAATAAATATGTTATTGTAAGAGGTTTGAGTGATCGTTATAATTCAGCGATGTTGAATAATGCGATTTTACCTAATACGGAAGTAGATAAACGCGCATTTTCTTTTGATATCATTCCTTCAAATTTAATTGAATCGATCATCATCAATAAAACTGCGACACCAGATATTCCTGCTGATTTCTCCGGTGGTGTAGTTCAAGTGAATACAAAGGATTTTCCGGAGAAAAATTTCTTTGATGCATCAATAGGTACATCTTATAATACACAGTCTACATTTAAAGATTTTACTTCGGCAAAAAGAGCTGGCGGTGAAGTTTTTGGTTTTGCAGGAAGTGACCGCGAAATTCCTAAAGGGTTCCCTTCAACAAAAGAGTTCCAATCTTTGCAAAATAATTCAAATGAGATTTTTGAGTATTCTAAATTGTTTAAAAACAATTGGGGATATAATACGAAGAAATCAACACTAACTCCGAATTTTCAGTTAAACTACGGTTCTACAAAAAATTTCAAGGATGATTCTAAATTCGGAGCTATTTTTTCATTGACTTATCGTTACGATCAAAGAAAACGAGAAGCGGACCAAAATGCTTATGTTGGGCAATCATTACCGGAAGTATTTCATGATGATCAATATAGTTACAATACCAATTTGGGGGCTCTTGCAAACTTCGCTTATTCTTGGAAGTCAAATAAGATCTCATTTAAGAATTTATATAATAGGATTTTAGAAAATCAATTTACATTCCGTGAGGGCAAAGATGATTCTGGTAGCGAATTTTATCGTACAGGAGATTACTTATTGCAACGTTCTATTCTGACCAATCAGTTGTCCGGTGAACATATTCTTTCAGAGAAAAGTAAATTAAAATTAGATTGGTCATTGAATTACGGTCGTACGGATAGAGATGAACCTGGTTACAAGCGGATGGAATATTCGAAAGATGGTATTGCTTCAATCTCCGCTACAAGTTCGTCTACAGCGGACAGGGCTGGTAATTTCAATTCTACAATGACTGAAAATTCGTATGGGGGAGCTTTAAATTTAACGTTGCCAATCCGTTTGTTCTCAGAAAATGACAAATTGAAAGCAGGATATTTCAATCAATTACGTGACAGAAACTTTAATGCAAGGGTGATTGGTTTTATTAGAAATGGAAACTTTGATGCGAGTTTGTTAAAACTACCGCAGGATAAGATCTTTGATCAAACTAATATTCGTCCGAACGGATTTATTCTGAATGAAATAACGAACGGTGGAGATCATTATGATGCGAAAGCATTTTTGAATGCTGGTTATTTGATGTATGATGGATTTGTAATGGAGAAATTAAGAGTAATCGCTGGTGCACGTCTTGAGTCATACAATCTGAAATTAAATAGTGAAGACAATGGAAACCCAGTTGGTGTCGACACGACAACGATTTCATTATTGCCATCACTGAATTTAATTTATAATTTGGATAGCAAGCAAAGTTTTCGCTTTGCAGCGTCACAAACAGTCGGAAGACAAGAGTTTAGAGAGATGGCGCCCTTTCCATTTTATGACTTCAATAAAAATATGAATGTTCGAGGAAATCCTAATTTGAAACAGTCGAAAACATCAAATTTTGATTTGGGATATGCATATTATCCGACAGCTGGCGAGGTTCTATCAGTTGGAGCGTTTTATAAATATTTCGAAAATCCGATCGAGCAAGCACTACAGTTAGGAAACTCGGGACGTTCATTTAACTATACTAATTCGAAGTCCGCGGATGTGTTTGGGGTAGAAGCTGAAGTACGGAAGAATCTGAAATTTATTGATGAGCGATTGGATAATTTTGTCGTCAACGCGAACGGATCATATATTTATTCGAAAGTTATCGTTCCGACTACTGTGAATCCAACTGGTAAACGAAAACTACAGGGACAATCTCCTTATTTAATTAATGCAGGATTATCGTATACGACCAAAAATCCGAATACAACGGCGATTACTTTATTATACAATCGTGTAGGACCTAGAATATGGGCAATTGGTAATGCGGAGGATCCGGATATCTACGAATATTCTAGAAATATTCTTGATTTACAGCTGGCTCAAAAATTTGCTAATTCCAGAGCTGAGGTGAAATTGAATTATAGCGATATCTTAAATAATAAAGCGTATTTCTATCAAAAGCCAAAAGGATCAGACCCTAATGCCGCATTTAATAAAAATACAGATAATATTAACAGAGCGGAGAAATACGGATCTACCGTGTCTCTTACTCTTTCATATAAATTTTGGTAGTCTATTGTTAATTCATAAATATTTAACACTGGGTTAATTGTATCGTAAAATTAAAATATTCTTTTTGTACAAATAAAACATGAAAATGAAAACGAATTTAAACTTAAATCTTTTAGCTGTCTTAGCAGCAGGATTAACTGCATTCGCAAGCTGTAGTAAAAGTGACCCTTCTGTAATTGAACCTCCGGTTACTCCTGGTGATTCAAATGAATCACTTGCTGATTCATTTTTTGAGAAGGTTGCTTATAAAGGTGCTTTTGGTACTATTGATTGGACATCGGGATGGGTTAATTATGAACCAAACAAAACTGCATATTCTGCTGCTACAGAAGAGATTTCTGGTGAAATAACTGCAGATAGAACTTTAGACGCTTCAAAAACATATTTGTTGAAAGGTTTTGTTTATATTAAGAGTGGTGTTACCTTAACAATTCCTGCAGGAACAGTCATTAGAGGTGATAAAAATACCAAAGCAACACTAGTTGTTACGATGGGTGGTAAAATAAATGCAGAAGGAACTGCAGCAAAACCGATTGTATTTACTTCAAATCAACCAGCTGGTACCAGAGCTCCAGGTGATTGGGGCGGGATAATTATCTTAGGTAAAGCTCCTAATAACATCCCGGGCGGAACAGGTCTGATTGAAGGTGGTTTGACAGCTCCATATGGAAACCATGGTGGAACTGCTGCAGACGATAACTCAGGTGTTCTTAAATATGTACGTGTTGAATTTCCAGGTATCGCTTATACGACCAACAATGAAATTAACGGAGTTACATTTGGATCGGTTGGTTCTAAAACAACTATTGAATATGTTCAAGTTGCTTATTCCGGAGATGATTCTTTTGAATGGTTCGGTGGTACGGTAAATGCTAAGCACCTTGTGTCTACTGCAAATATAGATGATATCTTCGATTTTGATAATGGTTACTCAGGAAAACTTCAATTCTTAGTGGGTATCAGAGACCCTAAATTGGCGGATCAAGCTGGTCAATCAAATGGAATTGAATCGGATAACTCGGAAAAAGTATTTGATTCTTCTCCAAGAACACGTCCTGTTATATCAAATATGACATTGGTTGGTCCTGGTAACACAGATGTGGATCCAAAGCATGAGTATGCAAATTTGTGGAGAAGAGGAAGTAAGATGATCCTTGCTAACTCTATCTTTATCAACATGCGTTATGGTATCGATATACGTGATAAAGAAACTGGTGATGCTTTGACAGATAAAACATCTTTGATCAAAAACAACATTTACCAATCATTTACGGCAGGTAGAGACGTTATGGCCGATGGTACAGTACCTTCATTTGCTACTGTTGATTTATTGAAAACATATTTGACAACCAATAATAATACATTCTTGGATGATGCGGCTGCTAAAAATCTTTTGGTTAATCCATATAGTTTAACAGCGCCAAACTTCATCTTGAAATCAGGGTCAGTAGCTGCTACTGGTGCTTCTTTCTAAGAAATAGATAGTTATAATATAAGTTTAGTGAAATAGATGGAAAATCCTGCTTTGGCAGGATTTTTTATTTTGGGGTAGGGACGAATTATATATGGGGGGATCTATTTTTGTTGCTAAAATCATTTCTTAAATTTATTTGTAACTATTGAGATGTTATTTTTTAAGCGCTGGTATTGATTATTTAGAAGAGATAGAGGCTTTTTGAAGAATATGAATGCCGGGTTTTTCTGGTGAAAATTATATTTAGCTCTTCTAGTCACCCTTGTTCATATTTTTACTGTATAACAATAATTTATATTTCTTTGATTCTTGGCGAATAATGACACAGTCAAGCGCCCGCGGAAGAACAGGATGGGAATGAAGGTAATGAACTGAAGATTTATATAACTCTGATTTTTATTGATTTATTATTATTTATTGATTTATTAATGATAGGTTAATTTGTCTTTTTTAATTTAATGAAAAAGATAAATTATGAAAAAATTAAACCAATTGACAGTACTCTTTAGAAAGATACTGGTGACGTCATTTGTAATTTCAACTTTGTTGACATCTTGTAAGAAGGAGCAAGGTGATAACGCGGAGGATGTTTCTCACCAAAAAAATGATGAGGTATATGGTATGCTGTTAAAAAAAGGAATATCACGTGCTATGATTCAAGATTTGGATGGATATTATTTAGTTGAAAATGATCTTTTGATAAAAAAGCAAGGGACGGATTTAGTTGCATTGAAATCCTTCTTAGATCCTATCGAAAATAGTAATGTAGCCATTAGGTCACAATTAAAGGCTTCTAACCCTAAAAAAGCTCAAACTAGAACTCCAAATTTAATTTTCGCATCTAATTCGGGAGTGATATTATATAAAATAGATGTCGATTATACTTGGAACTCCGCAATTCAAAAAGCAGTATCGAATTGGAGTCAAATATCAAATACTACTGTGAATTTCTTTCCTGTAATGGATGGGACTCCCACTGACAATTGGATAATTTTTGTGAATGACGGTGGTATTCTTCCAAATAATGTAATTGCTGCTGCAGAATTTCCTTCAAACGGGGAAGTAGGTTTTAGAGTACGCATAAATTTAGATTTTAATAATAGTCAACAGGTGAGTGAGTCTGGAAAAATTTACAATATGGTTCACGAAATAGGTCATTGCTTGGGATTTCGACATACAAATTGGCAACAAATGAATGAGAATCAGGACGGAGCTACTTTAATTCCAGGCACCCCACAACAAGATGGTTTATCCGTGATGAACGGAGGTACTGCTTTAAATGGCTGGAATGGTTTCTCCCAATATGATATTTTGGCTGCCCAAACAATTTATCCATATTCTTCACTGGATAAGTGGATTACCTATCCTGAACAGAAGCTTTATTATAATATTTCATCCAATACTGTAAGTTATGCACACATAGCCTTATATAATAATGATAAGGTCGGTGTCAGTTGGAACCCTAATCTTGTAAATACAGCAGCAATAAATGTCTATCTGTATCAAAACAAAAAATTAGTTAGTATGGTTGGTAATAATATTCCAAATTCTGGAACATATAGTTTTGATTTGCCTAATAATCTTTATACCTCAGGAGGACATAATTTTTATAATTTACAGATCAAGATAGAGAGTGCAAGCAATCAGAATCTAAGCGATATGACTTCTTTCTTCTCTGTAATGGTTGATTAAATTTAATTTTTTATTAAGGCTATTTTCCAACGATACCAAAGGAGTCGAATCCTTCAACAATTGGGTAGGATTTGATTCCTTTTTTAATCTTGAAATAGTATTTTAAATGGCTATGGTATAGACTTTATCTGAAAAATTTCTTGTCCCTACCTCAGCGCATAGTAATAGACAATCTGGTAGGACTGATTTTTAAGTCGATCATATAATTGAGCGATATCTAAACTTTGCGCTTGTAACGTCAGAACCTGGACGCATGCCTTAGCTTCAGGTTTTATTTGGACCTGCTTTGGAGAGTCTGTGCTGGCGATCAATGATAAATAATAGTGTGTATGTTGGTCAATAGTTAACCAAGTTTTCCCGGATCTCAGTATGTCCATGGTTTATTGCTCATCCGAAGCAGGTACGAAGCAATGCTCATACTACTCGCTTATTGGCTGATATTTTCAACCTGATCTTCCCATAGCGTTTCGGATATTTATTTTTCATTTCAATTGTCGCATTTTGAGCAAACAATTCGTTATTTAGTTAAATAAAAATAAATTCTAAAATATGAAAAAAGCAATCTATTTAGTTTTAATGAGTGTTTTCCTCCTTTTTGGGTGTAAAAAATCGAATGATACCAATGATCCTTCAACTTCTGGTCTTAAAGTAGAAATAAAAGGAATTTCTGGCTGGGGCGAATTTGTAAATATCAGTGTCGATCAAAATAAGACAGAAGTAAAGTATGCTGCGGTAACTTCTGGAAGCCCTCAAACGGCAAAGGATAAAAGCTATAAAACCAGCGAAGAGACTTTTAGAAAGTTATCGTCATATGTCGAAACCTACAACTTAATGGATGCTAAAATCCAGGAATGTGCACGTTGTACAGACGGAATGGATTATGTGATTACCATAAAGTCTAAAGGAAAAGAAAACACGGTAACACTTGCAGCCCATAGAAACGATGGTAAATATGCGGATGTATTGAGTTTTATCAGTAATTTACTTGGATCGTAAAAAGTATCAGACGATTATCTTTTATGCGAAAGATGATCTGGCTTAAAATACGCGAATGAACTTAAAAATATCCTATTTGGCGTGAGGAGATAAACATCCTAATTTTTACTCAAATTATAGTGCCGGATTGTAGTTTTACCTAGGCTCATAGTGATAGACTATCTGATAGGATTGATTTTTAAGTTGATCGGAAAGTTGACCTATATCTAAGCTCTCCCCCTGTGGTGTCGGTTCACACACTGAATAGTATTTTCCATTGTATAAAATAGCATCACCGATAGGATGTTCAAATTGGACGGCCATGGTCACATGTGTGGGATAGAGCAAAGTAATCATAGGTAGATTATAGATTTCCTTCACCAGGTAAAAAAATAAGGCAACACGGTCATCGCAATCACTATATTTATTCAACAAAGTTTGTTCTGCAGAAAGTCGTTTCTCGGAACCGAAATTTTCTTCGTCATTTTCGTATAAGAAAGCATAACGGGTAAACCGCATTAGATAATCGACACCTTCCTGCTGATTTTTTCCTTTTAAATTTTCCTTAAGTGCTGGAATAAGCGATTGATAAGTCTCCTTGCTTAATGGAATATTAAAATATGTTTCAAAATCTACTCCAGGGTAGTTTTTAAAAAGATCACTGATGTCTTCGTTTAATTTCACATTAAAATGGTAGGCTTTATGTCCGTAATTGAACTCAATTTGTTTTTCCTTGTAATTTGACGGTGTGAAATCGGGGAGTTTTGTGATTTTATAACTGAAATCTTCAACGGCTTCCGGTACTTTTATTTTGACGGGAGTGTATGCATCCGCACGTTGAAATAGTTTTCCATAGTCATGAAAATTTAAACAGGTATATTTCTTTCCATCAATTTCAAAAAATGGAATATCAGAAATATCTTCTTTGTTCTGAATAAAAAATATAATTTGGTTGTTACCGACAGCCAGGCGGGCATCATAACCTGATTTACACATCAAAAACCATTTATAAAGTGTATAGCGGGTATAATTTTCCGTTTTAGGAGCTATCTGCTGTGCAGTACGACGAATAAGCTGATAGTATACCCAATCATTCAGATGGTGTTTGTCTTTGTATTCTAAAAGGTCGTTTACAAGTTGAATGTATTCGGTTTGGTCAGCTGTCTGATAGAACTTTTGAACATGTGCTATTGTTAGACTGTCTTTGAACGGGATATTAAAGGCAACTGGGACATCAATCGATACCTTGCCCTCATAAAAATCGAAATCATAATGTTGCGCCAAGAGCTGTTGCGAAGCGCAAGTTAACCAAACTAAAATGGTCAATAACATCTTATAATTTCCCTTTGACTTCAATTCTTAACAATTTGATAACATTGTAGTAATATAAAATTAACGATAAAATTTCCTTTTTTAATGCGTTGGAGGAATTATTATTAAAAAATTACAATCTATTTTTAGGTTTTAGATTCTCCTTTTTCATTTTTAAAATCCGTATCTTCGTGCAATGGATAATTTTATTGTTTCTGCACGTAAATACCGCCCGATTACCTTTGATTCGGTTGTAGGTCAGCAACACATTACTGGTACCTTAAAGAATGCGATACACAACAACCAGTTGGCACAGGCATTTTTGTTTTGTGGTCCCCGTGGTGTGGGTAAAACTACCTGTGCACGGATTTTAGCTAAAACAATAAATTGTGAAAATATCTTGACTGGAACTGAGCCCTGTGGAGCATGTGATAGCTGTAAGTCTTTCCAGAATGGAAATTCTTTTAGTATCCATGAGCTAGATGCTGCATCCAACAATTCGGTGGATGATATCCGTAACTTGATTGACCAGGTGCGTATTCCGCCGCAGGCTGGAAAATATAAAATCTATATCATAGATGAGGTGCATATGCTTTCTCAAGCCGCTTTCAATGCTTTTTTAAAGACATTGGAGGAACCACCTTCCTATGCAATTTTTATTTTAGCGACTACCGAGAAACATAAGATTTTGCCTACTATTCTTTCGCGCTGTCAGATTTTCGATTTTAACAGGATCAAAGTGGAAGATATGGCTGGTCATTTGGCTAATATTGCGGATAGGGAAGGTATAACCTACGACCATGATGGTCTGCATATTATTGCCCAAAAAGCAGATGGTGGCCTTCGCGACGCTTTGTCGATGTTCGACCAGATCGTCAGTTTTTCCAATAAACATGTAACTTATCAAGCTGTAATCGACAATTTGAATATTTTAGATTACGATTATTATTTCAAGCTGACGGATGCTATTTTAACGGAGGATGCGGCACAAGCCTTGCTGATTTTCAATGAGATTTTAAATCACGGATTTGATGGCAGTCATTTTATAGCTGGTCTGTCAGCACATTTCAGAAACTTGCTAGTTGCCAAAGAACCTGCTACGCTAAAGTTATTGGAAGTCAGTGATAGTATTCGTCAAAAGTATCTACAGCAATCCCAAAAAGCCTCTCCAGGCTTTTTGTTATCTGCATTGAATATTTCCAATCAATGTGAGATCAACTATAAGACAAGTAAAAACCAACGGTTGCAGGTTGAACTTTCACTCCTCAAAACATGTCATATTGCAAGTGCAATTAAATTGAGCCAACTTGGGTCCCTGCAGACTCCTTCGGCTACCGAGGGAGTAAAAAAAAAACTTCCTGAGCCAGTAATAGTACAATCAGAAAAAAGCCCTTCGGATTTAGTTTCACCTCGCGAGATTTCCCAGGGTAATGCGCCTGTAGTTGAAAGCCCTATTGCACCACATTCCCAAGCAAATCCCGTAAATTACCAGGCCTCTGAGGTAAAAAAAGATGTCGTATCTAATATACCTCCTAAAGTGAAAAAGGGTGGTTGGGGGGCTTCTGCTTCAGCAATTATCCCCTCCTTGCCGGACTTGAATACTATATACGATAACAATACAGTTGCAAAAGAAGGCGATGAACCTGAATTGGTACGAGGGACCGAACAACGTGATGTTTCATTTAATCAATTTATCGTTGTTTGGAATAGTTATGCTGAACAGCTGAAAACGGAAAACAAGATTAACTTGTATACCATGATGACTGCTATGCAACCCAGATTGAATGGTGTAATGATTGAAATTGATGTCGAAAATGGTGTTCAGATGGATGTACTGCAAAGTGCAAAGGTTGATCTACTGAATTACCTTCGTGTGAAGCTCCAGAATTTTTCGCTGGATCTGCAAGGGGTGATGATGGAACATACTATTTCGCGCAAACCTTATACGTCGCAGGAAAAGTATCAAGCTATGGTTAGTAAAAATCCGCTTTTAGATACATTGCGAAAAGAGTTTAACTTAGGACTAAGCTAATTCAAACATTCTAATTCTTGTTTATTTTTGTACATTTGCAATCTCTTCTAAGAAGAGTGGCAATATTTAGTATTTATTATGCAGGGAAATTTTCAGAGACGTGATCGCGATCACGGCGAAAGACGTGAAGTAAATCAAATGGTGTTCGGTATTCGTGCCGTCATCGAAGCAATAGATAGTGGTAAAGAGATCGAATCATTATTTATACAACGCGGATTGAGCGGCAGCTTAATCCTAGAATTAAAGGCCTTGCTTAAAGAACATAATATTGCTTCTCAACAAGTGCCTATCGAAAAATTGAACAGGATAACGCGTAAAAATCATCAGGGCGTAATCGCTGTTATTTCACCAATTACCTATCAAAACATCGAAGATCTTTTACCGCAGATCTATGAAAAGGGCGAAACACCTTTATTTTTGATGTTGGATGGAGTGACTGATGTGCGTAATTTGGGCGCTATTGCACGGACAGCTGAATGTTCAGGTGTACATGCACTTATTGTACCTAAGAAGGGCTCTGCCGAGATTAACCCTGACGCGATCAAGACATCTGCTGGAGCACTTTATAAAATTCCCGTCTGTCGTCATGATAGTCTTTCAAAAGTGGGTAAATTTTTGATTGACTCCGGAGTCCAGCTGGTTGTTAGTACTGAAAAAACGACGTCTAGTATCTATGATGTGGATTATACAGCTCCGACATGCGTGATCATGGGGGCTGAAGATGTTGGTGTATCAAATGACTTGATCCGCATAGCCGATAATCTTGCTAAGATTCCAATGTACGGAGAAATAGGCTCGTTAAATGTGTCAGTTTCGGCTGCAGTTGTAATATATGAAGCAATTCGCCAACGTATTGTCAAAAAATAAAAATGTGATCTAATCTAAAAAAAACGCCTTTTTCTGTGATAAACGCCTTTTTTTTAGATTAGAATTGATAAATACCCTCAATTTCTCGCTCATATTTTTTTGAAATAATTTTTCGCTTCATCTTTAAAGTAGGTGTCAATTCACCGCTTTCTACCGTCATTTCGTTAGGGATAATAGCAAATTTCTTGATTTGTTCCCAGTTGCCAAAATTTTTATTGATACGGTCGAGTTCCGATTCTATTTTCTGTTTCAGCTCGGGGCTATTTAGAAAATCTATTTTGGCAAGATTGGCTAAGGCAGGAAAGGCACCTCTAGACCATTTTAGTAGGTTGTTATAATTGGGGATAATCAGAGCTGCTGGAAACTTACGACCCTCACCAAGTACCATGGCTTGTTCGATAAATGAGGATTCAACGAGCTTAGATTCGATCTGTTGAGGAACAATGTATTTTCCGCCAGAAGTCTTGAACATCTCTTTCTTGCGGTCTATAATTTTGAGAAACTTACCGTCTATCCATTGACCAATATCTCCTGTATAGAGCCAGCCGTCTTTTAGTACTTCTGCTGTTGCCTCAGGATTTTTATAATAGCCTATCATATTGTTTTCTCCTTTGGTCAATATTTCCCCATCCGCTGCCAGCTTAATCTCGATATTAATTAATGGTAAACCAACAGTCCCAATTTTCATGCCTCGTTTATAGCAGTTTACGGCAATACAGGGCCCCGCCTCAGTGAGACCGTAGCCTTCATATATTGGAATGCCTGCTGCCATATACAAGCGGATCAATCTTTCCTGTAAAGCGGCGCTTCCAGAAGCAATACCCTTGATATCACCACCCAAAGCTTCACGCCATTTTGAAAAAACTAATTTGCGTGCAATATTTAATTGAAAATCATACCACCACGAGCGTTTCTCCAGCTTGTATTGTTCGCCAACTCCTAAGGACCAGAAGAATAGCTTACGTTTGACTCCTGTTAGCTGTTCTCCCTTAGCCATAATTTTTTCATAAACTTTCTCCAATACACGTGGTACAGCGGAAAAGATATGGGGTTTTACTGATTTGAAATCTTCTCCTATTGTATCCATAGACTGGGCAAAAAAGATGGTCAGACCTTTATACATATACACATATTGGAAAACGCGTTCATAAGCATGACAAACAGGGAGAAAGGAGAGTGCACGATCTCCGCGTTCGACTGGAAATGAGTATTCGCTACTGAGCGTGTCTGCTAATAAATTTTTATGCGACAGCATAACGCCTTTAGGATTACCCGTAGTCCCCGAGGTGTAGATGATGGAGGCTAATGTGTCGGATTCTATTCCATTGCGCAGTAGGTTTAGTGTTTCGTCCGGAATGGTCTGGCCTTTTGCAATGAAATCCTGCCAATGGTTGAGGCCCTCCTCCTTATCAAGGCTGAAAATATTATCTAACTGAGGACAATCATTCTGTATAGCTGATATTTTTGCGTATAATTTCTTTGAACTAACAATACAGTTTTTGATTTCAGCATGATTAAAGATATAAGTGTAATCTAGCGTCGAAATATTAGGATAAATTGCAACGACGATAGCACCAATTTGTTGAATAGCAAAATCAAGAACATTCCACTCGACGCGGTTCTCACTAATCAACGCTACTTTCTCTCCAGGTTGAACGCCTAATGCGATCAAGCCTTTGGATGTCTTATTGACTTGTTCTATAAATTCAGTATTGCTAACTTTCACCCATTCGTTATCTTTTTTGAATGAAAACATGGGAAAATTGGGTGCAATATCATATTGCATGTATGCTAAATCAAATAATCTCGTTGCTGTTGGCATATTGGAACTCCAGTTCGTGTAATACAGCTAATTTACGTTTTTTTATAGACACTAGTGTATTGGTAGCAGCGATTAATGTGTGTCTTGGAGGGAAGGAAGGGTATAAATAAAAAAGACTCTGGTATATCAAGCTGTACGCTTTATACCAGAGTCTTTAAACTCTTATTTAAATACTAATTATTAGTATTTACTTTTTGATTCTTTACGTTTTCCGGAGAAATCACGGAAGCCTGCGCCGTTGCTGCTGCTACGGTCACGTCTCTCGCCACTGAATCCGCCTTCACGTCTTCCGCTGCGCTCGCCGCCACCATATCCACCTTCACGTCTTTCACCACTGAATCCGCCTTCACGTCTTCCGCCGCGATCACCACCACGGTATCCGCCTTCGCGTCTTCCGCCACGGTCACCACCACGGCTTCTTCCACCACGGTCGCTACGACCTTCACCTTTTGCTTCGCCAGATACTTCGATACGTACTTGACGACCGTTGTAATCTACACCTTGGAATCCTTGGAATACTTTTTCTACTTCTGCATCTTGAACTTCGAAGAATGTGAACACACCTTTCAAATCAATTTTACCGATTGATTTTCCTGAAATATTCGCATTGTTACAGATGAAGCCCAGCATGTCTCCACGAGAGAATTCATCTACAGAACCTAAGTTCATAAATAAACGCGTGTAGCCTTTTGAACCTTCACGTGAACGACCATCACGTCTATCACCGCGGTCTTCACGACCACCGTCACGCGCTTCGATATTTAAATCAGGTGCATTTTTGTAATAATCCAAGAAACGGTTGAACTCAAGAGAAGCGAATCTTTTAATGATATCTTCTTTTGAAAGTGACTCCAAATTTTCCATAATTGCAGGCAAGAATGGACTGATTTGTTCGTCGTTTACTTCAACATTTTCAATCTTTTTAACGATAGAAAATAATTGTTTTTCGCAAACTTCAGCACCTTGAGGTACTTGTTTTTTCTCAAAAGGCTTACCGATGATCTTTTCAAGATGACGGATTTTGCTTAGCTCTTTTACGTTTACCAAAGAAAGTGAAATACCAGTTTTACCTGCACGGGCTGTACGGCCTGAACGGTGCGTATAGTTTTCTGTTTCATCAGGTAAAGAGAAGTTGATAACGTGAGTTACATCACTTACATCAATACCACGAGCGGCTACGTCTGTTGCGATCAATAATTGTAAACTACGGTCACGGTAACGTTTCATAACTTTATCACGTTGTTGTTGGGATAAGTCACCGTGCAACGAGTCTGCATTGTAACCATCTTTGATCAACGCTTCAGCGATATCCTGTGTTTCGATTTTTGTACGACAAAATACGATACCAAAGATATCAGGATTTGAATCCACAATACGTTTGAACGCAGCATATTTATCTTTTGCTTTGATCAAATAATAGTGGTGTTCAATGTTGGCGTTACCAGTGTTTTTTGTACCTACAGTAAGCTCAACAGGGTCGGTCATATAATTCTTTGCGATACGACGTACTTCAGAAGGCATCGTTGCTGAAAATAACCAAGTTTTTTTCTCGTCAGGAGTTTCTGACAAAATGTTGTTGATGTCTTCTTTGAAACCCATATTGAGCATCTCATCAGCTTCATCTAATACAACATATTTAACATTTGAGAAATCAATCGCATTTCTGCCAATGATATCCAACATACGACCTGGGGTCGCTACTACAATTTGCACTCCACGTCTAATTTGACGTAGCTGGTCTGAGATATTTGCACCTCCATATACAGCAACAACATGCACGTTGTTAACGTATTTAGCAAATTTTTCTAAATCTTTTGAGATTTGTAAACATAATTCCCGAGTAGGGCAAAGGATCAATGCCTGTGGGTGTTTTTGAGAAAAGTCTAATTGCTCTAATAATGGAAGACCAAATGCCGCGGTCTTTCCTGTGCCAGTTTGGGCTAATCCGACAAAATCGTCGTTACCAGTCAATAAAACAGGAATGGCTTTTTCCTGAATTTCAGAAGGTTTTTCGAAACCTAATTCTGAGATGGCATTAACAACTTCCTCACGGATTCCCAGTTCTAAAAATGGGTTCATGAAATATTTTATACAATAGGCACTATTGCCTAAGGCGTTGCAAAGGTAATAATAATATTTGAATAAACAAATAATTTAAATAATTGATTTTTAAGGTGATCGAATCCTTTTGTGCCAGGTGATAATAAATTGAGTCGTATTACATCGTTTAGCGCACTTTGAAAAGTATTCTTTTGAATGTGAAACAATTTTATATGCTTATAGTTTGTTTATTCATTTATTAATAAAAACTTAATATTTCAACCTTAAATTTGATATCAGCATGAATCAGAGAACAGTTGTACATCAGCATTGGCTGCGAGCTATTAAGGAAAATAGCGATACCGCAGCATATGAAAAATTGTATCTGCATTGTTGGAAAGACCTCTATCAGCATGCTGCTCGTCGGATTCTAGATCGGCAGGATGTAGAGGATATTCTCCAGGAACTGTTTGTACAATTTTGGGAAAGACGGCATACTATCGATATCCAGATGAATCTGCCAGCCTATTTGAAAGGGATGCTCAAGTATAAAATCATTGACTTTTTTAACTCCAATAAAGCCAAAGATAAATTACTGGATCATTGGAGCAAGCATATTTTTGAATATGTACAGCATCATCCAGAGGATCTCAAAACATATTTAGCTTTAGAGAAGTTACTGGAGAATGAGCTAGAAATTATGCCACATAATATGCGACAGGCAATTTTATTGAAATGGGAGCATCTATCTATCCGGGAGATAGCCGCTCGTATGGGGCTCTCAGAGCAAACGGTCAAAAATAATCTTACGGAAGCTTCCAAACGGCTACGAAAAGCAATTTTGGGCTATCAACATGTTCAAAATGGCAGCTTTACGCTTCTGTTGGTGTTTATGATAGATGAACTCTCCAAATAATTTCACCCTCCACGCTCACATTTTCCTGGGCTTTTAAAGCTTAACAATTCTTTTATGTAACATTAATCATTTCTTGAAGTACGTTGGAGCTTTTTTGCGGACTTGTATATAAACAAAAGGCATAAAAAGTGAAAAGAAGAATTTTTGAATCGCTAATTGATAGGTATCGCCAGAATAAGGCTAGCACTAGTGAGCGTAGACTGATTGACCGTTGGTATGCCGAACTGGACGCTGAGGATGTGCCGAAATATAACGTTGACGAAAATCAATTATGGGGAAGAATTCAGCGACAAATCGGAAATACCTCGCCAAGAAAAATATATGATCGGAAAATGCTATACCGGTGGACAGCAGCTGTTGCTGCCTGTTTACTGATTTGTCTAAGTGGCTTGTTCTGGAACAGAGAGGACGATCGTGCGCTGTCTAGAAAGGAGGTTTTGCTCAAGCCAGGGTATCGAATTTTTGAAACGGGAGTTGCACAACGAAAAAGGGTGCAGCTTTCAGATGGCTCAACGGTAATTTTAAACGCACGTACAAAATTGAAATTGGATACGGTTTCTTTTGGTCAAAAAGATCGCATTGTCGAGCTCCTCGCTGGAGAGGCCTTTTTCGATGTTAAAAAAGATTCTACTAAAGCTTTTATTGTGAATGCCCAGCATATACATACCAAGGTATTGGGTACCTCATTTACAATAAAAAACTATGCCGAACTGGATGATATATCGGTGTCTGTATTCACGGGTAAAGTGCAAGTCACCGCCAATAATAATCCATTGGGTGTGTTGACACGTGGTGAACAGATTCGTTATGCCAGAAATAATAACGAAAGCAGAAAGGAAAATTTTGACCTATTGACACGCAATAGCTGGATCGAAGGGCGTGTGTATCTAAAACAAAGCAATTTCGCAGAATTGGCCTTAGCTGTCAGAAATATCTATGATGTGGATCTTGAGGCAGCAGATACCCGTATCTCCCAGCAACTTTACAGTATGCCTATATCTAGACAGTTATCATGGTCAGCTACCCTAGAAAGTATTCAGGCCATTCATCACAATAAGTCCAGAAAGGAGGGGAATAAAGTGCTGATTTACTAAATAGAAGACAATAAAAGCCGGCGACCGCCATCGCCAGCTCTATTTTGTACAACCCCGAATAGGGGAAATAACATATACAACAACTTGTAGAGATATTATATACGTAAACAAATTTATGAAATTTAACCAATACGTTACGCAAAACGATATTAAGTTTATGATAAAGACATCGCTGGTAGGGTTACTTCTATCGATCGTTTCTTTCGAAATGCTCTTGGCTTCCGCTGCACATGGACAGCTGCTTGATAGGGAAATTTCCATTTCTTTTAATGAATCTACGATTCCTGCGGCTTTTGAGCGCCTGGAATCTCAAAACATACATATCGCCTTTGATGCTGCGAAATATAATCTGTCGAGAAAAAGAGTTAATTCTAAAATTTTTAAAAATGCCAACATTAAAGATGTTATGCGTTATCTCCTCAAAGAGACAAGTTTAATGGCACGTGATAATGGGGTATATATTACATTGGTCGAAAAAACAATACAGCAGCAGGGACGCATTTCTGGGAAAGTCATTGATGATCGTGGACAGGCACTCGCAAACGCGAGTATTAGATTAATCGGTGCCAATAAATCTACACAAACGAGCGTAGATGGCAGTTATGTCATTAGCCTAGATCCCGGTTTATACTCCTTAGAAGTGAGCTATTTATCCTATCGTACACAACGGATTGAAGGGGTGAAGGTAGAGGCCGGACAACGTACAGCGCTAAATATTGCTATGAAAGGACAGATAAATGCATTGGAAACTGCGGTAGTTACAGTTCCATTCAAAAAAGCTTCTGTTGCTGGACTCTATGCAGCACAAAAAAACGCTGCTTCAGTGACAGATGGCATCTCTGCCGAACAGATCGCCCGTACGCCTGATAATGATATGGGGCAAGTGTTAAAACGGGTGACAGGATTGACAACTGTTAATAACAGAAATGTAATTGTAAGAGGAATGTCCGATCGTTATAATCAAGCTATGCTCGATGGAGTGGTGATACCCAGTACTTCACAAAATAGACGTGATTTTTCGTTTGATATTATTCCGACTGAGATGGTGAGTTCTGTAGTCGTTAATAAAACAGCAACACCGGATGTATCTGCCGAGTTTTCCGGTGGGCAGGTTTCGGTGAATACATTAGATATCCCCGAGAAGGACTTTACGACCATACAATATGGAATTGGCGGAAATTCTCGTACGACAGGAAAAGACTTCTATCGCCTTGGCGAACGTAAGCCCTCAGAATTTTTTGGATTTAATCATTCATCTTCCAAACAGCCTGACGGTATACTCCCTTGGTTTTGGAATGGTGAAGCGAGGCGTTTAGATGCCCCTCCAGGATATATTTTGAATGACCCTAAGTTAAATGATGAGCCTTTGATGCCGGGGTCAAATCTGAAGTATAATGATGTTGATGCCATCGCGCAGTCAAAACTTGTTAACGCCGATGGTATGAAATTATATCGCTATAAGGCAAATCCAAACCAAAATTTACGATTTGCATTGGGTAGACGTTTTAATTTGTCCAATGGATTATTGTTTGGTTTTTCCGCGTCAGCAAATATTCGAAATGAACAGAATGCGATGCCGTTCAATAATGTCAGGGGATCTAGTATCATTAATTTATATGGGGAAAAACAGCATATGATAGAGAGTGATACCATTGGTCAAAATGGCGCGGGGACTTCGTATCGTTTTAATAGCAGTAGTGGGCTGGTAGCGAATTTTGGATTGAAGGGGCAGGATTTCAAGTTGGCATTTAAAAATATGTATGCTCGTACTTTTAATAACAACTATAGCGAAAACATCCGGTCAACCTTTACAAATTTAAGTAATCCGCCAACCAAAAATCAATACCAACTGCCTGAAACAATGTCTTTGCAGCAACATCAGTTAAGCGGTGAATATCAATTGCCATGGAATGTAAAAGCTGAGGGGATGTTTGCATATAATCGAATCAAACAGCAGATTTTGGATGAACGTAAATTACGCTATGGGTTAACAACTATATTGGATGAGAAGTATATATTTCAAAGTCCCAATTTACTGAGTCTTTCCAATTGGTCCAACCATTCGGAAACAGGATTCGATTCTCGTATGTGGACCGAAATCAACGAGCATGACTTTAATTGGGCAATGGCGTTTTCACGTATCTTTGGAGCTGGAAAACCTATCAGTACACTAATTAAAGCCGGCTACCAGGGCTGGAAGAAAAATAGAGATCTCTCCGTTTTCCGTCTATTGCCTTTTACCAGATCTTATATGCCTGATGATCCATCTAAAGCGGCCCCACCGATAGAAATGCCTTATGATGTATTGTTATCTACCGATCATATTGGGAATGGTGTTGGTCAGGCTTATTATTATCCAGAACCTATAGGGGGGAATGTTTACGATGGTACAATGAGTTCACATGCAGGATATTTGATGTTTGATCAGAAATTTTGGAATAAGCTAAGACTCGTTTACGGCTTCCGTGCAGAGTATTATAACCTGCAAAATCGTCAGGATGAAATGTTTAGAAAGCAGAATGGTGACCCCAATTCGGATAACAATAATCTCCTTTTATATAAACTTATGATCCGAGAAAAAAACTGGAAAATATTACCATCTATAAATGCAACCTACAGTTTGAGCAATACTTTTAATTTGAGGGGAAGTTACTCAAAAACGGCGATTCGTCCGGATTTTAGAGAGACTGGTTTTTTTGGGTTTTATGATTTTGAGTTGGATGCGGTTGTTTCAGGAGACAATGTGGAGTCAACTTTTATAGATAATGTGGATCTGCGTTTGGAGTGGTATCCTAGTCCCGGTGAAATTATATCCCTGACAGGATTTTATAAATATTTGGACAAACCGATAGAATTGATAGAAAATGAAGATGTCAGTCCTGGCAGTGCATATGTTTTCAATAATATGGAGTCCGCGAAAAACATGGGGATAGAATTTGAAATTCGTAAAAACCTAAGTTTTTTCGGTGAAGCTGAATGGCTGTCTAAGGCTTTTATCAGTGCAAATGGCACTTTGTTGAAGTCTGAAGTTAATGCATTGAGTCAATGGAGACATAAACTTGTTGATAATGTTACAGTGGCGGAACGAGAAAAAAATAGAGCGCCGAACCAAGATCGTCCATTAATGGGGCAATCTCCATGGTTGTTAAATTTGGGAGTGGGCTATTGGGGGGACGATTTTGGCTTAACAACAAGTTATAATCATAGGGGCTACCGTACAAATACAGCTTCTGTCAATCCGAATAGGGTAGAGTATGAGCTTGCTCCAAAGCAGCTCGATCTTCAGCTCTATAAACGTTTTTTTAAACAGCAATTAGAAGTGAAATTCAATGCAGCCAATCTTTTGGACGAATGGACAAGGTATTATCAAAATCAATCTGCCTATAGTGAATCAAAAGGGGAGAATGGAGAAAAGATCTTTGAACTCGTCAAGGGGGATAATAAATATAATCGAGCCGATGACGATATCATCACTTATCGGAAAAAAGATGGAAAGAGATTTAACCTTTCGGTGACGTACAGCTTTTAAAAAATACCAATGCTATGTCGAGCTATTAATTTAGCTGCAATGCATTCCAGAAACTTGTAAAATATTCAAATAAAAACACTGCGCGAGGCAGTTTCATATCACTCCTTAATCATGTAAATAAGTTCCGGGTTTGTCCATATAGCGCAACAGGAAGATAAAATAGTAGCAAAAAATGGGTGATTGAAAACAACTATGCAGCCTTATGAAATGCTATCCCATAGGGATGCATAGTCTAAAAAATGATCTTGTGATGGCAAAACTAGTAATTATTTAACGCAAAATGAAAAAAATCTTAACAGTAGCGAGCGTATGCGCAATCGCATTAGCTTCTTGTAACAAAGACAACGTAGGACCTAATTCAGATTTGAATGCTGGTTTGCCAAACAAGCCTCAGGCAACAATTCCGACAGATGCTGCCGGTATCATTACGAAAACAACTCTTTCTGCTGATACAGTATGGAAAATTGACGGTGTGGCTTTTGTAAAACCTGGTGCTACATTGACTATTCAAGCAGGTACGTTTATTACTTCTGGAGTAACTAAAGCGTATAATGATCAGATCACTGGATTAACACAAAATATCAAAGGTGTTTTAGTTGTTCCTAAGACTGCTAAATTGATTGCAAATGGTACTGCTGCTGCTCCGATCGTGTTTACTTCTCCCAATGCAGCGGGATCTCGTAATCCCGGCGATTTTGGTGGTGTGGTTTTACTGGGGAATGCAACGACAAATCAAGCTTCCACAAAAAGAATTGAAGGGATTCCACAGCCCGTTGGCGTAGATGTGACTTATGGTGGTACAAATGCGGCGGATAATTCTGGATCGTTGAAATATGTACGTATCGAATTCGCAGGTTACAACTTAACGGCTGATAATGAAATCAATGGATTAACTTTAGGTGGTGTGGGTACCGGTACTACATTGGAAAATATACAGGTATCTTGGGGTAAAGATGATGGGTTTGAATTCTTTGGTGGTACTGTAAACGCGAAATACTTGGTTGCATTATCAAATGACGATGATGACTTTGATTTCGACCACGGTTACACAGGGACAATACAATATGCTTTATCTTTAAAGGATCCAAACTCAACAAACAGTACTTCTAGTGGTAGCTCTGATTCAAATGGTTTAGAGTCCGATAACGAAGGTACCGCTCCTTATGCTGCTACTCCTAAGACTCGTCCGGTATTAAAGAATTTTACATTCTTAGGTATTAAAGATGTGACTGTGGCGAGTTCTAAATTGAAATTTGGTAACCGTTGGAGAAGAGCGTCTCAGTACGATATCCAAAACTCAATTATTGCTGGTTACGCAACAGGTGCAGCTTTTCAAGATGGTGCTACTGGTACATTTACGGGTAACGTTGTACATGCTTACACAGCAGCTTTCAGCGGTACTACTCCAGCCGGAAATCAAACCAATGTGTCAACGGATGCGGCGGCTTATTTGAAGTTAGCGGGCGGTGTTAATATTTTTTATCCAACAGCGACTTTATTTAATCCTGTATTTCTGAGACCACTTTCTACGTCACCGGCATATGGCAATGGAACGACTACATATAGTGGAGCTTTCCATCCAACAACGGCTCCTTGGACAGCAACTTGGACTCAATTTGATCCAAAAAATTATTAATATTTCATTGATTGAGTGAGCCATAAAAATGGCTCACTTCTTAATTTTTTATATATGGTAAAAAATATATTTCTCTATATTGTTGTCCTTTGGATTGGATGTATGCTGAACTCATGTCAGAAAGGTGAGTTAGTTCAAGGGCAGGAGGAACTTGCACGTATTGCTTTTACATCCTATAACTCTGTCTCAGTGGATATAAAAAAAGTAATAGTTGATGGAAAAGTGGCTAACAATGACAATACTAATTTTATTTTTTTACGAGATAAAGAGGCTGATTCTTCGTCGGTTATTGCGTATAATGGAAAGAACGAAGTAGTTCTAGAACAGCGTCTTCCCATCAAATCAGGGTTAAACAGCTTTGGTGTACATAGTAAAAGCCCTATTGATCCTACTCTTGTTGTCGGAAAAAATCCTTTAGGTGAGGACGTGCTGCCGATTCCGGGTGTGATGCAAATAAAGATATTAAATTATAATAAAACGATTTCACCAAAAGGCGAACCAATTCGATTGGCGGTTTATCAGGGTAAGCCTGTTTTTGATGAGAGTTGGGGAATGGATTTGGTCAAATATGACGAAACTCCTATTCTCACTACCGACTTGATCTCAGACAAAATTCCTGAAAAGTTTATTAACATACCTGTGAACCCTATTTTTGCAGCAAAGGCACAGGTATTGGATAAGGATTTAAAACCAGTCCTTATAGATGGGCAAAAAGTGTATTTGTTTTTTTACTTTGCGGTAGACGTAGGTGTTGTATACCTCCCTCAAAAAGAATCCGATGCTCCTTTAGATGTTGATGCTGTATCAGAAATTGGTGGTATAGGTTATAGTCTGGATAATATTTGGTTAAAGAAATAAAACCGAAGAAAATAATGTGCCATTATCAACAGGGTAAAAATAAACCAATCATAATACGATCATCATGAAAGGTATCAGTGATTTAAAACATCGAAAACTATTGGCTATATCCTTGGAAATTCAAGGAGGTGTGGGAAGTATCGATTCGGAAGTGCTTTACAAGTTGCGCACAGAATTTACAAATCTTAACGAGTTGTATAGGCAGTATCTGGAATTGTTGCAGCATCTGGAGGGACTAGTGCGGGACTATGAGTCGAAAGAACGTACCATTCGTTCTGAAATCTTGTCTCGCTCTCTTCGTAAACTAGCCAAAAATGGACAAACTGGAGCAGATCTGCGTACGATCATTATCTCATTGAACTCGTGTGCACATTAAAGTAATTAGTTTTGGGGCTTGTCATATGTATTCACTACAATAGGTATTGCCTGATAACTACTGCCTATATGTTTTGGCTTAAACGTATTGGTTGGTTCTATTGTATTGACGGCGCGTTTAGCCGTCTTACTTTTCGTATCTATTCTTTGTAACACTTCCTGAATCAGGGGATCCCTGCTATCACCTATTGGAACTAAAGGGAGGTAGGCGAATTCATTTGTTACTTTTTGCGGAATAATCCCGTTACTGTAATTTCCTTGATCAGCCTTGTTATAAATTTTGTAAATCATGGGGATCAATTGCCAGGCTCGTTCGGTACCGTGAATTTCTTCTGGTGTTACTAGTGTAGTTGAGGCCATATCCTTGCCAAATGTTTTGTCACCAATTTGAATGATCTGTACATGGGGACTTAATCCATTGATTAGCATTTCTGCTGCGGAAGCTGTATTTGGCCCCGTTAGGATATAAATTCTCTTTAACTTTAACCCTTGTTTTAATACCTCACTTGCTACAAAAGAATAACCATCTGGTTGTCTTTGCAAAGCTGCTTCAAATGTATCCACCATCGTTTTAAGATTCTTGTTGCCCCGGTATTTAGCGAAAACATCAAGCTCTTTAATATCTGCAATTAATAAAGCGCAAAATGAAGCAAAAGCAACCTGACCTCCCGGATTATATCGTAAATCCACGATTAATTCTGTGATTTGTTTTGATTTAAAATCTTGTATTACTTCTAATAGTGAATAGGCTCCGCTGAAATCAAATTGACTTAGAAAAACATAACCAACCTTTGAAGAAGAGGAAATTATTTTTGAAATGTAGACTACGGGTTGGGAAATATAAGATGCCGGGAGCTTAAAGACTTTATCATCATTTCGTTTCAATTGAATTGAGGGTAAATGCAACGATTGGTTTAAAAGAGATTTTAGGTTAATGTTGTTCAATAGAACATTATTTATATGCGTTAGCCTATCACCCCGTTGAAGTCCTAACAAATCTGCCTCACTAAAGGGGACCACTTGTGTTACTAATTGAACAGTTTCTGATTGATTTTGCAACTGAACCATATCGAAACCAAAGGTGTTTGTCAACGTATTGCCATAGGTGTCGCTGTTAAGTGTCTGTAATATGCTTGAATAGTGATCGTCTTGAAATAAGATGTTTTTGAAAAATTGATCTGGAGGCTGCTGATAATCTTTTGCTTCTCTGATTCTATCACTCCAATAATAATATTGCCGCATCTGACTTAAGGTCCATTGATTGATGGCCTCATTTGAGCCTGGCTCGTTCAGGGGAGGATCCTTTTCACAGGAGGAAAAGATCAATGAAAAAAAAGCCAAAACAAGAGCGTGTTGTTTACGCATTTTTAAAAATTTTGCTGTAATAAAAATACGTATTATGTTACTGTAATTTGTGTTATCTTTTTGTTGTTCAAATGTTGATTTTCTTTAAATAAGAGCGATTTCGAAGAGTGGTAGAGAAAACGCTGAAGCTTTCGTTCGTGCGCAATAACTTAGAAGGCGAAGAAGGTTCTTTCTGACCAATGAAAATAGATATTAAAAAAGGCATTACTATCAAGTAATGCCTTTTAAAGATTATATATCGAAATAAAGCCTATTAATAAAGAGTAAACTCTACGCGACGATTTTGTTGACGGCCATCAGTAGTTTTGTTTGATGCAATAGGTTGGTCAGGACCATATCCTGTAGCTTCAATTCGTGATGCATTAACACCTTGAGATACTAAATATGCTTTTACAGACTCCGCGCGTTCTTTTGATAAACGCATGTTCAATTCACGGGAACCTGTATTGTCGGTATGACCTGCTAGTTTTAAGCTGAAGTTTTTCTCGATTAATAATACAGCTACTTTATTCAATGTAGCATATGAAGTAGGACGTATTGTTGCTTTTCCTAAGTCGAATTCCAAGTTTTTAATGGCATCCGCAACGACTTTTCGGTCAGCTTCTGTCACAACAACTTTTTCAACAACTCTAGTTTCGTTTTTCACAACGATTGGACAACCTGCACCGTCTACTTGTACACCTGAAGGTGTGCCCGGACATTTATCATATTTGTTAGCTACGCCATCACCATCATCATCTTTCAGATCGCTGTTCAGACCATCCAATTGACTTTGAAGCGCTTGGTTTTTAGCGTTTAAAGCATCATTTTGCGCCTTAAGATCATCATATTTTACCGTATAGTCATTCACTAAAGTGGCGACTGGATTTGAATTGTTTAACGCTGGTTTGCTTGCATTACCTAACGCAAATTCTAAACCACCGTGGATGTAAGTGAACAAATCGTTTTTATATTGACCACCTTGAATACCATCAAAGTTTTGATTAACCCAATTTAATTGATAGCCCAGCTCGAAGTTGATTCCTTTCGCAACAGCAAATTTAAGCCCCATATCTAATGGTACATACAATTTAGTAATGCCTTCAGCTTCCTGCGATGTTGAACCGGTTGTTAAGGTTGTTTTGCTATTCATCACACCAACCCCGATTGAAGCGTAAGGTTTGATAAAACTGTTGAAGAATCTCCAATTGGTGTTTGCCGCTTGGAATTCACCGGATAACGCTGCCGACCAAGGTGTTTTAGCTTCGAATGACTGCGGTCCCCAATTTTTAAAAGCACCACCTGTCTTACCTCCAAAGTAACTAGCTTTAATGCCAAAAGAAGGCGATATTTGTTTCTTGATATAAGCACTATAGCCTAAGTTCCAAGCTAAGTCATCGTAACCAGCACGATTAAAACCTGCAATGTTAGTTTGGTTTGTTACACCGGCACCAATACCAATGGACCATGTTCTGTATTGTGTCGCAGAGCCAAATGGTGTTGTTCCTTCGATAGATGATGCCTTCGCATTTTGAGCCATTGCAGAATTGGCAAATAAACCCGCAGATGCTAAAGCAAGCGCTAATTGTAATTTTAGTTTCATAGAATTTGTGTTTGTTAAAACCGATGCAAAAGTAATAGATTAAAAATTAAATTTATAATCGGCTTGTAGTTAATATATGACAATTGGTAAATAAAAAGGTGTTTTTGTTTAAAAACACCTTTTATTTATGTAATTTATTAGTTATTAATAAAGTGTGAATTCAACACGACGGTTTTGTTGACGACCAGCTGCATTCTTATTGGATGCAATTGGTTGATCTGGACCGTATCCAGTTGCTTCAATACGTGATGCATTCGCCCCTTGTGAGACTAAATATGCTTTTACAGACTCTGCACGTTCTTTTGATAAACGCATATTTAATTCGCGTGAACCTGTGTTATCTGTATGACCAGCTAGTTTTAAACTGAAGTTTTTCTCGATCAATAATGCCGCAACTTTGTTTAATGTTGCATATGAAGTAGAGCGAATAGTCGCTTTACCTAAATCAAATTCTAAGTTTTTGATCGCTTCAGCAACGACTTTTCTATCTGCTTCAGTAACCACTACCTTCTCAACAACTTTGGTTTCGTTTTTCACAACAATTGGACAGCCTGATCCGTCCACCTGAACACCTGAAGGTGTGCCTGGACATTTGTCGTATTTATTCGCAACACCATCGCCGTCGTCATCTTTTAGATCATTGTTCAATCCATCCAATTGACCTTGCAAGGCTTGATTTTTAGCATTCAATGCATCATTTTGAGCTTTCAGATCATCGTATTTTACCGTGTAATCATTTACAAGGGTTGCAACAGGGTTTGAGTTGTTCAATGCCGGTTTGCTGCTGCTTCCCAGTGCAAACTCTAACCCAGCATGTGCATAGGTGAATAAGTCGTTTTTATATTGTTGATCAACTGTTCTGTTGTCAAATCTTTGGTTAGCCCAATTCAATTGATAGCCCAATTCAAAATTGATCCCTTTGGCAACAGCGAATTTAAAACCAAAATCTGCTGGTACATAGATTTTAGAATAGGAGTCTCCATATTCGCCTTTGTTTCCACCAGCTATTGCAGCAGTTTCAGCATTCATTACACCAACACCGATTGACGCATAAGGTTTGATGAAGCTATTGAAAAATCTCCAGTTGGTATTGGCTGCTAAAAACTCACCCGATAGGGCTACTGACCAAGGTGTCTTGGTTTCGAATCCAGTTTGCTTGTCACTGTTATCATAACCAGCTGTCTTTCCGCCAAAATAAGTTGCTTTCAATCCGAAGGATGGTGAAATTTGTTTCTTGATATAAGCACTATATCCTAAATTCCAGTCTAATTTATCATAACCACCATTGTTAAACTTGGCGATATTCTGCAAGCTTGTTACACCGGCGCCTACACCGATAGACCAAGTTCTGTATTGTGTCGCCGAACCTAATGGAGTTGTGCCTTCAATTGATGCTTCTTTTGTGCTTTGCGCAAAGGATGCGGTGGATAAAATTCCTGCCGCAACAAGTAATCCTGATTTTTTAAGGCTAATTTTCATAATGCGTGTTTGTAAAATTATCTACTATAATATTGTTGTTAAATTAACTCACTGAACACTCTTGCAATAAATTTGCCAAAAATTATTTGGTTACTCTACACGTCCAAAAAAGTTTGGTACCTCAATTTCAAAAGCCAGATGCTTAACAATATTTTCGGTAAAAATGTTTTGGAAAAAAGTTTTTCTACTTTTCGTGATCAAAATAACATCAACATCTTCATCCCGGATAATGGTATGAATACCGTTCGCAATATTTTCACGCGAGCCAGCAAAATAACTTGGTGATTTGACAATATAGGAAATATCCTCTATCCCAGTTTCAGCAATAATCTGTTCGATCCAATTTTCAAGTTTTTCTCCTAAAATATTGATTTCTAGCTCGTTTTTGTTGATGTGAATAAGTTGTAAATGGAAGTTTTTTCCATACAACGGTATTGCTTGTTTAAGCACTTCAAGTTCCCCAGGTTTGAAATTTGTCAATAAAGCAATGTTGTCATTTTTAAATTTTATAGCGTTTTTTGGAACTGCTAAAACAGGTATTTTCGACTCTTTAATGACGTCATAAGTATTACTTCCGATCAATACAGATTCGAGTCCGGTAACCCCTTTCGTTCCCATAATCACCGTTTGGTAAGTCTCTTTTATCTCTTGTTTTTCCAATGTTTCGGCTAAAATGCCGTTGGCAAATAAGGTAGAAATTTTAAGCGAAGGATATTCCTGTAGAAGTTCGGCTACAAGCTTTTCCATTTTATGACGAGCTTCCTCCTCGGTAGGGTCTACTAAATGCTTCGCATTTGCAAATTTGTTGATATGTGAAGTGAACGAATGAAAGAGTGTGATCTCATCATTTGATGTCGCTGCGATCTGTGCGGCATAAAATGCAGCAACTCGTGCATTTTCGGAATAATCTACTGGTATTAATAGTTTAGACATGGCTGTGGGATTATGCTTTGGTGAAAAATATTGGAACTAACGGATGACTAAATAATGCTTTTGCAACGGATCGAGTAAAGACGCGTTCAAAGAACGATTTTCTAGACCGTGTCACCAAGAGTATTTTGATCTTCTCCTCATGGATCATCTCATTAATGACTTCTGGTACCGTATCTAGGTCTTCAATATCACCTTGTATTGAGTCGACCTCTATGGCGATATTGGTCACGCCAATATATTTTTTGATCTTATACTTCCATACTTCAAGTTTGTCTTCGATCCTGTTTTCGGATGAATGATCATAGTGGACATGCATAAGTTTTAGTTCAAAGTCTCTACCGATGATGTTGACAAAGTCCTGTACTGTCTGTACTTCTTCTTCTTTAAAATTGGAAAGTAAGCCAACCTTGTCAATGGGCTCAAACGAAGCTTCACTTGGAATGGCCAAGACAGGTATTCTGGCTTTTTTGCTAATGACATAGGTGGTGCTGCCAATAAGCTGGCTGTCATCATTGGTGATTCCTTTAGTGCCCATAATGACAAAATCGAACCGATCTGGGGTGGCAAGTTCGGGAAGCGTTTCTGTAATCATGCCCCGTTCGCATTGTGTTGTTATCGTGAACGTAGGATGCTTTAATTCTATTGATTCTGCAAGATTCTTGATAAGGATATCAGCTTTGAATGTTGAAGAGTTAGCCTCGTTGCGGCCATTTTCTTCCTCAAACACTGCTGAAGCTGAAGTGTAATTGTGATAAAGGTGGAGTGAATATCCCTTTTCGAGGGCAAGGTCCACAGCGTAATTTACAGCATTATTAGAATGAGCCGAAAAATCTACTGGTAGTAGAATGTTTTTTTTCATTAGAAGGAATTTAATCTACAAAATCTAATCTTATTTATTTTGAACTTAGGGAAAGTACTTAAAAGTATGCCAAATTCCCTATTTTACAATCAAATGTAATAAAACAAATGTAATTGTGAATGACCTTAGGTCAAATAGTTTTTGTTGTTTTACATGTTGGTTTTGGCAAGCGTTAGACAAATATGAATAACTAATAACACTTTTAAAATGTTGTATTTAATATGAGTTTGTGATTTCTGTCACATGTAAAATAGGTGTATGCTAACTCTCTGTAAATTATCACTTGATTTTTTTGTTTGAAAAGTCAATAGGTGGGATTTAGCTGCTTCCGAAAAACAGTCGTTTCATGGTCAATATATGGAATTGTACATTGCATAACCTACCAATTTTGAGTAAGTTTGCACATATTTTTAGATAATTAAATGACAAGTAGAGAAATTCGTCAAGCCTTTCTGGACTTTTTTAAAAGTAAAGGGCATCAGATAGTACCTTCAGCACCAGTAGTTGTAAAAAATGACCCTACATTAATGTTTACCAATGCGGGGATGAATCAATTCAAAGATTTATTTCTTGGTGAAGCACCCATTAAATTTCCTCGTGTTGCCGATACACAACGCTGTTTGCGCGTTTCCGGTAAGCATAACGATTTGGAAGAAGTTGGAATCGATACCTACCACCATACTTTGTTTGAGATGTTGGGAAATTGGAGTTTTGGAGACTACTTTAAAAAGGAAGCTATTGCTTGGGCTTGGGAGCTATTGACAGAGGTATACAAGCTGGATAAAGATCGTTTATATGTAACTATTTTTGAAGGGGATGCAAAAGAAGGCTTAGCGCGTGATTTGGAAGCATTCGATTTTTGGAAAGAGTGGATTGCCGAAGATAGAATTCTTCTTGGTAACAAAAAAGACAATTTCTGGGAAATGGGCGAGACAGGACCCTGTGGCCCCTGTTCCGAAATTCATTTCGATATGCGGAGTACGGCAGAGCGCGAAGAGATTTCAGGACAAAGTTTGGTTAATGCAGATCACCCTCAGGTCATCGAAATCTGGAATCTTGTCTTCATGCAGTTTAATCGCTTGAAAGATGGCTCACTCCAGTCGCTACCTGCCAAACACGTTGATACAGGGATGGGATTTGAACGTTTGGTCAGATGTATACAAGGGAAGACCTCCAACTATGATACCGACGTCTTTATGCCTACGATCGATTTTATTGCGAGTAAAGCAGGAATCAAATATGGACTAGACGAAAAAACGGATATTGCCATGCGGGTGGTATCGGATCATATACGTGCTGTAAGTTTTGCAATATCCGATGGTCAATTGCCATCTAACAATAAAGCTGGCTACGTGATCCGCCGTATTTTACGTCGTGCGGTTCGCTATGCTTATACATTTTTGGGCTTTAAGGCTCCTTTTATCAATGAACTTGTACCTGTACTGGCCGCTCAGTTCGCGGGTGTGTTTGATGAATTGATCCAGCAGCAGGATTTTGTGCAGAAAGTAATTTTAGAAGAAGAAGTTTCATTTTTAAGAACTTTATCTACTGGCGTTCAGCGTTTTGAAAACTATATCGAGGATCATCAAGTGATCAATGGCGATTTTGCTTTCGAACTATACGATACTTATGGATTTCCGATCGATTTGACGGAATTGTTAGCTCGTGAGAAGGGATTGACAGTTGATATGGAGGGCTTCAATCAAGCACTTCAAATTCAGAAAGATCGTTCTCGCGCTGCTACAGCTATAGATACGGGCGACTGGGTTGTGGTAAATGACGACGACGGATTTGAGTTTGTTGGCTACGATACATTAACAGCCAAAACTGAGGTTGTGAAATACCGTAAAGTTGTTTCGAAAAATAAAGAACAATTTCAATTGGTGCTTTCTGTTAGTCCTTTTTATGCAGAAGGCGGGGGCCAGGTAGGTGATTCGGGTGAATTGGTTTCCGAAGAAACAGGAGAGAAAATTTACATCACGGACACAAAAAAGGAAAATGGTCTATTTGTACATTTTACCAACAAATTGCCTTTGGAATTAAAAGGAACATTTGTTGCTCAGGTAGATAAAACTAAAAGAATAGATACTGAAAACAATCACTCGGCAACCCATTTATTACATGCTGCCTTAAAGCAAGTATTGGGAAGTCATGTGAATCAAAAGGGGTCTTTGGTCAATGCCGATATTTTACGCTTCGATATCTCTCATTTTGCAAAAATGACAGACGAAGAAATCAAACAAGTGGAAGATATTGTCAATGCCAAGATTCGTGAAAATATTCCGTTGAAAGAGGAACGAAATGTACCTTACCAACAGGCATTGGATTCGGGAGTAACAGCACTATTTGGTGAAAAGTATGGTGATTTTGTTCGTGTCATTACCTTCGAGGATCAATATTCTAAAGAGTTGTGCGGTGGTACTCATGTCAAAGCAACGGGCCAAATCGGGTTTTTCAAAATTGTTTCTGAATCTGCTGTAGCAGCAGGTGTACGTCGTATAGAAGCAATTACTGGAACTCGTTCTGCAGCTGTTATTAGAGAGCATTTCGAATTGGTTCACCATTTGAAAGAACTCATGAATAATCCGAAAGATTTTGTGTCTGCGCTGGGTAAAATCATTGATGAGAATGGTGCTTTGAAAAAGGAAGTGGAGAAAAGTATTACCGAAAAATCTTTAGCGTTAAAGTCGGATTTGGAAGCTAAGATCCAACAGGTAGGAACTATTAATTTCTTGTCTATAATCGTCGATCTACCAAGTGCAGAAGCTGTGAAAACCCTGGCCTATGCGGTGAAAGGTGCGGTTAACAACTTGTTTTTGGTTATCGGAGCTGAATTTGATGGTAAACCAAGTTTGACAGTCGTCATATCAGATGAGTTGGCTAAGGAGAAAGGATTGAATGCAAGTAATATTGTGCGTGATTTGGCCAAGGATATCCAAGGCGGAGGCGGTGGTCAGCCTTTCTTTGCTACTGCCGGAGGTAAGAATCCTGCGGGATTGAAAGGGGCAATTGAAAGAGCCATTGATTTCTTGAAATAGATTTCGGGCTGAGTTGCATAGACTATTAAATAAATAGGGAAGTAAAATAACTTATTTTACTTCCTAAGTATACAAGACGAACGATCAGATTTATTCAAAATCTCCTTAAAGGACTTGGGTAAATCTGATATTTCAGGATTCTTAAAACTGCTGGGCGCAGTATGAATTAAACATAGCAAAGCCATTTGCGTTATTGGGAATAGGTACTTAACAAATAAAAATATACGGATGAAAAAGGCAATTTTTTTAGCAGTAGGAATCGTTGGTTTGATGATGAGTTGCCAAAATAAGGAGCAGTTTACCATCGCTGGAAATGTCGAAAACCCTGGCAATATCAAAGTTATTTCGTTGTATGAAGGTGACACAAAACTGGACTCTATGTTTTTTGGCGATAACAATAAATTTCAGTTTGTACGTCCCGCTAGCCAGTCCAGATTGCTGTCTTTGCGTGTTGGAAAAAATCGTTACGATTTGATTGCTTCACCAGGGGAAACGATTACATTTAAAACAGATTTGCATAAGGATGTCAATGATTATCAGGTTGAAGGTTCTGAATTGTCAAAAACCATACAGCCCTTTGCCAAAGAGCGTAACTATCGCGACTATGTGCAGGATTCATTGCAGACTGTATTTTCTAAGCTAACTGCAAATTCTACTGCCGATGAGATTGAAAAGATTCGTGCAGAGTATAAAGCAAAGTTCGCAGAAGAACTACGGTCATATACGAAAAAGGCGATCGATTTTTCAGATAAACACAATGATTTAGCTGGATTTTATGCGATCTCTACCTTGGACCCAGAAGTAGCAGAAAGTGAAATTATCGCCTATGCCGATAAAATCAAAAACGAATTTGTGGAGAATAGATATGTGACTCAATTTAAAGAGGAAACACAAAAGCTAAAAAAAATGGCCATAGGGCAACCTGCGCCTGAACTAACCTCTTTTACACCCTCAAATAAGGAAGTGAAATTGTCTAGTTTTAAAGGTAAGTACACCTTGGTTGATTTTTGGGCTTCATGGTGCATGCCTTGTCGTCAGGAGAATCCTAATCTCGTTAAATTGTATAATGCCTATCACAATAAAGGTTTTGATATACTCTCCGTTTCCTTTGATGACAATCCTGGTTCATGGATGCGCGCTATTGAAGATGATAAACTAACTTGGACTCACGTATCTGATTTGAAAGCGTGGAGCTCGCCGGTAGTCATTGATTACCGTGTGAAAGCCTTGCCTACATCTTACATGCTCGATCCAAACGGTATGATCATTGCGAAGAACCTCCGTGGAGAAGAATTAGAGGCGTTTTTGAAGAAAACAATTAAGTAATCAATGTGTTATTGTTAAATATTATATTACTTAATAATTTGGTAACATTAGATTAACTGATTGTTATCATTTTGTTTATAATTTAGCAAAAAAAATAAGACAAATGAGTTCTTCGAAACAAAAGATTTTAATAGTTGATGACGAAAAGGATATCTTGGATTTAATTGCATTCAACTTAAATCGAGAAGGTTATCAGGTCTCTACAGCACAAAATGGAGAAGAGGCAATCAGCGTTGCCAAGCAAGTGAATCCCGACTTGATTATTTTGGATGTGATGATGCCGAAGATGGACGGAATTGAAGCTTGCCGAATCATGCGTGCAATGCCTGAATTTAAAAGTACATTCATGGTGTTTTTGACTGCAAGAAGCGAAGAGTATTCGGAGATCGCAGGATTCCATGTTGGTGCTGACGATTACATTGCTAAGCCAATCAAGCCCCGTGCCTTGATGAGCCGCATCAACGCTATTTTAAGAAGAAATGCTTCTGAAGACTCTGATGCTTCTGTTCAAGATAAGATAGAAATTGCCGATTTGGTCATCGATAGAGATTCCTTCCTAGTTTACAAAGGAGAACAAAAGATCGTTCTTGCGAAGAAAGAATTTGAGTTATTGTATCTATTGGCATCTAAACCTAACAAGGTATTTACACGCGAACAGATCTTAAAAAGTATATGGGAAGATTCTGTAGTGGTAACCAATCGTACAATCGATGTTCATATTCGTAAGCTCCGTGAAAAGATAGGTGACGATTATGTCACCACGGTAAAAGGAGTGGGATACAAATTTGATAAAGAATAAAAAAAGAGGCCGAGGCCTCTTTTTTTATTCTGAAAAGGTACATTTCTTTTACCCAAAAAAGAATCTTCGGTTTCCTTAACTCTTTCTCGAGATAACTTGTTATCACCACAACAAATCTTTACTTTTGACCTAAAGCAAAGTAAAAAAGTTCAACATGTCATCTATTCTTATAAAATCTGCACAACTTGTTAATGAAGGTAAAGTCGAGGTTGCTGACGTATATATCAGCAATGGTCGAATCGAAATGATCGCTCAGGAGATAAATCATCCTGCTGATCGGGAAATCAATGCCGAAGGTCTCCATTTGTTACCAGGGCTTATTGATGATCAGGTTCACTTTAGAGAACCAGGATTAACTTATAAAGCAGATATATGGCATGAGAGCCGCGCAGCAGTGGCGGGGGGCACAACCTCCTTTATGGAAATGCCTAATACTGTTCCTAATACATTAACGCAGCAGTTACTTCAAGATAAGTATGATATTGCGGCAAAAAATGCGTTGGCCAATTATTCATTTTTTATGGGAGCGGCTAATGATAATCTTGAGGAAGTGCTCAAAACGAATCCGAGAGATGTGTGTGGTATAAAAGTTTTTATGGGCTCCTCTACAGGCAATATGTTGGTCGACAATGAAAAGGCATTAGAAGGAATCTTTGCAAATGCACCAACTCTCGTGGCTACGCATTGTGAAGATGAGGGGACGATAAAGGCAAATCTTGCTTTATTTAAAGAAAAATATGGTGAAGATGGTTTGAAGATTGAGATGCATCCACTGATTCGTTCCGAGGAAGCTTGTTATTTATCCTCTTCAAAAGCTGTCGAACTGGCTAAAAAACATCATACGCGCTTGCATATCCTCCATATTTCGACGGCCAAAGAAATTGCATTATTTAGCAACGATATTCCGCTAAAGGATAAAAAAATAACCGCTGAAGCCTGTATTCATCACCTTTGGTTCTCCGATCAGGATTATGCATCCAAAGGCAATTTTATCAAATGGAATCCCGCAGTAAAAACTGCCAATGACCGTGACCAAATTCTAAAAGCCGTGCTGGATGGACATATTGATGTGATTGCAACTGATCATGCTCCACATACGATTGAGGAAAAATCTCAACCCTATGCTTCAGCTCCAAGCGGAGGCCCGCTCGTACAGCATGCATTGCAAGCGCTGTTAGATATGGTCAGAGCAGGAAAAATGACTTTGGAGCAATTGGTCCAAAAATCTGCACACAATACAGCTACATTGTTCCAAATTGAGGAGAGAGGTTACATTCGTGAGGGATATTGGGCAGATCTTGTGTTGGTTGATCTCAATAAACCTTACACGGTATCGAAAGCTAATATTCTGTCTAAATGTGGTTGGTCGCCATTTGAAGGACATACATTTAGTTCAACTATTGCACATACTATCGTATCCGGTAAACTTGCTTTCTCCGAGGGGCAGCTCATTGAAAAGGGCGCTGGTGAACGTCTGTTGTTCAACCGATAGTATTTAGCGATGGAGAAAAGGGACTTTATAAAATCGATCGCTGTAGGAGCATTGTCTATTCCTGTATTGGGAATGGGGCGGCCGGTGACACGTACAGAGGAGTTGTACAGTCAAGCTACACTACTTGCCCGAAAATTAAAATTAGGCGATACAATTGGATTAATAACTCCCGCTGGTGTACTAGATGATGAAGAATCGATTAGTATTGCGCGGGAGATATTTGAGACACTGGGTTTTAAAGTGAAGGAGGGTAAACATATACGCAGCCGCTACGGTAATCTGGCCGGTACAGACGAGGAGCGAATTGCCGATATACATGATATGTTCTCCGATACGACGGTCAAAGCGATCGTTTGTATCAGAGGGGGATCCGGAACATCGCGCCTGTTAGATCGATTAGATTATAAACTGATTTCCAATAATCCCAAAATTCTATTAGGGTATTCAGATATAACAGCATTGATTTTGGCGCTATATACCAAAACTGGACTAGTTACTTTTCATGGTGCAGTAGGAATTAGTACCTGGACCAAAAAGCTTGCCGAGGCTTTCCATGCGCAGTTTGTAGCCAATCAACCAACAATATTTGAAAACCCAAAAGCGAAAGGTGATAATATTGTACAAACAAAAGACCGTATTGCAACGATCCATCCCGGTACGGTTGAGGGAATATTACTGGGCGGAAATATGACCGTATTGACTGGATTATGCGGTTCGCCCTATCTACCGGACTTCAAAGATAAAATTCTTTTCATAGAAGAGGTAGACGAAGATATGGAGCGTGTGGACCGAATGTTCTGCCAGTTAAAAAATGCCGGTATATTAAATGCGATAAAAGGGTTTGTCTTTGGTAAGTGTACCAATTGCAAACCATCTAGTGGATATGGATCTGTAACGCTTGACCAACTATTTAACGATTATATTAAGCCTTTGAAAATACCGGCTTATACAGGAGCTATCATAGGACATATTGCTGAACAATTTATTCTGCCTGTAGGCGCAAAAGTTCGTATAGAAGCCTCCCAAGGTACAATTACCTTATTGGAGTCCGCATTAAAAGACTGAAATGAAATTAATAAAAGATGATTTAATCAAAGCCTTTTCTTTGTACGAAGAAAAGGCTTTGATGCATAGAAGATTTAAACACGCCGATATTTTACCCCTATTGGAAGCTATACGAACCTGTGGACGTCTTTCGATAACAGAGATTGGTAAGTCAACTGAAGACCGTTCGATCTTCCGTTTGAAATATGGACAGGGACCAGTCAAGATCCTATTATGGTCGCAAATGCACGGTGATGAGCCTACGGCGACAATGGCATTATTTGATCTGTTTAATTTCTTTGGAGGCAAAAATGATGAGTTTGATGTATATAGAAATGAGATCGCATCAAAATTGACCCTGTATTTTATTCCGATGCTGAATCCGGATGGAGCTGAGCGGTTTCAGCGGCGAACAGCGATGGAAGTTGATATGAATAGAGATGCGCGTGCAACAGCAACAGCAGAGGGGGCATTACTGAAAGAGCAGGCCATGTTGTTAAAACCCGATTTCGCCTTTAATCTCCATAATCAAAACAATTACTACAATATTCCAGAGACAGGCACACCAGTGACGATTTCCTTGTTGGCTCCTGCTTATGATTATGCAAGGAGTATCAATGAAACCAGGGCGGATGCGATGCGTGTAATCGTGGGGATAAATAAGATACTTCAGGAATTTGTGCCAAATGCAGTGGCCAAATATGACGACGAGCATACCCCACGGGGATTTGGCGATAACTTTCAAAAATGGGGTGTCAGCACTATTTTAATTGAATCGGGAGCTTATGTCGACGACCCTGAGAAAATGATGGTGAGAAAATGCAATTTCGTCGCACTTTTAAAATCATTTGAAGAGATTGCTTGTCAATCTTTTGTGTCATATTCTCTTGCCGATTATGAAGCAATACCATTCAATGATGAAAAGCTTCACGATGTATTGCTTAGAAATTTGACTATTGAGCAGAATGGAAAACAGATAGGCGTTGATGTCGCTATTCGGCAAAATGAAAAGACAATAGGATCTGACTATTATGTGGAGGGGATCGTTGAAGATATTGGCGATTTGCAGGATTTTTATGGCTACCGGGATATTGATGTCTCTGGAATGCAATTTGCTCCAGCTAAGATTTATATGGAACCATTTGCTTCCTTGGCAGATTTAGAGGATACTATCGTTATGGGGTTACTCGAAAAGGGCTACGCCGCTGTTATTATTGAAAAAGCGATCCCCGGAGAATTTTTACATAGACTTCCAATCAGAGTATTCACTAAAAAATCCGTTGAATTTCCACAACAATTAGCTTTGGGAAATCAGGCGGATTTTTTTCTTCGGAAAGAAGGGAAGATTATTTACGCCATAATTAATGGCTATATAATTGATTTGACAAAATCACTGCAACAGCGGTATAAAAATCTGATATGTTAAGAATGAGCAATATAATGCTCAAATAGAAGAAGTCACAGCGCATGTTGTGACCTCTTCCTTTTTTTGAGACTGCTAGTAGCCCGTATTCTGTTGATTTGCTATAGCTGGGTTCGCATTCATCTCATCCAGTGAAATAGGGAGAATGGTTTTAAAGAAGGTTCTATCAATCGTTTTTTGTCTATTTGTTGTGCTGATATTTCCTAAATCATCATCAAAAGTTATCGATTTATTCCAGCGCATCATATCAAAGAAGCGATGACCTTCTCCAAGGAGCTCTTTGCTTCTCTCATCGGCAATCATGTCTAAATTAATCGTGCCTGATGTCGCGGCATCTAATTTTGGCGAACGTTGGCGTATAGCATTCAGGTAGTTTGCTGCAAGTGTTTTGTCGGGAGATGGCTTTAATAGAGCAGCTTCCGCAGCGATCAGATATACTTCGGACAAACGAATCACCTTAATATTGACAGCGGTACTATTTGCTGTTGAATTTTTATCGCCAGCTAGAGTTGTACTGCCGCTATATTTATAGACTGCTCCCAAATGTGTGGTGCCGACTTCATCGTAGGCCATAACACCCCATCTGACATCTGTGTCATCTTTCTTAAGTTTGGTCAAGAATGGATCTGCGGCTATAAAGTTCCCCAATATAGCTGTACTGCCATGTCCTTTCCTGCGAAACATAGCACCCAATGAACTAGTCCCTGCATCTGCTTCATTCGGATACACACCCAATTCTAAAATAGATTCCGTTCCAAACATACCTGTCCATGATTTTACCCAGTTTTCATTGCTATATAATGTGTAGACTTTGGAGTCTATGACTTCTTGAGCTGATTTTAACGCGTTGTCATAATCATTCATATAGAGGTACACACGAGCTTGCATCGCTTTATTGGCGAAAAAGTTGAAATATCCATCCGATTTGGATTTTGGCAATAAGCTTTCTGCATCCTTTAGATCCTGTACGATCTGTTTGTAGTTTTCCTCAACGGAAATACGTTTTTCCTGCGCGCTATATTCGAGCACTTTCGTCACATTAGGGATACCAAGGGCGGATTTTTCCATGTTATAGGGTTTCCCGTACAGCCTGACAAGATCAAAATTGATGAGGGCCCTTGCGGTCAATGCTTGTCCCTTATATGTATTGAAATTTTCTGTCGAACCCGCAGCAATTAGTTTATCTATATTCGTCAAAAGATTATTGATCTGCGCGAGTGTATGAAACCCTTGGGTCCAGATACCCGAATACGGATTAGAAGAGGCCGAATGATTAAATACATAAAGATAGTCATAACCGCGACCCTGGGATGCTATCGTAAAGTCACCCCCTTTGGCATCAGCGTAAAGCGGGAAATTTCGCCCATAGTATGCGACGTTTGCCATTTTACTCATTAATCCATTCATGATTACCTTTGCGTCAGCAGCAGTTTGGATTGAGGTATTGGAGTCACCCATATTGGTCGGTGTGACATCCAGAAAATTGCTACAAGAGCTGATTGCTAATGATATTGTTATGCACGAGGCAATAAAAAGCTTTTTCATAATACTGTTTTTTTTTCGTTAAAAACTAAATTCGACACCGAAAGTGTATGTTTTTGCTAATGGTGTTTCCCAGCCTCGAGTACCAAATTGGTTAACTTCCGGATCCATGTATTTGTATTTTGAAACAGTCAACAAATTGCTTCCATTGAAAAATACCCTTGCATTGGAAATACCAGCTCGTTTTAAAAACTCATTTGGTAACCTATAGCTCAACGAAATGTTCTTTAATCTAAGATATGAAGCGTCAAACAATTGTCTACTGCTGATCTGATTTACATCTTCCAGATCTCTTCCCGTAACCATTGGGTATGATCCACTGGTATTGGAAGGTGACCAGCTATTTTCTGTAAAATAAGCTGAATGAATCCGTTCCCAATAATAGCCGTCGTCGGCAACATCTTTGGATGTAGCATCATAAAGTTTGCCACCAATTTTATAGGCAAAGTTCAATCCCAATGAAAAGTTCTTATAATCGATGTCAGAATTTATACCGCCATATAATTTAGGATTAGCATTCCCGATGATAGTTTGTTTCGCTTTTTTGTAATCGTAACTTGCAGCTTTTCCGTTGAACATAAAATCGCCATCAGTGCCGTCGTTTGTATACCAGACATTTTTGCCATTGGTTTGATCAGTACCAGCCCATTCCAGCCCAAAGAACGATAAAGACGATTCTCCTTCACGATAAATAAATCGAGCTCTATCATCCGAACCTGTTGGATCATACCAAATGATATCCCGTCCGCCATATAATTTTGTAATCTTGGATTTGATGAACGCGGCATTTGCACTTAAAGTCCATTTCCAATTTTCATTTTTAACGATGTCTGAGCCAAGTTCAATCTCTATACCTTTATTGTTCATCTCTCCTACATTCCGCAATATAGAGCCGAATCCAGTAATTGTGGAGATCGGGACATTTTGTAGAAGGTCCTTTGAGTCCCTGTTAAAATATTCAATGGTACCGAATAGTTTGTTGTGGAACAGGCCAAATTCCAAAGCGATGTTTGTGGAGTAATTTTTCTCCCAAGCTACATCTGGATTGCCTAGATTATTTAGCCCACCACCAGGCTGCGTCATATATTTGTTGGAATAACTTGTTAAATTCCTCCAGGCAAAAAGATCGGTAGGTAATGTCCCATTTACACCGTAGGAACCTCTAATTCTTAGGTTATTGATTTCTTCGATCTCTGTAATAAAAGATTCCTTGGCCAAGTTCCAGGAAGCTGCTAAAGACCAAAAATTGCCCCAACGAGGACCGGGTGCCAAGCGGGATGAACCATCCCTTCTAAAAGATGCCGATGCAAAATAACGTTCATCGTAGTTGTATTCCGCCCGCGATAGTACAGACATCATATTGTTGCCCCAAGAGTAGGCTGATGCATCCAGTATACCTGCAGTAGCAACTGTATGAAGTGAAGAGGATGGTAAATCTTTACCTGTAGCACGGATAAAGTCTGTTGTATTTTTTTCAGCTTCGAAACCTGCTAATAACCCGATATTATGTAAGCCGAAGCTTTTGTTGTAATTAGCGGTTGTGGATGATACCAGTTTTTCAATGGACGTAGACACCTCTGTAACTCGGCCATTGTCTGCCATACCGTTGTAATGTTTAGCACTATAATAGATATGATCTTTGACGTCAGTTCTGTCATAGGAGAAAATAGTCTTCAATGTAAGTTCAGGCAATAGTTTCAACGATAAGGATTCTATAGCTGATAATTTGCTTGTTTTCGAAGAGTTTTCCCATTCCTTGTTATAATATAAAGGATTATAAGCAAGACTACCATAGCGAGCTGTATATTCGTTACCTGTTTTATAGTCGGTTGGCCAATACATTTGCCATAATAAATTACTCGCCTGATACAGGTAATTTGTACCTGTATTCCTTGTGTCATTCATCCCGATGAGCTTGTTTTTCGCGTAGTTGACGTTAGAGCCAAATTCAAGATATTTCCCAATTTTTTGTGTTAAATTAATCCGACCATTAATTCTGTCGAAGTTATTATCGATAATCCTGCTTTTGTCTTGCGTGTATCCTAAAGACGCATAGTAATTGGTTTTTTCTGTTGCTCCGCTTACTGAAATATCGTTGCTGTTGAATATTCCAGTTCTAAATAATGCTTTGTTCCAGTCATAGTATTTGCCATCTCGATTCTCTACACCATCTGTTTTTCCTGAGATATGTACATTTTCCCATTGTGAGGTTCCATCCGTGCTGAATTGATAACCATGGATGCCAAATCCATAAGAAGAAGTTGGTTTACCGTAATTTGCAGAATTTGGATTCCAGTCTAAAGAATTTAAACGGAATAAAGTATTTTTATTTGCCTGTTCAGCTGTTTGGCCTGCCGCTATTCTAGAATCATATAATACACTATAAAGCATATTGATTTGGTCCTGTACTGATGCAGGTTCATTATTTTTTGTTGCCCAAGAAGGACTAATGCCAATAGAGGACTTAACATTGATCTTCGGATCTCCATTTTTTCCCCTTTTTGTAGTGATGATGATGACACCATTTGCTGCACGGGAACCATAAAGGGAAGAAGCAGCAGCGTCTTTTAACACAGAAATAGATTCGATATCGCTCGGATTTAACGTACTCATGACGTTATTTGTATTGACAATATAATCACCCATTTGTCCGACACTACCCGAAATAACCGGAACTCCGTCAATGACATACAATGGCTCATTCGATGCATTCATGGAGCCTATGCCTCGAATCCGTATCGCTGAAGTTGCACCTGCCTGACCAGATCCATTTGACATTTGCAAACCCGCGACCCGACCAGTAAGTGCTTTTTCAAAGGAAGTGACAGGTTGTTTATCAATGGCATCTGATTTTACTTGCGCCGCCGAACCTGTATAGGTACTTTTTTTAGCCGTTCCATAGGCAATGACAATGACTTCGTCCAAGGCCTGTTCATCACTGTTAAGCGATATACTAATGGTTTTGCGGCCATTGACCTGAATTTCTTGAGAGCTATAACCTACGGCAGATATAGTTAATGTCGCATTGGCGTCTGTATTTAAGGTAAACAGGCCATTTTCGTTTGTTGAAGTCCCTTGACTAGCGCCTTTTACATGTATTGTAACTCCGCTAATTGGTTTTCCATTGCTGTCCGTTATTTTACCTGCAATTTGAATTTGTTGTGCATATAGAGACTGCATCGAACTACAGGCTATGAGACACAACGTTGTGAGCACATGTTGTTTCATAAAAGTGTGAATTGATTAATTTAGTTTGTTAATATTTTGGTGCTGTCGAGTGTTGGTCAAACTTGCGATAGCCATTCAGCGCAATATTTTCTTTAAGAAAAAAACATTGCACTGAATATAGGGTTATTTTCTTACAATTCCAATTCCTGGACGGTCAGGGAGAAGGCAACTGCCGTTCACTACGGTCATGCCATCGTATATATCATTTCCAATTAATAAAGCACCGTCTAGATCAGCCCAGTCTGTTAGCGGAGCAAGTTGTGCAGCGGCGCTGATAGCACAGGATGTTTCGGTCATACAACCAATCATGACTTTCATTTCCAAAGAACGTGCAAGTTCTGCCATACGTTTGGCCTCACGCATCCCTGTACATTTCATCAATTTAATATTAATACCCGAATACACCCCCTTTAAAGCTGGTACATCCACAAGCCGTTGACAGCCTTCGTCAGCAATGGTCGGAATTGGGCTATGTTCTGTTAGCCAGGCATTATCGTCTATCTGCTCTTTGGGCATCGGTTGTTCTAAGAAGGAGACATTTCTTTCCGCAAGCCAATGCGCCATTTCTAAGGCTTCTTCACGTGTTTTCCAACCTTGGTTTACATCGGCACATAATGGTCGATCTGTAACCTGGCGGATTGTATCGATAATCATTTTGTCTGTATCGAGGCCCAGCTTCACCTTTAGAATTTTAAATTGATCAGCCTCGGCTACTTTTTTACGGATCATCTCCTCCGTATCGATTCCTATAGTATAAGATGTTGGTGGAATAAGTTCCGGGTTTAAACCCCATATCTTATAATATGGCTGATTCATCATTTTACCAAGGATATCATGCAGGGCGATATCAATGGAAGCTTTTGCTGCGGTGTTTTTTGAAGCAAGCTGATCGATATAATGCAGGATATCTTCAGTTTGGAATGGCGAGTTGAAACCTGTCAGATCGACCTGATTAAGAAACGAAATGACACTTTCCTGCGATTCGCCTAGATAGGGGGGCATACTAGCTTCACCGTAGCCTATAATGCCATCATACTCTAATTCGGTCAATACAACCGGGGTTGTGCTTCGACTAAAGGAAGCTACAGTAAAGACATGGCGCAACGTTAAGGTATAAGGTCTAAATCTTAATTTAAAGGCTCCAAAATCTTTACTAATCCATTCAGATTGATTGCTCATCGCTATATTATTTGTTGTTGTAATAATTGCTTTCAACGACTTTCTGTATTGCGCTATCGCGGACACCGAGGTAACGGCGTGCAGCAACAACAGTACGGGTTTGAAAGTCATCATAATTGCTGGCATCCTTCAACATGCTGTTGATTCGAACTAATCCGGCAGCGTGAATAAAGGTTCCATTACCAATATAAAGTGCCACATGTGTCACACGTGCATTAGGATTACTGTTTTTACCGGCAGCAAAGAAAAGCAAGTCCGCAGGTTTTAGGTTTTTTAGTGCTTTATCGGGATCAAAATGTCCATCTTGATCCAATATATCAATTTTCTCACCTGCTAGCACCTGTTGGGATGCATCGCGAGGAATCACAAAGCCATTCATAAAGAAGCTCGTTTTGGTGAAACCGCTGCAATCTACACCTTTCACTGATGTTCCGCCCCATAAATAGGGAAGACCCAACATCGTCTTTGCACTGGCGATAATATTTTCTGCCGTCGGTTGGCGTGTGTCCAGCCAATTTTTTAAAGTTAGACTTTCTGATCTTTTGATGTACCCTAACCGTCCATCTGGATAAGCGATTTCATAAAAATTACCTTTCTGCCCTTTTAATTGCAGGATATCGCCATACACGAGGTCGGAAACGCGTTGGCTTTTTTCATTGGGTTCAGAATATGATTTTCCGAATTCAGCCGTATAAATCACTTTTTCCGCTTGTCGCCAATTCGCTAACATGGTTTTGTCCATGGCCTCAATGGATGAACTAGGTACCCAAGCGATATAGCCGTCGGGCGTACGAACACGATAGTCACCGCTCTTTTTTTGCAGGAGGTCAACCTGAGTGCCTAATAAAACCTGACTGGTCAATTCTGCCGCATTATCTGGAAAGGTACGCATGTTAGCAACCGAAAGTCTGATGACTCCGGCCGTTTTTTCTCCTACACTCGCGTCGGGCAACAGTTGTACCTGAATATTGGCCGATATTTCTTTTGCCTTTTGTTGCAGAACGAATTGCGCGTCTTTTTCGGTTGTTTCAAGCACATATTGGTTCTGCGCTATATCCGCTTTTTGGATGGCTACAATCTTGGTTCTTTTATCAGGAGCATATTCACGTTTTACGTTTTCTTGCAACTCTTTAATCTTGAAATAAGCTGTGGAATCCAGTTGCTGCGCCTGCGTACTCCCAGTACCAATAAAGCTTGCATAGGCTATAATAGCGAATTTTAGCGTGTTTTTCATGCGAATTAGTTTGTTCCTAAAGATAGGATTAATTCATAATATATATCAATTTTTATTGTCGATTTTTAAGTGATTTTACTGTTATGTTGCTAAAAAACGAATGTTTGGGTTTAATTTTAATTAAATCATCTAATTGCTAAAACCATTTTGTAATATTGCTTATTGATTGTAAAATCCATATTTTTCAATTTACTTCAGTACAGCTGAATGTAGCATGGTATTTTCTAGAGTACGCTAATGAAGCAGATTCGGGGCAGGAGTATACAATGAAAAAAGCGTATGCGTATGTGCAGTCAATGATAGAAATTTCTTGTATCCGGTAGACGAAAGCCAATTTTAATTACTGAGCTTTTTGCAAGATTGATAAACAGTTAGAGTTATATAAAATATTAATAAGGAAATGAGTTCAAGACGTGATTTTATTCGGCAAGGTTTGATTGCTGCTACTACAATGGGGACATTAACGGCGTTTGATGCAAAAGGGTTGACGATTGCAGCAAAGAATAGTGTTAAAAAATATCCTATTGTAATTTCAACTTGGGACTTCGGGATTGCAGCAAATAAAGCCGCTTGGGAAATATTGTCAAAAGGAGGGAAGGCATTGGATGCTGTTGAACAAGGTGTCCGTGTGCCCGAGGCTGATCTAAAAAATATGACCGTTGGTAAGGGAGGCTATCCAGATCGCGATGGTCATGTAACACTCGATGCCTGTATTATGGATGCGGATGGTAACTGCGGCGCTGTTGCTGGAATGGAAAAAATTGGACATCCGATATCGGTGGCGCGCTTGGTAATGGAAAAAACACCCCATGTAATGCTGGTCGGTGAAGGCGCATTGCAATTTGCTTTGGAAAATGGCTTTAAGGAAGAAAACTTACTGACTCCAGAGGGCGAAAAAGCCTGGAAAGAATGGTTGAAGGAGAAAAAATACAAGCCCGTAGCCAATATTGAAAACCAATCTTTTGCGGCGGAACGTTTACCGGGAAATCAATATAATCACGATACCATTGGTATGTTGGCGCTGGACGCCAATGGGAATATTTCCGGAGCTTGTACGACAAGCGGCATGGCGTTCAAGATGCATGGTCGGGTAGGAGATAGTCCTATTATAGGAGCTGGGCTTTATGTAGACAATGAAGTCGGTGGAGCAACATCTACCGGCGTAGGTGAAGAAGTTATACGGAATGTCGGTAGTTTTTTGGTGGTTGAATTGATGCGTCAGGGATATTCTCCTGAAGATGCCTGTAAGGAAGCCGTCATGCGTATCGTGAAGAAGAAGCCGGCGATTGCGAAAGAAATCCAAGTAGGGTTCTTAGCCATCAATAAGAAAGGAGAATACGGCGCTTATGCATTGCAACAAGGTTTTTCTTATGCCGTCTGTGATAGTAAACAGCAAGATTTGCTGATCAAGGGAAAGCATTATTATTAAATATTAAAAATAAGAGCTTACCGCTTGAGCGTTTCATTCCTAGCGAGGGATAAGTAGAACGTAAACCTAGGATTTTTCGCGACGATAATAGGGCATGTCATTGAAGATTAATAATTATATTTGTCTAAACATTATTATAAGCAGCAGATATACTGCATCTGATGTTTGAAAAGATAAAGTTAGAAAACGCAAGATTATAGAAATATGAAAGCAACATTTGGAGGAGGATGTTTTTGGTGTACAGAAGTTATTTTCCAAAACACGGAAGGAGTAACATCAGTTTTGCCTGGGTATATGGGGGGACACGTCGATAAGCCGACCTATGAGCAAGTCTGTACAGGGACAACAGATCATGTTGAAGTCGTTGAATTAGAATATGATGAAGAATTGGTAAATTACGAAGATCTGTTGAAAATTTTCTTCAGGACACATAACCCCACCACATTAAACCGTCAGGGAAATGATGTAGGAACGCAATATCGATCAGTTGTGTTTTATCATAATGAGGAGCAAGAAATCTTGGCGAAGAATTTTATTGACGAATTGGATAATGAGGATGTTTATGAAGATCCTATAGTCACAGCTGTTGAACCAGCAGCTACATTTTGGTTAGCTGAGGATTATCACCATAATTATTTTAATGATCATCCCGAAAACCCATTTTGTTCTGTTGTCATTGCACCGAAACTTCAAAAATTTCTAAAAGAATTTAAAGCATAAAAAGGCTATATTCGAAATCAAAGTGATTGAAATGCGAACTGTAGTTTCTGATAGAAATATAGGACGCGAAACGAATTCATGAATGCTGTTAAGTATTATAGGAATGGAAAGATAAAAATCAGGTACATAAAAAAGGCTCGAATATTTATTCGAGCCTTTTTTATGGTTTTAAATAGGATTTAGAACATCTCCATCTGTCCTTTATCATCAATTTGGATGTCATCAGGATTGGTGATCTCCAATTTGATGTCATCGTTTTTCTCTTTTTGCTCCACCTCTTTAGCTGTGTTGTCCGCTGTCGGTTCCGTAGCACTTTCGGCCGGTGCTTCTGCGGCATCAGTACCTGTTGCTGCCTTTTCTTTGTCTTTTTGACTTAAATCTTCATCTGCAGTCAAGAGGGTAACCGACTTTACGGTATGGAAAGACAGACGGTTTCCTTGTGCTTTTAGTCCTTTGATATCAATAATTTCAGTCAAAGGTTGATCAAGAGTCTCCTCTGTTTGGGATTTACCCTTTAAAATATCCAATTTGACGATAGGTTCGGCGGCGTTGCTCATCAAGATCAGTTTAGATCCCGCATCTTCATTGATAAAGGAAATGCGTTTTCCAATAGGTTGATCATCGAATTTAAAACGTTTGACAAAATAAGTTCCGCTCTTGCCATCTTGATGTACGACAGTATAAATATGGTCTGGATAATATTTTTCTATCCGGATCATTTTCTCGTCAAAGTGGTTGCTCAAATCGAAGTTTGATAATTCATAACTACCGTCTGAAAGAACCACTAATATTTTATCATCACCATCGAATTCACCTAAATATTGACCACGTTCATCTGCATTTAGGCGTTTCATGACCGTATCATACCAAATTTTCCTTCCTGCAAGTGTGGAAACACCAGAACTTTTAAAGCTGATTTTTTTGACTGGATATTTCGATACAATATTTCCTTGGGAAGCACGACCCTTGATTGCAATTTCAGCAAAATCCATGTCAAAATTCAATTTGCGTAATTTCGTATGTGGTTTAAGCTGAATATTGACAACTTCCGCTTCACCGTTTGGATTGGCTGTGAAATATAATAATTTGGATCCTTTTGACCCTTTAGATATGTCATATTCCTTATCGCGCGTAACACCTACGACAGAAAAACGTTTGATATAACTGGTGCCCGTTTCCCCTTCTTTATAGATGGCATTATATATCGTGCGCTCATCACCTTTTTTGAAGACCGCAACGTGAATGATCCCCTTTCCAACAAAGACTTTGTCTTGGATTTTTGTGACTACATATTTACCATCTTCGCGGAATACGATAATATCATCTATATCTGAACAATCACATACAAACACATCTTTCTTCATTCCCGAGCCGATGAATCCTTCCTCGCGATTGACGTATAGCTTGGCATTTGCCAAGGCGACTTGAGTAGCTTCTACCTTGTCGAATATACGTAATTCAGTTTTACGCTCGCGGTCTTTACTATATTTTTCACGTAGTTTTTCATACCACGCAATCGCATATTCTGTTAATTGGCGTAAATGACGTTTAACTTCCTTAATTTCATTTTCTAGCGTTTTCATCATTTCGTCCGTTTTTTTAACGTCGAAACGAGTAATGCTACTCATCGGTTTGTCGATTAATTTTTTGTAATCTTCAGGACGTATCTCCCGATAGAATTGATCGAAGAAGGGTTCAAATAAACGATTCAGAACCTGCACTACAGTGTCAAAGTCACCGGCATTTTCATAATCGGTATGTTTGTACATCCCTTCCTGGATGAATATTTTCAATAAACTACTGAAGAATATTTTTTCTTGAAGATCGTTTAAACGAATCTCCAACTCTAGTTTCAATAAGTTTTTTGTGTTTACGGTGTTCTCAATGAGAATATCATTGACACTCATAAAGTGAGGTTTTTCCTCTTTGATTACACAAGTATTGGGCGAGATAGAAACTTCACAAGCTGTGAAGGCATACAGGGCATCAATAGTCACATCAGGAGATATGCCAGGTGCTAAATGCACGATGATTTCAACATTTCCCGCTGTATTATCCTCTATTTTTTTAATTTTAATTTTCCCTTTATCGTTGGCTGTAACCACACTTTCAATAAGACCACCTGTCGTTGTTCCAAATGGGATTTCTGTAATTGCCAGTGTCTTTTTGTCGCGTTCTTCAATTTTTGCACGGACACGGATTTTTCCACCACGCTGTCCCTCATTATAGTTTGAAACGTCGGCCATACCACCCGTAGGAAAGTCTGGGAGGATATTCGGACGTTCACCGTTTAATACTTGAATCGATCCGTCAATAAGCTCAATGAAATTGTGCGGCATGATCTTGGTGGCAAGACCGACAGCAATCCCTTCTGCACCCTGAGCTAATAGCAACGGAAATTTTACTGGAAGGGTAACAGGTTCGCGATTACGGCCATCATAACTCAATTGCCACTCGGTTGTTTCGGGATTGAAGACAACTTCATTCGCAAATTTGGATAACCTTCCCTCGATGTACCGTGGAGCAGCAGCAGAATCTCCCGTAATAGGGAAACCCCAGTTACCTTGACAATCGATCAAAAGATCCTTTTGTCCCAATTGCACCATGGCATCGCCAATGGAAGCATCACCATGTGGGTGATATTTCATCGTGTTACCAATGACGTTGGCCGCTTTATTATATCTTCCATCATCCATTTCCTTTAAGGAATGGAGGATACGACGTTGTACGGGTTTCAGGCCGTCATTTATATGCGGTACGGCTCTGTCCAAGATTACATAGGATGCATAATCCAAAAACCAGTTTTCGTATAGTCCCGATAGAGGTATCGTCTGACTTCCGCCTTCTGTTTTTCCTGATCCTAATTCTTCTTGATTATCTTCCGTTGGGAAGTTCGTTTCGTCACTCATTTACTCAGCAATAGATTAAATTGTACAATACAGAAATGTTCGAAATATTATTTTATTCGAACGTGTAAAAATACAAAACCATTTTGTTTTATCCCAGTGAAACTATGAAAAGTTAAAAAAATTAGTTTTTGAAACTAATATAATTAGTTTGTTGGCTACTCTGTGGCTAGATCATACCAATAGCAGGGAATATCCCACCGATCGAAATGAAACTCTCCGGTAATTTGAAAACCGATTTTTTCCAATACATTTCTGGAGCCTTTGTTTTCGGTATGTGTGATCGCATGTAGCTCCAGATGCGTCAAATGTTCCTGATAATAAGCTATGCACGCTAGCGCAGCTTCCGTGGCATATCCTTTTCCCCAAGCTTCTTTTCTGAAACGATAACCAATATCTAAAAAATTGATTCGGCTATTTATGGGCTCATCAATAAATTTGAAGCCCGTCCATCCGATCCATTGGTTGCTGGATTTTTCAACAACAGCCCAGCGTCCGATTCCATGTGTTTCATACTGTTGTTGTATGTATCGGATCATCTCCGCTGTATCCGCGATAGACCGTGCAGGATCTTTATGTAGGAACGTGTGGACTTCCTCCTGGCTATCCATTGCAAAGAAGGAATCTAAATCATCAAGTGTTATCGGTCGTATGATCAATCGCTCCGTTTCTAATATCGGTAAATGTTCTTTCATCCGTTTAAGTAATTTACAAGTGCTTAATCTCTTCCCTTTAAATGAGTTCGTGGACTTCTACAAATTGCTGTTGTAAGACACTTGTGAAGTGCAGATTCCTTCATGTGGTCATTCACTCACAATTATAGCCAAAGCTTATCAATGTCTTTCTTTAAAATTTGCTCCTTCATTTCTTCTTCAAAATCTCCGAATTCCTCTTTTTTTACGGACTTACTGATTCTACCAGCCTCCAGTACCAAGATTTCATCGCAGGTATCTCTTAACGTGGAAAAGATATGCGATGAGATTAATATCGTCTTTCCCATCGCTTTTAGACGAAGAATAATTTCCGTTAGAATGATGCTGCTCTGTAGATCTATGCCATTAAAAGGTTCGTCCAGAATATAATAACTGTTGTCCTGCAGCAGTGTTGCTGTCAGTGCAAGCTTTTTTTTCATCCCTGTAGAATAAGAGCTCGCGTACTCTTTCAAGGGTAATTCGAAAATATTCCTTTCACTAAGATTTTTGATCTTCTTTCCACGCGCATCTGTTAGCAGATAGATATACTCTTCACCTGTCAGCTTGGAAAGAAAATAGGGGTCCGAGGTCAAGTAGCCTAAATTATTCTTTAAGGGCTGTAGATCAGATTTTATACTGCCTATGGCAGTTTCCAATCCAGCAATGCAACGAAATAAGGTCGTCTTCCCCGCACCATTCTCACCAACAATGCCATATACCTTTCCATCGCTGAATGTATAAGAGACCTCGTGGAGTACCTGATGCTGTCCAAATGATTTGCTGAGATTAATAAGCTCGATCATAAGTGATTTTTTAGGTTGTTGATTGCTTTGATATAATAAAAGGGTAATAAAGCTAATATCAATGGGTAAAAGCTAAAACAAAGTGCCAGGGCAAAGCCTTCGGGAAAATTGATCTCCCGTGGATAAGCGACATATTTTAAGGTAATGGCAAATGGAAGCAGAAAAAATACCCCTCCCAACAAAATGCAGGCATTAAATAGATCCGAAGGGAAGAGGAGGATATAAATGAGGATAAGCGGAAGCGTAACTAGAAGACATTGCAAAATTCCGCGGCGAAATTTTCGCATAAGAAAGCCTCTGGGCGTATGATGGTCATTCCAAAGGTAAAAAATAGGCTCGGGTAACTGATAATAGAAAACGCAGGTGAGCGCGATGCAAGCGATACAAAATAATACCAGATTGGGATTCGCTACGTAGAAACCGATTCCAGCCAATAAATATAGAACGAGCAAAAGAAGATAACTTCGTCGAAATCCGATAATAAATTCAAACGGTTTTTTTGCGAACGGCGTGGGAATAGATTTGCCGAAAGTTTTAAAGGTCAAAAATGCGAAAACAACCGCTAACAGAATCAACAGCAAAGTGTATAGCCATTGATTGTGGACGAGAAGAATGATAAACGAAGGAAGAATTACTAAGCCATTCTCCCATAGTCTGATTGTGTGAAACTCTCGTTTGCTGTATGTATTTTTAAGAAAATCATTTCTATTTTTTTCTGTGAGCAGAAAAAGTAGCTGAAAATTACCGAGTATTACTGCATAGCAGCCAAAAACAGGATATTGAACTAAAGCATAATGGATCAAATAACCTAAGCCTAGCAATAGGAGGAATGCAACGGGAATGGGTAGCCCCATCGCCTTAATATGACGCGTTAGTAGCTTGTATTGGAGCCTTAGATAACTGTTGACCATGATCAAATCAAAAGTAAAAAATCAAAGTTAAAAACAAGGTGCTGTTCGATCATTTTTATTTCAACCCTATTGGATCATTGATGTTTTATCTTGCGCCAGGTCCCAGGCGATGCGGGCGCCACTAAGCAGCCCTATGTCTTCTTTGCCAGCTCAGCATATAAGCAAGCGCAAGTAACAACACCATTGCATTGGCATACATAATGACTGGGATCCGGAGGATTACGTCGCTATAATACAATCCGGCAAGCAATGCACCTAGGCCTATTCCTGCTTCCAGTGAGATATACATAGTTGCCACCGCCTTGCCCCGATGTTCAGGTAAGCTGAGGTCGATAGTCCAAGCATTGACAGCAGGTGAAAGTATGCCAGTACCGACGCCATAGATACTTGCTCCGATCATCATGCCAATAAAACTGTCACCAACACCGATAGCAACCAGTGCAATAGCGATAATGATCACTCCTACGATAATGACTTTCGGTCTTCCATAACGGTCCGAAACTTTACCTGATACAAAGCGTATCAATACAGATGCGATGGTAAACGCCAGGAAAAATAATCCTTTGTTTTTAAGCCCAAGATGCTCACTCCAGTCAGGAATTAAAGTTAAAATAACTCCATAAGCAGTATAAGATAGGAACGTGACGATTCCAGCCGGAAGAGCGCGCCATTCGATAATATCTTTGCGGTTTATTTTGAGCATGGAAAGGCTGAATTTCTCTCTCTTCGCCAGTGTTTCCTTCATATTGATCACAATAACGATAGAAAGAAGTGCCATGAAAGATGAACAATAAAACATAATATTGATACCGAAGGCCTCGAAAATAGCACTGCCAATTGCAGGGCCAACAGCGGTTCCGATACTAAAGGCCAATCCATGCATGCCGAGAGCCTCGCCCCACCTTTTTTGTGGAACCAGATCGGCGACATAGGCAGAAGTTGAAGTAGGTTTAAAACCGGTGGAAAAACCATGTATCAATCGTAAGAATAGAAATCCTGCTACCGATGTCAGAATAGGATAGAGAAAACCGCAAATGAAACAGACGATTGAACCGATGGCCATGACCGGTACGCGCCCCCATCTATCCGTCAACTTACCGCTGAAAGGACGTGAAATTCCAGCTGTTAAGGTAAACAGCGCAATGATTAACCCCTTATATTCCGCTCCCCCCAAACTGCTCAGATAATTCGGTAATTCGGGAATAATCATATTGAAACTGGAAGAAAATAAGAGCGAGCTTAAGCAAAGTAAAATAAATTGAAGCGTATAGATGGATTTCTGTTCAGCCTGCATGGTGTAGTTCTATTTTGTGTGAATATTCAAATAAGGACAAGGGATCGTGGTGAATATCTGTCCTTCAAAGGAATTGGGCAAATGTACAGTTTTTGGCGCGATTAAGCTTGTCCTAAACTAACTTTTGTCGGGCTATTTCACTGCAGAAAATGGTCGTCGCAACGGCTACATTCAACGACTCGGCGTGACCTACGCGCGGGATAGTCACCGCTTGATCTATCATTGCTATTATTTCATCACTGATCCCATTGCCTTCGTTACCCATAACAATTAACCCTTCATCAGCCCATTCGGTTTGGTAGATGGATTGACCATTCAGCAAAGCACCATAAACTTTCAATCCGCTAGTTGGAATAAAATCATTTAACTCAGTATAGTGGACCTGAATTCTGGCCAGTGAACCCATGGTTGCTTGTACGACTTTAGGGTTGTAGGCATCTACGGTACCAATAGAACAGATAATGTGTTCAATGCCGAACCATTCTGCTGTACGGATAATCGTTCCGAGGTTGCCTGGGTCCTGGACATCATCAAGCACAAGGCTAAATTTGTTTTTTAAGTTATTTAATACAATTTTCTGCTGTAAAGGAAGTTTGACCAAAGCGAGGATACCCTGTGGTGATTTCAGTGCGCTAATCTTTTGGAATTCAGTATCCGTCAATTCATGGGATTTTATATTATGCGAGATTTTACCCACTTTTGTGTTGGCGTCGTCCGTATAGAAAATAGACTCAACCTGATAGTTGGATGAAATAAACTCCTTTACGGATTTTATACCCTCAACGATAAACAGGCCGTGTTGTTTTCTATACTTTTTATTTTGTAGAGACGTTATAAGACTGATTTGCGCTTTTGACAACATTTTTATTGATGATTAAGTACCCTCGTATTCTCGGATTTGCAAGTATAACGCTTTTAGCGTTATTTTTTGCATCATGCCGATCTTCAAAATATCTTGATGATGACCAAGCTCTGGTTACAAAAGTACAGATTTCCGGTGTCACCCCTGCATTGAAAGAATCTTCTGAAACGTATATATCCAATCAAATAAGACCCAATTCGCGGGTAAATCTATTTATTTATAATACCTTCAATACTAAAAACGGACGGTATAAAACAAAGAAAATTAGGAATGTAGGCGAGCCTCCCCATTTGTTGGATTCGGCTATGGTTGATTTATCCGCCAATCAGATCCGACGGTTTTTATTTTCAAAAGGTTATTTTAAAGCCAAAGTCGACCCAGCGATTTCAGTTTCCAAAAAACGGGCGCATATAGACTTTAAAGTAGATGAAGGTGCACCTTATCAGGTTAGAAATATCGATCGCAAATTTGAGGACGGAGATATTAAAGCAATATTTGAACGGGAGGTACTTCCAAAAACTAGGGTCAAGCCCAATACCCAATATGACGCGGCAAAGTTGCTTGACGAAAGGGAGAAGCTCTATATTTCGATGCGTAACAACGGGTACTACGATTATATAAGGCAATATATGCGTGCAGGTGTCGATTCAACGATAGCAGGGAATCTGATCGATCTAAAAATTAATGTCGAAAATCCATCCGATTCTACGATACACAAAAGGTATCAGATTGATAGTGTTTATATGACTATAAAGAATTACGGCGCAATGTCAAAGAAGGCACCACGTCGTATTGTAGATTCGGCAAAACGGCTGTTATTTGTTGATGAAACAAATAGTTTCAGATGGAAGCCTTTAGAGCGTTATATGTATTTACGTTCAGGTCAATATTATTCATTGCGCGAGGAAAATAAATCCTATGACCGATTGTATGAAATGAATGGTTTTCGCTCTGTCAAACTGCAGTTCGTCAAAAAAGATTCGAATAAACTTGATGTACATTATGAATTTGTCCCAAGACCTCGGATGGGAAATCAGATAGAGGGAGAATATACCTTCAGTTCGGGAATGAGCGGATTCAACATAGGAAATACATTTTCGCAACGTAATATCTTTGGAGGCTCTGAGCAGCTGGAAGTGAAATTGCGTTATGGGGTATTGTTTGATCCACGCCTGGCAGGCGGGCTTTCCAGTAAGATATTCAATAATGATTTCCAAGCGGGGGTAAATTTGGTTATTCCCCGTCTGATGGTACCCTTTCATATTAATCCAGGAGGAAAATTTGGTTTGCCGAAAACAACCTACTCCATGACTTTGCAGCTATTCGATCAAGATAGGACGTATTCAAACCGCTATTTTATTACATCCCTGAATTATTCTTGGTATGAAACGGAAAATAAGTACCATAGTTTTACACCTATCGTGTTAGAGTATCGGGATGGACGTCTGGATTCCAATTTCAGGAACAAGCTCGTGCAGGAAGGTTATCAGCTGTATGTACGTAGTAACGATCGTCAATATTTTGGTTTGGGAACACAGTATACCTTTGTATTGAATGGAAAGAAATTAAATAGTAAGGAAGATTTTCAATATTTTAGAGGAACATTGGATGTTAGTGGTAATGTATTGGATCTGATTAGTTCTCTGGCAAAGTTGCCCAAAAATGCTGATGGAGAGAAAAAAATATTCGGTGTACCCTTTCTTCAATATGCCAAAACAGAACTTGATTATCGTCTCTACCGAAATCTGGGCGGAAATAGGCAATTTGTCTTCCGTTTTAATCCAGGGATAGCGATTCCTTACGGCAACAACTCCAAATTGTTGATTTTTGAGAAGAGCTTCTATAGCGGTGGGATGAATGGTATACGCGCTTGGCAGGCACGTACATTGGGACCAGGTGCCTATAACCGTCAGAGCCTTAGTGAAGACTTGCGCCTAAACCTGCGGAACCTCGATCAACTGGGAGAAATTAAATTGGAAGCGAATGCAGAATACCGATTCAGATTGCTCAATAATTTTCTAGGAGCAAAGATGAATGGAGCGACATTTGTGGATATGGGAAATGTTTGGCGACTGAAGAAGGATGAGGAACTGAATCCGGGAGGGGAGTTTAAATTCAATAAATTCCTTGGGCAAGTTGCCATTGGAACCGGTTTTGGACTTCGTTTCGATTCAGACTATTTTGTGATTCGCTTAGATGCTGGACTTAAACTGAAGGATCCGCAGTTTTCAGGTACCGATCAATGGGTCATCAAGCACTTTTTTGATTCCAAGGAATTTAAGGCACAATATTATGAAACCCATAGACCGGATCGATACAATTTTATTCAATATAATTTTGGAATCGGTATGCCGTTCTAAAGCACAATTGATTTATTGCGCGCCGTCTTAGCTGTATTATTTTCTCGATATCCAGATGGATCACGACGTTAACCGATGAGATTTTTGAGACTTGAAAATATAGATTCAAAAATTTTGCTCAAGTCTAGACCCTGAGAATGGTTGAACAAAAAGAAAACAATCGCCAGTGCAATGGCTGTCATAATCACCTTTTTAAACATGTAGGCAATTCCGAGTACAACTGCGGGAATAATCAAAAACATCAATCCGCTGATGGCAAAAGGAGAAAGTCCACTATCGCTCTTGTAGACATAAAATAGACGTCCTTTGGATGTTTGCTGATTTTTATGGTTAAAGAATACGAAGGTTGATGACTCAATTTTCTGATTGGGAACAGCAACACCATCGTGAAATTGCAGTGGCTGAGAGAAGCCGTTGATTGTAAATAGGTAATTGCCATTGATGGTCTCATTGGTATTTCCTAGCGAATCTAAAGCAATTACAGCTAATTTTCCATTTTTGGAAAGGTTTTCTTTTACGACAAAATTCTGGATATTTTGCTCTTGAGCAGCAGCCCAAAAAGGTATCAGTAATAGAAAAAATATAATCTTTTTCATCGTTTTATTTTTATTCAACTCGCTATTTCCCTTTTTTAGGGCCTATTTCTGTAGCGTTATGATCGTTTGAGTAGATCGGCTGACATTGACACGCTGGATCCGATTTCCTTCAAATGAGACTGCAATTTTAGGGAATTTAATTTTCTTTTGAAAATCTTTAACTATACGAATGTTGAAAGATTGCTAAACAGGTTTTTAGACTTGCCGTTATTTCAATGTTGAAAGTTTGGCTTCCGACGTTAACGTAACTAATAACAGTGAAAAACTGAATAAGAAATATATGCGCATGTGCTGTCTGTGATTTAATGTCAATATACGTTTTTTTGTGCTACTTTCATTATATTTAAACAGTAAGCGAATTAATTGATATTACAGTTAGATATAATGTTTAAGCACTTAAAATACATAGACGGTACATCGGATAAATTTTGGGAAATACAAACAGCGGGTTCCACCCATATAGTTACCTATGGTCGAAATGGGACCGCTGGTCAAAGTAAAAGTAAGACATTTGATTCAGAAGAAGCCTGTTTAAAAGATGCGGAAAAACTAATTGCGGAGAAGACAAAAAAGGGCTATTCTGAAGATGGTACCGTAGGTTCTGATAGTAAGGAGAAAGGTTCGGCTGTTCGGCAACCAACGTCCGCCAGCCAGCGAAAAGAAGAAGCGGTAGCAGCACTGAAGTTGCTTATAAAAGAGGCAAGGACGGAAGATATTATCCCTTTTCTGGAGGAATATTCCAGTGGTAACCTAGAAATTTTAAAAAAAGAAATTCGTGCAGCCAAACGATATTGGGTCGATTATAGCGACCTTTCAAAGGATCCTGAATTTAAAAATAAGGCACAGTACAACTGGGGTACACGGGGAACTAAGGAGCAACAGCGTACAGTAAAATTACTTGCTCTTGCAACATTTTCGGGTTCCGATGCCGGTAGCTGGGATATTTTTTATGAACTTTTGGAGCAGGTAAATAGCAAGGATGTCGAACAAATATTGGCTTATGCCAAACCGAACTGGCTAGGCGGCTATTTGTTACAGCTAGTGCGTAGAAATGAATGGCAAAGTATCCAGTATGCTAACCTTCGTCAATTAGAAGATATGGGGTATGTCGAATTTGAGCCAGAGCTTTATGCAAGCTCTATTTCTAGGTTTAACAATAATGAATCAAAGAAGCTTTTTAGTCGCCTGACAGAAGATGAATTGACTATCCAGCGTGATATCCCTTTGGTATTTGCCTATGAATCGGGTATTCAAAACGTTTATTGGGATTATAACTACCAGAACCCTACTAATGAACTGCTATGGGACAAAGTGTTCGATAATCTTCTGGAAAACGGAAAAATAGACCCCGCACTCATTATTGAGGGAGCATTGGAAGCGCAGACCAAAAATTGGAATAATAATCTGAAGGGCTATTTCAGAAAACTTATCGAGCGGATGAAACTTTCTGAAAATACCGTGATTACCTATCAGCAAAAGATCTTCCCTTTGTTGCACGCTGAACCGAGTGCGGTAATCAATTTTGCAGTAGAATATTTGAAACCTTTCTTCGCACATACAGATTTTCAGTTACAAGAATTTTTAGATTGGGCAGAAGCTATCTTTATGCGGAGCGATGTTAAAGCAAGTCTTAAAACTCTTCTGATACAATTTGACAAGCTGTTGAAACAAAAGCCCGAATGGCAGGAACGATTTGTTTCGCTAGCGGCCGATATCTTTATGATTTCGGATTTGCAATTACAGGAAAGGGCAGCCAAGTTTATTCTAAAATATCAAAAAGAACCATCCGCAGAACTTGAGGCTAAGTTGCAGCTTTATAAACCACAGATGATGGGGGCTGTTGCTACTGATCTCAAGCACCTGCTACTGGAGGAAGGTTATTCGGAGGAAGAGATACTTGCCGAACTTCATGGCGAAACATCGGAGCAGTATAGGTATCAGCCCATAGACGTCAAACGTTTAAACGAACCTTACGAATATCCGCAGACATGGAACGAGTTATTTTTCAAGGTAGGAGAGGTAATCGGAGGTTTGGATCCGATTCAGGTAGAGATACTCATGAATGGCTGGGTACAGCATGCAAGCAGTTTTCCGGCAGACTATCAAAAACAGTTGGAGCCTTATATTAAACAGCTAAGCGGAGGATATCGGGAATCTTCTTGGTACAACCATTTCTCGGGCACATTCATTAACATGTACTATAAGCCCAATGTGGTCTATAAGGATAAGGACCGATATCACAATTATTCCAAATGGGTAAGTCTAATGGGAAGTCAACTGGAGCTATTGCAGCAATATCGAATAAATGGTATTCGTTTGCCATTATTGAGCTTACCCACACATAAACCATTTTGGATCGCCCCAGTCGTTCTTGTACAGCGTATTTTAGCTTATCAGGAAGCTGGTGTGAAAATCAATTTACTAGATTTTTCCATTGCGCTGAGCCGTACGGTCCGTGAAGATTTGGAAGATCTTGAGCCACTGATAAAGCAAATCGAAGAGCCGCAAATACAGGACGTTATCAACTATGCCTTGGGTTTTGGACCGATGAAGGTGCAGCAGCAATCATGGTTAGGAAATTTATTGTCATCCAAAGATTCGGGTCAAGTCAATTGGATAGGCGTATGGGCAACTGTAGCACGTACACACCATCCCGATGCTTATTTTGAAGAATTTGGAAAGGAGCCTTTAACGGATATACCTTTTGCAGCTCAGCCTTTTCGTCCTGTATTAAAGGCAGAACCGACCTATTATGATAATTATAACTATGCAACACGGAAATCGGAGAAAGTATACAATGGTGATAAGTTGAGTTACGTATTTCCATCCTATAAACAAGGAGCTGAAACCTTCCTTTACCATAAGGACATCTATAACAGGGGAGAAAATACGATCTTGTCCTATTATCTGTATAGGGCCGATATCCCCTATATGCATAGTTTGATGCCACAGAATACAGAAAGTCTTTCCATGTTTTTAACAATAGGATTGAATAGTAAAAGTGATTGGGGTGGGAAATCTTCGGCAGACTATCTGGAGGAGATGATGGCTGATTTCTTCCGTTTCGATGAACAATCTAATTTATATCTGGCAACTTCACTTTTCAATAAGGAGAAAGAAGTGCGTGCGATGGCTGTTGAGGTGCTGTTGGCAGCTATTCAGGACAATAGGTTAGATACGGATACACTTGGTAAACAATTGGGAGCATTGTTGAGCAATGGTTATGGACCTATCGGCCGTTGTGTTGAAGTGCTGGAACAATGCCGCGATATATCTTCAAAGCATAACAATGCCTTGTTGCAGCTATTGAATGTTGCTTTTGCGCATTACAACATTGCTGAAAAAATACCGACCAATTTTAAGAAAATCATCGAATATTATTACGATCTGATGAACAAGGAGCAATATCATTTACCAGAGAATCTTCAACAGGTCTTTGGTACATTGGAAATATATAAGAGTTTACAACCTATTTTGAGGAAAATACGAAAATAAGATTATGGCGGAACAAGATTTAGCAATTAGTTATGCGAGAAATTCACAGTTGATCCAACAATCGGGGATCCAGCAATTGGTACTGGCACACCAGTCTGAACTGGCAGAGGTCGCCAATGTCCCCTGTTTCTTTTGGGGCAGTCTAACAGATCCTTTACTAACTTCCAAATGCTTATTGACACTATCGAAAGTTGTGCGATCGAGTTTTGGTCCTATACCACCTAGTTTGCGGGATCCTATTGTTTCAGCAGGTACCAATCAAATTCGTTTTGAGGGATTCTCCTCTTGTAATGGGGTATATGCCCGTCTGGACTTATTGGAGGATGCTATTGATGGCGAGTTTATCGCCAGCGGTACCACGAATGTAGATTTCAATGAGCCAATGCTCAATGCTTTAAATGCGGTTAAAAAGACCGAGAAAATGGTGTTGGGGGTTGGAAGCAATGAGGTCGCCATAAGTACTGACAAGGCAAAGGTAACGGAAAAAAAGGTTAGCTTACCGCCACGATGGATTAAGGGACTTACTTCGGTCCAGTTGTATTTGGCGGGTATGGAACTGCAGTTTGAATTAAATAAGATCCAGCTTATCCAATTATTTCAGGGCATTCCAAAAGGGAATGTGAAAGGTGAATTCTATCTAACGAAAAGGGCTAGCCGATTTGTGTTTTCCCCTATAAGTACAGGTGATGCGGTACGTATCGGTGGTATACAGCGATTACGTTTACTGGAGGGACTGCTGACGTATGCAGACAAGTTGCTTGTTTATCAGGAAAAAGGAGGGGAGAGTGCGGCTTTTGTTGCTGACTTTGGTAAAATGAGACTGACTCTCGCTTTGTCACCAGATAGTTATCGCGGATTTTCGGGCGAAGGTAATGTATTGGAAAATATGATTAAGGCCGTTCCTGATGAATGGATACACGCCGTCAACGGACTACTCAAATCCAACGAGTTATTTGATCCAACAATGCTTTCGATTGAGCATGATGTCGATTTTGATACCATGGATACCTTATCGGCATCCTTGTCTTCCATTGGCTTGCTGGGTTATGATCTACATAGTCATCAGCACTATTATAGACGATTGCCGTTTAAGATGGAACGTATTTTGGCGTTGAACCCACGGCTAAAAAATGCGAAAAAACTTGTTGCGACAGCAGGTGTACAATTTGTTAAGAATACAACGGATTATATTGAGGCTAGAGTCGAAGGATCGGGCGTGCAACATACCGTCATCATACAGGGGGACAAGTTTCAGTGTACCTGCAATTGGTTTACCAATCATCAGGGAAAAAGAGGGCTATGTAAACATATCCTTGCGGTGAAAATGCTGAATGGCTAACCTGTTTGTTGCTTCATATTTTGCTTGTTGTGAAGTATGAAGTAACAAATTGTATTTGTTAAACGGAGAGGTAGGTAAAAAATTGGGATAATTATTTTGTTTCGTCTCCGCTTTTTTTGATGCGCTCAGACGTTGAATGAATAAAGAGCTGATGATTTAAATAGTCATTCCCATCAAGCGTGTAATCTATTTTCATTTGCATGGTCAATATTTTTGGTTTTAATAGATATCATCTTCATTAATAAAATTATAACCTGTATTGATCAGTAGCTGGAGATATTCTTCGAAGCTATCTGCTATGACAAGAAACTCATCGGGATCATGCACGAAACGTACGATTTGACCTATTTTACCTTTGTCTGAGGGGCTAAAATCTACAAATAATTGTGAGGTTCCACCATTGTTCATGCAATCAGAAAAATGAAGCCATTTTAAGTCAGTTGATTGATCAGTAATCTTGTTGTCAATTTCTACGTGGTTATACTTTCGGTCAATATAGTCAGCATAGTAAGTATGCGCAATATGTTGATTGTCGATCATCTCTTTAGACGAAAGCAGATAATAAGGATACTCATCTAAGTCGGAGCCTAGAAAGAAGAAAGCAATTTCTTCATCTGCATAAGTCCTCCAATAAGTTCCATCAACATATTCAAGTAAATCGACCAGTCCCTCAGGGACTGCTGGAAATGCCTCTCTGAGTTTCTCAAGATCTGTTTTATTTACGCCATGTTTAATCTGTTCAAAATGATCCCAGGTTTCTTTACCCCCATTGTCATAGTATACTTTCTTTAAACCGGATAAATAATTGTTAGCTATTTTCATTTACTTTTCTACTTACAGGTAAAGTTAGCTAAACTTTATACAATAAAGTAGATTGTCTTCTATTAAATAGGAGAAATTTTCTGTAGAGGGAAGCTATTGAGGGGTATACTAAAATCGAGTACGCTGATAAGGATTAGTTTGAAAAAAATAAATGCTAAAATATTTAGTATTTCAATTATTTGTGGCTATCTTTGCATTGTTCACTTAGACAAGTAGTACCAATAAAACAAATAATTATGTTGTCCGATCAGACTTTAGTATCAGATATAAAGGCAATTATTGCGCGGTCCAAAGATAATGCGATTCGTGCTGTCGATCATCAGCGAACATTGATGTACTGGCATATTGGCCAACGGATTTTCGAGCAGGAGCAGGAAGGCAAGGATCGAGCTGATTATGGAAAATACATCATAAAATATCTTTCAGCGGAGTTACAACCTGAGTTTGGTAGTGGTTTTTCGTCTAGACAGCTGAATTGGTACCGTCAGTTTTATCGCACATTTCCAATTGTGTCTACACTGTGGACGCAATTGAGTTGGAGCCAATATAAGCTACTTTTAAGTCTTAATAGCGAGGAACAACGGGAATTTTATGTCGCCGAGACCATAAAGAATAATTGGACAGTTCGACAACTCGAGCGGCAGATCAACACGAATCTATATGAACGCCTGCTGCTGAGTAACGATAAAGAAAGTGTGTTGGCTGTTGCAAAAAGGGAAAAGATGCCTTCAGATGCCAAGGAGATTATTAAAGACCCGATGGTGTTGGAGTTTTTAGGTCTGAAACGGGAGAGTGCGTATTATGAAAAGGATCTTGAAGGCGCTATTATCAGCCATCTGCAGGAGTTTTTGCTAGAATTAGGAAATGGCTTTTCTTTTGTTGCCCGCCAAAAGCGCATACACATCGAAGGGGATGAGTTTTTTGTCGACTTAGTATTCTATAATCGTCTGTTGCAAAGTTTTGTGATCATTGAGATCAAGACCCATAAATTAACACATCAAGACATCGGTCAGCTGCAAATGTATGTCAATTACTACGATCGTATCGAAAAGCTCCCGCATGAACATCCGACGATTGGTATTTTACTTTGTGCAAGTAAAAATGATGCAGTGGTAAAATTTACGCTCCCTGAGGAACAAAAACAGATTGTCGCCAGTCAATACGAACTTTACCTGCCTACAGAACAGCAGCTGCTGGAGGAGATGAACAAGGAGTTGGATAGTTTTGTAGGCAAAGGCGGTGGTGAGTAACTCTTTCAACGACCTTTATGAGGTATTTAGAAGTATTTTAATGCTGTTGGCGGAGTTAATTTACAAGTATTAGTGGGAGAAATGCCTGTGTTTCCCCTTTTTTCATTTTTATTTTTCTAACATAGATTATTTTGTACATTTGTATCGAATAAAATCGAAATAGAAATGGCAGAAACTGTACAACCAAGAGGTCCAAAGACAACTGATAATAATGCGAATCAAACTCATTACTACAAAACATTGGTAGTAGCGATTGCTTTAGGTTTAATAGGTACATTTATCCGTTTTGTACCGGATGTATGTACGGCATTGGGTCAACAAACATTTTTGTTTTCCGCGATAGCTAACATCTGTATGATTGTAGGTGCACTTATCGCATTCAAAACCGTTTTCGGAATTTTAGGATTTGGAAAAAACCGCGACTAAATTAACAGTCAATTAAGATATTCGAAGCCTCAGTTTACTGGGGCTTTTTTTATTTCATTTCTTTTTTCGAACGCAGTTCATCCTTCACGATCCCATCCCATTTTATGATGACCTTACTATCGCCCTTAGTTGTGAATTGTAAAATTTCCCGATCCCCTTTTTTCTGAAAGAACAAGGTCCCTTTGGCTGTGTTGTTGGTTCTGTTTTGTCCATAATCTTCTACCAATTGATATGAACCACGGATGGTATTGGTACCGAACTCAAGAGTCTCAAAATTTATAAAATATTCACCAGAAGTGAACTGTTTTTTTGTCGTAGTAAAGCTTAGTACAGTTGTATTTTTTCCATCCTCAGAGGATAATGTATAGACCATTTTCAGTAACCATATTATTTTTCCATCAATAATCTCACTGTAGGTTATGCTGTCCATTGTCGCCTGACTGAATTCGAAAACAATATTTCTAGCCGTTATGCTTCCATGATCTACAAGGGGAGCTTCGTCTTTTTTACAACCTATAAAAATGACTGCGGTTAGTAGTGTAATAATAAAATATTTCATCTTAGGTTTTCTTGGTTATCAAATATATCGATAAAGAGCGAAATACAAAAAAAGGCCTCACGATTGTGAGGCCCTTTCTGTATGATTATCGCAGACTATGCGAAAATTGACCAAGTAGACCAAGGAATACGAGCAAGAATCAAGATCAAACCAATGATGTAGAAAATAACAACTGTTTGGTTTGCTTTTCTGGCATTTTCAATCTTTTTAGCTTTAGAGTAACCAATTGTGATCAATACAATGGCAATGATCATTGTCAAAGGATGTTCGATGATTTTAAAGCGTAATGCAGGATCTTTCATTACGGCGCCAGAGATCATCGATGGATACTTTAAATAAAAGAATAAAATTAATCCCACCAATAATTGAATATGCGATGCGATAAAACCCAATAAAGCAATTTTACGGTTGTACGGTTTGTTGCCTAAATAGTTTGATAGGGTGATCACGATCGATATCACCAGGGCTAGCAATAATACAATTGCTATAGTCGAGTGTAAGTGTAACATAAAAGCTCTCTTTAATTGTTTCCTAAGTTAGCAAAGATAAAAATATAATGAATGTATTTGTCAAAAATCATTGCTCTAGCAGAAATACCTCCGCTATTGGATTGAATAGGTACATGCGCTTGCTGGCTAGTTCCATGCACTTATAGCGCTTTCTTATCTTTTCAATACGTTGAAATGAACGTCCATTTTTTAATCTAAAAAAATGACCGTCCTCGAGGGATTCCACAGTAAGGGCATTGGTTTTGGTTGTATCGTACGATTTTAAGGTTCGAAACAGATGAAGGTCCGTACAGCTTGAGGCTGCGGGGTTTTCCATATAGCGATGAATTGCGCTACTGATATCAATCGGGAAAATATTCAATTTAAGGAAAGGATCCATCAGTTCCTTGAAATTATTTTTCCACTCGGTACCGTGTGGCTTGACACGATGCTGGTGTTTATTCCAAGTTTGTAAATGTGCGAATTCATGGATTGTCGTAATCAAAAATGAATAGGAATTTAAGTCGTGGTTGACTGATATGCGATGTGGGCTTCCTCTAAACGGTGCACGGTAATCCCCTAGTTTCGTACTTCTTGAACGAGAGATCTTAAATAAGCAGCGGGTATGATTAATCCAGTTGGATATAATTGGAGCTGCTTCTGCTGGCATATATTTTTTTAGGGTAGCACTGTAATCTTGCATGGCATAAAAATAGGAATTTATTCATTTCAAAGGTATGAAAGGAGAACATTCTTTTGTCAAAAATAGAATGTTATTACTAAAAATAATAGTTTATTTTGTCGTTTTTGTTTGGATAATTGATATTATTTTTAGTATTTAGTGCTTGTGAAAGTAAAAAGTTAGAATGCTGTTGAAAGCGGATGAATATTTTTTAAATAAAACACATTGAAATCGTCCGAGTTTTAGGTAAATTACCTTTAGAAAGCGTTCGTAAAATAGAAGATACGGTGAGGAACGGATTTTCCTCCAATCAGTAAAAATAGACCTTCAAGGATATGCTAGATACCTTACATATTAAAAATTATGCGCTCATCAACGAATTGGAAATCCAATTTGATAAAGGTTTGAATATGATTACCGGAGAGACCGGTGCAGGTAAGTCCATTATCATGGGAGCACTATCACTGATCTTGGGAAATAGAGCCGAGGGAAAACACTTTTTCGATCCCTCAAAGAAATGTGTGATCGAAGGGGAATTTAAAATTGGTTCTTACCAGCTGCTTGGTTTTTTTGAGGAAAATGATCTCGATTATGCTGACTACACCATTATTCGAAGAGAAATCTCTCCTGATGGTAAATCCCGTGCATTTATTAATGATTCACCAGTTACGTTAACAATACTCAAAGCTTTGGGGGAACAATTGATTGACGTACATTCTCAACATGCAACATTGCAGATTAATACAGAAGAGTTTCAGTTTTTAGTGGTTGATAGTGTCGCAGGTACTTTTGGGCTGAAGCAAAACTATCGAGCGAGCTTTTTCGATTATAAGAGGGTGAAAAGGGAACTTGAAGAGTTTAAGGAGATGGTGAAGAAAGCTGCTATCGAGCAAGATTATTTTCAGTTTCAATTTGATGAACTTGATGCTGCTCGATTGATGGTAGATGAACAAGGACAACTCGAAATGCAGCAGCGACAATTGGAAAATGCGGAGGATATCAAGCGCGCGCTGGCAGGAGCATCACATCTTTTGGAAAACGATGATACAGCGGTTTTAAGTCGATTGAAAGAGGCGATGAGCCAAGTTGAAGGGATTGTTTCATTTTTGCCTGAAGCGGCAGATTTGGCCGCGCGATTAAAGAGTACATGGATTGAGCTGAAGGATGTTGCAGCAGAGTTGAGCGCGCTGGGGGAAGATACGCAATTAGACGAAGGTACTTTGCTGGATATCAATGAACGCTTGAGCTTATTGTATTCATTGCAGAAAAAACATCATGTGGACTCCGTTGAAGAACTGATTAAACTGCGTGACGATCTTGAATCCAAACTGTTCGCTATAAATTCTTCTGATGAGCAATTGGAGCGGTTGGAGCAAGAGGTTGTAGCTAAACTAGCCATTGCTCAGAAAAATGCGGAAGAACTTTCAGTAGCAAGAAAAAAGGTGTTGGAGTTGATCGCAAAGGATGTTCAAGCCACCTTGTCAAATGTCGGTATGCCCAATGCACTGCTGCAAATCAGCCTTGAACCATTCAAGGATGGGGATATGCGGGAATCAGGGATAGACGTTATTCAGTTTTTATTTTCTGCGAATAAAGGACAGGCTTTGCAATCTATTCATAAGGTTGCCTCTGGAGGAGAGCTTTCACGGGTGATGCTGGCCATCAAATCATTGGTTGCTAAGACCTCTGCCTTGCCGACTATTATTTTTGATGAAATTGATACCGGGATCTCCGGTGAGGTCGCTTTGCGTGTAGGTGAGGTGATGGAAGATCTTGCTGATAATATGCAGGTCATCGCTATTTCCCACTTGCCACAAATTGCGGCTAAAGGTACTGCGCATTATAAGGTGTACAAGGAAGATAAAGCCAATCGTACTATCTCCAACATTGTTCGTCTAGATCAGGGGGGGAGAGTCAAGGAAATTGCTCAGATGCTCAGTGGTACCAATCCAACAGATGCCGCACTGGAACATGCGGAATTATTGTTGAAAGGGGAGTAAACAAAAAAAAGCCTCAAAAAGTTAACTTTTTGAGGCTTTTTTTTGTTATAAGATACTTTTATACTAGTTTCCTATAGTGGCATCAGTTAAAACAATCTTAACAATCATATTGTCTGGTGCAGCTGGAGTTCCACTAACATCATTGGCATAAATACGAACAACGCCTATGGAATAATTGTACGAAAATTGATAACCATATAGTTCAGAAGGAATCGCTTCATATCTATCGGGAGAAGCGTCTACATTGATTGCTGCGCTAACATGACCGTCTTCATAATAACGTTTATCTAAATCTTTGATGGCGATATCTTTTCTATAGGTATTAGTACCCTCCTTGACCCATTCCGTTGATTTTACAGGAAATACATAACTTGTGCCGTCTAAAACGTTCACTTCTTGTGTAATATACTCTTTCTTACAAGAGGAAAATGAAACCAAGGCTGCGGTTCCAATTAATGCTGCGAATAAAAGTCTTTTCATATTGTTCGTGTTATTTGTGACAATTTTTTATTATAGGACGATAAAATGATATGAAAGTTTAACGTCAACTTTCATTACAACAAAAAATGCACCATAAAGGTGCATTTTATTGAAATTATTTTTAGATACAGCTTATTTTACTTTTCAGCTGTGTCTTTTGAAGACTTAGAATCTGAGCTAGAAACCTCAATATCTTTTGTTTCAGGATTAATACTCACGGTCAAAACTGAACCAGTCTGTACGTTTCCTTTGAGGATTTCTTCTGCTATCGGATCTTCAAGGTATTTCTGGATTGCTCGTTTTAATGGACGTGCACCAAAATTACTGTCATATCCTTTGTCTGCGATGAAATCTTTTGCCTCATCCGTCAAATTGATGGTGTACCCCAAATCAGCGATTCGTTTGAACAATGATTTCAATTCAATATCGATGATTTTAAAGATATTTTCTTTTGTCAACGAGTTGAATACAATCACATCGTCAATACGATTCAAAAATTCTGGAGCAAAGGCTCTTTTTAAAGCTGTTTCAATAACTCCACGTGAATGCGCATCAGATTGCTGTGATTTTGCTGCAGTAGTGAAGCCGACACCTTGACCAAATTCTTTCAATTGGCGCGCACCAATATTAGAAGTCATAATGATAATGGTATTTCTGAAGTCTACTTTACGGCCTAAACTATCTGTCAATTGACCTTCGTCCAATACCTGTAATAAAAGGTTAAAGACATCTGGGTGAGCTTTCTCAATCTCATCCAATAGGATAACTGCATAAGGTTTACGACGTACTTTCTCCGTCAATTGTCCGCCTTCTTCATATCCAACATATCCTGGAGGCGCTCCAACTAAGCGAGATACCGCGAATTTCTCCATGTATTCACTCATGTCTATTTGGATAAGCGCATCTTCGGTATCAAACATAAATCGTGCGAGTTCCTTCGCCAATTCTGTTTTACCAACACCTGTAGGACCTAAGAAGATAAATGAACCAATCGGTTTTTTGGGATCTTTCAAACCCGCACGTGTACGTTGAATAGCTTTCACTAATTTACCTACAGCGTCATCCTGACCAATGATTCTTCCCTTCATCAATTCAGCCATATTCAACAGTTTTTGACTGTCTGTTTGACTAACACGTTGCACAGGGATACCGGTCATCATGGCGACCACTTCGGCCACATTTTCTTCTGAAACAGTATAGCGTTTTGACTTCGTCTCTTCTTCCCATGCAATTTTCTCCTTCTCGAGTTCTTCGATCAATTTTTTCTCTGTATCGCGCAATTTGGCAGCCTCTTCGTATTTTTGACTACGAACAACTTTATTTTTCTCCAATTTGACCTCTTCGATTTTATTCTCAATATCGATAATGGATTGCGGTACATGAATATTGTTCAAGTGTACGCGAGAACCCGCTTCATCTAAGGCATCAATAGCCTTATCTGGTAAGAACCTGTCTGTAATATAACGCGTGGTTAAGGATACACAGGCTTCGATCGCCTCGGGAGTATAAGTAACATTGTGGTGATCCTCATATTTCTCCTTGATGCGATTCAATATTTCTACCGTCTCATCATGTGTTGCCGGTTCAATCGTTACCCGTTGGAAACGACGATCCAAAGCACCATCTTTTTCAATATATTGACGGTATTCGTCCAATGTGGTTGCACCGATACATTGGATTTCTCCTCTTGCCAAGGCTGGTTTGAACATATTGGAAGCATCCAATGATCCTGAAGCTCCACCCGCACCAACGATAGTGTGAATCTCATCGATAAATAAGATAACATCCGGTGATTTCTCCAGCTCATTCATGACCGCTTTCATACGTTCCTCAAATTGACCGCGGTATTTCGTACCGGCAACCAAGGATGCTAGATCCAAGGTGACTACACGTTTATTGAATAGTACACGTGATACCTTGCGTTGAACAATACGAAGAGCAAGTCCTTCTGCAATAGCCGATTTACCAACTCCCGGTTCACCGATCAATAAAGGATTATTCTTCTTGCGACGCGATAAAATTTGAGATACACGTTCAATTTCTTTTTCGCGACCCACGATAGGATCCAATTTACCCTCTTCGGCAGCTTTGGTCAAATCACGACCGAAGTTGTCCAATACCGGAGTCTTGGATTTGATATCCGATACTTTTTTTGGTTGGATATATTGATCATCTTCCGCAAAATCATCGTCGCCAGTAGGAGAGCCCGGAGCCTCATCCTTGATCGTCGTCCTATTTTGCTCAACTTCAGATTTGAAGATGTCGTAAGTCACATTGTATTGTTGTAAAATCTGAGAAGCAATATTATCTTCATCTCGTAAGATAGCCAATAATAGATGCTCCGTTCCGATGATGTCCGATTTGAATATTTTAGCCTCCAAATAAGTAATCTTCAGAACTTTTTCAGCCTGTTTTGTTAATGGCATGTTGCCAATAGGAGCGCGTGAAACCGATGCCCCTTTCACTGCGTCTTCCACAGATTGACGAAGTGCTGTCGTGTCAATGCCTATGTTTTTAAGGATCTTAATCGCCATTCCATCGCCTTCACGAATCAATCCGAGCAACAAATGCTCTGTTCCAATATAATCGTGACGCAATCTCAAAGCTTCCTCTCTACTGTACGATATGACATCCTTTACACGCGGTGAAAATTTTGCTTCCATTGAATACCTTTCTGTTTTATATTAAGGATATATAAATGTAGTAAATTCTACATTTCAAACCTTAAAATTATTTTAAATAATGTCATCAACAATTAAGCCATGACCTTTGTACGTCCAAAATGTCAGTATAAAAGATTACATTTGTATGTTAATATAACAAGAGTTTTCGAATTTTTTTAATTTTTATGTCAGACGAGAAGATCATTTTTTCGATGGCGGGTGTAAACAAAATCTATCCGCCTCAAAAACAAGTTTTAAAAAATATCTATTTATCTTTTTTCTATGGTGCCAAGATCGGTGTGATCGGTTTGAATGGATCAGGTAAATCTTCCTTATTAAAAATCATCGCTGGTTTAGATAAATCATACCAAGGCGAAGTGGTGTTCTCCCCAGGTTATTCTGTGGGTTATTTGGCACAAGAGCCCCAATTAGATCTTGAAAAGACTGTCCTCGAAATCGTGCAAGAAGGTGTGGCAGAGATTACAGCCATCTTAAAAGAATACGAAGAAATCAATGAAAAATTTGGTCTGCCAGAGGTGTACGAAAACGCTGATGAAATGGATAGACTGCTAGCGAGGCAGGGGGAACTTCAAGATAAAATTGATGCCACCAACGCCTGGGAAATCGATTCGAAATTGGAAAGAGCGATGGATGCCTTACGTTGTCCTGAACCGGATGCAAAGATTGTCAATTTGTCAGGTGGTGAACGCAGACGTGTAGCATTATGTCGCTTGTTACTGCAAGAACCAGATGTCTTACTCTTAGATGAGCCAACCAATCACTTGGATGCTGAATCGATCGATTGGTTAGAACAGCACTTAAAACAATATAAAGGAACCGTTATCGCCGTTACACACGACCGTTATTTCTTAGATAATGTAGCAGGTTGGATTTTAGAATTGGATCGCGGTGAGGGTATTCCTTGGAAAGGAAATTATTCATCCTGGTTAGATCAGAAAGCTAAACGCCTGGCGCAGGAAGAAAAGCAGGAGACCAAACGTCAAAAAACCTTGGAACGTGAGTTGGAATGGGTACGTATGGCTCCCAAAGCGCGTCATGCCAAATCGAAAGCACGTTTACATAACTATGAAAAATTGGCTTCCGAAGAAACGAAAGAACGGGAAGAAAAATTGGAATTGTTTATCCCTCCAGGACCACGTTTGGGCAACTCTGTCATTGAGGCAACGAATATTTCCAAAGCGTATGGCGATCGCATTTTATTTGAAAATTTAAGTTTCATGTTGCCGCCAGCAGGGATAGTAGGGATTATTGGACCCAATGGTGCAGGTAAAACAACCTTATTCCGTCTGATCACCGGACAGGAAACTCCTGATACGGGTTCGTTCAAGGTCGGAGAAACAGTGAAATTAGGCTATGTGGATCAAATGCATCACGATCTCGATCCCGAAAAATCGGTTTGGGAAAATATTACAGGTGGCAATGACAATATGATGTTGGGTAACCGTTCGGTGAACTCAAGAGCTTATGTCTCCAAATTTAATTTTAACGGTGCTGATCAGCAAAAGAAAGTAGGTGTGCTTTCCGGTGGAGAACGTAATCGTGCTCACTTGGCAATTACACTTAAAGAGGGTTCAAATGTACTCTTGCTCGATGAGCCTACCAACGATATTGACGTAAATACATTGCGTGCACTCGAAGAAGGCTTGGAGAATTTCGGCGGTTGTGCAGTTGTGATCTCTCACGATAGGTGGTTTCTGGATCGTATTTGTACCCATATCCTCGCTTTTGAAGGCGATTCAGAGGTTTATTTCTTCGAAGGTAACTATACCGAATATGAAGAAAACCGTAAAAAACGCGTGGGTGATGTAACGCCACATCGTATTAAATACAAAAAATTGGTTAAATAGAGGAGACGATCATGGAGAGCGGAAGGCTTTTGGCTGCGATAATAGACCATGCCATCGATGGTATAATTACAATAGACAACAGGGGAAATGTGGAAAGCATTAACCCTGCTGCCTTGGAATTGTTCGGTTATCTGGCTGAAGAAGTGATCGGAAATAATATCTCCATGCTGATGCCTGAACCCGATCGTGGTAATCATGATGGTTATCTGCACAATTACCAAACTACAGGACACAAGAAAATTATTGGAATTGGCCGTGAAGTAATGGGCTTGAAGAAGAATGGAGAAACATTTCCATTTCGCTTGGCCGTAAGTGAGGTATGGCTAAAGGATAAAAATATCTTTACGGGCTTTATTCACGATTTGTCTCGTGAGAAAGCTGCTGAGGATATGCTCAAGCAACATGCTGCCGAACTCGAACATAAAGTCAGTGAACGTACGCGCGATCTGATCTCCCTGGTGTCCGAACTGGAAAAGGCTAAAGCAGAAGTTTCTAAATCCCTGGAAAAAGAAATTGAACTTAATCAGCTGAAATCACGGTTTGTGTCCATGGCTTCACATGAGTTTCGTACACCATTGAGTTCTGTACAGCTTTCGGCTTCTTTGATTGAAAAATATGCGGAACGACCGGATGATAAAGCAAATATCATTAAACATACCAATAAAATTAAAGGCGCTGTTCAATTGCTGACCAGTATTCTGAATGATTTTCTTTCCCTGGAAAAATTGGAAGCCGGTATTGTCGCGATGAACAAGCAGCATATCAATTTGGTCGAGCTAGCGGAAGAGATTACCGAAGAGATGCAATTGATCTGCAAAAAAAATCAACATATTGTTTACCAACATACCGGTGAAATCGGACATTTCGACCTGGATCCCAATCTCTTGAAAAATGCATTGGTCAACTTGATCTCAAATGCGATCAAGTATTCCGGAGAAGACACATTGATTGAATTTACAACTTGTATCGATGAGGAAGGCTGTTTGATTTCGGTAAAGGATAATGGCATTGGTATCCCCGAAGAAGACCAGGTGCATTTGTTCGAACCATTTTTTAGAGCACATAATACAGGGAATATTCCTGGTACAGGACTAGGCTTGAATATCGTCAAGAGGTACATAGGGCTTATGGAAGGTAATATGGAATTTGAATCTGAAGTACATAAGGGAACTTCATTCAGGGTAAGCTTTAAATAAAGCTGAATTAGGAGATAAGCATGACTGAATAAATAATTACAGATGAGAAATAAAAAGACAATCCTAATTATTGAAGATAATATTGATATCCGGGAGGGGACGACCGAAATATTAGAGTTGACAGGAAGATATGAGGTCATTACTGCCGAAAATGGACGTATTGGAGTTGACTTGGCGACAAGACATATTCCTGATTTGATTCTCTGTGATATCATGATGCCTGAACTGGATGGCTACGGTGTTTTATTTATGTTGAGCAAAATTGAAAGTACAGCCAAAATTCCCTTCATTTTTCTGACCGCCAAAGCGGAACGTGCGGATATGCGCAAAGCGATGGAAATGGGAGCGGATGATTATTTGACTAAACCTTTTGACGATGTCGAATTGATGAATGCAATAGATGTTCGCCTCAAAAGGCATGAACAACTGGCGGCAGATATCTCGCAAGAAGAAGATTTGAGTTTAAACACCGAAGAGCAAGTGTTATTGTTGCAGGAGTTACTCGCCAATTCACGTGTGAAAACAGTGAAGAAAAAACAGTCTATTTATGAAAAAGACGATTCGCCAACATATGTCTATTTTGTGAAATCTGGTCAGGTGCGTTGCTTTAAGTCGTATAAAGATGGACGCGAGCTGTCTACGGGTATTTTTATAGAAGGAAATTACTTTGGCTACGCCTCGATTTTGTTGAATGATAATTATGAAGATTACGCCGAAGCAGTTGAACAAAGTGAAATTGTCTTGATACCGAAGGACAGTTTCTTGGAATTGCTGTGGAAAAAACCTGCAATAGCCAGTAAATTTATTAAACTTCTTTCTGTCGATCTGCGTGAAAAAGAAGAACAGTTGCTCGGCTTTGCCTATCATTCTGTCCGTAAGCGTGTCGCAAATGCTTTGATTAGTGTCGCTGAAAAAAGTGGCATCAATATCAATGAAGTTAATGCATGCACAATTGATGTGACACGGGATGGTTTAGCCTCAATTGCTGGTACAGCCAATGAAACTGTTTCCCGTATGCTCTCAGATTTTAAGGAAGAAAAACTGATTTCTAAAGAAAAAGGTAAAATATATATCAATTCGATCAAGAATCTGCGCGATGTGAAGCAGTAGCGACCAGAAAGTGAAGATTTAAAAGTCAATAAGCTAAAAAAGGCGCGTCCAGAAAACTGGACGCGCCTTTTTTACTGAAAGTGCAGGTTTTATCGGCGGGAAAAGGACGTTTAGCTGGCGTCCTAGCTGTCCGCGCCTGAAAAATCATGAAGGTTTTTGTGAATTGTGATAAATATCATTTTAACGTATGGTGCTGCATCATGTTTTTGCACATATGCATGATTTACTTTTGTTCTTAGGATAAACCTTAATTGGTGATTGTAGAATCAGAATGAAAGTAGTAGTATATAATGTAAGGTCATTTGAAAAAGAGTTTTGGGCATTGGCAAATGCCAAACAACATGATTTGACTTTGATTTCAAATGGATTAAATGCGGAGACACAGAATTATGCGCGTGGAAAGGATGCGGTAGTTATTTCCGTGAGCGATATTTTGGACGAGAGCATGCTACTTAATTTAAAAGGGTTAGGAATCAATAAGATTATGACCAGGAGTAAGGATACTGCTCATATCAATCTGGCAAAGGCTGGAGATCTGAATATTCAGATAGCCAATGCGCCATTTGAAGATCAAAGTCCAAAAGGATTGGCAGAGCAGACTGTCCGGAATCTAAACTTATGGGGAATAGAAAAATGTGTTGGCAAAGCCTGTTGTTGTCTAAACGACTGTGCTAAAAAAATAAAGTAAAATGATGACATCGCAGGTTACAATGGAAGAATTGGTGCAGAAATATAATGTTGCAGCACCACGTTATACAAGTTACCCCACTGTTCCCTTTTGGGATAATGAAGCGTTTTCCCGGACGGCTTGGACGGATCAAGTCTATCAAACCTTCGAACAATCAAAAGAAAAGGGAATTAGCTTGTATATTCATCTTCCTTTTTGTGAAAGCCTCTGTACTTATTGTGGTTGCAATACGCGTATAACAAAAAATCATCGTGTTGAAGAGCCTTATATCGCGTCTCTTTTGAAGGAATGGGAAATGTATGTGGCTTTATTTAATGGTGAAAGACCGCTGCTGGCAGAAATACATTTGGGAGGTGGTACGCCGACCTTTTTCCATCCGGATAATTTAAGTATGCTGATTGAGGGCATTCTTGAATATGCAGATGTGGCTCCGGATAGTTCATTCTCCTTTGAAGCTCATCCCGCCAATACAACTGCCAAGCATTTACAAACCCTATTTGATTTGGGGTTCCGGCGCTTGAGCCTTGGAATACAGGATTTTGATCCGCTTGTCCAATTTGTAATCAACAGACATCAGAGCTTGGAAGAAGTGGAAGAGGTGATGCAGAATGCCCGGAAAATCGGCTTTGAGTCCATTAACTTTGACTTGATTTACGGACTTCCTAAGCAGAGCTTGACCACAATCGAAGATACCATCCAAAAAGCCATGCTGTTAAAGCCCGACAGAATTTCGTTTTATAGCTATGCGCATGTGCCTTGGATAAAGCCAGGGCAGCGTCATTATACCGAGGCTGACCTACCTAGTGGTTCTGCAAAACTTGCCCTTTATAATCTAGGGAAAAAAATGATTTTGGACCAAGGCTATGAAGATGTCGGTATGGATCATTTTGCGAAAAGAGAGGACGAGTTGTTTTTAGCTTTTCAACAAGGAAGATTGCACCGTAATTTTATGGGATATGCCGATCGGTTCAGTCCCTTGCTTATCGGTATTGGTGTCTCTTCGATCAGTGATGCATGGGGGGCTTTTGCTCAAAATGTGAAGACCGTAGAAGAATATCATAAATTAATTGAGACAGGTGTTCTGCCCGTTGTAAAGGGACATTTGCTCAACGAGGAGGATCTTCTTATCAGAAGTTATATTCTGGATATGATGTGTAAAGGTAAGGTTCAGCTCCAAATAGAGGCACCCTTGAATCAACAGATTATAGATGAACTGTCCGGACTTGTCGCCGATGGTTTGGTTTCCGTAAAAGGAAATTTAATTCAGTGTACAGCAGCTGGACGTTCTTTTTTGAGAAATATCTGTATGGCCTTTGATCAGCGATTGTTACGGTCAAGGACGCAAAATCAATTATTTAGTCAGGCAATTTAAAACGAAGGTATGACGGGGATTAAGGAAGAGTTACAGCTTGCGGAAAAATGTTTCCATTGTGGCGATAAAATTGAAGAAACAGGTTATCATCTCGATCATCATGATTTTTGCTGCCTTGGATGTCAGACGGTCTATCAGGTTTTGAATGACAGCGGGATGCAGCAATATTATCGCTATAATCAGCACCCTGGCAAATCGAACAAATCCAGACAAGAAGATTTTTCCTATCTGGATGAACCACAGATTGCTGGTGAATTAGTGGATTATAAGGACGACAAGATAACGATAATCACCTTTTACATTCCGGCTATCCACTGTAGCTCCTGTATTTGGCTGCTGGAAAATTTATATAAACTCAATCCCAATGTACTGCAGTCCCGAGTGGACTTTATGAAAAAGCAAGCGAGCATTACCTTCAATCATAATGAACTTCCATTGAAAGATCTTGTTTATCTTTTGATCAATATAGGCTATGATCCTAAAATCACATTGCAGGATGTCGTAAAAGAAGGCAATAGGAGTAATCTGAATCCTTTGGTCGCAAAAATTGCCGTGGCTGGTTTCTGTTTTGGGAATTCGATGCTATTCAGTTTTCCCGATTATTTTGGCATGGGAAGCTTTGAAAAAGAATATGCCAATTTCTTTGGATATATAAACCTTGCCTTTGGTCTTCCTGTTTTGTTGTATTGTGCATCGGACTACTTTAAATCGGCGTATTTGAGTTTGAAACAAAAACGATTGAATCTAGATGTGCCATTAGCGCTGGGGATTCTCGTGCTGTTTTTACGTTCTGCTTTTGAGGTGATTACACAGACGGGCGCTGGTTTTACGGATACACTCTGTAGCCTTGTGTTTTTTATATTGATCGGGAAATGGGTGCAGCAACGTACTTATTACCACATTTCGTTTGAGCGGGACTATCGCAGTTATTTTCCTGTTGCTGTAACGGTATTAACCGAATCGGGAGATAAGCCCCTGCAATTGGCAGATGTGTGCATAGGCGATCGTATTTTAGTTCGGAACAATGAGATAATACCTGCTGATGCCATGCTCTTGAAAGGCGATGCAGCGATTGATTTTAGCTTCGTAACCGGAGAATCAAGTCCGATAAGCAAAACCTTGGGTGAAATTATCTATGCTGGTGGGCGCCAGACAGGGGAGGCGATAGAACTTGAAGTGGTCAAACCCATTTCTCAATCCTATTTGACGAAATTATGGAATAATGAAAATTATAAAGATTATGACAAGCATTTTCAGACTTTTGTCAACTTTATAAGTAAATATTTTACTGTTGTTTTATTGGCTATTGCACTATTGGCAGCGCTATTTTGGGCTGTTGATGGGAGTGCAAGCAGGGCTTGGGGAGCTTTTACGGCGGTATTGATTATCGCATGTCCATGTGCATTGGCGTTGAGCTCTCCATTTACCCTTTCTGCGGCGCTAAGTATTTTTGACCGAAATAAGTTCTACGTAAAAAATACCGCTGCAATTGAACAGATGGCAACCATAGATACCCTGGTATTCGATAAGACCGGTACAATATCATCTCCTAAAGCAATCTCCATTTATTTTGAAGGCAGCCTGTCAATAGCGGATAAAAAACTGCTAAATGCTGTCTGTAGGAACTCGAGCCATCCATTGAGTCGTGAGATTGTCAAGTGGCTGGACGTATCCGCGAGCATGTCAGTCCAGGATTTTAAAGAATTTCCCGGAAAAGGGATGCAGGCTAGGGCAGAGGGTAAAGAAATTAAAATCGGTAGCGGTAGCTTTTTGAATATAGGTAACATAAAAACCGATGGATCTGTGGTTTTTATTCGCATAGACGGGGAGTTTAAAGGATACTTTACGATGGAGCAATCGTGGCGGGATGGTCTTTCAGCTTTGGTTGAAGATTTTAAAACCGATTACGACCTTCATTTAATCTCGGGGGATAACGACAGACGCCTGGATGCGCTGCGATTGATTTTTCCTTCAAATGCAAGTTTGCTCTTCAATCAATCACCAATGGAAAAACTGGAAACAATTCAAAATTTTCAGGAAGAAGGGAAGCATGTCTGCATGATCGGTGATGGCCTTAATGACGCGGGCGCATTGCGCAAAGCAGATCTGGGTATTGCCGTAAGCGATGATATTAATAACTTCTCTCCGGGCTGTGATGCGATATTGGACGGAGAGTCATTTTCAAAAATGCCGGATTTCTTCGCTTTTAGCAAAGATGCGGTGAAAGTAATACACATGAGCTTTGGTATATCACTTTTATATAATGTAATCGGATTGAGCTTTGCAGTGCAAGGTATTATGTCACCGCTATTTGCGGCGATTTTAATGCCAATAAGCACCGTGACGATTATTTCCTTTACAAGTCTCATGACGAGGTGGTATGCCAAACGCCGTAAACTATAGTTATTATGGAAATAATGTATATTTTGATAGGTTGTAGTGTGCTGTTGGCTTTGGTGTTCCTATGCGCTTTTTTCTGGGCAAATAAAACTGGACAGCATAATGATACTTACACACCTTCGATACGGATTCTGTTTGATGATGAAACGACAGAAAGGGAAGATAAATAGTGCGATGTAACTAAAACGTTATCGTAATTAAATCGATTACTTTTTTTTGTAATTAAGGTTATTATCAATAAAATTGGGGATAAATACCAATTTGAAATAGAAATACATGAGTAATAATCCATTTTCATTAAAAGATAAGGTCGTTGTAATTACGGGCGGAACAGGAATTTTGGGCGAAGCATTTGTTGAGGCTTTGGCCGAAGCAGAAGCTAAAGTCGCGATCCTTGGACGTAATGAGCAAGTCGGAGCAGAGCGTGTTCAGCAGGTGGAGTCCCTGGGTGGCGAAGCTATATTTGTTGAAGTTGACATCATGAACGAGCTTGATGTCACTAGAGCGAAAGATGAAGTTCTGCAAAATTGGGGTAGAATAGATGCTTTAGTAAACGCCGTTGGAGGTAATATTCCCGGAGCAACCATTGGTGCCGATCAAGATTTATTTGCAAGCAATATTCAGGATACCATCAAAGCAATTGAGCTTAACCTCTATGGTACAATGATTCCTACACATATTATCGGTCGCGTGATTGCAGAAAATGGTAAAGGAGTTATTGTGAATATTTCCTCCCTCACAGCTAGCCGTCCTTTTACACGTGTTTTGGGCTATACAGTGGCTAAACACGGAATCGATGGTTATACGAAATGGATGGCGACGGAACTTGCCCAACGTTATGGCGATCAAGTTCGTGTCAATGCAATCGCGCCCGGCGTATTCCTGACCAAACAGAACAAAAACCTATTGATCAATCCGGATGGGAGTTATAGCGACCGCACTAAACGCATTCTTAATGGAACCCCCTATAACCGCTTGGGCGACCCACGTGAATTAAAAGGAACTTTAATCTACTTATTGAGCGATGCATCGGCGTTTGTGACAGGAGAGACTGTTTTTGTCGATGGTGGTTTTAATGCATGGTGTGGCGTTTAATTAAACTTTGAGATGAATAAATTAGAACAAACTTGGCGTTGGTACGGTCCCAATGACCCAGTATCTTTACAGGATATAAAACAGGCAGGAGCTACTGGCATTGTAACGGCATTACATCATATTCCACATGGTGAGGTATGGCCACTTAGCGATATTCAAGAAAGAAAACGCATTATTGAAGATGCGGGTCTTACTTGGTCCGTTGTGGAAAGTGTGACTGTACACGAGGAGATTAAGACCAAAGGAGCTAAAGTGGACGAATATCTCCAAAAATATAACCAGACACTAGTCAATCTCGCACAATGTGGCATCAAGACAATCTGTTATAATTTTATGCCAGTGCTGGATTGGACGCGTACGCAACTGGACCTAACCATGGCGGATGGTTCAAAAGCACTGTACTTTGATTGGATTGATTTGGCACTCTTCGACATATTTATATTAAAACGAGATGCAGCTCGTGCGGCGTATCCCGAAGATATTGTTAAACGTGCATCTTTGCGATTTGATGAAATTTCGGAACAGCAAAAAGATGAATTGGCAAATGTTGTCTTAATGGGAATTCCAGGAGAGAAAAGTGTGGAATTGGAAGCATTGAAAGCAAGCATAGATACCTATAAGCATATTGGAAAAGACGGTTTGCGGGATAATCTGGTTTATTTTCTTCGAGGAATTGCAGCAACTTGCGAGGAGAATGGTATATGCATGACTATTCATCCAGATGATCCACCGTATCCTATTTTAGGTTTACCGCGTATTGCAAGCAATGGTGAGGATTTTGACTATTTTCTCAACGCAGTACCACAACAGTTTAATGGCGTTTGTTTTTGTACAGGATCCTTGGGTGCTAGTCAGACAAATGATTTGCCTGCAATTTTAGAAAATATTAAAGGACGGGTAAACTTTGTTCATTTGCGAAACGTGAAGAAAGACATTATCGGCAGTTTTTATGAAGCAGACCATTTGGACGGTGATGTCAATATGTATAAAATTATGAAAATCTTGGTCGCGGAAAATCAGTTGAGATCTAAAGCTATCCCATTTAGACCAGATCATGGTCACCAAATGTTAGATGATCTGAATAAGGTAACGAATCCCGGATATTCTGCTATTGGACGTTTGAGAGGTCTAGCAGAATTGAGGGGGTTGGAATATGGTATTACTGGTGAATAATGCCTGTTGGGTAGGTATAAACTAGTGATCTATAACGTTCAGTGTAGGTCATTTATATAAATAGTCGGGAAATAAGAAGCGTTAATCTTTTTTGTTTCCCGACTGTTTTATTTTAAGTGCTTCTATTGAAACATGCAATGCTAAAAATTATAAAGAAGATTTGCGAATGATGAGCTGTGTCGGAAGCTCAATCGTTTCGAATTCATGTATTGGTCTTGTATTGTTAATGGTCGCCAATAATTTATTTGTCGCTAATTCACCAATTTCGGTAGCCGGTTGTACAACTGTGGAGAGCGCCGGATTTAATGAGGCGGCAATTTGTGTGTTTGAAAATCCAATGACAGCAACCTGGGAAGGGACTTCAATTTGCAATTCAGCCAAAATACCCAATGTTCGAGTTGTAATAACGTCTGTTGCTCCAAAAATTGCATCTATACTTTTGTTTTCAATGTATTCTCGGAGCAAGATTTCTTTTATCGTCCGGTCTATATCGGTCGTATTGTTGAAGCTACATTCGATATAATGGTTATTATTAAAAGGGATACCCGCATCTGATAAAGCCGATTTAAAACCATTTAATCGTTCGGCTGCAACACCTAAGTTCTTTCCGGTAATATGTAAAATATTCTTTTTGCCCTGTTCGATGAGGTGTTTTGTGGCGTTATATGAACCCTGGAAATTATTAACCCCAACCTTAAATGTATCAAGCTGGTGATTGATGCGGTCAAAAATAACAACAGGTATCTGCGATTTGATTAATGCTTTCAGTTCGTCAATATTTGAATCCGAGGAGACTGGAGATATCATTAAGCCATCGATGCCCCGCATGCGCAAAACGTCAATACAATTTTTTTCGACCCGTTCATCTTCCCGACTTTGCATGAAAATAACGTCATACACTGTCTGCTGGGAGGCCATTTGAATTCCATCGAGGATTTGTGAAACGAATGTATTGCTAATATTGGATACAATAACCCCTATTGTATTGGATTTTCCTATTTTTAAGCTTCGTGCCAACTTATTTGGATGGAAATTATGTTTTTTGGCATATTCCTGAACTATCTTTTTAGTAGCCTCACTTATTTCATAGCTGTCTGATAATGCTTTGGAAACCGTCGAAACAGAAATATTGAGTGCTAATGCTATATCTTTCAGGGTAGTTCTGCTCATCGCTTTGGTGGTTATTTTAAGAAGATAAATTTACATAAAAAAAACACATAAAAGCGTTTTATATTCATAATTAGCCAATAGCTGTAGCCGACAAGGGTTTTGGTAATGGATTTGGTTGTCAAGATTTCTTTTGTATTTGTTTAATAATTTCGATTCAAGTGCTTCCTTCTAGTAATCTTGTTGTTTCAAAGTTATGGGCTAACAGGATATTTTTACAGTTATAGTTCAGTTTATCAAGGATTAGCTGGAATGCGCCCCTATTATATCCCTATTACGCCCTGTAATTCTCCTTTTATTCCCCCTTCAAGGTGGCCCATATATCCGATGTGAATCTGCGTCCTTAGCATCTTTCGGCTATTTTTCGGTACTTTCAGGACAGAGGTCTGGTTACGGTTGTGCTCGTGTTCGGTCTTGATTCGATCCTGAATCGGCCTAGATTGGATTTTGATAGGGTCTAGGTAGGTCTTAGGTTCGCCCTGCGGGCAGGGTGTGTCCATCTTGATAGTATCCTGACTCCATGTCGGGGTCGGACGCAACACGGAAAGAACACGGTCGCGGTGTAAATCTGCCCCGAGCATGGTACGAAGCCGGCGGGGGGGGCAGGAGGTTTCTGCAGGTCCTGCCCAGCAGCCGGAGCGTTATCCCCAGGTGGAACCCTAGTTTGCCCTAACTAGGAAAGAGTAAAGGACTGCTTATTCCTTAGTTTAGCTTTTGTCTATATGTAGCATAGCATTAAGTTAGGTTTAGTTTAGCTTATACCTATACCATACCTAAACTAAACCTAACTAAAACCTAAACAAAACCTAAGTAAAAGGCTAAGAAAGTATGGTTCTTTGACCGGGGTATTCCGGCGCGCTGCGCCCGGTCATTTTGATAATGTATTTCTGCCGTTATTATCTATCTGTATGATCTTTTTGGTACGGATTCTATCCAACAGATCTGTGCAGGCTTTTTGCATAAGATTCCAGCGGAATGCACAGGCTGATGTTTTCTATCCTTTTAGCTGCCATCTTTGCGGCTGCAGCATTCTCCTGCCTTAGGATATCCGCCTGCGGGGCAGAAATTCCTTTTAACCCTTACCGGCGGAATTCTTTCCCTGACCGTCCGGAGTATCCCCTGTCGATGTCCGCTGGGGAACTGCCTTTGGCATCCCGCTGAAAACCTTGGGAAAACCTTTGTAAACCCTTTTTCCCTGCTGTGGGGGCTTTCTGTCACCCTGAAATCAAAAAGAATCTTCCATCCTGACAGGCAGTTAGGGGTATATTGAAATAAAATAAAACAAAAGGCTTGGAAGTTTGTATCTAAACTCCCTATCTTTGCACCACTCCGCAAGGGAGGGACGGTTACTTCGAAAGAAGGGGCCATGAAAAAAAGAAG